>Ga0172366_10001150_pt1 | contig 20517 bp, 11 predicted proteins | sample LakKivSesite69cm_FD_114533 | JGI IMG/M metagenome (GOLD analysis project Ga0172366, IMG submission 114533) | Sediment microbial communities from Lake Kivu, Rwanda - Sediment site 69cm | ecosystem: Environmental > Aquatic > Freshwater > Lake > Sediment | place: Rwanda: Western Province, Lake...
TTGAGGGTGAAAAATCGTCCCCCCATGAGGTATTTATGGCCCTTGCGTCGGCTTGTAATCTTTAAAGCTTATTTGTTTATAAACATCGCCGACCTGTTTGGCGCAGGCGTCGGGATTCTTGAGGATTGTCCGGCCCCAATAGCACAGCACGGTCCAACCGCGGCTCTGGAGAAAATTCCGCTTCTGTGCGTCAAGTTCGAGCGTCTCTCTATTCCCATGGATGGCGAAGCCGTCGCAATAGACGGCGAGTTTGACATCGGGCCAGACAAAATCAGGAACAGTAACTAAGCGGCCCTGCTCATTCTTGATTTCAAAATCGCGCTCTTCTGGCGGCAAACCTTCGATTTGCTCGAGCGCTCGTCGAAGCGGCTCTTCGATCTCGCCTTTGGAGTAACGCCGCACGGAATTATCCGTGCCCGCTAAGCGCTTTTGCAGCATCTCGCTGATTTTCTCGAATCCAGCTCCGATACGGCTTTCCTGAGGCTGGACCGGTTCTTGTTGAGATAGAATCACCAACAGGTCCCGGACCGCATCTTTGTCGAAGAACGGATGCCAGCGCTGATTACCGTACCGTTTGAGGCAAAGATAACAGGCCTTCCGGCAAGAATGGCCGAAAAGCCTTGTCATCGCGGCCTCCGCCACTTCCGGCAGTCTCGCTGCCATCTCCTCCAGGTATCCGGCTCCTCCCGGCACCGTTTCATAAAAAACAATCTGGTCGGAGATGGAGTCCGGGGGGCTTTTCCTCACGAAAGCAGAAATTTCCCCCGCCTCAAGCTCGAGCAGACTCTGCGCGCCGGCCTGGAGCGATTCAGCCAGGGTCACGAGCGTTGGGGAAAAATTAGACCGCCCGATCCTGTGGACGTCCGCTCTCGAGGGCACGTTCAAAATCAGACAGTCGGTTTCAAACTTATAAGCAAGAACCAACGATGCAACTTCCCCTGCGCAGAAACGTCCGTGGTAAGCCTGCCATTCTTCCATGAGCTTACGCTTTTTTGGATCAGATGGACTATGCGGCATATGCCGCCCGCATTCCGGGCATAGCCAGAATCGGCTCCCCGTTCCAGTCTTGCTTTCGAGCCGCCCCCAGTTGGTGATAAGAATTTGGGCCAGATGCAGGTGCTCGACGGGGGTGAGTTGATACGGGAATAGAATGCTTTTTTCTGCGGTTTCAGCGAGTAGCGTTTCCCGACGTTCCTGCATCTCCTTCTGGCGCGATTCCTCATCGGAGCTGATCTTCAGGTTCTCCTCGGCCTCGAACGCATCGACGAAAACGACGTCGATTGCTGCTGGCAATGAAGCCTGACACCTGGGGCAGCGATTCCTTCCGGATTCGACTGCTTCGTCACATTGTTCGCAGAAATGGAAGGCCTGAAGGCGACCGCTCGCCTCGGCATCGGTCCGGCCGGGCCCGGCCGCCGACGCCCCCGGACCTCCCGGGAAAAGCACCCTGATGGATTTGAGCTTATGGCCGTTGGCATACACATAATTTCCCGGCGCGAATTCCTCGATGGCGATCGCCGAAGCACGGAAAAGCGTGGGCGTATCGATGACTCCCGGGTCCAGGCTGAAAGTGTCCACAGGGAACTGGTATGCAGGCAATATCCCTTTAGTCGACAGATAGTTCAGCGTATAAGCGCGCTCCGGGTCCTGGGTGATCTCAAAGTAAGCCCGTTTCCTGGCCGCCGCTTTCTTATCATCCTGCCGCGGGGATCCGATCGTTGAATAATCCCTGAATTCCTTGTCGAGCTGCTTCACTCTCTGCCACCAGGCCTCGAATACCTTCGTCAAATCATCCTTGAGGCCATCCACGATCGCCGTAGCATCTGCCTCTCCGAACCCTCCTGTTCTACCCGCGAAACGATCATGCGCCAGCAGGGCGGAAGTCCCCGCTATGATCTCATCGCGCCGGCGTCCGATCTCTTCAAATAAATCCTCAAGCAATTCGCTTTTCCATCTTGTCGGATTGCGCAGGTCGTCGAGGAGTTCGCCCATTCGAGCAGGAAGTTGCGATTCCAAACGCTCGAGAATATAGGATCGCAGATGCCGGCAAACAACCTTAGGATTATCAAGCCGCAACGTCGGCGGATCGAACCTTCCGGCCACGAACCATTCCGGCCTCTCGAAAGCATGACGGTCATGGGCTCCTCCAGCGCAAAATGTGCTGGTGAAGCCGATTCTCAATCTTCTGCCCGCCCGCCCTACTCGCTGAGCGTAATTCGCCGGCGTGGGTGGCGCATTCCTCAAGACGACGGTTAAGAGCAGCCCAATATCAACACCCAACTCAAGCGTGGGTGTGCACACAAGGACCTCGAGCCTCCCCTCTTTGAAATCCGTCTCCCGCTTGGCGCGGTCTTCGCCGGAAATCTGGGCGCTGTGTTCCGCCACGGCGAGCCTTTGCGGCGTTCGTTCAAGGTAGGACCGCACGTAGTAATTTTCTTCATCGCATACGGCCGGGATAAGCCGCCCTGTTGCGCACTTTGGCGTCGGACACGTCGGAAGATTGTAAGGCCGCCAGGTCTGGCAGGCATTGCATCTGAATCCTTCTTCGGGCGCATAGAGACGAATCACCCGAGGGGCAATTTGCAGCGGATGCAGGCCTGACGTCCTTTCCTTTGGGGGGATGGGAAATTCCGGCACATGAACTAATATGCCCAATTCTTCCAGAAGAGGTATGATGCTCCGCAGGAATAACTCGGACGCCTCCCGGCTTCCCACAACCCTGGCGACGATTTTTTGCGAGGCGGTGAGCTGGCCCGCTCTCGGGTTCTCCTGGATGAAACCCATCAGCCGTTGAGCTCTGCGGATGTGTTCAGGCCGATCCATGGCAAATGCTTTGGGGTGCCGGTCCCGCTCCGCGATTCGGACGTTATACGGCTCGGCTTCGATCTCCCGGTACCTGCGCTTTCTGCCTGGATCGACGTATTCCTGGAAGAAATCGTAACCAACGGCCCGGTTCCTCCTCATGACGTCGAGGATCGCCCGCACCAAACTGCGCGCTGTTTCCGCGGCCATCCGGGCGGCCTGCGCCGTACGCACGAATCGCTCATCTTGAACAAGCTCATCCAGGAATTCATAATCCACGGCCGTAATCCCCAGAGTCTCGAGGGAAGCGCGCTGCCGGCTGTATCGCGTGAATTCATTCGCCGCTTCATACTTCAAGGCGAAAAGCCAACTTTCCCGCTCAGGCCGGGTCGGCCTCTTCGGGATGATCCCCATCTCGCGATAAGCATCGAACAATCTTTCCGGAAGTTCTTCCAAATAAACGCCCCGGTCCTTTTCATTCCTCACCTCCCGTGCAATGATATGGCGGAGGGCATGAGTCCGGTGTTTGTCAGCCGTATAGCCGGCCTGATGAGCGGCATCCTGACGGTTATCGGCAAAGACGAGTAGTTTGCGATCATCTCCTCCGAGCCCATCGAGGTGATGGGTGGTCAAAATGGCCACCGTGGAAGCCGTTCCGGTCCGTAGGGGGGTGACGATATCACCCCGGGGATAGGTATCCCCGCAAGCAGGGCAGGTGTTGAGCTTTCCGCGGTGCATCAACATAAGAATTGCAGGCCGGTTGCAGCCGGGGCATAATTCCCCTTCTCCGAGGACGCGTCCGCATCCGAGGCAGAAACCGACGCGCTCGAGCTTGGCTTCTGTCTCAGCCTCGCGGTTCCCGCGGCGTAGTCTTTGAGCTCGCGCTACCGGCTCGCCTGGCTCTTCTTCGCCCTCAGCGTCCGGCTTATCGGGAAGCTCCCGTATCTCATGCGTCAGGAACGCAGTATTCTCGTCGCTGAAGAAATCCGCTGTCCCGACAGGCAAATCGTCCCCCGGCCTCTCAAAGCGGACTTTCACGAAATCCTGTCCGCAGGTTCGGCACAGTGCGGCAGGCCTGGCGACAGAGCCGCAGCGCCCGCAGACTGTCCCACCTTGCGGGACCAATGTCCGGCAATCAGGGTTCGCGCAGAGCGAGACATCGTAGATTCCGTGGAAGAACGTGTGAAGTTTGGGCCGAAGCAGCGGCGGATGCTCCTCGTCGCCGATGCTTCCGACAAGAAGATAGGCTTCGATTTCACGTCGGATGTCATCAAGTGGAAGATCGGCCCGCTCATTAAAGCGGTTGTGAATTGAGTCAGCAGCCTGGTCAAGAGTTGTCGGCTCTATGAAAATTTCTTCAATATGTCTGACGATTCTGTTTCCGGCCAGAACCCCCGAGATGAGCTCAGCGATGGGTCCTGAGGACGCGCAAGTTCTGCCTGTCAGACGCTCAGCAAGAGAAACCACCGAGGAATCGTCATCAACGTCGAGTCCATAGATTTCTTCTTCGGCCAGACCGGGAGGGGGTGGAGTCCATTCTGCCATCTCGGCTTCCCTTTCGACATAAGATTCTTTGATGATGTCTTCACCCCTGACCGTCTCTCCAAAGAGAGTCGAGGCGAAGGCAGCGAGCGCTTGTTCTCCTTCTGCTTTTGCGGCGACTGTCGCTGATGTTCCAATAACCGTCAAGTCGCCGGGCGCGAGGCCGGCATGCGCTTTCAGGCGGCGGATCAGACAGGCAATCTCAGTGGCTAATGCCCCACGATAACTGTGAACCTCATCCAGAACGAGGTAACGCAGGAAAGGGGTGAACAGCGCTCTGTCATCTTTTCGGACGAGCAGGAACTCGAGTTGTTTGTAGTTGGTCAGAAGGATATCAGGCGGATTCCCGCGGATCGCTGCCCGGGTTGTTCGTTCAGTTTGGGCCGGCGGTTCGCGAAGGCTCTGCGCCGCCGCGTCACTATCGCCGGTGTAGAGCCCATAGGAAATATCGAGCCGCGTATCCCTTAGAAGCCGCCTCATTCTCTCAAGCTGGTCGTTGGCCAGCGCGTTCATAGGATATAAGAAGATAGCCTGGACTCCCCTTAAGCCATCGCGCTTCCGGCGGATGATGCTGTCGATAATCGGCAAAAGGAACGCCTCCGTCTTTCCGGACCCAGTTCCCGTCGTCACGATGAATGACGTTCCCTCTTGTCCTACCGCCAGGGCTTGTTCCTGATGGATAAAGAGCCGTCCATCGCCAAAGGGCCAATAGGCTTTAAGAATTTCTGGATCGAGCCGTCCGGAATCGGATAATTCCTGGAGAGAATGGCCAAGCGCAAAATCGCGGGCCAGTGTCACATAGGGCCCTCTGACGATGACGTCGGTTCGGGCCAAATGGTCCTCGAACTGCCGCCGCAGATGGTCGTCCAGAAACCGATAGGATGTCTTCAGAAACCTGCGGTATTCGCCGACGAGGTTATGCACAGCCTGCGGAATATTAACACTCATGGCCTATGCCTTCCGCCTCCCATTTTTCGGTTTCCCCGGCGCCAAGGATTAAGCAGCCAGAGGGCGGCGTCATGGATATGGATGTTCTCCGGAACGTTTCTGACAGTCTCCGGAAGGAGGGTCACCACATCAAGAGTGGTACGAGGATGCTCTTTCGCCGCCGAAAGCAGGCCCCGGATCTCCCTTTCCATGGCACCGGTCTCGGCGAGATCCAGGCAAACCTGAATCAGGGCCTCGCCGCCTTCCGGAGAACGGGCCAGGAAATCAACTTCGAACCCATCCTTTGTCCGCACATAAGAGCTTTCCATTCCCCGGCGCTCGAGCTCGATCCGCACAGCCGTCTCCAGGGCATGGCCCAGATTGCTTCGCCCGGAGCGATCGAAGACGGGAATTAGGCCCGGATCGACCGGGTACACTTTGCGCGGATTGACCATCCGCCGCCTTTCAGAAGCTCCCTCTACCCAGGAAACCCGGACGAGAAAACAATCCTCAAGATAAGAAAGAAGCTGGTGCAGGGTATCTCGAGCCACAGCCAATCCCTGTGATTTCAAAGCCGCATAAAACTTCTCAACACTGAAGAGGCTTCCGGGATTACCCAGTAAATGCCGGACGAGCCAGCGGAGGCTCACGATGTTGCTAACTCTATGCCGCTCGACAACATCGCGAAGCATGGCCACATCAACGTAATCTAAAAGGAGCTGGTAGCGGGTTTCAACATCCAGGCCTTGGGCTTCGGGGAATCCACCGCAGATGAGGTATTCTCTGAGTGCGCCCTGCAAAGCAGATCGCTCCTTGGCCGAAAGGAGATCGAGCCTCTTAGGGACCTCCTGCTCATGGTGACGCAGGTATTCCTCGAAGCTGAAAGGGAAGATTGCAACTTCCCAGGCTCTGCCGCGCAGGGCGGTGGCGATTTCACGGGAGAGAAGCGCTGCCGAGGAGCCGCTGAGAAAGACTTCCACTTTCTCGCTGTCCAGCAGCCGGCGTACAAAACGCTCCCAGCCGGGCACAACCTGGATCTCGTCAAAGCACCAGGCTACAGTTTCCTTTCCCCGCCAGGCAGGAAATCGCCGATAATATTCCTCGATAAGAATCGATAAGTCATTGGCCGTAAGACCGGCCAGCCGTTCATCCTCGAAATTGATATAGGGAAGGCGCTCCTGGGGGCTTCCCTGTCCAAGATGCATCCGCCGGATCTGGTGGAGAAACGTAGTCTTACCAGCGCGGCGCATTCCTACCACCGCAGTCGCTTTCCCAGGGAAATCTATTCGTCTAAACACACGCCTTTCCGTCGCCTCAGGAAGAGGGGTGGTTAGAAAATTAACGAGTTGTTCTACCAGACGAGAACGATTAGCAGCATAGCCCGGGCCGATGGCGCGAGGAAAATTAAAAGCGCTCTTTTTCCTGGGCACCAATTATCTCCTTTATAGAAGGAGAAAATATCACAGAATTCTCCTTTTGTCAAGGAGAATTATGCCTCTATCATGCTTTGTTTTTCACGCATCGATTGCTACCGGCTCAAGAGAGCTTTACGAGAGAGGAATCCTTGGTTGTTGGCCCCCCAAAAAATACAGCGTGTTTCAACAATCACGGGCTATTTGTAGATCTCGTTAGCAAACGAGGGAGTATTTTTTAGACTCCCAATAGCTCTTTGATTTTAGCACGCATCTGTTGCATATATTGAGGTTCAAGGGCTCCTAGCTTCCTATTCAACCGCCTTTTATCGATTGCCCTCAATTGAAAAACTAACAAAATGGTTCGCCTAGAAATTCCGTTCTGATTTGACGGCTCCACAGGAAACGTGAAGGGGAATCGTTCAGCGCCTGGCTGAGAAGTCATAGGAACAATAACTGTCGTTGGGAGTTTGGCATCGTCTGTGTCTGTTTGAACAACGACGGCAGGCCTCCTGCCTGTCTGTTCGTGGCTCTGTTCGGAAACAGGGTAAGGCAATTCAACAAGCCAGATATCGCCTCGCGCCATTTCTATACAGAATTCTCAAGGATCATAAATGCCTCATCACTTAACTTGTCCCAAGCCTTTAGCTCCATTTCGAGGCCAGGTAACAACTGAAGGACTCCTTCTTCCCGTTCTTTTTGCAGGTGATCTGCTACATCGATTGAGGGCTTATAAATGAATTGAAAATTTACTACATCGGTCGTGCCAATTGCGGGCTCCAAAAAGGATGAAAAAGAAAAAACAATATTTTCGTTTAGCCAGTTCTTCGAATTTGCGAAATCAGTCTGATTGCTCATTTTGACCTCCGTGATGAGAGAATTGACCCAGAATCTTTTTTTTCTGCACAATTTTGAATCCTTCTGTTCTTGTCACCGTGGCAACGTCAATTGCTCCGCCCACGCCTCGAATTCCTAAAGTCCAGGTTTGTATCTCTATGCTCGTTCGGATCAAAAAAATAGAGAGGTTCACACAATCTTGCAGGGGCAAGAATTGGTAGGGTATCTTTATTGACAAATTCTGGTCCAAATGGCTCTCCAATGAGACCTTTTGCTCATTAGTCAAATTCAAGTACTTTTGGACAAGCGAAGGAAGCACGGGGTCCATCCCTTTAATGAGCCTGGTCGTATATTCAAGCTGCCCTCCCCAGGTAATGCCGAATTGGTTCTTGTTTTGTTCAATAGGATCCGGGTGGCTGGGAATCGCGATTTGAAAAACCCGACCATAAGGTGCATCCTGATCGTAGCCGCCGACAAGGAATATCAAATCCGGAGTTTTCGCCTCTTTGGGCATACACGCTTCCCATTGCTTGACGAAAAATTGACCAAGCTGCTTTGCAAATTCCTCGACAGGGAGCCGTTTGTTTCCTTTTTGTTGAAGCTCATTCTCAAATTCTGGAAGAAAGCTGTGCGCTGTCCGAGGTTCTTTTTGCCCGATAGCGCCGATTCCATAGGTCACAGCCCCGACATATTTTTGGTTTTGAAATTCCAGTAATTTAGTCGCGTTATCATAAGTTGAAGGAATGAGAATTTTCCCAGTATCCCCTGTCATTTCCATATTCAAGGTGACTCTGCTATCGGCGGCAAGGACAATACCCTCGGGACCCTTGAAAACGACACCTAAAGACATAAACGATCTCCCTTATTGTAAAGACGACTATATTTTGTAAATTATATCAATTTTGGTTTGCCAAGACAATTTCAGGATTCTGGATATTGATGCTCTCGCCTGATTATCTTGATCTTTTATGAGTTTTTTTGTTTGTCGCCTCTCTTTCGTATTTGGAATGGGATTTTGCAGTTGTCCGGATTTCTGGATAGGTCGGCATTGGGTATAGCTTTGATGCGGGTTCAATTCGGCGAGCTTCAGATTCCATTTTTCTTTTTTAGTTTGTTTTTCAAGCATAGATCGCCACCAGTTTAAGAGCGCATTTCGAGCTATGTACTCACAAGTGCACAATAGCATTGGAATATCGTCTGCAACCCAAACGCCTCCGCGGGCACTTGCCGCTAAGCCCATCGGCTTTTCTGCGAATGTGTTATCGTGTTTCATAGGAGCATCGCACATGGGCATCGGGAATGGCGTTCCATTATGCAATGCCTTGGACCGATGATCGTAGATCTTTTTTAGGGCTCTACTCATATTGGCATTAGCCCAGTCGAATTGGGCAAAAAGCTGCGGCCGATTTAAGGGCGGAGCAGGCAAGTAGCACATAATAAAATCAACGAACTTTTTGGTCGCTCCCATATATGGCGCAAATATAGCCGCTATCCTCTCGACCAAATCGATTCCGGCAGCTTCAAAAAGAATGGGCTCTGCTTCAGGCTTTGATGCGCGGAGCCTCTCTAAGGGAGTTTCGTTTTCTTTGCGCCAGTGATTGGCCGCTGTCTCAACAGAGCTAACAAGAAATAGCCAGGCCAAGGCAGGCTGTGATTCACAGATCCATAATGCGTCTTGATACATTCGACTGGTTCGAATCAGTGCCATCGCTTCCGCCGGCACAAGTTCTAAGAGACGAGGCAACAGATGGGCTTGATTAAGGGAATGCTTACCTCGTGCGCTTGGAACGACAGGTCTGGACGTGTATCTTGGAGTGACAAAGTCGGGAAGCATCTCGAAAGCACTTGGACGACCCTTGGGATCGTCTGCGGGATGGAAAGTCCTAATCAACTTGCCTGCTTTGAATCTAATACCCAATTCAAGAGACAGCAGAGTTGCAACTTCATCTACTATTGTTCCGCCGTGAAAACGAAAATCGTCTGTCTTGGCCATCGAAGGAATATTTCCAATCCCTTGGGGCTGAGCGATTCGCAAAATTACCGTGGGCGCAAGACATTCGCCTAATGATGGGGGAACCATATTAATAAGCTGATAGGGTCCAGGAAGATCGGAAAGTTCACCCGTGACGTGTGCATCGGTGAAAAGCGGATATTCGCATACAATCCAATCTTCGTGCCTTTCTTGCCATTTTATCCAGTTTTCGTATACCTCGGGTCCCAATCTTTCTTTGACTTGCGCATTCTCTGACATAATTGTTTCCTTTTATGTAGACTCAATTCATCTAGATCGAAGCTTTGGCGTTTGCGCTTTCGTGGGAAGCGAAAGATACAGAAATACTCGCAGTTGGGTTCCTCGTGCAGAAATGAAGAGTTTACCAGATTGGACAAATCGGTTCCTCATAAGAGCCTTGTGCATTGAGATATTATTATTACCGGGAGCGATAAATTGATTGCATTTAGGCGGCATAACGGACGCTTTCATGCTTGAAATAATTTCTGACGATGCGCGGCTGCCGTTGTCGACTTCTCAGGTAGCCGGAAATGTCTTTTCGCATCTCCGGCTCGTTGACCGGCCGCCGTCGCCCCACCGCATTGCTTTTGACGTCCTGATTCAGATACTCGTCCGGATTCAAGTCCGGCCGATAGCCGGGAAGATAAAACAATCGCACCCGGCGTTCTTTCTTGTTCAACCAGGTTTTCACCGTCACCGACCGATGCGCCGGAAGACGGTCCACGATCAGGAAGATTCTCCGCGGCACTTGCCGTTCCAGCCGACGCATAAAATCGATGAACAGCTTGGCCTTCAAGCGGTGACGCAGGACCATAAAGTACAATCGTCCGCGGTTGGTGATTGCCGAGATGACAGCGCAGCCGAATCTCTGGCCCGTTCCTGGAATTACGGGCGTCCGTCCTTTCAGCCCCCAGCTTGTCCCCGTCACATGGTCCGACCGCAATCCCATCTCGTCGCCCCAGTAGATTTCGGCCTTTTCCCTCTGGGCCAGGGCTTTGATGGCCGGATATTCCGCCTCCAGCCAACGGCGAACCGCCTCCGGGTCCGCCTCGAACGCCCGCCGAATCGGCTTTTGCGGTGTGAATCCCCACGTCCGCAAGTACCGCCCCGCCGTCCAGACCGAGACACCCAGGCCATACTTCCGTTCGATCAGTCGGACGACCGCTTCCCGTGTCCAAAGATAAAACGGCAATCTCAGCTGATCGGGCAGTTTGTTGGCAATCGCCCGGGCGACCCAATCCATCTGTCTTGGCGGCAGAGTCTTGCCGAACGGACGTCCTTTCCGCTTCGCCGCCAGGACGTCGAGACTGCGGTTCCGGGACTTCTTGATCCAGACGCCCACCGTCTGGCGCGTGATGCCGAAGATCCGGGCGGCTTCCAGTTGAGTCATGCCGTCGCGGACGGCCTGAACCGCGCGCCGTCGGAGTTCTTCTTGAGTGACCGAAGGCAACGATCTCGCATCTTTGTTGTCCATAACCGAAGTCTATCATATCACAAGCCAATTTGCAAGCTATTTATTGCTCTGATTAATAATTCTTGAAGTTGCGAATATATTTTATCTCCTGGCGTTCAGGAGTACTGCTTCTACCAACTGATTTGAATATCCTTTGCCTCGATGTTCTTCTTCAACGAACACCCAGCCCAGTTCTTTATCAAATTCATGATATCTATGAATTAATCCGGATTTCTCGAAAACCTTCTTCTTATATGATGGAAATGGATTCTTTAATGCTGCGATTCCAACGACTGAGTCACCTATATAAGCAAAAGCCAATAAAAAGGCTCTGCGGATCCTTTTCCGAAGACCATTTGGCACCACTTCTTCTCCTTTTTCTACCAACCTCCGAAACTCATCCAGCTTTTGCCTAGAACAAGAGGCCGGCGCCTTTACTATTATTTTCATTTTTGCTTTCCCCCCGATAAACAGCGCACAAATAGTTCTAATATTGCTATGCTAACGAAGCCATCTCTGATTTTAATCGCGTTTTCCGTGATATTTATCTTTGGTACCTGCATTTTTCTAGATTTTATCTTCGATCGCCATTCTTGAAAGGAGTTTTAGGATATAGATGTCTTTGGAAATTTCTTCTATGTTAAACCCAAAATCATATTCCTTTATATCTGCCTTTCCATGTGCGATCCCGCATCTGTTTTCATGATAAAAATATTCCGCCACGCTCCTCGCTCCGGGTTTGGTTTCGAGTTCTTTGATTCTCTTCAGTGCTCGCATCTTGTATATGCTAAATACGTTTATTCTCCGTGTTAGCCGTCCAATTTGAGCGTCTGTGCCGAATTCGAGAAATCCAAAATCATAACTGCCCAGTCTGCTTAAGTTTTTTAATATCCATTCTTTTCCGTTAGATGAAGTTACGCTTTCGATAACTCTGTAATAACATAGAAATTCTGATAGAGGGTCTATCTGTCTTACCGCCATGCTGTACAAACTAAGTTCTTTGGCAACTCCGGAATATTTCTGTGCATATTGAATATCGACATCTTTCTGGAAACCCGGCCAGCGGAAATTTACGTAGCTAAGAGGGCCAAGTCGGATGCTATTAATTGCTTCATAAGCCATATCAAGGCTCTGATAGTACGAATTATTAATATACTCGCCTCGACCCGTTTCAATTGGTTTGATCACGGCTCTTCTTCTGACAGGCCAGATGAAAGCGGGGAGATCATGCTCATAGGCTAGGCAATTGGTGTAAAATACAATCTCCTTGAATGTCGGATGTTTCTCTCCAATAGGTGGAGCAACGGCAATTGAATTCGACGGCGGAACCAAGATAAGGGCATACCTGCTGTCAACCGAAACCAGTCCTATCCCTGTCGAAGACATCCCCACCATCTCAATGAAGTATTTTATGTCCTTTCGGTATCGGATTTCCTTCATATCCAGACTCCACCATCGTCTATAACGAAAAGCATGTTTTTAAAGACGTCGATTTGACCTTCTATTTTCTAAATTCTATGAAACCGATAAACTTCTTCCCGATATCGGTTGTTCGGGGCGCAAAAATCCCCTGCTTTGTCATGGTGGTATGTAGAGTTTCGATGGACATAAGCCCCATAGAATAGAGATCGCGGACAAGAAGATCATAAAAGTCCCTTCGCCCTTTTAATTCTGGAAAAGCATCCTCAAGGATATGAGCGGGAGCGCCGAATTCCAAATCGCGATACTTTATATTTTGCTCTTTCCCCCATCTTGTCGGGTCATCAAAGAACTTCAAAATTCTTATATGCCATGAGGTTAAGGTGTCAACGAAGCTAAGGAACATCAGCTGTAAATCTTCTTCTGGTGCGTTTGGAGTCGCCGCGTTTAAAACAGCATTTCTGAGGGCGTTCAGCTTCTCCTCTTGATGGTTCCGCAACGCCGATTGGGTCGCATGCATAACTGTTGTAATAAAAGAATCATTATTCGCAAGGTTCTCGACTTTGAATCCTTCAATTTTGCTCTCAAGATCTTTCAGGCCTTCTGCGATTGTCTCCATCCATTTGTCTCGCCGTTTTGTTAGAGGTGGAGCAATGACTAAATTAAAAATTTCTGATGCCAATCCGCCTGCAAGAGGAATCTCGCTTAGTATTCCTTTAGCTACGGCATGACCTATGTCGCCCTTAGAAATGCGCGGCTTATCTTTCATATTCTCCCTATTTTGGCGATTTCTTTATCCTATCGGTATCTTTTGCATAGTCGGCACGAGACTCCGCCGCAGCTTGTAATTCATGGCCATCCGATATCGGATATTCTTTTACAGGTGGCTTCACTAGACGGCTTTCTTCTTTCCATTCAGCGATGCGCTTCTGGAGATATGCGAAAAACTCAGGGCGCTTGTGGGCGAAGACAGGGAAGGTAGAGAGGATATATTCGAAGTCGTTTGGGTTAAGGCCATAAGCTTCGGCTATGAATTGGTTGATCGACCACATATACTGCCATGAATGTTCGATTTGGGTAATATGATGTATCTCCCCACTACCGCACGATATTGTTTGAAATGGAGGAACCGAATCCAGATTCGGAACTGGAATCCTTGTCATGTAAGTAAAACTTAGATGCATTCCAGCTGTGCGGAATCTTAAGGCAAAATCAAGTGTCAGAGAATTCAGTACGGAAACTGCTTTGGTCAGATAGAATTCCTCGAGTTCCATCCCCGAAAGCGAATGGCCGAAGCCGGATTTCACAGGCAGGACGGCGGAGATGCAGGTGCGTTCGTTAGTATTGCTGGCAATATCGCGGAAGACGAGTTTGGGGCCAGGGTCGGGGAGGCGGCCGTTTTTTTTCTCGGCGGCTCCGAGGCTCAGCCAGCGTTGGATGGGTTTGATGTCGATGATGAATTGCTCGATGTGTTTGCCTTCGTATAGCGGCCAGAAGCCTTTTTCGGCCATGCGGGCGCGGATTTCGGTCCAGGCCGCTCGCTCGTAATACGGCGGGCGATCCGTCGTCCCCGCCACGTCGCCCAAAATTTGACGCGGGTTCCAGAGCTTGCCGGTCTTCGGGTCGGTCCAGAGGTCCCGGTCGTTGGTCATATGGAATTCTGTGTAAAACCGGGCATTCCATGTCCCGGGACCCTGGTCCCCGAGGAGCGGCCGGCCCTCATACATTTTGAGGAGGATTTCGCGGGCGCGCGGGTTTCTGTATTCGAGAAAAGCGAGGGTTCCCGGCGATAGCCTTTCCAACTCTTCCTTGCTCACCCTCACCATCCATGGGATCGGGCCTGGAAAGGCGAATTCTTTTCCCGGTTCCCGCCAGAGCGCCGTCTCCTCAAGCTCCTCGAGGTCGTGGCGCATGAAGGCCGCATCGAAAGCCGCGCCTTCAGGTTTCGTTTTTCTGAAGACGAGGCTGACGAATTTATAACTCGAATGGATGGGGAATATCTTTTTCCTGTTTTCAAATCCGTAAAAGCGTTCGACGTGCGCTTCCTCAAGAAGAAGATGTCTCAATCCCGTGCAGCCTTCGTTGTTGTAAATGGCTGAGGGCACGACGAAACCGACCCGGCCCTCCTGGGCAACGAGCTTCCATGCCCGCTCGATGAAAAACTTGAAAAGATCGGGGTCGCCTCCGGTGCTCTTGCCGTCGATCGTCCAGTCCTGGAAGGAAAAATCGCCGCCCTTTTTCAACGAGAAAGCGGTTGTTTTTAGGCGCTCCTCGTAAGCTTTGAATGCGGAGGCTAAAGAAGGATCTGCCGCCTGGAGTTCGGCGATGCGATGGTCGAGCTCACCGCCCTTGAAGGCGCGAATCAAGACGTCGGCCCGTCCATAGAATTCTTTGCGGTCCGGCTTGATCTTCTCCCATGGCGGGTTGCCGAGGACGACATCGAAGCCGGGGCGCTCCTGATCGAGGAAGACTTCGGGAAACTCAAGCTCCCAATGGAAAAACTGCTCGCGGCTTCGAACTTCATCGAAATCCGGCCGCCATTCCTGAGCTTTGATGTGGCGGAGAAGCTCCTCCGGCAAGCGGGCGAGGTCGCAGAGATAATCCCATTCGTCCCAGATTTCCGGGACGAACGCCGCTGCCGAGCGGAGGTCGAAAAGAAGCTTCACCGTCTCAAGGAGCTTTTCGGCTCGGACGCGCAGGTGGTCTTTGTATTCCTGCTCCTGGATGGACTCCGGCTCTTTCCCCTCCCGGCGAAGGTCTTCTGGATCGGTCGAGTCGATCAGAGTCCGCAGCCGCGCCGCCGCGGCCGCCGCATCGTGGACCGACTTCTGAAAAAGGCCCAATTGATGGCGAATTCCCGAAGGTTCGAGGCGGGAGTCGGGCTTCTTTTGCAGCGGTGATTTCGGGCCTTTGCCTACGCGGCCGGCATTCTTCCGCTCAAGCGAAGGAAGGGGCGGCGCGTCAAGGCGATCGAGCCACGTTCCGAGGAGTGAATTCCCGCAACGGATGTGATGCTCGAAATAGGTCAGGGGCCTGTCTCCGGCGACGGACTCGATCCAGAGGGCGACGCGGGCGAGCTGGACGGCCGTCGGGTTGAGGTCGACTCCGAAGAGGCATCGTTCGGCGATCCAGCGTTTGCACCAGGCCCGCGCCTCGGAATTCGCCGCCCGAGCGTCCTTGTCCGAGGCCCGCCAGTCCGTGTCCCAGCCCTGGCCGGTGATGCTCCGGAAATCGCGCGGCGGACGGCCGTTTCCCTCCTCGACGTAAGCCCGATGAAGGGCCTGGCCCAAGAAGCGCATGGCCTCGACGAGAAAATGGGCGCTCCCGCACGCGGGGTCGAGGACACGGAGGCGCTCGATCTCGGCGGCTGTTTTTTCTTTGACAAGAGGCCCCAGCGTGTGCCGGGCGAGGTCGCAGACGAGGGGTCGCGGCGTGTAGAACGACCCTGAGCCTTTCTTGGCCGGGCCGGGGACGAAATGGAACATCCCGGGCTCGAGCCTGCGGACGAGCCGGGCGGTGGCGCCTTTCGGGACCACCTCCTCTTCGGCTTCCTCGATTTCGCCTTCATTTTCTCCATCTGAGTCCGGCGCTTCGGCTTGAGTGTCGGGTTCGAGCTCCAGAGCGGGTTCCTCGTCACTTGCTACATCAGAAGGACATTCGGGATGGAGCCGTTCGGCCGAGGTCCCCGCGACGAGGCCGAAGTCGCCGCGAAGAATCAGGTTCTTCTGTTCACAGAGGCGGACGACGTCGTCCGGGGATAGGCAGAACGTTCGTCCCTGGACCCGGATTTCCAGGGTTATCTCGCGGGCGATCCGGGGTTCGTATTCGAGCAGGCCTTCATAGACGGCCCCCAGGTTCTCGATGTCGAGTTCGCGGAAAGAGACGCGTTCCCGGCCGACGCCATGTCGCGGAGTAGAAGTCGCGAGGTCGAGCATAATCCGGGCGACCAGGCGGTCGGAGAGGTTTGACGCTTCGAGGATGCGGCCTTCGGGGGTCTCAGGGCTGAAAAAGTCGCTTCCCCGGGGAGGGATGTTTTCCCACCGGCTGATGCGGGGAAGGCCTTTATCGTAAATGCGGAATAGCGCGCGCAGCCGGCGCCAGAACGAAGAGCGGTTTTCCGGCCAGGAGAATTCGGGGCCGGCGAAGATTTCATCGAGGAGTCCTTGAGCGGAATAGCTCTCGCGGTAGATCGGGTGGTTGTCGAGCCGGGGGTCGCGGGCCTCGGCGTAAAGGATAAAGAGGATTCGATAGAGGCAGGTCAGGGAGGCATCGCGGTAAAGCCGGAGGCCGGCTTCATTGAGGCCAAGCGGAGAGCCGAGCCGATCCTGAGCCACCGCGTTCTCGAGGATAGCGGAGACAAGGGATTCGGCCGCTGTAAAAACCGCGCCCTTGAGGTCCTCAGAGACCTTTTCGGCATGGGCCCGGCTTTCCCTCTCGATTTCATCGATGGGGGTCTTTCCTTCAGCATCCGGAACGAAGGTCGGCAAAGAATAGAGGCGGAGGAAAGCGGCGAAGGATTCGAGGTCTCCGTCTTCAGCCAGGCCCCCAAGGTCCACTTCGAGATGGGAACCCTGGGGGCCTTCGCCGGGAGCGCGGACGAGCCGCAGGCGTTCGCCGGTCAAAAGAAAGGCGTAACGGAGGCCAACTTTGGCGAGAGCCGATTCGACTCTCCGCCTCGGATTGGCCGCGCCGCGTCCGGCATCAAGTTCTTCATCCCATGAACCGCAGTGAGAAAGGAGGATGGGCCGGTCTCCCCGTTCTTCGGCTTCCGCTGAGACAAAGAGGCCATAGAGCCGGTTTTCGCCTGCGCCCAGATGGAATCCCAGGACATCGCGGAGCAGGGGGCGGATGAATCTCTCGCGGCAGGAATCGGCATCGGCCGCCCGGCCCTCGGCACGCTCCCGGATTCTACGGAAACGTAAATAGGCGAGATCGGTGTCCCTGTCGGTCACCCTCCTTTTCCGGCCGCGTCCCGTGCCTGCGCTGAAAACACTTCCGAGATAATAATCGGAGAAGAATCCTCGGGCGTTCCGGACGTGCCTGAGGCTCATCGGCGTCCTCCGGAGGGCACAAGAAAGAGGGCGCCCAGGGCCTGCGGTGGGGAGGGGTCAGGAATCTTTGTGAAATTCTCGATTTCCTGCTGTCTGCGGTTCTTAAAAGATTCGACCGCGGATTTCCGGGCGGCGAAGCTCCGGGGGCCTGGATCGCCCGCGTCGCCGAAAAGGCGCTGCTGGCCGGTTTCTTCGATGAGCCTGCGGGCTCTCTTTTCCTCCTCCTCGATTTCGCGAATCCGGTCGGCACTGTCCAATTCGAGATCATTGAGCATCTTATCAGCCAGTTTTGAGCGGTTCCGGCGAAGCTCGTCCGCCCGTGAGGAAAGCCAGCGTGACGCCTCTTGGGTGGCTCGTTCTCTCAAGTCTTCAAAGCATGAGGCGAAAAGGCGATCGGTTTGGCTCGAATCCACCTCTTCTGGAGATTCGGGTTCTGAAAGATACCGGAGGTTATTGTCCGGGTCGCCTAAGATTTCTCCGCTCGCATTGACTCGAACGGCAAGAATATGCTCTTCGAGGCCGCCGTCTTCATCGCCGATGGCGCCGTGGAAGGTGAAGATAACGGAGGGAGGTTCGGCGGAGGATACGGTGCGGGCGGCGAGGCGGCGGGGAGTCAGTCCCCGGCCTGTCGAATAGACCTGAAGAAGCCGGCGGCGAGCGTCTTTTGAGAGGGCTCTGGCGAGAGGATGTAAGGGAGTGATGTATTCGACATCGTCGGTCCTGAAGCGCACGGCGACCGAGCGGCGGAAGGTGGCGGCGGGGTATGAGGGAAGCACGCTTTCTCCGCGAAAAATCAAGGGGACGTCTATGCGAAAAACCCCCTCGCGCACCGGGTCCGGACGGACGGCGGAACGCCCGAGGGTGCTGATGACGATTTCTTCGAGCTCCGTGTCATCGGGAAGAAGAGGCTCTGAAGTATGGAGAAGTTGGCAGATCTTTTCCTCTTCCTCGTTTTGGCTCCGGCTCAGGGTTAGGAGGTGCCCGGCCTCCTTGATAAAGTCCGCGGTCCGGTCTTCGAACAGCCGGACGAGTCCTCCTTTCTGATTTTCGATATCGGAAGACTCCGGGTTCAGGTCGACGAGGCCTTCCCGCAGGTCGCTTTTTCCCGACAAAACTCCCAGGATGTCGGGTGTGGAGATGCGCCGGCGGGCCATTTCCTCGATTTTTTGAACGAGCCGGTCGAGGACATCGTCCTCGGGACTGTCCGGGTAGAAAAGATAACGAATGACCGGTTCGCTGGTCTGTCCATAGCGGTCGACGCGGCCGTTGCGCTGTTCGAGGCGGTTGGGATTCCAGGGAAGCTCGAAATGAATGATCCGGCGGCATGACTTCTGGAGGTTCAGGCCCTCGCTGGCGGCGTCGGTGGCCAGGAGGACGCGCGTCTCGGGCTTTTCGAAAACGCCCTCCCGGGCCAGGCGCTGCTTCCGGCTCAGGCCCCCGTGGAAGAGTACTAATCGGCCGGCGAGCTCCGGATCGGCGTCGAACCGGGATTGAACGGCTTCAAGAGTATCCCTGTACTCGGTGAATATGATCGCTTTCTCCTCCGGATCCTTTGAGAATACGCTCCGGAGCTCGGCAACGAGGGCTTCGATCTTCGGGTCGGCAGGAGGAAGTTTGGCAAACAGGCGTCGGATCCCGTTAATGGCGCTGATCTCGGCCTTGCGTCGGCGCTCCTCGCGGGGGATGGCGCTTCGTAAAATCTTGATTGCGGTCCTCTCGGCCGTAGTTTCTGTAAGAGGGATGTCGGAGCGGAGATCGCGGACCTCAGCAGGGGTCGGCGGCTCTTCTCTGAGTTCTTCTTTGCGCAAGGATTCCAGCCGGCATTCGAGGGTTTTTTTCAGCGCGGCGCGGCTCGAGAGGGCGCGCTTCTTGATGATCTGCATGGCGAATCCGATAAGCTCGGAGTCTTCGGTTTGCTGGGCTTGCTGGGCTGTCCGAGAGCAGTAGGCCGTGACTTTCTTGAGCAGTTCTTTCTCGGGATCGCTCAGGTTCGTGATTGGAATACCCGAGACATGCCGCTTCGGAAAGAGCGGCGTTTCTGTGCCGTCGGGAAGGCGGCGGACGATTTGAGATTTCATCCGCCGAATGCGCGCCGCCTCCATGCGGCGCTCGAGAACGGCCGGCGAGCCGTGGAAAGTGGCCAGGGTGGGCTCGACGAGTTCGATGAGCGACCGGAAAGAATGGGAATAGCCGTTATGCGGAGTCGCGGTCAGGAGAAGGAGTCCGCGCGAGCACTCGCGGAGCGCTGTGCCGAGTCTGGTGCGCTGGGTTCTGTAGGGATTTTCGGGAGTGCCGGCTTCGGCGAGAGCGTGGGCTTCGTCGACGATGACGAGGTCCCAGCGCTTGCGCAGAGCCCTGTTCCGGACGGTCTCCTTTTTCAGAAAATCCAGGGAAGTGATGACCCGCGGCAGAGCATCCCAGGGGCTGACGCCAGCCGGAAGCCCGGTCTGGACCTCGGCAAGCTCTGCGGCATTCCCGATGATCGTAAATTCGAGGCCGAACTTGTCGAGAAGTTCGTCGTGCCATTGGTCCATGAGCCCGGGAGGCGTAACAACCAGAACGCGAGAGGCGCGGCCGCGGGCCATGAGTTCGAGCATGGCCAGGCCGGCTTCGATGGTCTTGCCCAAACCGACATCGTCGGCGATGAGAAGCGTTGGCCTGACCTTGGCCAGGATGCGAAGGGTCGGCGCCAGTTGATAGGCCTCGAGGGCGACGCGGCCGAAGCGAACTCCCGTGAGGACGCCGCACTCTCTGATTAGGGACGCACCGAGCATGCGGTGCGCCCGGGACCAGGCGGAAAAAGAGTCGAGCCCGCGGAGGTCAAATTCGACGGCTTGACCGGGGAGAACCTCGATGTCTTCGGGAGGCGAGATCACTGTGAGTTGCGCAGGCGTTGCCTCATCCAGAGCGTGCAGCTTCAATATGGCTTGCGCCGCATACGGCGCGCTGACCTCCCTCACAACCCATGGGCGATCCCGAACAAGAATGCGGTCGCCGGCTCGTGTCGATATCGTCATAATCAACTTTCCCCTATCATCAGGGATGGTTACCAGTATAACCCAA
>Ga0172366_10001151_pt1 | contig 20501 bp, 11 predicted proteins | sample LakKivSesite69cm_FD_114533 | JGI IMG/M metagenome (GOLD analysis project Ga0172366, IMG submission 114533) | Sediment microbial communities from Lake Kivu, Rwanda - Sediment site 69cm | ecosystem: Environmental > Aquatic > Freshwater > Lake > Sediment | place: Rwanda: Western Province, Lake...
GCGCTGCGCCTGCGGTGGGGGGTCGAGTCGTTCTGGCGCGAAGACGGGCCGCGCCCGATCCTGAAGGCGCTCAGAAGCGGGCGCGCGGTCGGGGTGCTCATTGACCAGGCGACGGCGGTCGAGGGCGCGAATGTCCCGTTCTTCGGTCGTCCGGCGCGCACGCCGACCGGTCCGGCGCGGCTGGCGATCCGCACCGGCGCTCCGGTTGTCTTGGTGCATTGCGTGGACGCTCCGGACGGGACCTACGTCGGCACGTTCGAGCCGCCGCTCTGGGTTCACAAGGAAGACACGAGCGATCCGGTGGCTCTCACGGCGGCCTGGACGCGGCACATCGAGGGATGGATACGGCAGTTGCCGCATACGTGGGTATGGATGCACGACCGATGGGCCGACACGAGCACTCGTCGCGTTCGTGAGGAGGTCGCCGCATGAACCGCACACTTGCGATCCTTACGCTCATCGCGGCTCTGGCGGGCGCGGGGTGCGACGATTTCGGCCCCGAATCTGGCCCTCCGTTCGACAGCAACGCACCGACGCAGACGATTGAACGGACGCGGATCATCTGGTCGGAGGGCGGCAAGAAAAGCGCGGTGATTCAGGCGAAGGAACTCCTCCGCTACGAGCAGCGCGACGAAGTCCTGCTCAGAGACTCGGTGCAGGTGGACCTCTACGACGAGAACGGCGCGCTCGCGGCAATCGTCACCGGCGACGAGGGGATCATCAACGAGCGCGCCCGCACGGCGCGTGTCGAGAAAGGGATCAAAGTTCACTTCCTCGGCTCGAAAGAGTACCGCGCTTCGACGCTCACCGCCCGGAACGCCCACGCCGAGGAGCGCACGAAACGGATGACCGCCACCGGGGACGTAGAGATCGTGAGCGAAAGCGGCGTCTCGCTCACCACCGGGCAGCTTGTGTGGGACGGGCGCATACGGCGGTTTCGCGCTCCCGGCCTCGTGCGGCTCACCAACGGGACCGAAGTCGAGGAGGGCGAAAACCTCGACGCCAACGCCGACCTGACGCAGTGGACGATGGAGCGCGTCCGGGGGCAGAGCACACGGCCTCGTGAAGAGGTCGAGTCGCGTGTGCGCCGGGAAACGGGGCGATGAGCGATGTCGGCGGCTTCTCCGCGCCGTTGTGCGTGGCGGCGCTTCTGATCGTTGCCGCCGCGCTCGCCGAAACGGGCGAGGAGTCGGAGGTGACGGTCACGTTCAGCGCGGACCGGACCGAGGTGATCAGGCAGGGCGAATCGTTCATCAAGCGATACGAGGGGAACGTCGTCGTGCGGATGAACCCGGAAGTGTGGCTCACGGCTGACGAGGCGACGTACAGCGCGCCGGACCGCGAAGCGCGTCTTCTCGGCCATGTGACCATCGTGGACTCGGGGCGCACGCTCAAGGCCGACCGGGCGACCTACCTCTTCAAGGAGCACCCGCACGCAGCAGGTCGCCCGCTCGTCCGGCTGCGCGGGGACGTCTCCCTTGAGGACACGAGCCGGGGCCTTACCGCCGCGAGCGCGGATTACCGGCCCGACGCGGATAGCGTCGTCGCCATCGGACGGGTCCGGGGGCGGCAATCGGGCGGCTGGATCATGGCGGATACGCTCCTCTTCGACGCACGGGACCGGGGCATGGAGGCGATGGGCAACGTGGAGCTTGTGGACAGCACGCAGGACATCCGCGTCCGTACCGGATGGTACACCTACAGCCGGAAGGAAAGCCTGGCCGTCGTCGCGCGGGAGCCGATGCTCACGAAGGGGCAGGGAGACACCGCCGTCGTCGTCGTTGCCGATTCCATGCGGCTCGACGAGCGCACCCGGCGGGCGGTCGCGTGGGAAAACGTCCGCATTGAACGCGGGAACCTGAGCGCACAGTGCGATTCAGTCCTCTACGACGACAGGGCGCAGGAGCTTTCCCTCTTCGGAGCTCCGCGTGCCGTCCAGCGTACGGAATCGGACACCACCGCCACGATCAGCAGGCTCTTCGGCGACCGGATCACCCTCTCTCTCAACGGGACCAGCGTCCGCCGGATTGAGGTCGAAGGGGCCGCACGGGGCATCGCCAGCGAGGTTGACTCCGCAGGACGCCCGGAAGGCGAGCGGTGGATCGTCGGTCGGCAGATCATCTTTCACATCGAAGACGAGCGGGTCACGCAGGTTGAGGTGTTTGGGCAGGCACGCAGCCGTTATGTGCCGCCCTCCTCCGCCCGCAAGGATGAGGGGATCAACGAAGCCTCGGGCGATACGATCCGCATCAACTTTCGGGGAACCCGCATGAGCAGCGTCCGGTTGCGCGGCGGGGTGCAGGGCATCTTCTGGCCCCCTGCCGACAGCGCACGGGACGCACGGAGCACCTCGCGTGGTAAGTGATACGCCTGAAGTCGGCACGCAGCCGGATATGTCGCTCCGCGCGGAGAACCTCGCGAAGCGCTACGGCCAGCGTCTCGTGGTGGATGGGGTTTCCCTCGTCGTCAGGCGCGGAGAGATCGTCGGGTTGCTCGGCCCGAACGGGGCAGGCAAGACAACTACTTTCTATATTTTGCTGGGGATGGTCGTGCCCCAGCGCGGGCGGGTCATCCTCGAAGGGAACGAGATCACGGGCCTGCCGATGTACAAGCGTGCGCGGCTCGGCCTGGGGTACCTGAGCCAGGAGAAGTCGGTCTTCCGGCGATTGACGGTCGAACAGAATATCCTTGCGATCCTTGAGCGTCTGCCGCTCACCCGCGCAGAACGACGCGCCCGGCTGGAGGAACTGCTCGACGAACTGGACATCCGGCGCGTGCGGAAGACGAAAGGCGATGCGCTTTCCGGCGGTGAACGCAGGCGTACGGAGATCGCAAGGGCGCTCGTCATCGAGCCGAAGTTCCTGCTCCTCGACGAGCCGTTCACAGGGGTTGATCCGGTCGCGGTCGAGGACATTCAGTCAATCCTCGCCTTGCTGCGCGAGAAGGGACTCGGCATTCTCATCACCGATCACAACGTGCACGGCACGCTGGCGATCACCGATCACGCGTACATCATGAACGACGGAGGCCTCCTCTGCGCGGGCACTCCGGCGGAACTGGCGGAGAACCCGATTGCGCGCAAGTTCTACCTTGGCGAGCGATTCAGGCTTTCATGAGGAGTCCGTCACCATGTATCAAGGGAGTCCATCGCCGTGTTAGGCATGAGGCAAGAGCTTCGGCTGCAACAGCGACTGGCGCCCCAGCTCATCCAGTCATTGCACCTCCTCCAACTGCCCGCGCTCGACCTTGAGCAGTTAGTTCGGCAGGAGTTGGAGGCCAACCCCCTGCTCGAAGAAGTGCCGCAGATGGAAATCGAGCAGCGCCAGGAGAAGCCAGAGCAGGAGGGGCAGCAGCCGGAGCAGGAGCTATCCGACGATTTCGACGCCGCCGACTGGTCCGCCTACCTGAACGACGCGTACGAGATGAACAGCGGGATGCGCCGGGAGACGGACCGCTCCGCCGAGGTCTACGAGCCGATCCCGGTGTACGAAGAGACGCTGGCCGACGACCTCATGGACCAACTGCGCCTGCTCGTTGACGACGAGGTTGATCGGGAGATCGGCGAGTACATCATCGGCAACCTCGACGACAACGGATTCCTCGCCGCAACCGTGGAGGAAATAGCGGAAACGCTTGCACAGCCTGCCGCGCGCGTGGCCAAGGTGCTCAAAGTCGTTCAAACGCTCGACCCGCCGGGGGTGGGCGCACGCGACCTGCGCGAGGCGCTGCTCATCCAACTGCGCGAGAAGGGCTTTGAGGATCATCCGGCGTATCGGATCGTCGAAGAGTGCTTCGAAGAACTCATGCACAAGCGGACGAAAGAGATCATGCGGCATCTTCGGCTCGATAAGGACGACGTTGCCGAAGCGATGGAGATCATCGCCTCGCTCAACCCGAAGCCTGCCGCGCTCACGCACGGCGCTGGCGAGCGGACGATCATCCCCGACCTCATCGTCGAAAAGCTCGACGATGAGTACATCGTCATGCTCAACGACCGGTCCATCCCCCTCCTGAGGGTCAACCCCGGCTACCGGAATCTGCTCAACCAGGCAAGCTCCGACGAGGCGAAGAAGTACGTCGTGGAGCGGCTCAATTCCGCGAAATGGCTCATCAAGTCCATCGAACAACGGCGCACGACGATGCTCAGGGTGATGAATGCCATCGTGAAGCATCAGCGCGCATTCTTCGAGGACGGCATCATGCACCTCAAGCCGATGGTCCTCCAAGAAATCGCCGACGAGATCGGGATGCACGTATCAACGGTGAGCCGCGTATCGAATGGGAAGTACGCTCAGACGCCGCACGGGGTGTTTGAACTCAAGTTTTTCTTCGACGGCAAGCTCGGCGTCGCCGACGGGGAAGACATGGCCTCGAAGGCCGTGAAAGACAAGATTCGCCGGATGATCGAAGAGGAAGACAAGCACAATCCGTTGAGCGATCAGGCCATTGCTGACCGCTTGAGCGCCGAAAGTGGCATAGAGATTGCACGTCGTACGGTGGCGAAGTACCGCGACCAATTACGCATCCCGTCCGCTCGTCTCCGAAAGGAGGTCTAGGCGTGCGAGTCAGGCCCCTGGGAAATCTCCTACTCGTCCTCTCGTTCACCGCCTCGTCGGCCTTCGCAGGGGGACCGTTCATCACCTCGCGTGATGCGTCGCGCAGCCAGTTGGGCATCTTTGAGGACGTTGCGCTTCCCGACGAAGCCTCGGCGGTCTGGACTAACCCCGCAGGCATCGGCTTCCTGAGGTCGAGCAGCGCATTCTTCTCGCAATCCTTCGGATGCGACACTTCCTACACCAACTTCCTCGTCGCGGGCGGGAACGCCGGGTTCGGCTGGCAGCGCACCGACCTGGGAAGCGACCGCCGCGTGGATCGCTGGCGGTTCGTCACTTCCGGAGTAGACCGGGCGCACGGGGTCGCCTTCGGAGCCGCCATGCAACTTGCCGACCCCGATGGCCTGAACCAGGGGACGTTCTGGTCGGCGGACTTCGGCGCGCTCGTGCGTCCGACGACGTGGATTTCGGTGGGCTTCGTGGCCCGGCAATTGGGCGCGCCCGAGGGCTACCCCTGGGCGCTGGAGACCGGGCTGGCGGCGCGCCCGATGGGGAATAACCTCACGTTCTTCGGCGGCGCGCTCTGGAGCAAGGACGACCCGCGTGACGACCCCAGCGGATGGCACGTTGGGGCGCTGGCGAATCTTGGCCCCGGAGTGGAGGTCGGCCTTGGCGTCAATCAGGATCGCACGGTGCAGGCCGGGCTGCGGCTTATCCTGGGCAATGCCGCCGTGGGAGCGTCGGCTCAGCGTGCGCGGGACGATGATCGGAGCGGCCCCGGCTGGGCGGTCGTCGCGTTCAACCGAGATTACCGCGCCACCCGACTCGCGTTGCGCGGCAACGTCGGCGAGATTCGCCTGCGCGGGGTCATCCGCGATCAGGGCACGGGTATGACCCTCTTCGGCGGCGGCACAACCCCTCTGAACGGCATTCTCACGCAGATCAGAAGGGCGGCGGACGCGCCGGACATCAGCGGCCTCTACCTGCGGATCGAGGGCGTGGACATCGGCCAGGGGATGGCCGACGAACTCCGCGACGCGCTGGTGCAATTCAAGGAAGACTCGCACAAGCCCATCGTCGCGTACCTTGCGAGCGCCGACGTGAGGGAGTACTACCTCGCTTCCGTTGCGGACTCGATCTATCTGGAGCCGATGGGCCACCTCGATTTTGTCGGCTACGCCGCACACGTCATGTTCCTGCGGCGTGCGCTCAACAAGCTCGGTGTCCAGCCGGAGCTCGTGCGGGTCGGCAAGTACAAGTCCGCAACCGAGACGTTCACGGACAGCACCATCTCCGAGGCTTCCCGCGAACAGCTTGACGAACTGCTCGACGACTGGTACGAGAAACTCGTGGACGCCGTCGCCAAGTCGCGCAATGTCACCACCGACAGCGTGAGGACGCTCATAGACAACGGACCATATACCGCCAGCGACGCGAAGCGGTGCGGTTTGGTTGACGCACTTGGCTACGAAGACGAGGCATTCGAATCCGCCAAATCGCTCGTCAGGAGCCGCGTTGGGCATTCTCGCGGGCGGGTGAGCATGGCCTCGCGTCGCCCTTACGACGAACGATGGGGGCCGCGCCCGCAGGTGGCCGTCGTGTTCGCGTCAGGCGACATCATCACCGGCCAGAGCGGGGTTGATCTCATCAGTGGGTCGCAGTTCATCGGCTCGGAGACCATGGTCAAGGCGCTCCGGCAGGTGCGCGAGGACAAGGCCATCAGGGCTGTCGTGCTGCGCATTGACTCGCCCGGCGGCTCGGCGCTCGCAAGCGACATGATCTGGCGCGAGGTGGATAAGCTTCGGAAGACGGACAAGCCGCTCGTCGTCTCGGTGGGCGACCTAGCGGCTTCCGGGGGTTACTACCTCGCCTGCGCGGGGGATTCCATCGTCGCCAACCCGGGCGCAATCGTCGGAAGCATCGGCATCTTCGGCGGCAAGCTCACCATGCAGGAGCTTTTCCACAAGATCGGCGTGGATTTCGACGTGCTCACTCGCGGCGAGAACGCCGCCATCTACTCTCTGGAGCTTCCCCTCACCCCGGAGCAAAGGGAGAAGCTCCAAGACGACGTGGAGCAGGGCTATCAGGTGTTTCTCAGCCGCGTCGCCGACGGCCGCAGGATGACGACGGCGGAGGTGGATTCTATCGGGCAGGGGCACATCTACACCGGAGAGCGCGGCATTGACCACGGGCTTATTGACAGGACCGGCGGCCTTGAGGACGCGATCAGGATGGCGATGGACATGGCGAAGATCGCTGACGAAGCCGAGATCGTGAGCTACCCGCGACGACCGTCGTTCTGGGAGATCGTTCGAGAGGACCCAGCGACGCGAGTGAGGAGAGGGAACTCTCTTGAGGATCGGTGGTTTTACGACGCGGCGGCGGCGTCGCTTCGGTAGAGACGTGCATCCTGTTTCGGGCATGAGGGCGGATGAGTATCGCGGGAACGGATGAATCGTTCCTGAGCGTTGTGAGCGGTACCTGATCGTGGGTCGGGGAGCGCGTTCTGATCACGGCAGAAGCGTGTGCGGCGAAGGGCCGTTTCACGTCGTAAGGACAGCATCTATGCGATTTTCAGAGCGAATATTTCGGACGGGAGCGCTCTTTCTCTTCTTCCTGAGCGCAGTGGCCGCCCATGCCCAGGTTGGCGAATTCGGTCGAAATAAGCCGACGTACTCGATGCTCAAGTGGCATTACGTGCAGACGCCGCACTTCGACATCTACTTCTACGAGGGCATGGACGAGATCGCCCGGATCGCCACCACCATCGTTGAGGAATCCTACTCCCAGATCAGCGCGAGCTTCGACTACCGCCTGCGCAACCGTATTCCCATCGTACTCTATCGGTCGCACAACGAATTCGTCCAGACGCAGATCATCCCCGAGCTTGTCGGCGAAGGCACGGGCGGGTTCACGGAGTTCCTCAAAAACCGCGTAGCCGTCCCGTTCGAAGGGTCGTACCCCCTGTTCCGCCATGTGCTCCACCACGAGCTTGTCCACGCGGTGATGCAGGACATGCTCTACGGGCGCGACATCATCACCGGCGTCCAGCAGAGCGACATCCCGCTCTGGTTCGTCGAGGGCCTGGCCGAGTACGAGTCTACCCCCTGGACCGCCGAGAGCGACATGTGGATGCGCGACGCGGTCATCAACGACTACCTCCAACTGGAAGGGTACTTCGCCTACAAGGGCGGTCAGTCCATCCAGTACTACATCGCGGAGGTGTACGGCCCGGACAAGATCGCCCAGATACTGCACCGTCTGCGGTCGTTCTCGCGGTTTGGCCCGACGGTGCAGGCGGCGCTCGGCGTCGAACTGAAGAACTTCAGCAAGAAGTGGGAAAAGGACCTGAAGAAAGTCTACTGGCCTGAGATCGTGGACCGGGACGAGCCGCAGGATGTCGGCCAATCCCTCACCGACCACACCGAGGACAACTCCTATTTCAACCGCAACCCGGCGTTTTCGCCGTTCGGCGACAAGATCGCCTTCCTCACCGGCAGAGACTATTACACGAGCATCTACGTCATGTCGGCGATTGATGGGAAAATCCTCTGGAAGGTCGTCACGGGCGAGTCTTCCGGCTCGTTCGAGGAGATGCACTGGCAGCGCGCAAGCATCACCTGGTCGCCCGACGCCCAGCGAATCGCGTTCACCGCGAAGGCCGCCAGGGGCGACAGGCTCTACATCGTTGACAGCCACACCGGCCACAGCCTGAAGCAGTACAACTTCAACCTCGACGCCATGTACTCGCCCGATTGGTCGCCTGACGGGGAGAAGGTCGCCTTTATCGGCGTGAAAGACGGGAGATCGGACCTTTACCTCCTGCAACTCGCGGACGGCTCGATCACGCGGCTGACTGACGACCTCTTCGACGAGAGCGATCCCAAATGGTCGCCCGACGGCACGCACCTTGCCTTCGCCTCCGACCGTGCGCCAGGCCTCGCCAATTACTCCGCGCAGTTGCTCTACCAGACCACCGACATTTATACGATCAACGTCGAGACGAAAGAGATGCGCCGCCTCACCGACAATCCCCGTGATGACCTCTCCCCGGCGTGGGGTCCTGACGGGCGGCATCTCGCCTTCGTATCCGACCGGAACGGAATCTTCAACCTCTACATCGCGAGCGTTGACACCGGCGATGGCACTATCGAACCCACCGTCAGGCCGCTCACGGACATCCTCACCGGCACGTTCGCACCCTCGTGGAACCGGGGCGGCGACAAGATCGCGTTTTCCGGGTTCAATAAGGGCGGATGGGACATCTACATCATTCGCAACCCTCTCGACCACCTCAAACCAGGGCCTCTGAGACCGGCGTTCTTCATGCGGGAAGGGAAGCTGACCTACAGCAGCGTCCACCGCCACATGGACACCGATTCCGTCGCCGCCACGTCGCCCGACTCGATGAGCGGCTACGCCATCGGGCCACGTATGCACCCGGTCGGGTCGCCAACCAGGAATCTGCTCGCGCACACGATGACCGATTCCGCACGCGGCGGGTTCGTGCCCAAGCTGTACCGGAGCCGGTTGCAGATTGACAACGTGAGCGGCGAGGCGAATTATTCGACCCTCGGAGGCGTAGGCGGGCAGCTCTACGTGACCGCCAGCGACCTCATGGGCTACCACTAGGTGCTCTTCACCACGAGCCTCTATCGGGACCTCCGGGACAGCGACTATGGCCTGCTCTATCAATACCTTCGCCGACGCACGGACTACGCCTTCTATTTCTCCCAGCAGCGCACGTGGTATCCCTTCCAGTACAACGACTACACGACGGGGATTTACGAGTCCGGCCTCGTCGAACGGCGCGAGATATACCTCGGCGGGTTTGCCTCCCGACCGACCAGCCAGTACCGAAGGTTCGAGTTTGGGGCAGAATATCTCAGCACCCAACAGAGCATTCTGTACGATTACGTCGGCTCAGGCGGCCCATCGGCGAGTGCTACCGAGGCGAAGTCGGAAGCGATCCTGACGAACGCAGCAGTCGTCCATGATAACACCCTCTGGAACGTGTTTGGCCCCGTTGTCGGCACGCGCTGGCGCACGACGCTCTATGCCGCGCCGCCCCGGCTGAACGAAGCGCCCTTCGGAGTGCTCACCGCCGATTGGCGGAGGTACTGGCGGGTAAGCCGCAATACCTCATTCGCCTTCCGCCTTTCCGCAGGATCAAGCTTCGCCCAGGATAAGCGAAACGCGCCGCTTTTCTACGTCGGCGGCTTGCCGTACTGGATCAACTACGGGTACGCCAACTTCCCGTCCGACCAGATCGTCAACGATTCGTTCTCGCAGTTCGTCTTCCCCCTGCGTGGGACGGACTACTACGAGTTGCGGGGTCGCACGTACGCGATCATGAACCTGGAGTACCGCTTCCCGTTCATCTATTTGTTGGCAACCGGACCGTTTGGGTTTGTGCTCGATAACGTGGGCGGAGTCGTTTTCCTCGACATCGCGAGGGTGTGGGACGATCCGACGCAACCGGCGAACCCGGCGTTTCCGCGCCATTCTCAGGGGCCGCTCGGCGGCTACGGCTACGGCATCCGGATCAACCTCGGCGTGGTGGTCCTCCGCATTGACGTGGCGTGGAAGACCGACCTGCGCGAGACCATGGGCAGCGCGCGGTACTACTGGTCGTTGGGCTACGACTTCTGATCTCGTCATCATGGCCGGTGGGCTGCGGCTCACCGGCCGGTTCGAGAGCCTGTGTGTCCGTGAGTACGCATCCCTCTCCGTTCTCCGAAATCCTCTCGCCCGACCTGCCGAAGCTGTCGGCGCGGCACAAGGCCATGCTCGACCGGCTGCGCGTCGTGCTCGTGGAGCCGCACCATCCCGGCAACATCGGCTCGGTGGCGCGCGCGATGAACGTGTGCGGCCTTGACCACCTCTATCTCGTCAACCCGGCCCCCTGGCGTGAAAGCGACGAGGCGTGGAGACTCGCGTGCGGTTCGCGTAAGGTGTTGAACGCCGCCGTCGAAGTGAGCACCCTTGAGGGAGCGCTCGATGGCGTGCTCACGGCAATCGGCACGACGCATCGCATGGGCCGTGCACGCGGGCCGATGGTTCCGCCGCGCATCCTCGCCGAACACCTGCCCTCCATGCTCGACGACGGCGCGGTCGCCATCGTCTTCGGGCGCGAGGACAAGGGACTTTCCAACGAAGAACTCGCCCGTTGCCAGATGGGCGTACACATCCCGACGGCGGGGAGCTATCCCTCGCTCAACCTCAGCCATGCAGTGATGGTCGTCGCGTATGAGTGTTACTATGGGGTTCTCACGAGCGAGGAACAGAAGAACGCGCTCTCTGAGCCGAGCTACCCGGCAATCGTCGCGCTCGCAGAACGCCTGGCTAGGCTCACTGAGCGCACTGGGTTTGCGCATCGCCGTGGGCGCGTCGGGCTTGAACGCAGCCTGCGGCAGGCCATCACGCGGAGCGATCTGAGCCAGCGCGACCTTGCCCTCGTCCACCTTCTCTGCCGCCATCTGGAGCGCTACGTAGGAGGTTTGGAGCGGGGGCTGCCGCCGGAAGAAGCGCGTCAGGCCCCGTTCGAGTCGGCGAGCGATCCGCAAGGGTGATTCGCGAGTCGCCCTCTACAAAGCGTGTCGAAACAATATCTTGTAGGGGCGCATGGCCATGCGCCCCTACGTCCCGACATGCACAATTCCTCACGGAAAAGTGTATGACCTCTTCGGTGAACCACCGAGTCTCCGTACACTGTGGGTTGGCTGTGCAGGCGTCCGAATGTATACTTTTCCCTATCGGATGGTTGATGAGTCGTCGCACGGGAGCACGGCAGGAAGGCGGCGGCTAGGTGGTTCTGCTGCTGAGACTAGGGCATGGCGCGCCATGCCTCTGCGGCTCTCCTCCTGCGGTAGGGGCGCATGGCGATGCTCCCCCTATATGGAAGCATTCACTGCGGATTTGCCGATAGAGCCACGATGAGACGAGCTTCTCGGTCTCCCCACACAGCCAAAATGCACGAGACGCCCGACATACCGCAACGGTGGTAGGTGCAGGGCCTTTGAAGAGCGCACGCGGAGATGCCAATGGCCGAAGTTTCCGACACCCTCAGCCACGATCCTAACCCATCGGAAAAACCAGCTCCCTCTCGCTTCTGGAGCATTCTCGGCAAAGTCGGGAAATGGTTCCTGATCCTCTTCGGTATCGCCCAGTTGCTCGCCGTCACCGTCTTCAGCCCAGAGCAGGTCTCCGTCTGGCTGTTTGGCCTTGATCTGAACCCGAAACCGGCAGCCGAGGTGGACCGGGGCCGTGTGGACGCCGAGAGCGAAGCCGTGATGCGCGCAGTGACAAGGGAGAACATAACCCGGCATCTGGAGGGCCTGGTCTCAGACGACTCGCGTGCGGTAGGGTATCCGGGCGAACGCCGCGCCTGGGAATATATCAGATCGGAGTTTGCCCGGCTCGGCCTTCAGCACATCGGCATAGACACCTTCGAAGTGGTCACCCCGCTCGATAAGGGCGGAAGCGTGACCTATGCGGACGGCACGTCGGAACCGATTTATGCCCTGTGGCCGAATCAGGTGCGGACGCCGACCCTGCCGCGCGCGCAGATAGCGGTTGACGATACGCTCATCGGCCCACTCGCCGCGATTTGGGCCGACCGACCGCGAACGTACACTATCCCTCCGGAAGGCATCGCCGCTGAGTTCCTCTACATCCCGCGCAAGGACCTGATCCTCACGGAAGAGGAACAGGAGCGCTACGGCGTGCGGCGAGGCCAGCCCGGCGTCTGGAACATCATTGATTTCTCCGGGCGCGAGGTCTCCGGGAAGTTCGTCGTGCTCGATCTTGTCGGGCGCATTCCGGCCAAGAACAGTTCTCTCGGCACGATAGACGTGGATTCGGCGAACGTGATGAGCGCGCGCGCCGCCGGTGCGCGTGGGGTCATCTTTCACTACTACGCCAATACCGTCCTGCTCAACCCGGAAATGGCGCTGCCAGACGTGCCCGACGACATCCTGTACTTTTCGGCAGATGTCCGCGTGGGCCAGCATCTCATCCAGACCGGGGTCGAGCCGGGGCATCGTCTCCGCATCACCCCCGGCATCCAGGGCGAACTGCTTTATGTCGGCAAGGGAGAATACGCTGACTTCAACGGCCGTCAGGCCGACAGCACTATCGTCGTGATGGATTTCAGCAGTGGCAAGAACTACCTCAATGCGCGAATCCTCGGTGCTCAGGCGATTATCTTCGTTGACGACGGACAAGTAACCCGCACGGAAGCCGAGATGAAGTTCCATCTCGTGCCGGTGGACGTGCCGAGGTACTGGGCGGAAGGCGCGACTGCGGAGCGCCTGCGTGCGCTGGGGAGCGTCCCTGGGAACCGGGTGACGCTCATGAGCCGCATGGAATGGACCTCCGTCACCACCCACAACATCTGGGGCACGCTGCCGGGCACGCGCACGAACAAGCCCGAAGACACGATCATCCTTGAGGCCTACTACGACGCCAACTCCGTCGTCCCCGCACGGGCAATCGGCGCGGAGAACGCGACCGGCATGGCCACCCTCCTTGCGGTTGCGGAGTCGTTCAAAGCGCATCCTCCCGAATTGCCCGTCATGTTCATGGCCACCTCGGCGCATCATCTCGCGCTCTCCGGGATCAATGAATGGCTTTACCGCCATTGCCGCACGGAGGAGACCTTCCTCAAGGCGATCCCTGAAGAGCAACGCATCAACTTCGGCCTGTTCATCGGGTTAGACCTCTCCAGCCAGAACGGACAGGTCGCCACCTTCGCTCAGGGCACGTTCTACACCGGATGGAACACCGACGCACGGCGCACCAACATGCACACCGGCTACGGCAAGGCCTTCATGCGGTATGCGGCAGAACTGTTCCCCGGCCAGGAGGTCAACGAAGCCTACCCGCAGTTCGTGGACGCCATCGCCCCGGCAAAACGGACCTGGCGCACCTTCATGGCCGCCAAGATGGCCTTCGATCATGAGCCGATCAACTATGTGGGCCTGAGCGCCATCACCCTCGCCACCACCAACGACGCACGCCTGAAGGTGGATACTCCGGTTGATACGCTTGGCGCGTTGAACATGGAGAACGTCGTTTCTCAGGCCCGCACTATCGCCGGGTTGATCCATCGCGGCGCACGGGACAAAGGGTTCTTCCAGGAAACCAAGATCAAGCCCAAAGATACCCAGCGCGAGCTGACGGGGCGAATCTTGCAGTTCGACCGGCGCAAGTCGTTCATCCCCAGCACGCCGATCTCCAACGCGGTCGTGACGATCAGCTATGGCCCGATCAAGTCGTTCTGCGGCGTCCGGGGGTTGCTCACCACGCTCACCAACTCTGGCCCTGACGACGGGTTAAGCCGCACGCGCTGGACGCTCACCGACACCCTCGCAACCAACCAGATGCCGAGCCAGATCGGTCGCTTCCGCTTCCACATGATCGCCCCGCATGTCGCGACGGTGATGGTCAAGGCGTATGAGATCGGCGACGACGGGCGGATCGTCATGGCTCCGGACATGGGCCAGGAAGGCGACAAAACCTACCCGATGACGGTCGGGGTGGATAATCCTCTCCTCCAGACGCTTGAAGTGCTCTTCGAAGCGCGGGCGCTCTCGCTCTTTGAGATCGTGGACAGCCGCTACCTGAGCGCGCTCGACATCATGGGCATTCGCGGGGCCGACGGCTCCGAGTTGCGAACCTTCGGCATGGAAGTTGTCCCCTCCCAGAGCCGTCTTGAGGGCGACGTGGAGACCGGAGCCGTGGCGTTCGCGCAGCCCGGCACACGCGTGAAGATCATGATGAGCACGAGCCTCTTCGGCATCAAATACCTCCTCATCAACGCGCCGGAGAGCATGTTCCAACATCCGCTCACGCCACAGGAGGTCGGGCCTCGTGATCAGGCGGAGGCGGAAGGGACCGGCTACCTGATAGACCTGGGCGTCGTCAATCGTGCCCCCTGGCGTGTGGCGCGGGACATCTGGGTGATTGACGACGTTCGCATGAAGACGCTCGCCCGCTACGGCGTGTTCAACCAGCGCGTGCTCAACCTCCACGAAGACACCCGCGAGGCGCTCCTCCTTGCCGATAGGGCATACAAGGCCCAGGAATACAATACGTTCATCAGCCAGGCGCGCCGTGCGTGGGGGCTTGAAGCGCGAGCATATCCTGACGTGAAAGGCACTGCCGTTGACACCATTCAGGGCGTGATCTTCTACTTCGCGCTGCTCCTGCCGTTCGCGTTCTTCATGGAGCGGCTCGTCATCGGCGCGGTTGACATCAGACGCCAGATACTCGGATTCGGCCTGATCTTCATCGGCATCTTCATGGTGCTCCAGTTCGTGCATCCGGCGTTCAAGCTGAGCACTTCTCCCTACATCATCTTCCTCGGATTCGTCATCTTCGCCCTCGGCACCATCGTCACTGTCATCGTCGTGAACAAGTTCAACTGGGAACTCAAGCGGATGAAGATGGCCGCGAGCGGCATGCACGAGACGGACGTGGGCCGCATTCAGGCGACCGCCGCCGCCATCAAGCTCGGCATCAACAACCTCCGCAAACGCCCGATGCGCACCGGGCTGACGGCGGTCACGGTTGCCATCCTCACCTTCAGCGTGCTCTCGTTCACCTCGGTCGTGACGGAATTGCGGTACTACAAGATCGGACGGGAAAACAAGCCCACCTACGAGGGGATGCTCATCCGCGACCGCAACTGGATGGGCCTACAGCCGAGCGTGAACGAATACATCCAGAGCGCGTTCCACGGGCGGGCGCTCATCACGCCGCGAGGCTGGCTGATGGCCCAGCAACGCGTCGACAAAGCGTTCTTCGACCTTAGGAACCTCACCAACGACGAGCGCAGCTTCGCTTCGGGGCTGCTCGGCCTCACTCAGCAGGAGTCACGCGTCACCGGCCTCGACACGATGATCGTCGCCGGGCGCTGGTTCCGCCCGAACGAACGGGGCGTGTGCATCCTTCCCACGCGCATGGCCGAGCTTGTGGGCATCCAGCTTGCCGACGCGGGCAAGGCAGAGCTTGACATGCTCGGCAAGAACTGGCGCGTCATCGGCATCATTGACGAGCAACGCATGATGCGCCAGCCCGACCTCGACGACGAAATCCTCACCCCGGTGGACCTTGTCGCCGAGCAGCAGCGCATGACTGACGCCTCCACCGAAGACCCGACGCAGGTTGCCGACGCGCCGATTCAGACGTTCTCCCACATCGCGCCTGAGAACATCATGATCATCCCTTACGCCGATGTGATGGAGTTGGGCGGCACCACGCGCTCCATTGCCGTGAGCAACTTCGCACAACCCGACAGCATGGTCCCCATCATCGAAGGCTTCATGTCCCGCGTCGCGCTCACGACGTTCGTGGGGAAGGGCGAGAAGGTCAACGTCTACAGCAGCCTCGGAGCCACCTCGTTCAGGGGGCTTTCCAACCTCGGAGTGCCGATTGTCGTGGCCGCGCTCATCGTGCTGAACACGATGCTCGGCGCGGTGTACGACCGGAAGCGGGAGATTCAGATCTTCGCCACCATCGGGCTGACGCCGTCGCACATCGCCGCGCTCTTCATCGCCGAGGCGTGCGTGTTCGCCGTGATCGGCGCGGTCTGGGGCTATCTCATCGGCCAGGTACTCGCGATCACGCTCACCCAGACCGGCCTTCTGGGTGGCATGTCGCTCAATTACTCCTCGCTTTCGGCGGTCGCTTCCACGTTCATCGTCATGCTCACGGTCCTCCTCTCCTCGCTCTACCCGGCGAAGGTGGCGGCTGACAGCGCCGTGCCGGACGTGACGCGTCGCTGGTCGTTCCCGCCTGCGGAGGGCGATTACTGGCACTTCGACTTCCCCTTCACCGTCGGCCAGAGCGATGTGATCGGCCTGTATGCCTACCTTGCCCGCGTGCTCGAAGCCTACGGAGCAGGCTCCGCCGGAGAGTTTGTGGCGCAGAACGTCAAGCTAGAGGCATTGGAGACCAAAGAGGACGAGGACCCCGGCTATCGGCTCGCCTTCCGCACGTGGCTTGCCCCTTATGACCTCGGCATCAGCCAAGACGTGCAGATGGATGCCCTGCCGACCGGCGAGCATCACATCTACCGCATTGACATGACCATCCACCGCCTGAGCGGCGACGTGGACTCGTGGCAGCGAATCAATCGCGGCTTCATGAACGTCATGCGGAAGCGATTCCTCGTCTGGAGGACGATACCGCACGGCTTGAAAGACGAATACCGCGAGCGCGGCACGCGCATCTTTCGCGGCGAAGAGGTCGAAACGACCGTAGAAACCGAGGGATGAACGACCACGAGCGGCTTTCCAGAGGTACGGAGAGCCGCTCACGATTGTGGCAACGGCGGGTGCCCGACCTGTCAGGAGAGCGCCAGTGGCGACGAACACCACCGAAGTAAAAACCACCCCAATGCAGACGGATTACCTGGCTGACATTGACGAACCTTTTGTGGACGGGTTTAACTGGAACACCATCCTGGCGATGCTCTTCATCGGCATCGTCATGATGCCGGGCGCGATCTATCTCGGTCTGGTTGCAGGGCAGAGCATGGGCGGCGCTGCCGAGTGGGTGACGATCATCCTGTTCCTTGAGATCACGAAGCGCTCGTTCATCACGCTCAAGCGGCAGGAACTCATCCTCATCTACTGGTCCGCAGCCATGCTCATAGGAATGGCGGGCACGGGGCTTTCCGGCGGGCTATTCGGCAACCTCATCTGGAACCAGTTCTTCGTCCAGTCGCCCCAGGCGGAGGCCATCGCCGAGCACATCCCCACGTGGTGGGTTCCGCCGAAAGGCAGCGACACGCTGCTCGAACGGAGTTTTCTCAATGTCCTGTGGCTCAAGCCCGTCCTCGTGATGATCACGTCAATGGTGCTTTTCCAGACGATCTCCCTTTCGCTCGGCTACGTCATCTTCCGCATTACCAGCGACGTTGAGCGCCTGCCCTTCCCCATGGCTCCCGTCGCCGCCGGTGGTGCGACCGCGCTCGCGGAGACCTCCACGAAAAGCGAAGGCTGGCGCTGGCGCATCTTCTCGGTGGGAACGGTCATCGGGTTGATCTGGGGCACGATCTACGTCGTCATCCCGACGCTCTCCGGGACGTTTCTCACGCAGAGCGTCTCGATTGTGCCGATCCCCTTCCTCGATTTCACCGTCAACCTGCGGTCCATCCTCCCGGCGGCGGTGCTCGCCGTCAACACCGATCTGGGCGGTCTCCTTGGGGGATTTGTACTCCCCTACTGGACGGTGATCGGGATGTTCATCGGGGCCATGGTGAAGAACTTCCTCATGAACCCGATCTTCTATAGCTACGGCGTGATCCACCGGTGGGAGCCGGGTATGTCGCTCATCCCCACGACCGTCGCGGTGGAGTTCGACTACTGGCTCTCGGCGAAGATCGGCATGGCGGTGAGCGTGTTCGTCATCAGCTTCTACGCCGCGATCCGCAGGCTTTTGAAGGGGACTGCCGAGATCTCAGAGATGCCCACCGACAACATTGACCCGGAGAAGGTCGGTCCGGGAAGCGGGCGCGGCGACATTCCCATCTGGCTTGCGCTGGTGCTCTGGTTTGTGTGCACCCTTGGAGTTGTCTTCTTCATCCACTATCTCGTGCCGGGGTTCCCCTGGTGGATCACCGCGTTCTTCGGCTTCATCTTCACCCCGATGCTGAGCTACATCTCGGCGAAGATGACCGGGATCACCGGGAGCGCAGCCGGGACCTCCTTCCCCTACGTGACGCAGGGAGCGATCTACCTTTCCGGCTTTCAGGGCGTGGACATCTGGTTTGCGCCGCTCCCCATCAACGACTACGGCGGGTATGCGCAGACCTTCCGCGTGCTCCAGTTGACCCGGACGAAGTTCGTCGGCTACGTCAAGCTCATCGTGGCCAACTTCTTCATCGTCACCAGCTTCAGCTTCATCTTCTGGTCGCTGATCTGGAAGATGACGATGATCCCTTCGTCCGAGTTCCCGTTCGTCCAGAAAATGTGGCCGTACTTCGCCACGATGCAGGCGCTCTGGGCTTCGAGCACGCTGCCCGGCGGCAGCAGCCTCATGCGAGGGATCGTCACGCTCCCGAAGGTCCTTTCCGGGGCGGGCATGGCGGTGGCGCTCTACGTGCCATTGTTCCTCTTCAAAGCGCCGTTGAGCCTCTTCTACGGGATGATTGGCGGGTTCTCCGGCTTCCCTACCGGCATGTACTTGCTTTTCGCCGGTGCGATGATGAACAAGTTCTACTTCTTCAAGAAGTTCGGTGAGCCTACCTGGAAGAAGTACGCGCCGATCCTGCTCGCGGGGTACGGCTGCGGCATGGGCCTCATCGCCATGTCGTCCATCGCCGTGTCGCTCGTGATGAAGAGCGTCTCGCAGGTGGTCTTCTGAGAACCCGCCGCAGCCGGGCGTCGCTGAGCACGTGCGTTCCTGGGACATGAAGCACCTTTCGGGGTGCTTCGTGTGTTTTTGAGCCTCTTGGAGCGAGAGGTCATGCGCTTTTCGGTGAGGAATTGTGCATGTCGAGCAGGGGCGCAATTCATTGCGCCCAATAACCATATGCAAATATAATATGTTAACAGGGCGTGATGAATCACGCCCCTACGTGTCGTTGTGTAGCGTTATTAGATAGAGTTCGTATTACACCGCAGCAAGATGGGTCGAAAGGGCTTCCCATGGGCAAGCAGGTGAGGCTTGTGCATTCGGCTCACAGGTCCAAGGTGGAGGAGATACTGAAGCACGGCCTGAAGGCAATGTCCGAGTTCGACGATCTCGGGCTGGAGATGCGACGCGGCGTCGTGTACTGCTGGGTGCGGAAAGAGCACGACAAGATGTGGGGAAAGGAGAGCGACCGTGCATACTTCGAGGTGACGGTGGACGAAGAGAGGTGCCGGGTCGCTGAGATGGACTTCGCCAGCATCGCGATGGTGTATCTTCAGGGCGACAGGAAGCCGAAAAATGAGGAGGCCGCCCGCTTGCTCGCCCAGGTCTACCAAATCACTTCCGTGCCGCTTGCCGACTATGCCGAGGGGATGTTCTGGACCCCTGAAGTGCTGGTGAAAGGCGACGTTGATCCTGCCTGCATCCGCCTCATTTCCTAGCAGGCAAAGCTCTGTGGAATCGAACAGAGGAGGAAAGTCCATGTTCTCACGCTCCGACACCGTGCTATTTCTCGACGATGCGGCGATCGCGCAGACCGTCCGCCTCTCGCGCATCTACGAACAGCCGAAGAAGTTCGGCCCCGTCGTAACCCCTGACCGTCCGTGGGAAGGACATTGCGTGATCGTGTACGGGAGCGTCCTTCCCCATCCCGATGGCAAGGGCTACCAGATGTGGTACCAGACCTATTCCCGGCCCGCCATCGGCAAGAAAGTGGCGTACTTCTGCTACGCGACGAGCACGGACGGGGTGAATTGGGAGAAGCCGAGCCTTGGGCAATTCGAGTATGACGGGTCCCGCGACAACAACATCCTCGTGCTCGATTGGGAGGCTGGGCCGCCTTCCACGCTGTCAGTCACGTTCGACCCGAACGAGCCACGCGAAGAACGCCGCTACAAGATGCTTTTCTGCACTTCGCCGGAATGGTCTGGTCCGGGTCTCTTCGTCGCGTTCTCGCCCGACGGCATCTCGTGGCACGTCAACCGAGAACCGGTATGCACGAGCGCAAGCGACCGCACCACGCTCCTGCACGACCCCAATGCGGAGGTGCCGTTTGTCGCGTTCACGCGTCGGCACGGCAAAGAGATGCAGCGCGAGTGGCGTGGGCGCGTGATCTACCGCATCGAAAGCGAGGACTTCCTCACGTGGAGCGAGCCGGAAGCGGTCCTCACGCCGGACCTGGACGACTCATGGGACGTGCAGTTTTACGGGATGCCCGCGTTCAAGTACCGGGACCTCTACCTCGGCGGACTCAAGCGGCTCTGGTCCACTCCCGACCGCATTGATACTGAACTCGTCATCAGCCGC
>Ga0172366_10001153_pt1 | contig 20474 bp, 23 predicted proteins | sample LakKivSesite69cm_FD_114533 | JGI IMG/M metagenome (GOLD analysis project Ga0172366, IMG submission 114533) | Sediment microbial communities from Lake Kivu, Rwanda - Sediment site 69cm | ecosystem: Environmental > Aquatic > Freshwater > Lake > Sediment | place: Rwanda: Western Province, Lake...
GACATTCCCCAGGCCGAATTGTCGATAATACATCCAACAATTTCCACTTTTCTTGTTTTATCTGTTGTTTTAAATGGATACTTTTCATAAACAACAGTCGGTTTCCTTAATCCTGGTTTAGGCACCCATGTTGGAAAAGGGGAAGAAGTAGGAGTCAACTCAGGAACAATTATCAATTCAGGCTTCTTAAATACCTTAAATTTCAGAAGTACGCCTAAAACAATGATAAAAATGGCTAAAAGAATTAAAATATTTTTTTTGTTTCCTAACACGGGTTAATTATACGACAAAAGAAAGATTCTTACAAATTTCCGTCGTTATTTAAGATCATTGAAGGTTTGATTAAAGTGATTTCTTGATTGGTTACTCTTTCATTCTGGCCATTATCATTATTAAAACCAAGGATAGCTCCCTTAAGTTCGGGGTACCAACCTTTCCAAGTTCGTCTTACTGATTCAAAAGCGCCATTTTTCCAAACAATGGTTTCTTCTAATTTCTCCAAATCTTCCTAAGGACAAATTTGATTTTGTTCAATTATTTTAGGTACTTCTGAACTCATAAAATTGTGGCTGGACAAATGGAACAATTTTAGGTTGGCAAACTGGTTAGACATCCTGGAATTTCCAGAACTTACTCTTAAATCTACCCAGCAACTTTTAGCCGTAGCCTAAACCTTAATTCCTCTCTTCTTAATCTCTTCCAGAATTTTTCCAGCCAGAGGGCGACGGCGACAATTTCAGGTATGTTCGACATGCCATTTAACTCTTTGGTCAAGTGTTGGATTTTTGGGCATTTTAAGAGCCACAATTTAGCACTTGCCCCACTGTTTAACTCACAATACTCCCTCAAATTGAAGATTTTATTGATGTGTTATACAATTCAAAAAGTTGTTTTACAGTTGTATAACAGATGTCTCAAATTGAATACGAAACAAAACCAGAATTGCATGAAGTGCCAAGTAGTACAGATGTCGAAGTTTTTATTCTCGCTGGGGGTAAAGGCTCTCGACTCCGAAATTCTGGTAGACCTGAGCTACAAAATACCCCAAAAGTTTTAATTACAATAAATACACCCCGAGGCAAAGTCACAATGCTGGATAACGCAATTATAGGGTTATCTAAAGCAAATTCCTACGGAATTACACTTTTAACCAGCGATGATCCAGACTCAGGAGCCGATATTATCGAAAAGCATATAGTTAAAACTTATCCCCACTTACGAATTAAATTTTTAAGAGAAAAACCCCCTTAGGAACTGCAGGTGCAGTTTATCAAGCATTCTTGGTTAAAACAAATCAAACTGCGATAATAATACCCGCTGATACTCTTTACCCTTTTGAAACTCTACAAGATGCCGTTATCGAGCACACAAGAAAAAAATCAGGACTAACTTGGCTTGTCACAACAAACCCTGGAGAAAACGCTCAAAACACTGGAAGAATTTTAGTTAATCCTGAAGACCGTACAATACTTTATGCTCTTGAAAATGTTGAATCAGATTTTTATGAAGAAATATTATTGCGCTTCGATCGCTTAATACCCGCAACAAGTGTAGGTGTAGTTATTGCAAACCGTAACTTCTATGTTTCAAAATATGAACAATTTATTAAGCAAAACGACGTTTGCGGGGTCGTTGATCTGTATAGAAGTTTTATTCCCTGGTTGATTTCTACAGGCGAAGTTATTTACTCTCATGACATTGGTCAGCCTGCCCCCGATCTTGGAACCCCAGACAGGCTTGACCAATTTGGATGGAGTTAATTACCTGTCGTTGTTTTTTAACCTTTCCACGATGAGTTGACGCACTATGTCTGCTTTACTTACACCATTCCTTTTTGCTTTTGAATCGAGATATTCAACCATTTCGTCATCCAACATCAAATTAAATCTGTTCTTTAGCCTCTTTTTCCTTGCAGTCACCAAAAACTTTTTAATTTTTTCTTCTAGGTCGTTCTTATTCGCTTGGGAGTATTTTCTTAAAATTAACAGGCGATTTGGGTCACCAACCAAAACACCGTGCGGATTGTTTTGATAGAGAACCAACGTTGGTTTGAGATAGTTCAGTGCTATAGTCATGTAGTGACCTGTTCCGATGCTGGGGTATGTTCCTTCAATTATAACAGAGTCTGATTCTTTAATTTGTTTTGTAAGTTTTTGGAAATCTTTCTGATGTTCCTCTTTGGTAAATTTATCGGTGACAGTATAATCTCGTTTAATTAAGTGATCAGCAAAAACATGATGACCATTAACCTCACATATACCAACTATGGTCTTATATTGTTCCTCGTAGTATTGTTTTCCAAATATAGAAGCATGGAAAAAAATTTTCATTTTAATTAAGAGTGGTTCTTACAGTAGGTTTAGAAAATCTAGTCCCAAATATCCCACCTCAACATCAGTCATTTTTCCGCATCTTAAGAGTTTTCTGAAATCATCGAGAGGGAGTAGTTCAATTTCTACAAATTCATGCTCTCCTGTTTTTGGCTCTCCTTTCTTTTCACAATTAGTTGCCACAAAACAATAGCGATTCATTGTAGAGTAAGCGTCATCAAGACAGATTGTTACAAGTTGAACCTTACCTTTATACCCTGTTTCTTCAAGTAATTCACGCTCCATTGTAACTTCTGGTTTTTCATCAGGATCAACATAACCTCCTGGAAGCTCAAGTAGTATCCCTTCTGGTCCTGGTCTATATTGTTTAACCAAGATTATTTTTTGGTCTTTCGTTAGAGCCAAAACACTTGCGGCTGGTCCCTCTCTCTTAATATAGAAATCTGTCTCTTTTCCGTCAGGAAGTTTAAAAATGACTTTCTCGATTTTTCTACTGTATTTTTGGAAAACCAGTTCTCTCGATATTTCTTTCCATTTTTTTACTTTATTCATAATTGGCTATAGTATAAACCGAATCATGTTTTTAGACAAGATAATAGATGTGCATGATACTCGTTGGAATTTGCAGCTATCCAACCTTTTTTATGTATGACACCCTCTCCACTAAAAGGCAATTCCCCTCCACATAAGGAAGTAATGCGTCCACCTGCTTCGCGGATTAACAAAACTGCGGCAGCGTAATCCCAAAGAGTTGCTGATTGGCCTTCTTGAGGAAAATAAACGGCTGCGTCAACCTCTCCAGCTAAAATAGCACATACTTTTGGAGTCAACGCGGATACCTCAATGGGACTAAAACTAGAACCTTCAATTGCCAGCCTAAATTTGTTCTCTCGTATTTGACGAGGGCTAACACCAATTCTTTTTCTGTTAATATCCTTAGCCAGTTGAATTCTTTTCCCATTTACTCTGGTGCCTTCATCTTTTATGGCAGTAAAAACAAGTCGCCTATCTGGCATTGAAATTAGCGCCACTGTCGGTTCACTATTTTCAACTAAGCAAAGTGAAATACTCCACTCCGAACTACCCCTTACAAATTCTTTTGTCCCATCGATAGGATCTATTACAAAATATATTGGCAGTCTAGTTATTGAAAAATCATGCTTGAAGTTTTCTTCCCCGAACACTCTTGCATCGGGCACGATTCTTTGGATAAAGGTTACGGCTAATTCTTCAATTTTTTGATCCACTTCTGTTAAGATGTCATTTACGCCATTCGTGTTTATTTTGGTAAGAATTTTCTGAGGACCACGACGCCAGTTATTAATTATTTCGAAAGCTGACCCTTGGATTTCTAAAAACTCCTGCAGTATTTGTTTTCTGTAATCGCGCATATCAAGTTCACTTTCTTTAGTATTTAGCATATATTCCCCACAATTTGAGTGAATCGCGAATAATTTTTTCCAAGTCTTTCTGCACGACCATTTTGGGATTAGAGGGTATGTTGCTACTTTCCATAGCATCCTTAACCATTGTCTTGATTGGTAAATCGAATTTGCTAAGATGTATCTTTATTGCAGTTCTGATACCCGAATCATCTGAAAAATCAATAAACCATTGGACAAATTCTTTTAAGTTCTTAAAATCAAGTAAACTCAATGCCTCGTCCATACTTTTCTTGCAAGCTCCGTAATTAAATTCAAAAGAAACTGGTATGAAAAAACTAACTGCGAGACCGTGATGAATATTTGTATGGGCTCCCAGAGGGTGAGATAAGGCATGAGCAATGGTTAAGCCAGTTCTCGGGTAGAGTAATCGGGAAGAAAACGCGACATTAAGCATGTTGCCTAATGCGTTTTTACTTTTATATAAAGCCGCATTTTCAATGTTTTCCCTCAATCCAATAAACAAACCTCTGGCAGAACTTTTAGTTATTTCGTTTGCTTTCCTGGATATAAATGACTCCATCACATGGGCAAGTGCATCTATAGCAGTTGCCGCAACCATGGTCTTATCAAGTGATTCCAGTAGGAGTGTGTCCATAATTACCAGTAGTGGCAAGAAGTTATAATTCTCAATACCTCTTTTCCTTTTTAACTTCGGATCTGTAATAACAGCATAAGGACTTGCTTCCGAACCAGTTCCACAAGTTGTTGGTAATATAACAAATGGGGGAAACGGCTTGTCTCCCTTCTTGCCACTTAAATAATCTTCTACAACCCCTCCATTTAAAGAAGTCAAAATCGTCGCTTTTGCAAGGTCAATAGCACTTCCACCCCCAATCACAACAACACCATCGGGTTGGAAGTTTTTGTATTGTCTTACAGCTTCGTTAACCTGCTCTGTTGTTGGATTTGTTGAGAAAGAATCAAACAACTTATATGTAACATCAATCTTTTTGATTATTTTTTTAGCATAAGGGTTAGTCTTGATTAGATTACTATCCACAACAATAAATACTTTTGTCACCTGTTGTTTTCTTAGATAATTAGGCAAAGACACGCCCACCCCGTTACCTGCTATTAAATACTTTGGGGTTGCAAATTGCCAGAGAATCGCCATATTATCTATTTCTCTAACTTCTGGATTTGACTAATAGCAAAATCTTTTATCTTCACAGCTTCTTCTCGGCTATCTGACTCACAGTAGATCCTTAACACATCTTCGGTGCCCGAAAATCGAATACTGAGCCAGTCTCCGTCCTCATAAGTAATCTTAATTCCATCCAAATTACTAATGTTATTTATTTTCTTGTATGCAAATTGATTTTCTTTTGAACTCACTATTTTTTGAAAAACCCTTAATCTGTTTCCCACAGGCTTATAATTAAAACGACAAAAACCAGATTTACCTGCGATTCTTTCGATCTCACTTAAAATCTTCTTAAGTCCGCCATCTACTGTCATCTCAGCCTCAATCAGTTTTGCAGCGGCTAAAGTTGCATCCCTCTCGGGTAAGTAGAAGCCAAAACCAACACCGCCGTTTTCCTCCGCAGCTATTAATATTTCTCCTTTGAGCAACTTTTCGGTAGCATTCTTAAAACCCACAGGAATTTCTTCATATTCAATTCCAAGGTGAGTACACAGTCGCTTGATTCTTCTCCCTAGGGTGGAACTGCCTAGTACATTACCTTTCATTCTTTTGTATTTTGCAAGATACCATAATAAAATTTCAGATACATCATGAGGGGAAAGATAGCCGTATGATGGATGCACTGCTATAATCCTATCTCCATCACCATCATGTGCTATGCCCAAATTATATTTTTTATTTTTGACCATATCTTGCAATTCTTTGGTTGTTTCAAATTTTGGTTCAGGGTTGATTCCACCAAAATAAGGGTCAAGATTCTCGTGGAGGTAAGAAATTTTTATACCAGTATTTTTAAAAATCGAGCTTAGAATACCCATAGTAGTGCCGTGCATAGTATCCACTAGGACTCTTTTATTTAATATGCAAATCTTGTTGAAATCTAAGAGATCCTTAATTTGGGAGATATACGATCTTAATGGATTCAATCGCTGGATTACTCCCTTGCTTTTCTTTTTTGATGCATGAAATTCTTTAGCAATGTAGTTTTCAATTTGATTGATAACTCTTTTAGTAGGCGTTCCACCATAATTCATTCGGATTTTGATACCGTTATCAAAAGGAGGGTTATGAGAAGCAGTTATGTTAATGCCAAGAGGAAAATTGAATTTGTTTGTGGTGAAAGTAAGAAGTGGTGTAGGTGATGGTTTATTGATAATTGATACATTTATCCCATGTCTGCTAAAGATTTCCGCCATGAAGTTAGCAAACTCTTCACTCATGAATCTTGTGTCATATCCAATAAGTATTCTGTTTTTGTTGAGATCTTTTATTAAATATATTGCCAAAGCTTTGGTGAGTAATTCGACATTAGAGAAAGTGAAGTTTTGAGCCAGTTTTCCACGCCAGCCATCAGAGGTTGATCTAAAATTGATTTCGAAAGAGGGAATTGTTTGAAACATCATTGTTATACAATGGTATAACGAAACAATTGTAGCATATCTAATGTACAACTCAAAACATTGTTACCAACTATGTTGACCTGTGCATGGCTTTTATACATGGAGTGGCATCAGATTACCTTAATTTAGCCTCAGAAGCCTTGTTGGGAATTTAATGAGAAAATAAGCTGGACAAATGGAACAATTTTAGGTTGGCAAACTGGTTAGACATCCTGGATTTTCCAGAACTTACTCTTAAATCTACCCAGCAACTTTTAGCCGTAGCCTAATTTTACTAAATCTTAAAGATTGCGTCCACATCCCTATCCGAAGCCACAATTAGCCGACCTGTAGCAACTTCTGATTTTTTGAGCCAATTCGTATACAATTGGTGGTATGAAAGTTAATAACTTAGACATACAAAGGGGAATTATCTCTTTGTTGAAAAAGCAATATGGGATCAAAGCAGAGAAAGTAAGTTTTATCCCAGTAGGCGAAGAAAGTTTTGCATATAAAGCTGTTGCCAATAACGGAAGGGTATATTTCATTAAGTATTGTGAGAGACGAGAGGTAATAGAAAGTCTTAAAACAGTTAACGAACTACTTCTCCAAATACAAGACTTAGATTTTGTTATTCCTCCTATTGTAGCTCACAACAGGACTTCGTTCGAATTAGGAAAAGGGTGGGTTTATGTTTTTCCGTTTATTGAAGGAGGGATCACTGAACGAGGTAACGATACTTTTGAAAAAGATTTGGTTGCCAAACTTACTAAAATGATGGTTCAGATTCACAAACTGAAAAATAGAGTAAAGATTGCCTTGCCAGTTGAGAATTTTAGAAATAAATTTTTTGCCGATTTTGAAAAGCTGCTAAGTTTAGAATCCGCCAAGAAGTATGAAACAGATAATGAAGCAAGATTACTTTTAAACTCAAATGAAAACTTAATTCGGCAATTGATCAGCGACCACACAAAATTAGGAGAATATTACAAAAATAATCTGCCCCAAATGGTTTTAACCCATGGGGATATTACAGGTAAGAATATCATTTTATCTAAAGATGGTTTAAAACTTGTAGATTGGGATGGGGTCATGATTGCACCATTCGAAAGAGATCTAAATTTTCTATTGGATAATCCGAATTTTTCAGTTAACGAGTACCTCGGAAAAATGAAAAAAGATAGTTACGATCCAAAATTACGAGAATATTATGGTCGACAATGGGCTCTGGGAAGTATCTTGGGAAATTTAGAAAATCTGCTGACAATGGGTTTAACGCCAGAAGATCGGATAGAATACATCGACGAGGCAAAGGAATATTTGAGATATTACCAATAAAAGTTCTTTAAAAATTTTTGCGTCCTTCGATTATACTCAGGATTATAATCCTTCGAATTTGCTCAAGTCTTCGACTCTGAGGGATGAGCCCTCAGGCTCAGAATCAAAGAGATTACAATCTTTTTAGAAGCTGTAGATTGCCATTAATCAATGCCTCTTTCTTTGCTCTTGTCCAACCTTTGAGTTGTTTTTCTCTCATCATTGCCTCCAATCTCGTATTAAATTTTTCAAAATAAACCAATCTAAAAATTTTACCATCCCTAATGAACTTGGCCGCTTTTGTTTTATTTTGTAATTGTTCATTTTCTCTTCTTTGAAGATTATTTGTTTGGCCAATATATAACTCGTTCGAGACACCCCGAAGAATATAAACAAAATACGCCATTAATCCTTCGACTCCTTTCAGTCGCTCAGGACGATTCGACTTATTGATTGGTAACTATAAAATACCTGGTGGCTATAGCCGTGAGCGAATCTTTCGACGGCGAGCGTAGTCGAGCCGCTCAAGATGAGTCGAATCGGCTGCGGGGCTAGGAGTCGAACCTAGAATAAACAGCTCCAAAGGCTGCTGTCCTACCATTAGACGACCCCGCAATGAATTCTAAATTAAATATCAATTAAAAATTATACCAAAGTAAGCGTAAAAAGTTAACTTGAATTTCATTTTTTAAATTATCATAATTATTTGTATGAATAACAACAATGATTTCTCCAAAGCACAAGTTTTTTTAGACCAAGAAGAAAAACAAACCCATACACCTATCTTAAAGATTTTTTTTAATAGTCTTTTTCTTTCTTTTAGGTGTATGTCTAATACTTGTCTGTCTATATTTCTTTAAAAAATCTAAATTGATTGCCCAGCCAACTTTCCCTTCTCTAACTCAATCAATTATTCCCACAATTACTTTCTCAAATCAGCCCCAAATATCATCTAATTGGCAAGAATTTTCTAATACCAATGGATATTCATTCTCTTACCCATCGAGCATGAGAGTTATTACGGGTGGATTTGGTTATCCAGGCCGAGAAAGCAATCCAAATATCCATATTTTTTCATCAACGGCCACTAATGGGGTTGATCAGCCTCATGTAGATATCGCCGCTGTTACACCACAAGAACAAGGGTAGACTTTAGAAGCAGAGGCTCAGAAGAATTTCTCAGCCAATTTTAACAACAAATCAATATTCCTAGAATTAATTGAACCAATGCACTTCTCTACCTTTAATGGTCTTCCAGCGTTCAGCTATTCTATTAAAAGCCAAGGATTTGAAGGTCCTTTGGAAAGTTATTCAGGGTATAAAGGAATTTATCAGGTTGCCTGGTTATTTAATAATAAGAACTATTTAATGATTGCCTGGAATGAAACGCCGGAAATTAATCAGGTCATTCCTACCTTCAGGCTCTCTGATGTCAGTCATATTTCACAAACTACTAATTGGCTAACATATTCTAATTCTAAATATGGTTTCAATTTAAAATACCCACAAGGTTGGTATGTTTCAGGTGAACCAGAGAATACACTTTATCTTACTAATTATGATATCACGAAAGCTTCATCAGGAGAACTAAATAATGAAGAATATTCTCAATCTTTTAAAATTGATATCTTTGTGATGAGAAGAATGAAAAAAATTTGAACGTTTTAGACTGGCTGGAACAGACAAAGAAGAAAGTTAGTCCACTCGAGGATCAGTTAAAGCAATTTATGAGACTTAAAAAGATCGACGTTTATGGATACCCAGGCGTTTTTTATGAAAGGGTTACTCAATTGGGTGGTGCCCTTGAAGGAATAACTACATTTCAAACTCCAGGAAATCTTTTAATTCACTTTAATGGCAATTTAAATTATCAAGAACATTGGGCCGATTACCAACAAATTCTTTCTACTTTTGAGTTTGTTAGATAAATCTCCAAACAAGATTTTTGGCTTTGAGGTGAACATTAAACTCGTAAATTAGTTTCAGAGCGAGGGGCGGGAATTGAACCCGTGACCTTCTCCTTGGCAAGGAGACGTTCTACCCCTGAACTACCCTCGCTTATGTGGGACTTTTCTACCGACGAACTACTTCCGCTTATAAAACCTATTATTTTTGTGCCGAGAGCGTGAGTTGCACACGCATCTGAGCTTTTTCAGAGCCCCGCCGTGACTACCTTGGCTATCTCGGCAGTAACAAATAAGATTTTAAATTTATAATTTATAATTTACAATGTTTATGGTGACCGCTGAGGGCCTTGAACCCCCGGCCTCTTCGATGTAAACGAAGCGCTCTACCAACTGAGCTAAGCGGTCATTTAAAGACGAATGAAAACACCGAGTCGAACTCGGCTGACATGTTTGACAAGTCGAAACACTCTACCAGTTGAGCTAAGTGGCCCAAGTGTTAACAAATTAACCAACTCAAAGATCGTATGGGGTTATTTTAAAAGGTTTTGATTATATTTACAAGAATTTTCACTCTTTTTCTACCTTACCACTTTGTAAATTTTTATTGAGTCGTTAAAGAAGACTAACTTAACAGGAAGACCTGGTAAAATAAAAGAAGGATTTTGAAATTCTTTTTGATTGTTTTGTGAGACATCTAATTTGGTCCAAACAATATAATCAATATTGTTTTTAAAAAGGAAATTTTTTTTTGAAGCTAAATCCATTTTTCGGCTATAAAAAAGAATTGATTCATTCGCTTTAAGATTGTATTTTTTTGTTAATTGAGGCCTTCCAACGTAAACATTTCCATTAGAAAAACTAGGAACAATAATTCCCAAGCTACTTATGGGATTAGTAAGGATATTCTTTCGATCATCCTGATCATTAATAAATTCAAGTCCCTTGACAATATTGTTATCCAAATAATTAAAATAATCATTTGCATAGCCTGTGGTTATGTCTTTATTAAAACCAATTCTTGGGCCTAAAAATTGTTTGCTATAAAAAACAAAACAAATTAAGGAAGAAAAAATAATTATTGAAAGAAGAGACTTTTTCTTTTTTGTGTTCATTTTCTTTGACAGTTCCTCAAAAGTCCAAATAAAAAGAATTGCCATAAAGATAAATCCCTCAGGGAAAAGGAAACGGGAGTTATGGCCCTTGAAAACAAAAGCTAACTTAGAAAAAAAGAAAATAAATGAAAATATTGTGGAAAATATCCCAAAAAACATCATCGGATTCACTGAACATGGGCTTTTAATTAATTTAAAAATAAAAAGGACCAATGCAGGAAGACATGGAACAAAAAGTGGACCAACCCCATGGATAAAGCTAAAAAAGTTTGGTATAAAATTTTGACTAATTTCCCAGCTAAACATTTCAGATGTATAGTAATTTTCAAAATCTATTTTAAAAATAAAACCAAAAAGTATTATGGCTACGGCAACGTATATTCCATAAGAAAAAGTTTTTATAATTATTCTCTTTGTTATTGAATCAGATTGAAAAAGATATAGCATCAAGGAAAAACCAAAAGCCGGAAATAAATAAGCTAATTTTATTGGAGTAACCAACTCTATAACCAAAAATGAAAGGATTATTCCCAAAAACGGCAATTTTAAAGAAGTTTCATTTTTAAAAGCCTCAAAAAGAAAGTGAGAAGAAATGAAAAGAAGAACCACAAAGACTGAAGCTAAAAGATGGTGAGGTATAACATCAATTCTAGAAAAGATAATGGTTTGTAAAAACCATGACATTATATAAAAATTAATTCTTAATGGTTTTAAGGAGTAACTGGAGATAAAGGAAGTTGCTGTTAAAAACAAAAGAAAACTTGAAATTATTAAATATTTTTTTTCTTTAAAAATAAGTGAAATTAAGTAATAAGATAGAAAAACATAAATTAGACCAAAAATGAAAATAAATAGCCAATAAGAAATAGATGGACTAAATGAAAAAAACTTACCTATTTTTCAAATTAAAAGATATGGCCAGTAACCTGCCCAAAAACCTGGTTGATTCTCGGTGGTCATTTGGTTAATAAACAACCAATTTCCTCTTGCTCCTTGGGCAATATAAGAAAGGTAAACATAATAGTCAAAAAGGTATACTCCAACTCCCATGAAGGTTGTTCTTGGCGGTCTGTGAATAAAAAAATAAATAACATGATATACGTTTAAAATGTTTATAATTAATCCAGAAAGAACTACCAGCAAATTATTAAAATTAAATATTTTCTTCATTAAGGTAAAATTTACCCTTAAATTTCCAACTTTGGAATTATAAGTTTCATAAACGAAGAAAGAGTTATAATTGGGTGCGGACGAGAGGATTTGAACCTCCAAGGCTTTTAAGGCCACAGGCCCCTCATGCCTGCGCGTCTACCAATTTCGCCACGTCCGCTAATTCAGATAATATTTCCTTACCATAACCTGATTTGAAATACTTTTCAAGTTTTCTAGCTTCATTTCTGTCACTTGAGATCTCAACATGAATCAAGTTATAAGGTTTATATGGTTTGGTTGTTTTTTCTCTTCCATTATTATGTCTTAGTAATCTTCTTTCTAAATCTTGGGTTAATCCCACATAAATGTAATTTTTAAAAGTACTTTTGATAGCATAAACATAATAATTCATGCCTGCGCGCCTGCCTGCCGGCAGGCAGGGATTTTCCAAAGTAGTATCTTGCGAGATTTTCATTCATTCCGTCTCGAAAGATAATTTATATTCTTTTCTAAAAACTAAGCTTGTGCCTCAAACCTTCTTATTTGTTTCTCATGGGACATCCGCCAGTTGGCGGATTTCTCAACGATTTCCCTACAATGTAAAATTCAGGAGCTTCGAACAAATCGCTCTGAATTTTAATTTATAATCTTTTCTAATCATATTTATTATTCTCCTAGCCTAAGATTGATTTCGGCTTGCCCTGAGCGAAGCCCTGCACCGTCTGGTGCGGGGCGAAGTCGAAGGGTGCCGAGGGAGGGATTTGAACCCTCATCCATAAAGGACACGGCCCTGAACCGTGCGCGTCTACCAATTTCGCCACCTCGGCGTGACAGGCAGGTCTACTAATTTCAAAACTCTAGCCAAAAGAGTGGGTCTATAAACCCAATTCGGTTAAGTATAAAAATTATATCAAAATTCTTAATTTCTTTCTATTGAATTATAGGAAGGATAGTAAAGGAAAATTGCTGGAGATTCTTCCACCAGAAATCTTTGAAAATCAAAATAAATTTTTTTCCTTTCATCTTGATTAAGGGTTTTTCTTCCATCTTCAAGTAATTTGTCTATCCTTGGATTAGAAAAACTACTAATATTAAACCTTTGACCTGTATGCCAAAATTGATATTGGTCAGGATCAGAAGGAATTTCTCTCACCGCTAAAAAAAAATCAAAATCATTAGGGATGATTGAACTAATTTTTATTTCTATATTTAATCCTAATAATTCCATCTCTTCCTTTATTTTTATCGCTTCATTTTCAAGAGATGGAAGAGTGTATAAAGAAAATTTTAAATTTGGCTGAATTTTTACTTTCGATAAAAGTAATTTAGCCTTGGCAATATCCTTCTCATATTTTTTAACTCCAGGATTATAAGTCCAAGATAAAGAACTTATTGGACTAATTGCTCTTTCTTTGCTTTCTTTTTTTGTTATCGAATAGGAAATAGCTTGGCGGAAGTTTTTGTCTAATAATGGATCCTTCTGAGTATTGAAAAATAAAATTACCTGCCGATTTTTTGATTGAGAACGAGATATTGAAAGATTATTCCAACTTTCAAACTCCTTTAATTGGTCAAGCTCTTCTATTTTATTTATTTCTCCCAATTTAAATCCTAATCTTAACTGGGAGTCGTTGAGGTAAAATTTATAGTATAGAATTGATGAATCTGTTTTTTTATCAGGTACAAGTAATATAGATTTGAGCATTTGACCAGACCTTTCAATTTTCCTGACTTTATATTTTCCCAATCCAATAAGACCCCTTTTAAAAAGTGGCTGAGAGACTATCGTAGGAAAAGGAGAAAACGGTTCTTTTAGAATAATTTTAAGAGTTTGTGAGTCAATTGGAAGCAGCTTTGCATCTTTAAAGTTGTAATTAATATCTTCAGGGGCAAATTTCTTTCCATCGTGCCAAAAAAATTTCTTTTCAGTAAAATAAAAGGTATAAACCTTTCCGTCTGGTGAAACTTCAAAACGATCACAAAGTTCTGGAACAACATTTCCATTTGGCAAGACACTCGTTAAACCAATGCTTATTTTATCAAGAATATTGGGTGGGATTTCCGAAATACTGAACTTTCCGACTATTCCGATTTTTTCAATTTTTCTAAAACGGGGTAAAAATTTAACAAGTTTTGGAAGAATTATGTAGAAAATAATTCCTAAAATAAGGCCGATTAAAATTCCCTTACTTCTTTTTTTAAAAAAGGCTATAAAAAGTCTTATTAAGAACCTTAATTTTTTAAAAAATCTCATTTTGGAAAAATTAAGGTTTGGATAATAGAAGAGGCGATAAATATTACTGAAATAAGAATTGTTAAATTAAAGATAATCTTTTCTACTCCTCTTTTAGTGGAAAAAAAATTACTTCTTCCTCCAAAAGATTTTCCTAATCCAGTACCTTTTGCTTGTAAAAGAATAAGACTTACGAGAATTAAAGAAACAAATATTTGAGCAATCACAAAATAATCTTTCATTTTAGAATTGAATTAAGAAAATTTAAGATTAATGTAATTAAAAATGAAACCAAGACATAAGACCAAAGAAGACTAACATTAAAGCTGGGAATTATAAATCCCTGAAAATTGAAACCAGAAAAAAAGAAAGACTTTATTTTAAAGGTAGGAACAATAATAGTTACTAATCCAAGTACAATGACGTTAATTACCCAACGAAACATTCCCAAAGAAATCAAGTTTATTGGTAAAAAGAGAATATTTAAAAGAGGCTTTATCAAGATATTAACTAAAGCTAAAACTAAAGAAGCAAGAATTAAAATTTCAGTTTTTCCGGAGTAGTCTATTGCCGGAATCAGGTATGATATTAATAAAAGACAGAAAAAATTTAGTAAGAAATTTTTTAAAATTGACTTCATTGATTAAGATATTATCACATTGAAAGACCTTGATCAAGAAAAATTATTTTTTTTTAAATCTCTTAATATGAAGGAAATGGAAAACAAAACTTATAACTAAAACAAGGAAGATAGTTATTAAAAAATAACATAATATATTTATCAACAATCCTAATAGTTCTGGTCTCAAGTTGAAACTTTTTTGAATTTCTTGGTCCCCAACTTTTACGGTAACAAGCTCTTCATTAACATTTTTTAATATAGAAAAGATATTTTTGAGATTAAAAGTGATTTTACTTTTTCCAAAAGGTAAAAGATAGGGAATTTCTGATTGAGAAAAGTTTATATTAATGGAAGGAGAAGTAATTACTTGGATGGGTAATTTGTAAACAGCTGAAGGTCCCAAGTTTTTTATTTCTAAAAATCCAGTAACTTCTCTTTTTAAAAAATTTGGTGATGAAATGGCTAAATCAAGATCAATTTTACTTTTCAGGGTAGGTAAGTTGTTTCCAAATTCAACAAAAATATTTTTTCCCAATTGGCTTTCTTGTTTATATGAACCTGGAGGGAGAGGATATTGACTATCTAATCCGTGAATAACAAAAGTAAAATGAGACATGTCAAAATTATTAAAATAATCAAAACCTCCAGTTGTTTTTCCCCAAGTTGGATCAATCATTTTCCAGGAAGATGATTTTTGATCATAATATTCTGGCCAAGAATGAAGAATGTCTAAAGAGAGTTGAAGAGGACGAAGTTTAGGATCATCAGTATAAGCAAAACCCTCAATTTCTCTAGCAGGAATCCCTGAAGCTCTGGCTAAAGCAACAAAAAGATCAGTGAACTCTAAACATGAAGCACGATTAGGATTATCCAAAGAACCAATAGCTCCATATCTTTTTCTTTCTTCCTTTAATTTCTCATAATCGTAACTTAAAGTATTTATAACAAAATCATAAATTTCTTTTGGGTTTTTAAACTTCTTTGCTAACTTTTTAATCTTTTGGTCATCAACCTCCCAAAAAGCCTTCGGAGCCAAATATTGATTAAGATTCTCATGGTTTTGGGAAAATCTATCCAAAAAAGAAGGAAAAATTTTGACCCTTCCCTGAACCTTTATTTCTAATTTTAAGTTTTGAAGAAGTTCAAAGGAAGCTAACCAGTTACCATCTTCATCAATTGTTAAATTCAAAGGATTTGGAGTAATCTCAAAATATTCAACTGATTGATAATTGGTATCTGGGGGAAGAGAAATTTTTTCAATAACAGTCTGGTTTTCTAAATTCTGAAGATAGTAAGTTAAAGAAAAATCAAAAATTTGATATTCACCAAATTCCAAAATTACTCCTGTATTAATAAAATCATTTTTGTCAAAAGTAAATATATTAAAATTATCCTTTTTAAAAGATTCTTTTGGGGGTAATGATGAAAATGCCAAAAACCCTAAATTAGATGGAGTTTTTACTTCTAAATTAAATTGATTTGGAAGATTTTCTTCACCAAGTTTTGGTAAGACTATTCTTGTGAGTTGACCTTCTTTTTTAGCAAATTTTGGAATTTCATACTTAATAATAAAAGAGAGTGTTTGTCCCTTTCCAACAACTTTCTCATTAAAAGAAACAGAAATGTTAGTTGACCCATTGGCAAAAAACACCTTTGTCTTTAAAGGTCCAACTCTGTCCCATCCTCTTGCGTTTTGAACATTCTCATCAGTTAAGTTCAAGGTATATTCAGAAACATATAAGTCAGGTTTTTGGTTGACTAAGGAAATTTCTTGAGTGATATTGGCAGTTCCAGTTTCAGAAATTTGATATGTTGTTTTACAAATGGTTGTAAACTCTTCTGAAGCAAAAACTGTTTTATAAAAAGAAAAAAAAATAATAATAAAAAAAAGAACGATTTTTTTCATTTATTAATATTTTATCCTTAAATCTTTCTCTTGACAATTAGGGTTTTGTTCGGGTATTCTTTAATTATGCCAGCAATTTTATATAAAAGACAAAAACAAATTCTAGACTTTATTAATCAATATATTCAAAAAAATGGTTGGGCTCCAACCTTAAGACAAATTGCTCAAGCAATTGGTGTTTCTTCTTTAGCCACTATTCACGAACATCTTCAAACATTAGAAAAAAAAGGGGTTTTAAAAAGATATACAGGGTTAGTAAGAGGGATAGAAGTGAAAAGGGAATCAAAATTGGTTTCTCCGACTCTTCAAATAGAACTCCCCGTTTTAGGGTTTATTGCTGCTGGTCAACCAATTGAACCCTACACTGACCCAAATGCTACAATCATGGTAACTCCAGGAATGATCTCAGGGAAAAAACGCTCTTTTGTTCTTCAAGTTAAAGGAGACTCGATGGTCGACGAAGGAATATTAGATGGTGATTTTGTCGTGGTTGAACAACAAGAGGAAGCTAATAATGGTGATATTGTCGTGGCTCTTCTTGAAAATGGTTTGGCTACTCTTAAACGCTATTTTAAAGAAACCACAAGAATTAGATTAGAGCCTGCTAATTCAAAAATGTCGCCTATTTTTTCAACTAATGTTAAAGTTCAAGGAAAGGTCGTGGGTGTAATTAGAAGATATTAGAGAAAAAGGGGCCTTCCTGTCATCTCTTCCGGAATTTTTAATCCAGCCAAAGAAAGAATTGTTGGTGCCACATCAGACAAAACTCCTTGAGGAAAAGTAATTCCTTTAGTTTTTAAATTATTATTTATTAAAATGAAAGGAACGGGATTATTAGAATGTTCTGTGTCAATTTCGTTGGTTTGAGGATTAATCATCTCTTCAACATTTCCGTGATCAGCCGTTATTATCGCTGTTCCTCCTTGAGCTAAAATTTCCTTAATAATTTGTCCTAAAAAATAATCAATAACCTCACAAGCTTTAATGCCAGCTTCTAACACTCCAGTATGACCAACCATATCAGGATTGGCAAAATTTATCAAAGCAAACTGATAAAATTTAGTTCTAAATCTTTTTAGGAATTGAGCAGTGACCTCCTTTGCCGACATTTCTGGTTGTTGATCATAGGTGGCAACTTTAGGAGAAGGAACTTCAGCCCATTCTTCAAAAGAAAAAGGTCGATCTTTAAGGCCGTCAAAAAAAGTTGTCACATGAGGATATTTTTCCGTTTCCGCGATATGAAACTGTCTTTTTTCTGCTTCTGAAAAAAGACGACTTAAGGATAAACTTACAATCGGGGGACTAAAAGCGACTTCTGTTGGGAGACCTTTTTCGTATTCAGTCATGGTCACAAAAAAAAGATCTTTTAATATTTTTTTTCTTTGAAAAGTCGAGATCTCCTTAATTTCCTCAAATTGTTTATGACCATATCGTTCTGCATAAGGATCGAAAGAAGCCTTTGTTGGTCGGTAAGATTCAAAATTCTTAAGAACAAAGGCTTTAGTAAGCTCCCTTGGTCGATCTATTCTGAAATTAAAAAAAATAATAGAATCATTATCATTAATTACTTTTACGGGTTTGTTATTCTCATCAACTATGACTGTTGGAAGAATAAATTCATCAGTAATACCTCTTTCATAAGAATTTTTGATTGCTTCTTGAGAAGTTTTTGCTATTTCTCCTATTCCAGATGTTAACGCATCATAAGCTTTCTGAACTCTTTCCCAACGATTATCTCTATCCATAGAATAATATCTTCCAGAAATTGTAGCGATTTTTCCAATTCCTAAGTTTATTAACTCTTGTTCAATCTGGTTTATATATGTTAAGGAGGATTTCGGTGGAGAGTCCCTTCCGTCGGTAAAAAGATGAAGATAAACATTTTTAATTTTTTGTTCTGACATTAGTCTTATTAAAGCGAATAAGTGCTCGATGTTAGAGTGAACTCCGCCAGATCCAATAAGACCCATTAAATTTAAATCTGAATTCTTTTGACGAATATAATTTATCGCTTTTAAAAAGGCATTTTTCTTAAAAAAACTTCCATCGGCGATTGCCAAATTTATTCTCGGTAAATCTTGATAAACTATTCTTCCTGCTCCAAGATTTAGATGACCTGTCTCAGAATTTCCGGGCTCCTTTTTTGGGAGTCCAACGGCTTCTCCGCTCGCCAAAAGTTGAGTGTGGGGAAACGAGATCCATAATCTGTCAAAATTAGGTTTTTTGGCCAATTCAACCGCATTACCAGGGCTTTCTGGAGCGATTCCCCATCCATCTAAAATTACTAAAACAATTGGTGAGTTATTTTGGAGTTTCTGAAATTTCATTTTTTAATTTGAGCGCTAGCGAAAATCAAGCTGTGTGCTTATTTCTAACAACCTATTATATTTAGCTACCCTTTCCCCTCTTGCAGGAGCACCAAATTTTGTATAATCAGCTTCAATTCCAACAGCAAAATCAGCAATAAAAGTGTCATTAGTTTCTCCAGAACGATGAGAAACAATAACCTTCCATCCAGATTCTTTACAAAGTTTAATAACTTTTAGGGTCTCTAAAATTGTCCCAGCCTGGTTTGGTTTTATTAAAATTCCGTTACAAGCGTCTTTTTCAATTGCCCTTAAGGTTTTCTGATAATTGGTGCAAAGTAAATCATCTCCAATTATAAGGGCCTTTTCCTTAAATTGCTGGGTAAGTTTTACCCACCCTTCAAAATCTCCATTATAAAGAGGGTCTTCTAAGATAATAAGAGGATATTGTGTTTGAAGGTCAGATAAAAATTCAATAAAGGTAGAGGTTTCCATTGGTGAAGTTCTATCTCTGATAAAATACTTACCATCTTTATAAAAGACATTGGCGGCAACATCAAGTCCAAAGAAAATATCTTTTCCAAAATTATATCCAGACAGTTTAATTGCTTCATATAGTACCTCTAAGGCATCTAAATTTGTAAAAAGATTCGGGGCAAAACCACCTTCATCTCCAACTGAATAAATCGCACCATGTCTCACAAGTACATCTTTTACTAAATGATAAATTTCTTCAGCCATTCTTAATCCTAATGAGTAAGATTTTAAAGAAGAAGGAATAATAAGAAATTCTTGAAATTCCAAATTTCCTGCTCCGTGCTCTCCCCCATTTATCAAGTTAAAAATTGAAAGAGGAATTTTCAAAGACGAGTTAGTCATTCCTAAATCCGTAGTTAATTTTCTTATGTATTCATAAAGAGGAATCTTTGAGCTTATTGCCGAAGCTTTACAAACAGCCACTGAAACAGAAAGAATTGAATTTCCTCCTAATTTTGATTTTTCTGGAGTCCCATCAAGATCAATCAAGAATTTATCTACTTCAAATTGCTCTGCTGGATCCTTTTCTAACAACTTTGGGGCGATTATTTGGTTAACATTGGCAACGGCCTTTAAAACTCCCATACCAGAAAATCGCTTAGGATCATTATCTCTCAACTCAAATGGTTCAACTCTTCCAGTTAATGAACCCGAAGGAACTGAAGCGATTCCAACCGAACCATCATCTAATTCTACTTTAGTTTCAATTGTCGGATTCCCTCGGGAATCTAAAATTTCCTTTGCAATAATACTTTTAATTTTCCTCATTTATCTTTTAATCTTTCTTTAGTATTTTTCTTTCGGCAACATAAATAATTTCTCTTGTTCTTTCAATCGCATCAGGATTAACAGAGACACTGGTTATTCCCCATTCAACTAATTTCTCAACCAAATCTGGATATTCAGAAGGTGCTTGACCACAAATTGAACATGTAGTCTTATGATTCAGGCAAGTTTTTATCACCTTTTCAATTGCCCATAATACTGCTTTGTTTCTCTCATCAAAAATTTCTGCCACCTCACTATTATCTCGATCAGTTCCTAAAATTAACATTGTTAAATCATTAGAACCTATGGAGACTCC
>Ga0172366_10001156_pt1 | contig 20464 bp, 19 predicted proteins | sample LakKivSesite69cm_FD_114533 | JGI IMG/M metagenome (GOLD analysis project Ga0172366, IMG submission 114533) | Sediment microbial communities from Lake Kivu, Rwanda - Sediment site 69cm | ecosystem: Environmental > Aquatic > Freshwater > Lake > Sediment | place: Rwanda: Western Province, Lake...
ATCCCCTCTACATCCCATAGGCGGCAGAAGGCACATAGGTCTGGCGCTGTAGTGGGTTGTCCACAGCGCTGACATTCGCCCATTTTGACTTGGCTTGTCTCAGGAGGGAGCAAGCGCCCCTCTTCTCGTGCCTGCAGGAAGCTCAGGTAAAACACCTGTTTGACCCCTGGTGAAGTCTCTTCCAGTTGGTTGAGCAGTTCCTTGTAGAACAGCGTCGTGGCTCTCCTAGAATAGGGGCACTCCTCATAAATATAATCAATGCCCCGCAACAAAGCATAAGCCGCCATCTCGCGTTCGTACAGGCGGATCAGGGGCTTGACTTTACGGGCTAGCCTGGGATGGCTGGCTGGTAAGACAGGCGCCTGCCGCCAAAGGTAACCTGTGGCCCAATGCAATGTATTCTGGAAGAGGGTTGCTGCTTCATCGTCCAGGTTGTGTCCGGTAGCCAGCACCCCGTAGCCACCCTCGCAGGCAACCTGATTCATGATGTGACGCTTGACCAAGCCACAAGTGCCACACGTGCTGCGTCCCCGCTTGCGGCGCGCAACCTCCGGCACGCTCAGGCCATACTCTGTTGCTACATTGACTACCCGGAACTGGGCTCCTTGTTTGGCCGCAAAGCGCTCAACTTTCTGCTGCGAAACGTCGGAATAGTTCCCATCGGCGATGCCAAGATTTATGTATAGTCCATCGGCTGGATAGCCAAGGCGCAGTAGGATGTCCCACAGGCTTAGACTGTCCTTGCCACCGGACACAGCAACCAACACGCGCTCACCCGGGACGAACATCTCAAACTTTTCAACGGCACGCTGTACTTGCTGCGGGACCCACTCTAGGAAACAGTGCTGACACAAGGCCAGCCTGTGCTGGCGCATGTTGATGACTGCTGTCGTACCACACTTCTTACACTTCATCTATCCTCCCGACACCACTGCAATGAGCTTGATGGTGTCGTCCGGCCCAGCGGTCACGTCATCCGTAATCAGCTCACCGTCGCGCATAGCCAGCACAGCCTCAGGGTGGAGGCCGACTTTTTTGATCGCATCGCGCACAGTCATGTTGCCCTTCAACTCCCAGACTTTATCGCGATAGATGATTTTCATCTGTGGTAGCACTCCTCCGCGATTGTACTCCAAAAGCATGGCCTAGACAAAAAACCCGGTTTCTGAGAGAAACCGGGTTTCTGACATTCCTATCCACTGCGCTATGCTTCGGGCGCTGGTGCGATCATGCCTTCTGCCATCAGCAACTGCACCTGGTCACGAGCAGCTTTGATCGCCGCCGAAGCCTTGGCGTAGAGTTCCTCGCGACTAGCCTTGAGGCGTGCCACGCCCTGTTCTTGAGCCTTCATGGCTACCGCTACTGCCTCCCGCGGGAAGACTTCCCACTCATCCATGTTCGGAGCAATATACTCGTCATGGATGCCTCTGTCCTCGGCACAGCGTGCCAACTCCTCTGCCGCCGCCAGGCACATCTCATCGGTAATCGTGCGTGCGCGCACATCCAGCGTGCCCCGGAAGATGCCAGGGAAGCCAAGCGAGTTGTTGAGTTGGTTGGCAAAATCCGAACGTCCGGTGCCAACAATGCGCGCTCCTGCTTCCTTAGCTTCCCACGGCCAGATCTCTGGCACCGGGTTGGCACACGTGAAGACAATCGCATCCTTGGCCATGCCTTTCACCCACTCGGGCTTGATCGTACCTGGGCCTGGTTTGGAGAAGGCAATGCATACGTCCGCCCCACGCATGGCCTCGGCAATTCCGCCGCGACGGTCCTCAGCATTGCTCTCCTGACAAACCCGCCATGCATCACGGAACAGGTCTTTTTGTTCTTTGATGTCCTTCCGATCACGATGCAAAATGCCGTTAATATCCACGACAACCACATTGGCTATATTAACACCGCGGGCTCTTAACAAGCGCAACGTAGCTACATTGGCGGCGCCAAAGCCGATCATGGCGATTTTTATCTCCGATATGCTCTTGCCCACGATCTTGAGCGCATTGATCAGTCCGGCTAGCAGCACTGCCGCCGTGCCCTGTTGGTCGTCATGCCAGACTGGAATCTCCACCTCGGGATCAGCGCGCAAAGTGTCAAGGATGTAGAAGCATTTAGGCTGCGCAATGTCTTCCAGGTTGATGCCGCCAAAGGAAGGCTGGATCAACTTGACCGTACGGATGATCTCGTCGGGATCCTTTGTGTCCAGGCACAATGGCACGGCATCTACTCCGCCCAGGTACTTGAAAAGCAAAGCCTTGCCTTCCATGACCGGCAACCCTGCCTTCGGCCCGATGTCACCCAACCCCAACACGCGGGTACCATCGGAGACGACGGCAATGACATTGGCCCTGTTTGTATGCTCGAACACCAATTCAGGATTGGCCGCAATCGCCCGGCACGGAGCTGCCACACCTGGCGTATACCAGATGGCAAAATCGCTGAAATCCCGAACCGGGCACTTGGCCGCGGTTGCTACTTTGCCCCGATAAAAGGGGTGCAAACGCATCGCATCCTCAGAAGGCTTCTTTGCCTTGGCTAACAGCTCCTCTACGTTGTACATATTTCCTCCTTGAAATACCTGTATTGGATGGCGCAGAGCGCCGTCAAGCAGCCACGCCATCCTCTGCCAACACACGCTGCAAAGCAGCGATTGACACCTCTAGCATCTGGTCGTCTGGCTCCTGCGTGGTAAGCCGCTGCAGCCAAAGACTGGGAGCAACCAAAATCCTGATCAGAGCGTGGTCATAGTGCCGAGCTGTGAACTTGATGAACTCATAAGCCAGAGCAACAATAACGGGCACCAGTACCAGACGCGATAGGATACGCCACAGCAGCGGTGGCCGTCCCAATAGTGATGAAAACAGAACGAAGAGGATAAGCACTATCAAGAGAAAGCCAGTGCCACAACGGGTGTGTGCCGTAGTGAAAGGCTTGGCATCCTGCGGCGTTAACGGCACACCGGCCTCATAGGCATTAACCGTCTTGTGTTCCGCCCCGTGGTAAGCAAACACGCGCCGAATGTCGGGCAATCGGCCAATAGCTAGCAGATAGGCCAGGAAGAACAGCAATCGAACCATGCCTTCTGCCAGATTGCTGACCAGAGGAATAGTAATATACCGATCCACCAGACCAATCAGCAGCATAGGAAGCAAGACAAAGAGCCCAAGACCAAGAAGCAAGGAGATAGCAAGTGTCCCCCACATCATGGGGCCACCGAATTGTACTTCTTCCTGCTCCAGAGCTACATCAGCAGAGAACATGAGCGAACGTGTGCCGAGCACGAGCGTATCCCACAGCATGGTGAGGCCGCGCACAAAGGGCAGTTTGCCAAGAGGGCTGCTGTATATACTCTGTGGTAATGACTCGCTGTGCACTACGATCTCCCCAGATGGCTTGCGCACAGCCACAGCCATATGTTTGATACCGCGGATCATGACGCCTTCGAGGACGGCCTGCCCCCCATAGTGGACTTGGTTCACGCGCCTTCCTTTGCCCGGGCAACGCGGTGGCACACTCGGCAGCGAGGTTCGTAGACCTCCTTGGCCCCTATCAGGATCACAGGGTCATCATAGGCAGCAGGTTCGCCATTGATCAAACGCTGCGAATGACTGGCTGGCGCTCCACAGCGTTGGCAGATGGCCTGCAACTTGTCTACGCGCTCTGCTTGAGCCATCAAGACGGGCATGGGGCCAAAAGGTTCGCCGCGAAAGTCCATGTCCAACCCGGCGACGATGACCCGCAGTCCACGATTGGCTAACTCGTTGCACACCTGGGAGATAGAGCTATCGAAGAACTGCGCTTCATCAATGGCCACCACCTCCGTGTCTGGCTCCAGATTCTTCAGGATATCCACAGCCTCTGCTACTGGCGTGGCGGAAGACTGTGCTCCGTCGTGGGAGGTCACTTTCTCATGCACATGGCGCGTGTCCAGAATGGGTTTGAACACCTGCACCTTTTGCCTGGCGATGACGGCGCGCTTCACCCGGCGGATCAATTCCTCAGTCTTGCCAGAGAACATAGGGCCACAAATGACCTCGACCCAGCCCCCCTCATAGCGATGGTGAGACACGGTAGATCTCCTTCTGTATACGAATTTCTTAGGATTTCATGTCACTCGGTTTCTTCGCGAAATTCGTGTGCATTATTTCCAGACCAGACACGGGGAGCACAAGGGCTTTCTTTTTACGTCCTCTGTGCACTCCGTGCCTCTGTGGTGAGACCTCTGGCGATAAAAGAGACAGAGTGTATACTCTGCCTCTCCAATTGGGTGTTCTGCCAGGCGTCTATTCAGGCGTTTCTGCGGTTGGTCCCGGCGTTTGCTCCGTAGTGGATTTGGCCTTGCCTTCAGCCTTGCGCTTCTTAGCAGCTTTGACTGCCTTCTCCCGGCCGGCTGTTTTCGGAGCGGCTTCAGCCTGGCCTTCACCCTTAGCCTTGCTTGCGCGTGTCCTGCCAGTAGTACGCCTGGTTTTCGGCTTCTCGGCGACAGCAGCAGCCTGTTCGACAACAGGTTGAGCCTCGGCCGGTGCTCCTTCCTCAGGTGTAGGCTGCTTCTTCTCTTCGCTCACAAACTCGAAGAGGCTCTCCTCTTTCTTCTCCCTCCCCATGCGGCGACGAGCAGTCTCTTCAGCAATCTGCTCTGCTTTCTCCTTGCGCCGCTGGAAGCGATCAACCTGACCAGCCGTGTCCACAATGCGCTGCTCGCCAGTAAAGAAGGGATGGCAAGCAGAGCACATCTCGGTGTGAATAACTTCCACCGTGGAGCCGGTAGTCCAGGTATTGCCACAGGCGCAGATGACTTTGGCTTCTGGATAGTATTTGGGATGGATATCTTTTTTCACTTGATTATCTACTGCCTCTCCGGATAAACACTGACGCGCTTTTTGTCGCGAGTGACATCCTCAAATTTCACATAGCCGTCAATGGTCGCAAAAATCGTATAGTCCTTGCCCATGTCCACATTAGACCCGGGATGGAACCTGGTTCCGCGCTGGCGGACGATAATTGTGCCACTACGTACAAGCTCTCCGTCAAAGCGTTTAACTCCAAGGCGCTTTGATTCGCTATCTCGGTTATTGCGATTGCTACCGCCACTCTTCTTGTGTGCCATATCTAATCTCCTCCAGAGAAAAACAGAACCGTGGGTTCTGCAAAGAGCTAGGCCTTGATCTCATCAATGCGCAGGCGGGTGTACTGCTGCCGATGGCCCTTCTTGACCCGATAGCGCTGCTTGGGACGATAGTGAAAGATAACTGCCTTCCGCCTGAGGCCATGCTGTACAACGGTGGCCGAAACAGACGCGCCGTTCACTGTAGGCTGGCCAACCTTGACCTCATCTCCATCAGCCACAAGGAGCACCTTATCCAGGGTTACGCTTTCGCCTGGCGCAGCAGACAATCTCTCAACGTCAATGGTCTGCCCAACCGTAACTCTATATTGCTTCCCTCCGTTTTCAACGACAGCGTACACAGAGAATACCTCCACTATCATGCATTCACCCAGGTATACAGACATAAAAAAACGCTGTCACCCGCTCAGCAAGTAATTATTATAACCAGCTATTGTGATTTTGTCAAAAAATCAACCGAGGTTTGCCAGATTCTTCTACTCAGACTCCTCCTCTATCGCCCCAAACTTGTGCAAATCCTCGGCTAGTTTACCCAGCCGTGCATCCACTCTGGCATTGATCGTGCCTTCTGCAAATGTGCCGTCTGTACCTCGCACACCAGCCTGGACACCGGTCAGTATTTCCATGCCCTGGTCAACGGTCTCGACCGCATACACATGAAAGAGCCCTTGTTTGACAGCCTCAACAACTTCCTCCTTGAGCATTAGATGCCGCACATTGCTTTGCGGGATGATAACGCCCTGCTCCTCTGCCAGACCTTTGGCTTTGCATACATCAAAGAACCCTTCGACTTTCTCATTAACGCCACCAATCGCCTGCACTTGACCTCGCTGGTTAATAGAGCCCGTAACGGCAATGCTTTGCTTGATCGGCAGGTCCGAAAGAGCGGACAAAAGGGCATACAATTCGGCGCAGGAAGCACTATCGCCTTCGACTTCCTCGTAAGTCTGTTCGAAGACGAGTCGAGCGGACAAAGTGAAGGGTTTGTCCTGAGCATACTTGCCCACTAGATAGCCACCAAGGATAAGTACTCCTTTGGTATGTACAGGCCCGCCAAGTTTGGCTTCACGCTCAATATCCAGCACACCACCCCGTCCCAATCCAATAGTAGCCGTTATCCGTGTCGGATGCCCAAAGGCATAATCTCCCAGACTCAGCACCGACAGGCCATTCACCTGACCGACCACTGCACCAACAGTGTCAATCAGCACCGTTCCCTTTGCGATCGCTTCGCTGATATGCTGCTGGAGCATATCCGAGCGATGGATCCTCTCGTCAATAGCCCTCTTGACATGCTCAGCAGTAATGTACTCTGAGTTATCTTGCACAGCATAGACATTTGCCTCCCGCAAGAGGTCGGCAATTTCTCCAAAATGTGTGGACAGCTTTTCCTGATCTTCGGCCAGTCTTGATCCATGCTCGACAATCTTTGCTACGGCCTCACGTTGCAGATGGCACAGCCCTTCCTTATTGCACAGAGCGCCAATGAAAGTCGTATAGGCCTGAACATTCTCCATAGTGCGGTCCATGCGCAGATCAAAATCAGCCTTGACCTTGAATAACTCCTGAAAATCTGGGTCCAGGGCATAAAGCAGGTAATACATTCGTGGGTCACCAATCAATATCACTTTCACCTCTAAAGGGATAGGCTCAGGCCTTACGCTTTTGGTTGGAACGATACCCAGGAATTCTGTAATTTCCTCAATCACTATCTGCTTGCTGCGCAGAGCTCGCTTCAAGCCCTCCCAGGCAAGGGGATTGGCCAGAAGCTGTTCTACCTGCAACACGACGTACCCACCATTGGCACGATGTAGGACGCCGCTTTTCAACATGGTGAAATCGGTGATCAGTGCACCAAACTCGGCTTCACGCTCGACCCGCCCGAACAGGTTGCTGTAGGTGAGATTCAGCTCCGTGAGCACTGGCGCGCCCTGGAGCCGAGAGTTGTCCACCATAACATTGACCTCGTACCGACGGAAAACGGAAGTTTGCCCCTGTGGTGCGAATGTAGGCGCAGGGGCCTTTTGCTCTTCCTCGCCTCGAAATGCGGCAAGGTTCTGCAAAATATCCTCCTGGACTTCTGTCAGATAGGAGACCACGTCCGCACTGGCTTCATATTTCTCCTTAAGCTCCTCAATCAGCGGGCGAATGGCAAACAGGGCTATCTCCTGGTCCATCTTCTGCAATTGCTCTCTGGCCTTCTTTTCGCCGAGACGAACCTGTTTCATTGCTGCATTGACCTCAGATTCTACGGCGGCACGTTTGGCGACGATTTGCTCACGCCGCTTTTCTTCCAGCGCAGAGAATTCCGCCTCGCCCATTGGCTTGCCATCTTTCAATGGCACAAGCATCAGGCCTACTGGAGATGCTTGGATTAGAAAACCAGCTTGCTGCGCTACTTCATTCAGTTTGACAAAAATGCGCTGACGTTGCTCCTGAAAGGCGTTGCTGATGGACTCCTGCTTCTCAGCGTACTGCTCGCTTTCAAAAGCCAGCGGGATCTGCTTACGTATTTCCTCGATCAATGTCTTCATATCGCTACAGAACTGCCTGGCCTGGCCGGCAGGCGAGCGAATCGCTTTAGGCCGATAAGGGTCATGAAAATTATTGACGTAGCACCAGTCAGAAGGTGTGGGCTTTCCCTTCGCCACTTCTTCCAGAAAGGACATCACTGCTGTAGTACGGCCAGTGCCAGGCCAGCCAGCCACATAGATGTTAAAGCCCTCACTTTGCGTGCCCAGGCCAAAACGTAGGGCGCGCAAAGCACGCTCCTGCCCCAGGATGCCGGCCAGAGGCTCGACCCGATCCGTGGCCAAGAAATCAAGACTCTGTATATCACAAACGCTGCGTAGTTTTTCAACCGGAACCTCGTGAACCATACTGGCCTCCTTATATCAACCGGTATTATACTCACCCTATGATACGCACCACGGCCAAGCTGTCAAACTTGTATTAAGGCCGGCGGACAACAGGATACCACAGTCTTCCCAAACCCTGGAACAAGCATAACCGCCCGCGCGTCAAAGAAGCGACCATGCTGTTGGGTGCATTGCACGGCATGACACTCCATGCTATAATTGAAATTAAATGGTAGAGGGATACGGCATATTTTGCCTTTCCATTCATAGCGCGCTACAGGAGGGATTTGCCTGTGTACTGCCCTAGTTGTGGTGCCTGGAATCCAGAAGAGAGCGAGTTCTGCACAAATTGTGGCCGGCCACTGCAGGCAACGAGCGAGTCACGCCCAGCAAGGGCGATTGGCTCGTGTATGGTAGTAGTAGCGATAATTAGTGTGCTCTTGTTCGTAGTCATCGTGGTCGTTGGGGCGTTCCTCATGCGAGACCGCCTTGCCCATGCTTGGCGGAGCTTTATTGCCCAGCCCACTCCGGTTGTGGTGATTCCGACCTTGTCACCAACGCAGGTGTCCATTCCGGCAACAGCCACACCACTACCGTTGCCCAGCCCATCACCAACAGTCACTGAGTTACCCACACCAATTCCATCCCCATCTCCAACATCCACGCAGACGCCCTATTTACGCACATTCAAGCTGGTCTACAGAGATTGCATTCCACACGGGCTGGCGCTAGGTTCCGTCAAAGGCCAGGTCTTTGACAAGAAGGGGAAAGTGATCCCCGGGGCAAAAGTCAGGATCACGATCAATGGTTACGAATGGAAGTCGGAGGCGAATCCAGCCACAACCAACCCGGAAGGCTGGTATGAATGGATCCTGCAGGTCGGACAAAAGATCAAGTTCGTCGAACTGATCGTTGATGGTCGTGCGGTCTCTTTTTCACCGCATGACTTTGAAGTCGTTGCCACTGGGGGCTGCTTCCAGCGCGTTGATTTCGTCGAGCAGTGAGACTAAAGGTTGTTAAAGGAGGAGAGAAGACCATGGAACGGGACAAGCGAATTTATGTAGTAATCATTGCGATCGGCGTGCTGGCCATCCTGTTCAGCACCTGCTTTGGCGCATTTGCTGGCGGCGTCATAGGGTACTGGGTAGGGCGAAAGGCGAGCGCCGCAGAAGGATACTTGCGACAATTTCGACAATGGGAACCTGAACCAACTGTGCCGGCAGTGCCCTCGCCGTTCCCGCTAGAGCCTTATCCCTCTGTGCCAGAGATAGGTAGAGCTCTGATCACAAAAGTGGTTGATGGCAGTCCTGCCGAGCAGGCGGGCATTCAGCCTGGAGACTTTATTATTGCCGTGGATGGTGTGCGCATCGAAGGGGAAAACACTCTGGAGAAAATCATCCGCAAACACCGACCTGGAGACAAGGTCGAGATTGCTCTGTGGAGCAAGGGGCATGAGCGCACAGTTAAAGTCAAGCTTGGCGCACATCCGGAGGAGGAAGATATTGCTTACCTGGGAGTGTACTATGTACTTCCCATGAGAGTGGAACGTCCTAGAAACGACTGAGCACTCGACCCCGCCTCAGATGGGGCAAGCAAGAGGACAAGGCAGGTTGGCTGGTTAACCTGCCTCTATCTTTGTTTGTAGGCCTCAATCAAGCAGTGGACCTTGGCATGCAGATAGAAAAGAGCGCCTGACGGCGATCAGAGCAATGCTTGCCTGAGGATCTCCACCACTTCGGGTGGCAAGGTGACTGGCACCTGTTGCAACAGGTAGCAAAGCACTAATATACGTGCCGTCTCCTCCAACGCCAACGTGCGCCGGACTGCTTGTTGCAGATTGGTTCCTATAGTGACAATGCCGTGATTGAGCAACAAGGCAGCCGGTGCTTCACCAGCCAACCGTGCTGATACCTCTTGCGCCCACTGACCGTCGCGTAGAAAAGCTGGCACCCGAGGCAAGTCAACAAACGGCACAGCATCAACGGTCACCGGCGGTATGGGCAATTCGCAGATTCCTAGGACGGTAGCCACTGGGGCATGGCTATGAACAATAGCCTTGACATCAGGCCTCTGTCTGTAGATTGCAAGGTGCATCTGCTGCGAAAAGCTAGGACGACCTCGCCTATGCATGATGCGACCACCCATCGTCACTTCGAGCAGGTCATTAATAGTCAGTTCCTCCACAAACGGCATCTCTGGAGTAATAAGGATGCTGTCTGTGCCAAACATTCGCACGCTTACGTCCCCTACACTTGTACCCAACAAACTGGACCTGGCAAGGCTATTGAAGGCAGAAATGATCTGTTGAGCCAGGTGCTCTTTAGCTTCATCTTTGGCCCTAGAAGCAGGCCACTCTAGTGCCTGAGCTGCGGATGCCTTGGCCATCTCCCCCCCTTGCATAAATCATCTAGTATGATTCTAGCGTAGCTACATTTCACTTGGGTGATACGGCGGTATCTTTATGGTATCTTTCAAATTTCTCCACATGTCAAAACCTTGCCAACACTACCTCACACCATCAACTTGCGCGCTTACAAGTATCTTGTACAGACTCAATGGCAATCTGTCAGTCCACCCAGGGCTATACTTGCACCGCGCACGAAAGATGCCTATCTCGCGACTAGCCGATCTGTGTCCTCAATAAGCATGACGAATTAGATTGAGTTCTCCTACTCGGGCGCCATATTTTCGACCCCGCTGATTCTGGGACGCAAAGGAATCTGCCAGGCGGGCAAAGGAGCTCCAATGAAGATGGTACTGGGATACGAAATCGAAAGGTGTGGTCTAGCGATGCCTACGCAGCGACAAAGTTAAATCCAGCTTGGTATACGGCGTCATGGGGTTGCCGTTTGCTACCCATACCGTCAACCTGCCGGGATAGAAGAGAATGCTCTGCAAAGTATATGGCCCATAGACCATTTGGTCGGAACCACGTCCGCTGCTGGCTCGTGCGTCGTAATCATCCCTCAAGAAGGTGAGCCCTTTCTCTACCCCAATCCAGTTGCTGTTGAACTCGAGCAGGCTTTGCAACCTGTTCAGGCGAGCCGTACTGGCGGCCCTCTCTTGCTCAGAAAGCACATCTCGTTGTGCCAGCGCCAACTCTGGGTCGAGGAAGTGATTCGTCCGTGCCAGCAGGCCACTCTCTGTATTTGCTTTGAAGATGGAGTGACGATGAGCAGACAACTCGATGGCAATTGCTTCAGGCGCTTTGCCATCGCCAATGATCACATTGCCGCCATAGAGGCGCCGCGACGCCAGGATGACATTCACTGCCTCGGTAAGGTCCCCAGCTCTTTCCAGAACCTGTCGAAGCAAAAAAGGCAGGGGCTGTCCGCTCGATGCTACATCCACTGACGGCGAACTTGACAGCGTGGTGGTGATTTTCTCCTCGTTCATCCCAGCCCAAACGCCGACCATGCCCATCAGACCCAGCGAGACGAAAGCATTGCCTTGAGACGGCCGGCGAACAACTACCAGCAGGTACTGGCTGAGCAAGTCAGTTTCGGCATCATCTTTGGGTTGCCTGCCCTGAGCCTGGCCAAAAGGAGCCACACCGGGACCTGTGAGTTGAGCCCCGTCGAAACCAAAGTTGTGGCCAACAATTAACTCACCACCTAATGTGGCACGTCCCCACACGGCAAAAGCGGCACAAAATGTGGACTGCGGTAGATTAGCACTTTGCTTTGTGCTGGAGAAAAGCAAAGGAAATGATTCCCAGGAGGGTAGCCGGTACGTCAGCGCCAGGAGGTCTGGAACCGTATTGAGAAGCAACACATCTTGATAAGACAGACCAGCCCCATCAGCAATACCTTGCATCTCGCGGCGCAAGTCACGCGGCACCTCACCTTCAAGAAGTCGCGCATAGGCCAGCAGCCAAAAGTGTGAAGCAGGGCGCTCCAGAACAATTCGCTCGTACAAGTAATTCCTGACCAACTCACGCAATGGGTCACGCAACAAGGCGCCCTGCTGCAAACCCATCTCGTAGGGGCTACCTTGCAGATGCAAAATGCGTATCCCCCTCACTTGTTCCAGGCGCCCAGCCGGGTTCGGAGCCTGCACAGGCAGAGGCTGCGTACGGGGGCCGGAAATACTCACCGCTAGAAGCAGCACAAGGGTATAGCGAATGATGCTGTCTCGCAACTTGCCTCCATACCTGTGCACTACCTTCTGCTCTTCTTCTCCCGTCCTTGAAAGCGCATTCGCAATGGCGTACCTTCAAAACCCCAGCGCTCGCGGATACGGTTCTCAAGATACCTCTGGTAAGAGAAATGCACCAGGCGGCTGTCATTGACAAAAAAGACCAGTGTGGGTGGATCTACCACGGGTTGTGTGGCATAGTAGAACCTCAGCCGTTTGCCTGCTTTTGATGGGGGATTGTGGCGAGCGATGGATTCCTGCACGATGTCATTGAGTTCACCAGTGGGTATGCGCTGGTGGCGGTGTTGGTGTACCCTAATAGACGTCTCCAACACTTGATCAATGCGCTGACGCGTCAGAGCCGAGATGAACAGCACTGGTGCATAAGGAATGAATTTCAACTGGCTATGTACACGCTGTCTGTACGCATCCATCGTTGTGCTGTCTTTGGGCACCAGATCCCACTTGTTAACGACTACCACGACGCTTTTGTTCGCCTCCAGGATATAGCCGGCTATGTGGGCATCTTGTGCTGTCACCCCTTCGCTAGCATCAATCAGCAGCAGTACTATGTCCGCACGGTCCATCGCTTTGAGTGCGCGCAGTACGCTGTATTTCTCTACACCCGGGGCCACACTGCCTCGTTTGCGGATGCCCGCCGTGTCAATCAGTACTACCGGCTGCCCATGCCACTGCAAAGATGTGTCAATGGCATCGCGCGTGGTGCCTGGTATCTCGCTGACGATGGCCCGCTCCTCGCGCAGCAGGGCGTTGAGCAGGCTGGATTTGCCTACATTGGTTCGGCCAACAATGGCAATCTTGACGGCCTCTGCTTCTTCCTCTTCCTCGCTGACTTTGGGGAATGAGACAACCACGGCATCCAACAATTCTGCCACGCCGGTGCCATGCAATACAGATATGGCATACACTTCGCCTAATCCCAGCGAGTACAAATCGGCGGCGTCCATGCGCCGTTGGGCCGTATCCGCTTTGTTGGCAGCCAAGATGATTGGTTTCTGTGTGCGCCGCAGGGTGTCAGCAATTTCCCGATCGGCAGCCGTCACTCCGTCCAACACATCAGTCAGGAATATGACTACATCCGCATCAGCAATTGCCTGTTGTGCCTGCCTGCGCACGCGAGCCAGCAAGTCATCGTCCGAACCCAGCACAAGCCCACCGGTGTCAATAAGTGTGAAGACCTGGCCTTGCCATTCTGCATCGGCGTAGAGACGATCGCGTGTTGTGCCCGGCAGGTCTTCGACAATAGCCAGGCGTCGCCCTATGACACGGTTGAACAAAGTGGATTTGCCCACGTTTTGGCGACCCACAATCGCCACCAGAGGCTTCACCATACCCAAACCTCATCCGCATCTGTGCACAAGATACACACCGGGAACAGATTTAGAGGAAATACAGAATGACGACAACCGCCAGCGCCCACAGGACAACCACCAGCAGAAGTGGCCTGTCCTTGAGAAGCAAGTCTTCAGGCTCTCCTCCTTGACCCTTGATGTGGATCAGATACATGTAGCGGAACAGCCCATAGAGAACAAAGGGGATGGTTAACATCATGGCGTGGTTCTTGGGCAAGTTAGGAGCAGAGAAGGTATAGAGGGAATAGGCCATAGCTGTGCAGGCTGTAACCATCCGGATCATATCGTCCAGCAAAGGCACACTGTATTCCTCAAATATGCTGCGGTGTGCGTTGGCGTTCTCATTGAGCAACACCAGTTCTTGGCGCCTCTTGCTAATGGCGATGAAAAGCGCAATCAGCACCATGCAGAGGTAAAGCCAGGGTGAGAAACGCTCAGCGCTCACCACTACAACACCAGCCGCCACACGCAGAACAAAACCAGCGGCCACTGTAAGCACATCTACGATAACAATGTTTTTCAGGCAAAAAGAATAGAAAATCATCAATATCAGATAGCCAGTAGCGATGACAGCAAACGATCGGTCTAGTAGATAGGAGAACAGCACAGAGATGATGATAAGAACTACCGCTGCAATCACTGCCACCCTGGGGGCCAGTTGTCCGGACGGCAGGGGACGATTGCGTTTCGCCGGATGTTGGCGATCCTTCTCTATGTCCACCAAGTCATTGATGAGATAGACCGCGCTGCTAATGGTGCAGAAAAGCCCAAAAGCTGACAGCGCCTTAAGCAAAATGTGGGGCACAAATAGTTTGGCGTCAAACACTAACGCGGTCAGCACAAAAACATTCTTCGTCCACTGTTTGGGTCGCATGGTTTTGAGTAATGGAATAAGCATGTTCGAAAATGTCTCCGTATGCAGGAATTGTTACAGGACTGGTTAGGATTCGCTTACCGCTAAGAGCGCTAAGACCACAGAGCAACCGTGAGCGTTCTCTGCATCCTTGGCGTGCCCGGCGGTGGAATCCCAACCTTGGAAAGCACGTAACTTCTGTTAATAATAGCCTATTCCAAACCACTAGTCAACTTGACTTATCTAGGAACTGTGCTTATTCTAAGCTTGTGGAGAAAGAGCGACTGGACATTTTGCTCTATAAACGAGGGGTGGCCGATAGCCGAGAACAAGCCAGGCGGCTGATCATGGCGGCACAGGTACTGGTTGACGGCAAGGTCATTGACAAGCCAGGCACGCGCGTGCCCACTACAGCAGCAATCAGCATCAAAGAAGAACCCGCCTACGTCAGTCGAGGCGGTCTGAAACTAGAAGCCGCATTAAGAGCCTTCAACATTGACGTGCACGGCCTGGTAGCCGCCGATATCGGTGCATCCACCGGTGGGTTCACCGATTGCCTACTCCAGCACGGGGCTGCTCGGGTCTACGCTATTGACGTTGGCTACGGGCAACTGGCCTGGCGACTACGCCAGGACCCCCGCGTAGTGATCATGGAACGTGTCAACGTGCGCTACCTGCGCGAGTTGCCTGAACCCATTGACCTGGCTACAGTAGATGTGTCATTCATCTCGCTCAAGCTAGTATTGCCTGCGGTGATGCAACTGCTCCAGCCAGACGGACAGATCATCGCGTTGATCAAACCTCAATTTGAGGCTGACCAGAAGCAAGTGGGGAAAGGAGGCGTGGTCAAGGACCCTGCTGTCCACCGTGCTGTCCTCCACGAGGTCTTGGCATGGGCACTGTCCAATGGCTTGCAGGTCAATGGAGTCATCGCCTCACCTTTGCGAGGGCCAGCAGGCAACGTAGAATTCCTGGCTTATTTCGTGCTCCGCTCCGGCGAGCACTTCGGCCGTGTTCAGGACAGGCTAGAGGCAGCGCTTGATAAGCTTATACAAGAGTGCCTCACTTCGCTCCAAGTGGGGTAAAAGTGAACAAACCTTTAGACCAGGGCTAGGTGTTTTCATGTAGCCTTAAACTTTGCCGAGTATATTATCAAGGGCCCAAACGGTTGGCAACCCGTTGTAGATAGATTATAATTGGTGCCAAATGATATCAGGAGGCATTTAATACAAGTGATTCCGTTTGGCGATCTCAGGCTTCAGTACCAGGCCATAAAGGTTGAACTGGACGAGGCAATCCAATCGGTGCTCGATAACGGTTGGTTTATCTTGGGAAAGAATGTCTCAGCATTCGAAAGCGAGTTTGCCGCTTATTGTGGTGCAACCTTTGCCATAGGCGTAGGCAACGGCACCGAAGCTCTGCAATTGGCCCTGATGGCTTGTGGCATAGGGCCGGGCGATGAAGTGATAACAGTACCTAACAGTGCGACATTCACCGCCCTGGCGATCTCGGCAACGGGGGCCAGGCCAACATTCGTGGACATTGACCCCCATACCTACAATATGGACCCCCGGAAGCTGGCAGAGGCGATTGGGCCTCGCACTAAAGCCATTATGCCAGTTCACCTCTATGGACAACCAGCCGACATGGATCCCATTCTGAGCGTTGCGCGCAATCACAATCTATTTGTGGTGGAAGACGCAGCACAAGCGCATGGGGCTCTGTACAAGGGCCGCAGAGTGGGCGCTCTTGGTGATGTCGGATGCTTCAGCTTCTATCCAAGCAAGAACTTAGGAGCTTTCGGCGACGGTGGCATGGTCGTGACCAACAACCCAGCAATCGCCGAGAAGGTGCGCATGTTGCGCCATGGTGGCCAGAAGACGCGCTATGACCATCAGTTCCTTGGTATAAATAGCCGTCTCGACGAACTGCAAGCAGCGATCCTACGCGTCAAACTCAGCTATCTTGAAAAATGGAATGAGCGGCGGCGACACCTTGCGGCGCTCTATACGGCGCTACTCAGCGACAGTGAGGTAGAACCACCCATAGAGATGCCCTATGCCAAGCACGTTTACTATCTGTACGTAGTCCGCTGCCAAGACCGGGATGCATTGCAAAAGCACCTTGCCGGACAGGGGGTGGAAACCGTCGTCCATTATCCTGTACCTATCCACCTACAGGAAGCTTACCGCTGGCTGAACCTGAGCCAGGGCTCCTTCCCTATAGCAGAACACTACGCCAGACAGGTTTTCTCTCTGCCTATCTATCCGGAATTAACCGACGCCCAAGTCCGCCACATCGCTGGTTGCATCCGCAACTGGCACAAACAGGAGACCACATGACGAAGAGCATTTCCGTGTTTTTTCCTGCCTACAATGATGGAGGAACCATTGCCAGCATGGTCATCTCTGCTCTGTTGACCCTGCGCGAACTAACTGATGACTACGAAGTAATTGTCGTCAACGATGGCAGTGTAGATTACACAGCGGAGGTGCTGGACGAACTGGTCAGAACGTTTGAACACGTTCGCGTCATCCACCACGAACGGAATAAGGGCTACGGTGGCGCACTTCGCACCGGTTTTGCCAGTGCGACGAAGGAACTGATCTTCTATACTGACGGAGACGCCCAGTACGACGCACGCGAATTAAAACTGCTCTACCCAGCGCTTGTCGAGGGCGTGGACATGGTAAATGGCTACAAGATCAGCCGCTCAGACCCCTGGTACCGAATCGTCATTGGCCGCATCTACCACTGGATAGCGAAGCTATCCTTCGGACTCCAGCTAAGGGATGTAGACTGCGACTTTCGCCTGATGCGGCGGTCCATTTTCGAGCGGGTGCATCTGGAATCCAATAGTGGTGTTATTTGCGTGGAGATGATGAAAAAGATCCAGAATGCGGGCTTTGTCATTGCCGAAGTGCCTGTTCATCATTATCACCGTGCTTATGGCCACTCACAATTCTTCAATTTTCGCCGCACCTTCCGTGTAGGGTATGACTTGCTACGACTATGGCTGAAGCTAGTGCTATGGCCAAAACTGCGCAGGGAAGCCGTATTGGAGCGTAAGAAACAACTTGAGGGTTAGTCAACAGTGATTAAATGGACCAGAGAACAACGCGCTCGGGCTCTCGTCACGTTAAGCCTGTTATTGCTAGTCACAGCGCTGCTATATAAGGCGCGTAAGGCACTGCTGCCCTTCGTCCTAGGCACTATCTTTGCATACATCATGCTGCCCTTGATCAATCGGCTGGACTCCGTCGTCCGAACAAAGCTCGGAGGGCGGCGCCTGGTACGAAGTCTGTCAGTTCTTGCCGTCTACGTGCTAGCTATCGTTGTAGTTCTTGACTTACTGGCATTCATTATCCCCCCCATTGGTGCACAGGTTGAACTCTTGACTCAACGCCTGCCATATTTTGCGCGCAATGTATACCAAGCTGCCCCAGGCACCGTGCAAGAGTGGCTAAACAAATACAACGAAGTCGTACCTGAAGATATCCGGCTGCCCCTCCAGCGGAGTGTCGAGAGCATGATCCAATCCCTGGTCGCTGCTATGCAGGCAGGCGCATTCAAAACCATAGGGGTAGTCTTTAGCACTCTCAGCTTCGTCCTGGGTCTTTTGGTAGTTCCACTCTGGATGTTCTATATCTTGCGCGACCAACCCGAAATAGATGCCTCATTCTACAGGCTCATTCCTCCTGCCTATCGCGAAGATGTGCGCAATATCCAGACGTTGATTGACGCCGTGCTGGGTGCTTACCTGCGAGCACAATTGATACTCTGTTTCAGCGTGGGTCTCATGTTCACCATTGGGCTGTTGATCCTTGGTATAGACTTTGCGCTGCTGCTGGGTACCATAGCTGGCATTCTTGAAATCGTGCCCATCTTAGGTCCGATATTGGGTGCTATACCCGCCGTTCTGGTCACTCTTGCTACATCACCTTCAAGACTGCTTTGGGTCATCCTGCTTGCCTTTGCTGTACAGGAGATCGAGAATCTATTCCTGGTGCCACAAGTTGCCCGTGGAATGGTCAGGCTTCATCCAGCACTGGTCATGCTCCTCCTCGTCATTGGCAGTGAGGTTGCTGGTGTCTGGGGTGTCATCCTGAGCGTACCTTTGACGGCGGTAGTTCGCGATGTGACTCGTTATCTCTATTTGCGCCTGGCAGAACAGCCATTGTCACCTCAGGAGGCTATGGCCCGAACAATCCAGGCGGCAGGTACAGCGATTCACCTTTCCAGGCACCGTGGTCTATCCAAGCAGTGAATACAGATAGTCCAATGAGGAATATGTGAAGGCCAAGCGACCGAACTCACTCAGCAACGAATACTTGTACGGACAGCCTCTCTATCCAGTGGCTCCTCTATCCTGGCTGGCGCCACTGTGGTCATTTGTATGCGGTGTAGCCGCTTCTGCAACCTGGAGTTGGTCAGTCAGCAGTCTGCTTCGTCTGCTCTCAGGCCTGCTCCTGGTTGGTCCACTGCTGGGGATGGCCTGGAGTGCCACCCTGAGGATTCGACGGGCCCTCGGACTGCAGCCCCTAAGGTCGAAGAATCAGCATGACGGCTTGTCTAAGGAGGCCAGTACCAAGACCGGACGGCGGGAAAGCTCTGCGCTGAAACTCAGGGCAGGTCCCGTAGATGACCCAGCGGGCCACACGGCACAGCGGCTCATCCCAGTCCTGCCCTACACTTTGTCAGGCTCGGCCAGTGACCGATTTGCAGTCTGGTTGTCAGCAGTTTTGGCATGGTGGCAGCGGGTCAAACCCCGCCTGAGCAGGCTGCTGCTACAACTAGCGGTGAGTACCGTCTTTTCTCTCACAGTGGCCGCTCAGCTAGGTCAGCAAAGCCTTGCGCTCACTACAGTGGGGCTCCTCATTGCCTACACAAGTATATTCGCCCGTGGACGCTGGACCTCCAGCTTTATCCTCTCTATCTCTATTCCACTGTTCCTGGCGTGGCTACAGGGGCATGCGGTCTACAATACCCTGCATCTGGCATCCGTCTTTGTCGCCGCATCCTTTGCCTTTACCTTTTATAGCTGCTCCGTTATGGGCAAAGGCCTTGCCTGGCAAGTTATACCACAGGCAGTAGCAGCAGCGGTCCTCGTGGCTGTTAAGCAGCCCTTGGCTGCCGCTGTGATCACCCTGCTTGGGACTCCACAGGTCCTTCTAGCCCCATTGCTGGAGACACAACTCGGGCGTGAAAAATACTTTCGTGCGGTGCAATTCCAGTTAGCGACAAGCATGTTCTTGACCGCCCTGGCTATAGGTTATAAGCCATGACCTGGATCGGGCTGCTGGCAATAATGCTGGCAGGTGCACTACGACTTGATTGAGGCACAGAAACCATCAAAGAGCGTGAATTCAAACCGAGACAGCTTAAGAATACATGCGGGATGAGCTCGCCCCAGTCATCTTAATCTGCGGAGACTCACCCCATGAGTGACCTCGTTGTGACGCATGTGCAGAACCACGCTGCCAGAAGCAACTTTTTGCTTCGAACTACAGCCGTAAGATGGCTGTCCCTAGCCTCTATTACTGTTTTGCTCATCGTGGGCCCCTGCGCTGTTGGCACCGGATACGCGCTCGCGGATACTCTTGTTGTTTGTAAAAGCGGTTGCGAATACAAAACGATAAAAGGGGCCTTGGACGATGCGAAGCCTGGTGACATCGTATGGGTACGGGCAGGTGAGTACCGCGAAACAGAACCAGTGCGGCTAAGATCAGGGGTAAGACTTCAGGGAGAGGACCCAGAGCACCCAGAGCTGACCATTATCAGAGCGGAGGCGGGGAATGCCGTCATCGGTACTGGCATCTTGCTCACCACTACCTGTGTGTTGGAGGGCTTCACCATTATCGGAGGCAATGGCCGTGCTATCTACATTCAGGACCGCGCAACGGAGATCATACGGAACAATGTGATCAGTAACTCTATGACTACTTATCAGGGTGCGGGTATATGCATTGAGGATGCAGGCACTGCGCCTACGATTGTAAATAACATCTTCAGAGACAACAGTTCCTCCGAAAAAGGCGGAGCTATATATATCGAGGATGCTTCGCCCCTCATCATCGGTAACACGTTCATCAATAACCACTCGGGCAAGAACGGTGGTGCC
>Ga0172366_10001157_pt1 | contig 20463 bp, 18 predicted proteins | sample LakKivSesite69cm_FD_114533 | JGI IMG/M metagenome (GOLD analysis project Ga0172366, IMG submission 114533) | Sediment microbial communities from Lake Kivu, Rwanda - Sediment site 69cm | ecosystem: Environmental > Aquatic > Freshwater > Lake > Sediment | place: Rwanda: Western Province, Lake...
CGGCGGACCGCGGCTTCGTCCTGTTCAACGCGGTGAACGTCGTCGCGGCCTCGGGCGGACCCGGCGGGATGTACGAGCACTCCGTCTATCCGGAGAGCCAGACCGGGTCGCACGGGCTCCTTTTCGAGGCGGGGGCCGCGGCCCACAACCTGACCGAGTCCCAATTCGGGCTGGCCTCGACCAAGTTCCGCTGGAACGTCTCCGGCACCTACCAGCAGGTCGTGCCCCGCTACATCTCGACCGACGCCGCGGGCGGCGACGAGCGCGAGTTCCTCAACGACTTTTTCCCCGACATGGGCCGCCTGGCCACGGCCGTCTTCCTGAAGGGCTACCAGTGGCCGTTCGACCCGCGCAAAGCGGCCGAGGGCGGCTCGTCCCTCATCGACATCCTCGTCCACGAGGAAACGGTCGTCAAAGGCCGGCGGGTCTTCCTCGACTACCGGACCGATCCCCGCGGCGACTCGCGGCTCGGGCCTTTCGCGCCGCCGCTGCTCGCCCCGGAGGCCTTTCGCTATCTCGAGCGGTCCGGGGCCCTGATGGCGACGCCGATCGCCCGCTTGCGCAAAATGAATCCCCCGGCCGTGGCCCTCTACAAGGCCCACGGCATCGACCTCGAACGCGAGCCGCTCGAGATCGCCGTCTGCGCCCAGCACAACAACGGCGGCTTCCGGGCCTCGATCTGGTGGCAGTCGAACGTCCGCGGCCTCTTCCCCGTCGGCGAGGCCTGCGGCACCCATGGCGTCACTCGGCCGGGAGGCTCGGCCCTCAACGCCGGCCAGGTCGGCGGCGCCCGGGCGGCGCTTTTCATCGCCCGCCGCCGGGCCGGCCGGCCGCTTGCCGAGGCCGCCTTCGTCCGGGCCGCGGACAAGCTCGTTGGGGCCAAGCGCGACTTGGCCGAGGCGATGCTCGCCCGAAAAAAGGAAGGCTCCCTCTCGCCGGCGGCCTGCGTCGCCGAGGTCCGGCGGCGGATGTCGGCTTGCGGCGCGATCGTCCGGAGCCCCGCGGATGTCCGCGCCGAGACCGTTCGCGGCCGCGAGCTCCTTCTCCGGGCGGGCCGGGAGCTTCGGGCCGCCTCGGCCCGGGACCTGCCGCGGGCCTTCAAGGCCCTCGACCTCATCCTGACCCACGCCGTCTATCTCGAGGCCATCGATGAGTACCTCGCGAGGGGCGGCCGGAGCCGGGGCTCCTACCTCGTCCCCGACACGGCCGGAACGCCGCCCCACCCCGGCCTCGGGGAGCGCTGGGCCTTTGTCCTGGCCGGGCCGGACGATCCCACGGAGAAGGCCATCCTGGAGGTCCGGCTCGATCCCCGCGGCCGCGTGCATAAGAAATGGGTCCCGGTCCGCCCTGTGCCCAGCGCCGACGGCTGGTTCGAGACCGTCTGGGACGACTTCCGGAACGACCGGATCGTCGCCGAGGAGGAATGAGCGTGCCCAAGAACAGGCGTCCGTCCGCGCCCGCCGCCGTCGTCACCGGCGCGGGCCAAGGCATCGGCCGGGGCATCGTCCTGGCCCTGGCCCGCGAAGGGTTCGACGTCGTCGGGATCGACATCGTCTTCGAGCCCGGCGACCGAAAGAAAGGGCTCTTCGAGGTCAAGGACCGGGTCGCCGAGATCGGCGGGCGGTTCCTGCCCGTCGCCGGGGACATCGCGAGGATCGAGGACCACGACCGGATGCTCGACGCGGCGATCGGCGTGTGCGGGCGGATCGACGTCCTGGTCAACAACGCCGGCATCTCCGTGGCCAAGCGCCTCGACGTCCTGGAGACGGAGCCGGCGAGCTATGACCGGCTCCTCTCGACGAACGCCCGCGGGCCGTTCTTCCTGAGCCAGAACGCGGCGAAACGGATGCTCGCCCAGAAGGCTCTCAAGAACGGCCGCGCCCCGGCCATCGTCTTCATCACCTCCATTTCGGCCGTCGTCTCCTCGACCTCGCGGGCCGAGTACTGCATCTCCAAGGCCGCCCTGAGCATGACCGCGACCCTGTTCGCCGACGCCCTGGCCGCCAAAGGCATCGGCGTCTACGAGGTCCGCCCCGGCATCATCGCCACCGCTATGACCGCCGGGGTCAAGGAAAAATACGACCGGCTGATCGCCGGCGGGCTCGTCCCCCAGGGGCGCTGGGGCCGGCCCGAGGACGTCGGGCGGGCCGTGGCCGCCCTGGCCCGGGGCGACTTCGCCTTCTCGACCGGGGCCGTGATCGAGGTGAGCGGCGGCATGAACGTCCGCCGGCTCTGAGCCGGCGCTTTTTACAGGGCCGGGCGCCTGTGGTATCCTAAAACCCGCGGAGGGAGCAATGAGCGATCACAAGACCCAAGGCCGTATCTTCTGGGGGCTGCTGCTCATCGTCATCGGCGGCCTTTTCCTGTTCGCCCAGATGGACTGGTGGGATTTCGGCGAGGTCGTCTCCCGCTTCTGGCCGGTCATCTTCATCCTGCTCGGCCTGTCCATGCTCGTGAGCAACAACTTCAAGAACGTGGGAGGAGGCGTGTTCTTCATCCTCTTCGGGACGTTCTTCCTCCTCGTCAAGTGGGACATCCTTCACGCGGTCTGGCGCTACATTTGGCCGGTGGCCATTATCGTCGCCGGTCTCTGGATCCTCCTCAGGCCGGCCTGGCATCCGGACAAAAAAAGACCGTCTGAGACGACCGCCGACGACCTGAACATCAGCCAGGTCTTCTCCGGGACGTCGCGCAAGATCGAGTCCCGGAACTTCAGGGGCGGCAAGGCCGACGTCGTCTTCGGCTCGGCCGAGATCGACCTCCGCGGGGCCAAGCTCGCCGGGGGCCAGGCCACGCTCGTCCTGTCGGCCGTCTTCGGGGGCATCGAGGTCATGGTCCCGCGCGAATGGCAGATCGTGCTCGAAGGGACGCCCGTGCTTGGCTCGATCGAGAGCCACAAGAAGCCGTCCGGGGCCGCGCCAACCGAGACCCTGACCATCCAAGGATCGGCCGTTTTCGGCTCGATCGAGGTCAAGGAGTAGGGCGGGTCATGCGGAAAGGCCTTCTCTGGACCCTGGCGGTCCTCATCACCCTGTTCTCGGCCGTCTACCAGCGGAAAACGGGGCCGACCTATCCCCTGAAGGGGCAGGCGGTCGTGGCTGGCTCGGAGGTCCGGTTCGAGCTCCCCCGGAGCGCAGAAACATCCGCGGACGCCAAGGTGGCGGTCGCCGCGCCGGTGCCGCTCGAGGGCTGGCTCGAGTGGAAGCGCACCCCCACCGAGGACGCCTGGGCCCGCGCCCCGATGACCCGGGAGGGGGACCGCCTGGCGGCCCGGCTGCCCCGGCAGCCGGCGGCCGGGAAGCTGGCTTACAAGGTCGTTCTCGCGAACGGCGCGGACGAGACCGTGATCACCGGCGTCGAGCCGGTCATCCTCCGCTTCAAGGACCCCGTGCCGGCCTGGGTCCTCATCCCGCACGTTCTGGTCATGTTCGCCGGGATGCTATTCTCGACGGCGGCCGGCCTGGCCGCGCTCGACAAGAAGCGGAGCCCCCGGCGGCTCGTCCTCTGGGCGGTCGGGCTGCTCTTCCTCGGGGGTTTTATCCTTGGACCTCTTATGCAGAAGTTCGCCTTCGGCGTCGCCTGGGCGGGCTTTCCGCTCGGGACGGACCTGACCGACAACAAGACGCTCATCGCCTTCCTCTTCTGGATCGCCGCCCTCATCGCCGGCCGGAAAGGGAAGCCGGCGCGGCCGTTCGTCATCGCCGCGGCGCTCGTGACGCTCCTCATCTTCCTCATCCCGCACAGCCTGTTCGGATCGGAATACAACTATCTGCGAAACGACTAGGGAAGGGATCTCATGAAAAAGAAGACCCTCGTTCTCGTGGCCGTGTTGGGGTTGGCAGGGGCGGGCGCGGCTTCATTTCTGCCCCAATCTCTGAAAGGGCCGGCGGTCCCGGAGAACGTCCTGAGCGTCTTCAAGAGACACTGCGTTCGATGCCATACCGGCCCTAACCCTCCCAAGGGCCTGAGCCTCATCCCCGCGAAGGCGGCGGCCCTGATCGATGCGCCGAGCGCGGAAGTCCCTTCCCTGAAGCTCGTCGACACGACGGCACCGGAAACGAGTTACCTCTTGAAGAAGGTCCGCCGCGAGAAGGACATCGCCGGCAAGCCCATGCCGCCCGGCAAGGCCCTGGCCGCCGAGGAGATCCAGGCCATCGAAGCCTGGATCGCCGGCCTCAAATAAGCAAAAGAACGGCTTTTAAGGGGCCTTCTGCCCGTCCCGCTTGAGGTCCACGCTCACATTCGCAGCCTTGAGATATTTCGACTCGAGGAGTTTCGCCAACAGCATCTTGAAGTCCGCGGCGTTCATGATGTCGACGGTGATCTCCCCGAGGAGGGGGAAATCTATCCGTCCCTGAGGCGAAACCAGATAACGACCTTGAAGATCGGGCACCCCGCTCACGTCGATCACGAGGGTATCCCCCGGCTTTATCCAGTTCTCTTTGAGCTGGAAGCGGACGGTCGCCGTGAACACGATGGGCTGGGCCTTGCCCTCGTGGACGAACGGCTCGTAGACCCACTGGCGGACGGCGTCGATCGCGGCCTGGTCGAGGAGCGGGATCGAGCGCAGGACTTTAGTGTCCGCGACCCGGCCGTACTCGTCCGTCTTGACGCTGAGGATGACCACTCCCTCGACGCCGGCGACGCGGGCGATCTCGGGATAGACGGGCAGGACCTCCTTGATGAGCTTGGGAGGCTTGATGTCGCCGGTGGCTTTGATGGCCCCCTCGGCGAACTTGTCGACGGCGCGTTCGGCCTTGCCCTCGTCGAGCGTGAACCTGACCGTCACCGTGAAGACGACCTTGTGGGGTTTGCCGTCGATGACCATGGGTTCGTATTTCCACTGCTTGACGGCGTCGGTCGCGGCCTGGTCGAGCAGCGGGATCGAGCGCAGGACGCGCGTCTCGATGACGTTGCCCTGCTCGTCGGTCTTGGCCTCGAGGATGACCGCGCCTTCGACCCTGGCCTTGGCGGCTTCCTTCGGGTAGGTCGGCTTGACCTGTTTGATGAGCTTGGGCGGCTGGACCTTGCCGACGGCCCGGACGGCATCGCCTTCGATCCCGCCCGCCACGCCTCCGACGACCCCGCCGACGACGCCACCCTCGACGCCCCCTTCGACCCCGCCCTCGACGCCTCCGGCGACGCCGCCGCTGACGCCGCCTTCGACCTGAGGCTTCTTCTTGTCATCGAGCTTGAACTGCATGGTCACGGTGAAGACGACCGGCTGGGGCTTGCCGTCGATGACCATGGGCTCATAGACCCACTGCCTGAGAGCGTCCAGGGCCGCCTGGTTGAGAAGAGGGATGCCCCGGAGGATCTTGATGCTCGCGACCCGCCCGTAGGTGTCGGTCGTCGCCTCCATGATGACGACGCCCGCGACGCCGGCCTTCGAGGCCTCCTCGGGGTAGACCGGCTTGACCTCCTTGATGAGCTTAGGCGGCTTGACCTTGTCGCTTCCGGCCTTGACGACCCCGCCGACGACGCCACCAACCGTCCCGCCCGCGGGTTTGGCGGCGGCCGCGGCCGGCACGCCGGTCCAGCGCGCGACTCTTAGGGTGATGAAGTACGGCTTCTGCTCCGTATTCTCGAAACCGAAGACGGCCGCGGTCTTGTCCGGCAAAGAGAACTCGGTATCGAGCAGGTTCGACTTCTTGTCTGCGCCCTGCTCGTAGACCTCGATCCGGAACTGGTTGCGGGCCGGGACCTTGCCCGGGGTGACGAAGACGGCGTATTCCCGGCCGTTCAGCCGGAACATGTGGAAGGCCTTGTCGGCCGTCCCGCTCTGCATCCAAACGAGCTCGGCCTCTGTCAGAAGGCTGACATTCTTGAGGCTGTAGACCTTCTTGATCTGCTGTTCGGTCTGAACGTCCTCCTCGAGCTCGTAGTTGGCCAAGGTCTTGAATTTCAGATAGGACGATGTCACCGGCTTGGGCGGCGCCGGCGCGCCCTCCCGCGCGCCTTCGAGGATACGCATCTTAAGCTCGAACGCCGCGGCCGACGATCCCGAAGCCTGTCCGGCGGAAACGGACGCGGCGAGCCCGGCCAGCACGCCGACGGCGAGGAGCGTTCCCGCGAAAAGGAGCCAACGGTGCTTTCTCATCATCACCCTCCTTAGGGGGTCCTTTGGGCCCAGACGAAGACCGTGTCCGAGCCCTGAGGCTGATAGACGAACGTTTGGGCGGGCGCGCCGCCCACCTTGACATAAGCGATCTCGAAGCGAACGGGCCCGGCCGCGGTCGGCGTTTCGATCTCCCGGAGGACCCAAAAGCCGGTGACCGCGATGACCAAGGCCAGGGCCGCGACGGCCGCCACCTGCCACGCGGCTCCGGCGGCGACCCGCGGCGTTTCCGGAACGCGCCCCGGCCGCTCCCGTCGCGCGGCGATCCTCGGCCAGAGGGCCCGGGGGTCGCCCACCCGGTCCGGAACGACGAGAAGCCCTCGCGCCTCTTCCCGGCTGAGGAGCCGGGCCTGGCAGCGCGGACAGCCCTCCATGTGGCTCCGGATGAGCCAGTCCCGGATGGGCCGCAGGGGCAGGGCGGCATAAAGAAGGTCAGCCATTCTGCAAAACATGGGTGTTCTCCAGCAGGGCTTTGATCTTGCGGCGGGCGTTGAAGAGATAGACGCGGGCCGTCGAGGCCGAGCAAGTCAGGACCTCCGCGATGTCCTTGGCCGAGTAGCCTTCGTTGGCCCAGAGCGCGAGGGCCGTGCGTTCGCGCGGCGAGAGCTTCTTGAGAAGGACGGACGGCACGGGTTCGGGGTCGGCGCGACCGGGGTTCCCGCCCCGCCCGACGACGTCCGGTTCGAATCGGGCCTTGGCCGAGAATTCCTTGAACCGCCTCCTCTTTCTGAGCATGTCGAGCGATCTCCTGTAGGCGATGGTCAGGAGCCAGGTCTTGAAGCTCCGGGCCCGGTCGTACCGGTCGAGGCGCCGGAAGACCTGGAGGAAGGTTTCCTGGCAGACGTCCTCGGCGTCCTGCCTGTTGCCGATGACGTTGAGGGCCACGGACAGGACGAGATTCCCATAGGCCTCGACCATCGCCCGCTGGGACAAAGGGTCCCCCGCGAGGCAGCCGTCGATCGTCTCTCGCTCGTTCACGGGAGCCTTTGTCCCTCGTTCCATCCGAGAATACGCCGCCGCCCTCTGGGGCGTTTAGGGGATCGCTCTCCCCGGCCCTATTGTGTCACCGTTGCCATATTCTTGTCACATCCGCTTGATTGGAGGGCGAAGCAAACAGCCGAACCCGACATTGGAAAAGTTTAGCCGGGCCGCGTGACGGACGAGGGGAGTTTACATGTAAACCGACAAAACGTGTTTGAGCGAGCCGTAGCGGACGGCGAGTGAGTTGTTTTGGCGCCGAGTCCGGCGCACGGACCGGCGTCTTTAAACTTTTCCAGGAGGGAGAGGCTGCTTGCGAGCCGTTTTTGACATTTTATACGCGTGTTTGATAGATTTTGGCGCACATGAAGACTAAAAGCCAGGACCGCTTCAAGGTCCTCGTCGAACAGCTGCCGGTCGGGGTCTACCGGACGACCCCCGAAGGCGCCTTCGTCGAGGCCAACGCCGAGCTCATCCGGATGCTCGGCTTCAAGAGGCTCGCGGACCTCTTCCGCCACAACGTCAAGGATTTCTACGTCAAGGGCCAGGACCGGGTCGTCCATCTCCGCAAAATGTCGGCCAAGGCGACGGTCTTCTACGAGTTCGAGCTCCGCCGGGCCGACGGCCGGAAGTTCTGGGTCCGCGATTACAGCCGCCGGGTCCAGGACCCCGACGGGACCTGGCATTACGACGGCATCCTCGTCGACGTCACGGAAAGAAAGGCCGCCGAACGCAAGCTCCGGCTGACGCTGCAGAAGCTCCGGCTCTCCAACGAGAAGCTCGAGAGCCTGTCCCTATCCGATCACCTGACCGGGCTCTTCAACCGCCGGGGCTTCTACTCGTTCGGCCTGCAGCAGATGAAGATCGCCAAGCGTCTCAAGGCGGACAACTACCTCGTCTTCCTCGACATCGACAACCTCAAGGAGGTCAACGACGCCTACGGGCACGCCGTAGGCGACCTCCTCTTGCAGGGCGTGGCCGCGATCCTGCGGACGACCCTCCGGGAATCGGACGTCATCGGGCGCATCGGCGGCGACGAGTTCGCCGTCCTGGCCATGCGCTCCAAGGGCCTGGGCGAAAAGAGCCTGATGGCCCGGATCGAGGAGGGCGTCGCGGCCTTCCGCGTCAAGGGTTACGCGCGGCTGCGGCTGTCCGTCAGCATGGGCCTGGTCGCCGTCGATCCGCAGAAATACCAGCAGCTCGACGATTTTTTAGCCCACGCCGATTTCCTCATGTATCAGCAAAAACTTGAAAAAGAACGACAGGAGAACCCGCAATGACATCCACCCGAACGAAGGTCCTCGGCCTCGCCGCCGTCCTCATCCTCGCCTCCGCGTTCGGCCTCGCGGCCCAGGACAAGCCGGCCGAAAAACCCGCCGCCCCGGCAGCGCCGGCCGGCCCAAGGGCCATCGCGCTCCTGGACATCCTGGCCTGGAAGTCCATCGGCGCCGCCGAGCTCTCCCCCGACGGGAACTGGTTCATGTACCGCCTGTCCCCTCTCGAGGGCGAGAGCGAGGTCGTCATCCGCGAGGTCAAGGGGACGAAGGAGCACCGCTTCCCGATCGGCGAGGCGCCGCGGTTCGGCGGCTCGCTCCGGACCAGCTTCTCGGCCGACTCGAAATGGGCCGCCTTTCTCGCCTATCCCGGCTCGAAGGAAGCCAAGGCTATGCGGAAAGAGAGGAAGCGGGTGACGACGACAGCCGTCCTGGTCGACCTGGCCAAGGGCGAGAAGACCGAGTTCGAGAAGGTCCGGTCCGTCGCCTTCTCCGGCGATAACCCCGGCTTCGTCGCCCTGCACCGCTACGCGCCGGAGAGCCAGGACAAGGAAAAGGACAAGTGGACGGGCTCGGACCTGGTCGTCCGGGAGCTGGCGACCGGAAAAGAGGTCAACATCGGCAACGTCGCCGAGTTCGCCTTCGACAAGGCCGGCGCCAAGCTGGCCTTTCTTATCGACGCCCAGGGCCAGGCCGCTAACGGCCTGGAGCTCCGCGACATGGCCACCGGCGCGGTCACCGCGCTCGAGAACGACAAGGCCGCTTACAAGTCCCTGGCCTGGACGGAGAAGGGCGAAGCGCTCTCCTTCCTCAAAGGCAAGGAAGACAAGGCCTATGAAGACAAGCTCTGGAGCGTCGTCGGCTTCACCGGCTTCCGCGACCCGAAGGGGCCACGAAAAGTCGTGTACGACCCCGCCGCCGATAAGACCTTCCCCGAGGGCCTGACGGTCAGCCCCGACCGGGCCCCGGCGTGGACCGAGAGCTTCGACGCCATCCTCTTCGGCATCCACGAGGTCCAGAAGAAGGACGCGGACAAGAAGGACGCGCCGGCCGCGGGGCCGGGGGCGCCCCCGGCGGCGGGCCCGGGCGCCGACGCGGACGAGGATGTCCCCGACCTCGTCATCTGGCACGGCCAGGACAAGCGGCTCCAGTCGGAGCAGCAGGTCCAGCAGCAGCGGGACAAGAGCTTCAGCTACCTCGCGGAATACCGCGTGGCCGAGAAGAGATTCATCCGCCTGGCCGACGATGATCTCCGCGACGTCTCGCCCGCGCCCAAAGAAAGGTACGCGATCGGCGAGGACATCCGGGCCTACGAGCTCGACTCGAACCTCGACGGCCGGAACTTCTCCGACGTCTACGTCATCGACATGAAGACCGGGAAACGGACCCTGGCCCTGACCAAGTGCCGCTACATGTTCATGCCGCTCTACGACGGCGGGCACTTCCTCTATTACGAGGACGGCCATTTCTTCACCTACGATATGGCCACGGGACGATCGGTCAATATCACCAAGGACGTCCCGGCCTCGTTCGTCAACGAAGACAGCGACACCAACGTCGTCAAGCCGCCCGATTACCCCGTCGGTTCGACCAAGGACGGCCTCGCCGTCCTGCTCTCGGACGGCTGGGACATCTGGAGCGTGCCCGTCAGCGGCGCCGGCAAGGCCGTCAACCTGACCGGGAACGGGGCCAAGGACAAGCTCCGCTACCGCCGGCTCCGGATCGACCCGGAAGAGAAGGCGGTCGACCTCGCGGCACCCCAGTACTTCAGCGTCTACGGCGAGTGGACGAAGAAGGCCGGCCTGGCCCGGCTCGACAAGGGCAAGACCGCGCCGGCGCTGCTCGTCTGGGACGACGCCGGATTCGGCGGCCTGGCCAAGGCCAAGAAAGCCGACGCCTTCGTCTACACCCGTGACACCTACAAGGACTATCCCGATTACTACGCCGCCGACGCGTCGCTTCTCAACGGCCGCCGGTTGACCGAGGCCAACCCCCAGCAGAAGGACTTCCTCTGGTCGAGCGGGTCGATCCTCCTCGACTACAAGATGGACCCCAAGAGCGGCCTGGACAAGAGCCTCCAGGCGGCGCTCTTCCTGCCGGCCAACTACGAGAAGGGCAAGCGCTACCCGACGCTCGTCTACTACTACGAGAAGATGTCGCAGCAGCTCAACCGCTACGCTCAGCCCTCCGCCAACGGCTTCAACAAGTCTGTCTACACGAGCAACGGCTACGCGGTCCTGATGCCCGACATCACCTACAAGATCAACGACCCGGGCATGTCCGCGGTTTGGTGCGTGCTCCCGGCGCTCGACGCGGCTGTGGCGGCCGGCGTCGTCGACCGGGCCAAGGTCGGGCTCCAGGGCCATTCGTGGGGCGGCTACCAGACGGCCTTCCTCGTCACCCAGGCCGAGTTCGCGGCCGCCGTCGCCGGCGCCCCGCTGACGAACATGATCAGCATGTACAGCTCGATCTACTTCAACTCGGGCTCGGCCAACCAGCCCATCTTCGAGTCGAGCCAGGGCCGGTTCAAGGGCGGCTACTGGGACAACCTCGAGGCCTACCAGCGCAACTCCCCGGTCTATTACGCCACCCAGGTCAAGACGCCCCTCATCATCCTGCACAACGACAAGGACGGGGCCGTCGATTGGAACCAGGGTATCGAGTACTACAACACGCTGCGCCGGCTGAAGAAGCCGGTCGTCATGCTGCAGTACGTCGGCGAGAACCACGGCCTGCAGAAGCCGGCCAATCAGCGAGATTACACCGTGCGGATGAAGGAGTTCTTCGACCATTACCTCATGGGCCGGCCCGCCCCGTCCTGGTACACCGACGGCGTGCCCTACCTCAAGCTCAAGGACCATCTCAAAGAGCGGGCCAAGGACCTGAAACCGGCCGAAAAACCGGCGGAAAAAGCGGAGAAAAAAGAGCCCGGCAAGTAGTCGCCGCGGGACGCGCGAGTCGCGCTCCCAAAGCGCTAACGGGAAGTTGAGGACCGGCCGGCCCTATTTGTCTGTGAGAAAAAGGCGCCCTGGACCAGCCTCTCGCGATGAGAATGAGAAGGCTGGCTGGTGAGGCGCCAAGGTTTCAAAGGAAAAGGAAGCGGGGCTAAGGAGGATCCCTCTCCAGCCAGCGTTTTCATTATAGGTCCGGATTCTCTCCGTTGTCAATCCAAAAGTGTCCAAAATCGGAAATATTTTACCCGGGCCGCAACTTAATGTATACTATTTTAGTAGGAAATAGAGAAAGAGGTTCAAGACAATGCGTCCCCGAGTTAAAATAGCCATCTTGGCCCTGGCGACCCTGCTCGCCCTGGGCGGCTGGCGGGGCCTCAACGCCCTCCTCGAGCGCGAGGCGCCTACGCGGTCGGCCCAGTTGACGGGAGATCAGGACATGACGAAAAAGATCAAACGGTCCGACAAGGAATGGAAGGCGGCGCTCACCCCCGAGCAGTTCGAGGTCATGCGCAAGTGCGGGACCGAGCGGCCGTTCACCGGGAAATACAACGACTTCTGGGAGACGGGCATGTACGTCTGCGCCGGGTGCGGGACACCGCTCTTTCTCTCCGGGACGAAGTACGACCACGGCACGGGCTGGCCCAGCTTCACCGCGCCCGCCGACGAATCGAACCTCGAGTACCGCGACGACTACTCGCTCCTGGTCAAGCGCGTCGAGGTCCGCTGCGCGACCTGCGGCGCCCATCTGGGACATGTCTTCGACGACGGGCCCGAGCCGACCTACCTCCATTACTGCATCAATTCCGCGGCCCTGGGCTTCGCCCCCGAGGCGAAGACCGAGGCCGCGGGCCCGGCCGGGAAGGTCGCGGCGGCGACCGAGACGGCGACCTTCGCGGCCGGCTGTTTCTGGGGCGTGGAATACAGGCTGAGCCGGCTCCCGGGCGTCGTCTCCACGGTTGTCGGGTACACGGGCGGCAAGACGGTCGATCCTTCCTACGAGGACGTCTGCACGGACAAGACCGGCCACGCGGAAGCCGTCCAGGTGACGTTCGACCCGGCCAAGGTCGGTTATGCCGACCTCGTCCGGCACTTCTTCTCGATCCACGACCCGACCCAGGTCGACAGGCAGGGCCCGGACAAGGGCACCCAGTACAGGTCGGCCATCTTCTACCACGGCGAGGCCCAGAGGCTGGAGGCCCGCAAGGTCATGGACGAGCTGGGGGCCTCGAAAAAGTTCAAGAAGCCCCTGGCGACCGAGCTCGTCCAGGCGACGGCCTTTTACAGGGCGGAAGAGCATCATCAGAAGTATTTCGAGAAACACGGCGTCGTCTGCTATTAAGATCAGGGGCCGGTGTCCCCTTTTTAAGACAGAGCTCCCCCTAGCAGAGGGATGTCCCCAGATCCCGCCTGGCAGGACGATTCTGGCACGAATCTTGATGTATCCCGGGAGGCCGGGAGGAAACGATGGATCAGACGGGTATCAGGGCTGTCCCCAGGGAAAAAGCGGCCTGGGAGCCGGTTCCGGTCAAGAAAAATGTAAACTTTTTTCTTGACAACGGGGGAGAGAGCCTGTATCCTCCGCGCTTTCGAAGCGGCAGGCCCCACCCCTCTGAGGGTGAAACGTTTTCGCCCTCGACCCCGTTTAGGTTAGGTGACCCGGGCCAAGGGCTATAGACGATAGGAGAACAGGGAGACCCCAATGGCTTCTGAATACAAGTTCAAGAGCGACCAGGAGCTGCTTCAGCTCTTGCCGGGCACGCCCGGCAAAACCGTCTTCTCGGACGAGGAGGACGGTCTCGCCGGGGCCCCGCTCGGCCGCGGTTTCGGCGAGCCCCGCAACGGCAAGGGCCTCCACTCGCCCGAGGACATCGAACAGACCGCCGACCTGGTCAAGATCTATCTTCGCGAGATGGGCAGCATCCTGCTTCTTTCGCGGGAGCAGGAGATCGCGCTGGCGCGCAGGATGGAGCGCGGCGAAAAGGCCATCGCCAAGGCCCTGGCCCGCACGCCCGACACGCTCGAGGAGCTCGACGCCCTCGAGGCCATGCTCAAGCGGACGCCCGAGGCCTTCGTCAAGCACTTCAACATGGCCGAGGACGAGTTCTGCGAGGACAGCCTCGAGGCCCGCCGCCGGGATGTCCTGGAGCGCCTGCGCAAGGTCCGCGGCCAGAGCGCGCGGCTCCTCAAGATCCGCCCGCTCGTCCGCAACCGCTTCGCCCGCGGCCGGCTCATCGTCAAGATCATCCGGATGGCCCGCGAGCTCGAGCTCAAGCCGGAGCACCAGGACCGGATCGTCCTGGCCGTCCAGACGCGGCTCCGGGAGAGCCTGCCCCGGGCCACGAAGAACGTGCGCAAGCAGCGCCGCGCCATCCTCCAGGCCATCCAGTCCGGCCGCCGGATCCGGGAGCGGGCCAAGAGCGATCTCGTGTCGGCCAACCTCCGGCTGGTCGTCTCCATCGCCAAGAAGTACCAGGGGCGGGGGCTGCAGCTCCTCGACCTCATCCAGGAAGGCAACATCGGGCTGATGCGGGCGGCCGAGAAGTTCGACTACCGCCGCGGCCACAAGTTCTCGACCTACGCGACCTGGTGGATCCGCCAGTCGATCACCCGGGCCATCGCCGACCAGGGCCGGACGATCCGCATCCCCGTCCATCTGACCGAGACGATCCACCGGCTCAAGAAGATCACCCAGGCGACGGTCCAGGAGAACGGCAAGACCCCCAGCCCCGAGGAGCTGGCCCGCAGGATGAACCTGCCGGTCGGCAAGGTGCTGGAGATGCTGTACTCGTCCCAGGAGCCCGTCTCGATCGAGACGCCGCTCGGGGACAACGGCGAAGGCTCGCTCGGCGACCTGCTCGAGGACAAGGCCTTCCCCTCGCCGCCCGACACGGTCATCCACATCAACCTCCGCGAGCAGATCGAGGCGGCCCTGCGGACCCTGCCGGAGCGGGAGACGCTGGTGCTGCGGATGCGCTACGGCCTCGGCGACGGGCGGGAATACACGCTCGAAGAGGTCGGCCAGCATTTCAAGCTGACCCGGGAGAGGATCCGCCAGATCGAGCTGAAGGCCCTCAAGGCCCTCCAGCTCTCGGCCCCGGGCCAGAAGCTGAAATCTTTTTAAGCCCTTCCGGCGGGCGTTTGATAGGCGCCCGCCTTTCTGCTAGACTGTAGCCTTTTCAGGTCCAGGTGGCCCGATGACGTACCAGAGCCTCGGCTTCATCGCCCCGTCGAGCTGCCTCTCCGTCAAGGAGAAGGCCGTTCTTCGCCGGACCGCCCGCCTCCTCCAAGGGGCCCTGGGCGTCCGGGAGGTCTTTTTCAGCCCCCACCTCTTCTCGAGCGACGCCGAGATCGACCACGTCACCGCCCCGGTCGAGGACCGGGCGGCGGTCCTCAAGGAGGCCATCCGCGAGCTCGACCTGATCATCTCCGTCGCCGGGGGCACGGGCGCCGAGGACCTCCTCCGCAAGATCGACGCCAAGGACCTCCGCGTCATCCGCGACCGACGCCCGCTCTTCATCGGCTTCTCGGATTTCACCTTCCTGCTGAGCGAGATCTATCACGCCTGCCGCGTCCCGGTCATCTACTTCCCGTCGCTCAAGGTCGGCAAGGGCGATTTCCGGAACCTCCTGGCCCTGATCAACGGCGAGGAGATCCACTACAAGGGGCAGGCCTGGCTGACCCCTCCCCCGCCCCGGAAGCTCTCCGGCATCCCCATCGGCGGCAACCTGTCGACCTTCGTCAACTTCCTCAATCGCGGCACCCCGCCCAAGTTCAGCTGGCGCCGCCATGTCCTGTTCATCGAGGACATCCAGGTCGACGTCGAGGACCTCCACCGCCTCCTCGCGGCCCTGCGGCGCCACAACGTCTTCGCCACGATCAAGGGCATCGTCATCGGCTCGATCACCCCGCCGGGAAAAACCCTCTTCCCCAAAAAGCCGCAGCGCGAGGCGGTCCGCTTCATCCGCAGCTATCTCGCCGACGTCATCCGCGACCGCCGCCGCGCCGGCTCGCCGCTGCCGATCCTGACCGTGTCGAATTTCGGCCACGCCATCCGCCGCAACCTCATGGCCGTGCCGATCGGCGGCAAGGTCACCATCTCCCGGGCCAAGAACATCACCTTCCGCCTCAACCGCCGCGCGGCCCGGAATGGCCAGTCCGGCTAACGTCATCGATCTCCGAAAACGGGTCTTGACAAGACCACTATGGGAGCGGAGCGCAGGCGGCGAGGGAACTTGCCTCGAAGATCCCCGTAGCGGAGGGGGGCCCGCCGAAGGCGGGGGAACCGTCGGGACTGGTTCCCAGGGGGTCCGGGGAGCGAGAGGCAAATCCCGAGCGAAGCCGGGAGCGGAGCTCCCTCTCGGCGGATGACCTATTTCCTGAGATAGACGAGGGCCTGGAGCGCCGCCACGCACCCCTCTCCGGCCGCGGCCACGACCTGGAGGCCGCCGCAGGTGATGTCCCCCGCGGCGAAGACGCCGGCGAGGTTGGTCCGCTGGAAGCGGTCGACGGCAAGGCACTGCTTGTGGTCGACGCTGAGCCCCGCCCGCACGAAAAGCGGGCCGGCCGGGATTTCGCGGAAGATGAAGACGGCCGCGACGGCCACGACCTCGGATGCGGCCGGCCCCTCGATGACGACGCCTTCGACCCGGGTCTCGCCGCGGATCTCCTTGACCTTGCTCTCGCGCCGGACCGCGACGCCGTGTCCTTCGAGGGCCCGGACCTTCGGCCCCTCGGCCGCGCCGCCGGCCTTCCCGGGCACCCAGATGACCCGGCAGCCCATGGCCGCCAGGGCCTCGACGTCCTCGACGGCCTCCTCGGAGTGGCCGACCGCGGCCACCGTGGCGCCGCGGTAGAGCGGCCCGTCGCACGTGGCGCAATAGCTGACGCCCTGCCCGACGAGCCGGTCCTCGCCCGGGATCATCCGCTCCTTGGGGACCGGCTTGCCCGTCGCGAGGATGACGGCCCCGGCCTCGATCATCGCGTCCTTGGTCGTCGCATACTTAGGGTCGCCGTCGAGCATGAAGGCCAGAGCGTCCCCGGTCACGATCTCGGCGCCGAACGAGACCGCCTGCTTTCGGAAGAGCCCCAGGAGCTCCTGGCTCGCGATCGAGGGAAAGCCCGGGTAGTTCTCGAGCGTGTAAGGGATGGCCAACCGCGACGGACCGCGGCCCTCGAGGAGGAGGGCCTTCTTCCCGGCCCGGGCGACGTAAAGGCCCGCGGTCAGCCCCGCCGGCCCCGCGCCGACGATAAGGACGTCCGTCTTGAGCGATCTCACGGTCATCGGTCCTCCGGCCGCCGCGCCGGCCTCAATCGGCCAGCCGGCCGCTGTCGCCGACCTTCCAGGCGTTCGCGGCAAGGACGTAGAGGATGGTCCGGCGGATCTCGCGGCCTTCCTCGCCTTTGATCCAGATGTCCACGACGGCCCAGTCCTCGAGGCCCGGAAAGCTCATCTCCAGGACCGACTTCCCCGCGCCGACGAGCTTGGCGCCCCGGAACTTCTTCAGGACGGCGGCGTTGGCGCCGTAATTCTTGAACTGGAGCGGCAGATAGCCCGACTCCCCGGAGCTCGTCTTGATGAACTGTTCCAGCTCCGCCGCGGGCTGATAATATTCGTCCATCGTGACCCACTCGGTGCCTTTCGTCGGGTCGTCGCCGCCCTTGGACTTCGAGCCCCGGGCCAGGAAGTAGATCCCGGCGATGAGGAGGTCGAAGGCCAGGAAGATGACCAGGATGCGGATCGGCTTACTCATCGTTCTCTCCCGTCTGAGGCGGGGCCGGCGGACGCTCGCCCCGGGCCTTGTCCATGGCGGCCGCCTCGGCGGCCAGGAGCCGGTACCTGTCCGAAAAGACCGTTCGGGACTTCCGGAAAAGGGTCCGCGACCGGCGCTCTTCCTGCCCGGACAGGCCGCCGAAGACCTCCTGTTCCCGGTCCTCGGGATTGCGCTTGAAGAACTCCTCGAACTTCGCCTCCGGCAGGATGCCCCGGCCGCGGAGCGTTCGCAGCATGGCCCGGGTGCTGACGCCGAAATAGCGCTTGAGGAAGAGGACGTCGTCGAAGGTCAGGCTCTTCGACCGGAGGTCCTTCTCGATGAGCTCGCGGAGCTTGGCCGGCGGCACGAGGAACCTCGAGGCGAAGGTCTGGGCGAACTGCTCGCGCGGCGGATAGAGGGAGACGTACTCGTCGACGACGACGTCGGGATTGTCGACGATCGGGCTGTCGGTCCGGTCCATCAGATAATGGCCGTAAAGGTGGGCGGCGATGAGCGTCTGGAGGCCGGCCGGCTCGCTGGCGTTGACCAGGGCGAAGGCGGCCTTGCGCTCCTCGTCGAAGACGAAGACCCCCGAGATCCGGGCCTCTTCGGAGAGCGTCTGGCGGATGATCCTGCAGCCGTTGACCTCGGCGAGGGCCAGGATGTCCCGGATGGGCTCGTTGCCGAGCCCGAGGCGCCGCCGCTCCTCCTCGGCCAGCCTCTCCGCCGAGACGCGGGCGTAGCTCGGGGCGAGGTCGAGGCGGCGGCCCGTCTGCTCCTCGAGGGCGAGGTATTTTTCGCACGTGGCTTTGAACTTCAGGAGGTCCTTGCGGACGCGCTCGTCCGCCTCGGCCCGGTCGAAGAGGCTCTCGAAGGCCGGCCGCTTGTCCTCGAAGAAGTAGGAGACGTTCTTGTTGAGGAAGCCGGCCACCTTGAGCAGGGTCTCGAAACTCGGCGTCCGCTTGCCCGATTCGAGGAGGGAGATGTACTCGGAGGACAGGCCGAGGGCCTTGGCGAAGGCGCCCTGGCTGAGGTTGACCTCCTCGCGGGCCCGTTTGAGTCGTGTCCCGAGAAGCTTGTCCATGACGGCGCACCCCTTGGGCGGTGGCGTTAGGATAACATGAGGTTAGGGGTGTGTCAACCGGCCCGGGGCCCAAAAAAAAGATTGACAAACCCCGGGCGGACCCTAGAATGGGACTGAAACGAGGGACAGATGCCCGAAGAGAACCTCCTCGAGATCTTCCAAGGCGCCACGAAGAACCTCTGCAACGCCGTTCTCAACCAGGTCCAGGACGCCGTCGTCTGGGTCGACAAGGACCGCAGGGTCGTCTATTGGAACAGGTCGGCCGAGCAGATCACGGGCCGCGAGGCCGCCTCGGTCCTCGGGAAATGCTGCTTCGAGGAGTACTCCCTGTTCGTCGACTTCGGCGGGGTCAACATCTGCCGGGACAAGTGCCCGGTGGCCATGACCCTCAAGGACGGCTCGCCGCGGGACATCGACGTCTATCTCCAGCATAAAGAGGGCTTCCGCACGCCGGCGACCCTGAGGATTATCCCTGTGTTCAAGGACAGCGGCGAGATCCTGGGCGCCGTCGAGACCTTCTCCAGCACGGCGCCGAAGGTCACTCTGCCGCTCGGCCTGGCCGAGCTCGAGAAGATGGGCCTCGTCGAGGTCGAGACGGGCATCCCGGCGAAGCAGTACCTGGACATGACCCTGGCGACGAGGCTCGAGGAGTTCCAGAAGTACGGGCTGGTCTTCGGCCTCATCTATGTCGACATCGACAGCTACGGCAAGATCCTCGAGAAGCACGGCCGCTTCAACGCCGGCAAGATCGTCCGGACGGTGGCCCGGACCCTGCACAAGAACATCCGCTTCTTCGACATCGTGGGCCGCTGGAGCACCGAGGAGTTCCTCATCGTCCTCCTCAACATCGACGAGAGCCGATTGGACATCGTGGCCAACAAGCTGCGCCTGCTCGTCTCGGAGTCCTACATCACCACGGAGACGGGCATGCTCAACGCCACCGTCTCGATGGGCGCCAGCCTCGTCCTGCGTTACGACACGGTCGAGTCGCTGGTCAAGCGCAGCGAGCAGCTCATGATGCACAGCAAGTGGCTGGGCAAGAACCGCGTCAGCCTGAGCTTCGTCCAAAAAGAGATGGTTTAACCCTCCATAAAAAGGCCCCCTTCCCCGGGGGGAGCGGGAAAGGGGGCGAAGACAGAAAGGAGGGTTAGAAAGAGGCCGGATTCTTGGCCTTGATGTCGTTGAATTCCGCGGCGAAGAGGATGCCGCCGGGCTCGCCGGTCAGGCTCAGCCGCAGGCCCGTGTCGCCGGTCACCCACTCCGAGGACAGGCTCAGGCAGCCGGACGTGACCGCCTCACCCAGGGCCTCGCCGCGCTCGGCGTAGGCCCGGTCCTTCCAGATGACATTGTCGAAGCGGGGCTCCCCGACCCGGTGGTTCAGGTAGTCCCGGATCTGGTTGTAGTCGGCGACATAGCGGTCCTTGTCGGCGTATCTCTCGAGGAGGTTGACCCGGACCGAGACGAGCCGCTCGTTGGCCATGACGAAGACGAGCAGGCATCTCTTCCCGAACACGTCGCGGTTGTAGCGGAGGAACGCGAACGCCCCCGCATCTTCGACGGCGTGAGGACGGCCCTTGGCCCTCATGACGCCGTCCCGGCTCATGCCCCAGGTCACGGCGGGCATGCGGGGCGTGGCGAGGTCGAATTCTTTCGGCGCGGAGACGGCCGCGGCCGGGGTCAGGTCGACGACCTTGAGGGTCGAGTTGAGCTTGCGGACGACCCCGTCGACGACGTAGCCGGCCAGCATCCTCCCCGATCTCGAGGAGACGAATTGGACGTAGATCCAGTTGGTCCGGAACTTGACGGCGCTCGACTGCCGGACGACGGCGCCGCGGGGGAGGACCTCGACGACCGGGCTGCGGTCGCTCGGCTCCAGATGAATGGGGGCCCGCTCGGCGGTGATCTCGAGCTTGACGATGATCTCGGCCCGGACGAGGGACGGCAGGGCCAGCGCGGCCAGGACGAGGCCGGCCAGCAGGGCCGCCGCGGCGCGCCCGGGTCGGTGGGTCTTCTGGCTTCTCATGACCTTTCCCATATCGCCGGGGACATCATCGGATACCTCGGCGGGGGTGACAATCCCCACGAATGATGATTGCCCGGAGGGTTCTTCCTCACCCCAAAGGGGGAAAGGGGGGGAGAGCCCCCAGGGGAGGCTCCCCGGAAAAGGCTATTGTCTCAGCTGGAAGCGGACCGTGACCGTGAAGACGACGGGCCGGGGCCGGCCGTTGATGATCATCGGCTCGTAGACCCACTGGCGCACCGCGTCGATGGCCGCCTGGTCGAGCAGCGGGATCGACCGCAGGAC
>Ga0172366_10001160_pt1 | contig 20456 bp, 10 predicted proteins | sample LakKivSesite69cm_FD_114533 | JGI IMG/M metagenome (GOLD analysis project Ga0172366, IMG submission 114533) | Sediment microbial communities from Lake Kivu, Rwanda - Sediment site 69cm | ecosystem: Environmental > Aquatic > Freshwater > Lake > Sediment | place: Rwanda: Western Province, Lake...
CGGTGATCGGGTAACGCTCTCGCCCTTCCACCGTCTGCGAGACGACTTCGCCGCCGAGAGCGACCTGAATGACGCGCTGCACATCGCCGACGGTGAGGCCGTACCGTGCGACGGCTTCGCGGTTGACGTCAATGTCCACGAAGTAGCCGCCGGTGACGCGCTCGGCGTAGACGCTCCGCGTGCCCGGAATCGGGCGGACCAGTTGCTCAATTTCCTGCCCGATGCGCATGATCGAATCGAGCGACGCGCCGCTGATCTTGATGCCGACCGGGGTGCGGATGCCTGTGGTGAGCATGTCAATGCGCCCGCGAATCGGCTGCGTCCAGGCGTTCTGGACGCCGGGGAACTTCATCGCGCTGTCCATCTCGGCGATGAGCTTCTCGTACGTCATGCCAGGCCGCCACCGCTCGCGCGGCTTGAGCGTGATGACCGTCTCCATCATGCTCAACGGCGCAGGATCGGTGCTCGTCTCGGCGCGCCCGGCCTTGCCGAAGACGCGGTCCACCTCCGGGAAGCCCTTGAGGATCGCGTCCTGAAGTTTAAGCAGCCTCGTCGCCTCGGTGATGGAGATGCCGGGGTTCGTCACCGGCATGTACATGATAGTCCCCTCGTAGAGCGGCGGCATGAACTCGCTGCCGATGGACCGGAGCATGGGGATCACTGCCGGGATGAGCGCGAGGTTGATGAGGAGCGCGGTCCACGGGAAGCGCAACGCGAGGTTGATGATCGGCCTGTAGAGCCAGACGAAGAACTGGGAGATCGGGTTGTGCGATTCGGGCTTGAGCTTCCTGCCCCGGATGAACAGCGTCATCAACACGGGCACGAGCGTGATCGCCAGGAGCGACGATGCGGCCATCGCAAAGGTCTTCGTGAACGCCAGAGGCCGGAAGAGACGCCCTTCCTGCGCCTCCAACAGGAACACCGGCAGGAACGAGATGACGATGATCACCAGACTGAAGAAGATCGCACGGCCCACCTGCTTCGCCGAGCGGATGATCGTGCCCACCCGGTCGGAGCGTTCCTCGTCCGTGCCTTCGGAGAGATGCCGGTAGGCGTTCTCCACCATCACGAGCGACGCATCCACCACCACGCCGATGGAGAGCGCGATCCCGCCGAGGGACATGAGGTTGGAGGTGATCCCGAAGAGGTACATCGGGACGAACGAGAGGATCACCGCCATCGGCAGCGCGAAGATGGGGACGAGCGCGGATCGGAAGTGCAGCAGGAAGACGACGATCACGATGCTCACGACGATCATTTCCTCCGTGAGCGTCCTGCGGAGGGTATGCATGGATTGTCGGATGAGTTCCGAGCGGTCGTACGTCGGGACGATCCGCACCTCAGGCGGCAGACCGGCGCGCACCTCGCGGAGCTTTGCCTTCACGCGGTCAATGACGTTGAGCGCGTTCTGGCCGTCGCGCATGACGACGATCCCGCCGACGACCTCGCCCTGGCCGTCAAGCTCGACCACCCCGCGCCGGAGCGCAGGCCCCAGCGTCACCGACGCCACGTCGCGCAGGTAGACCGGAGTGCCGTCGGGCGTCGCCGCGAGCGCGATCTTCTCCAGATCGGCGATGGACCTGACGTAGCCTCGCCCGCGCACCATGTACTCGCGCCCGGCCTGCTCGATCACGCGGCCCTCCACGTCGTTGTTGCTGTCACGAATGCGCCGCACAAGCGCGCCCAGGGAGATGCCGTACGCCGCAAGCCGGTTCGGGTCCACCTGCACCTGATACTCCTTCACGAACCCGCCGATGGACGCGACTTCCGCGACGCCTTCCACCGAGGCGAGGGCGTAGCGGAGGTACCAGTCCTGCATCGTCCTCAGTTGGGCGAGGTCGTACGTGCCGGTGGTGTCCACGAGGGCGTACTGATACACCCAGCCCACGCCTGTCGCGTCGGGGCCGAGGGTCGGCTGAACGCCTTCCGGCAATGCGCCGGAAATCTGCTGAAGGTATTCGAGCACGCGGCTGCGCGCCCAGTAAAGGTCCGTCCCGTCCTCGAAGATGACGTAGACGTACGAGAACCCGAAATCGCTGATGCCGCGCACCGTGCGAACCTTCGGCGCGGAGATGAGCGCGCTCACGATGGGATAGGTCACCTGGTCCTCGATGAGGTCCGGGCTGCGGCCCATCCACTTCGTGTAGACGATGACCTGCACGTCGGAGATGTCGGGGATGGCGTCGAGCGGGACGCGGCTCATGGACCATATCCCGGCCACCGTCAGGAGGACCACCAGTAGGAACACGAGGAAGCGGTTGCGTGCGCACACCTCGATGATGCGTTCGATCACGACAACCTCCTAGTGCTGGTGGGAAACCATCGCGCTCATGGCGGCGCGCAACTGGCTCTCCGAGTCAATGAAGAACGTCGCGCCGCTCACCACGTGCTCGCCGACCGTCACCCCGTCCAGCACTTCCACCAGCCCGTCGGAGCCGACGCCGAGACGCACCTGACGGGGGTTGAACTCTCCGGACGGGGTCTCGACGAAGACGACCTTCCGGGTTCCGGAGTCGAGGATGCTCTCGCGTGGGATGACGAGCCGTGTGCCGAGCGGCGCATCGAGTTCAACGTCCACGAACGCGCCGGGGCGCAACCCGCCGTGCGGGTTTGCAAACTCGATCCGCACGGGCGCGGTGCGCGTGGCGAGGTCCACCACCGGGCTGACGAATGTCACGCGCCCGGTCATCGCTTCGCCGTCGCCGGAGGGCACGCTCACCCGCGCTTCCTGGCCGACGCGCACGAGCGGCAGGTCGGCCTCGTACGCATCGGCAAGCACCCACACTCGCGAGAGATCGGCGATGCTGTAGAGGATCATCTCCGGCGAGACCTGATGCCCGGCGCTCACGAGCTTGTCAATCACCGTGCCGTCGTGCGGCGCGAAGATGGTGAGCGTCGTCTGCGGCACGCCCGTCGCTTCCAGCCGTGCGATCTGTGCGTCGGTCAGGTCGAGCAGGGCGAGGCGTTGCCGTGCGAGGCGTACAAGCTCCGGCTGCGCCGAGCGCGTGCGGTAGGCGACGAGGTATTCCTGCTGCGCGGCAACGATCTCAGGGCTATAGATGTCGAGCACCGGACCGCCGCGCCTGACGGCCTGTCCGGTGTAGTCCACGTAGAGCTTTTCGACCCAGCCGGAGGCCTTCGTGTGGATGTGTGTCACGCGCCGTTCGTCGGCAGCGATCCGCCCCACCGTGCGGATGCGCTTGGTGAGAGGCAGCCGCTTCGCCTCCGCGATGCGCACGCCGATCCGCCTGCGCTCTGCCTCGTCCATCTTCACGACGGCCAGCCCTCCAACCGCGCTCCTGCCTTCGTTCGGGTTGAAGACGAACGGCACGAGGGTCATGCCGCAGATGCCGCAGGAACCCGGTTCGTCCCGGACAAACTCCGGGTGCATCGGGCAGCGATACCGCGTCACGGGTGTTGAGGCCACATTCGCTTCCGACTGCCCGGAGTGCGTGGCGTGGTCGGAGCGCATCGCAATCGCCGAATGCGCCGAATGATCCGCCTCGGCCTGCCTGTCTCCGCATCCGGCGAGCACCAACGCGGCGGCGACTACGACAGGCGCGATGAGAAATCTTCGCATGGTCTTCTCTCCTCGTACGGTCGTATGCCGTCTCATTGGTGGCTGTGGCCGTCGTGCATGGGGTGCGCGTGTCCGGATGTGTCGTGCGTCGCCGAGTCTGCCGGAGCGGATGCCTTCAGGACGAGGTTCATGCCGCACACGGGGCACCTGCCCGGCGCGTCCTGGACGATCTGCGGGTGCATCGGGCAGGTGTAGACCGCCTTCACGGTATCGCCGATGGCGACGCGCATACCGAGCGTATCAACGGCAGCGTGCATGTGGGCCGAATCAGCCATCATCCCCGCCGCATCGTGAGCGTGTTCTGCGTGTTCGTGTCCGGCATGAGTGTTCTTATCGCTGCCGCATCCGACGGCAAAAGCCAGTAGAGTCGTCAGCAGGGGTATGATGAGGTATCCACGCATGGTTCTTTCTCCTTGTAGTGGTGAAGTGTTGTGGGGTCAGCGCACGTAGGATGCCGTGCCGTCGGCGATGCGAGCGGCATGTCCGAGCGTCTGTTCGAGTTCCACGAACATGCGCCGTTGCATCACTTCGTATTCCAGCGCTTCCCGTTGCAGGCGATGCCACTTCCGCACCGCGTCGAGCACCATGATGAGCGAGGTCTGGCCGACGCTGTAGGCGGCGGAGGAGGCCTCGACGACCTGCTTCGCACGGGGCAAGAGGGCGGTCCCGTACGCGCTCAGAAGCCGCTCGTTCGCACGGAGACGCGCAACGACGGAGCCGACCATGCTCGTCGTCTCCAGTTCCGCCGCGCTCTTCTCTCGACGGCGCATGTCGAGCATCGCGGCTGCCTGCCGGACTTCGGCGTTCTGCCGTCGCTCCGACCACACTGGCAGCCCGATGCTCACTCCGATCTCGTAAATGCCGGGCTTCGCGCCGCGATTCCCGTACCGCGCCATGACCATCGGGTTGGGCACTTTGTTCTTGAGCGAAAGCTCTCGCATCGCCTCCGCCTGCGCGACCGACGCACGCGAACGGGCAAGCTCCGGCTGGTCTTCAAGTGCCCGCGCCACCAGTGCGGCGGTGTCGGTCGGGGCAGAAGGCAGGGGTGCGACGGTGAGGCTATCGAACGGCGCGCCGACGGGACGGTTCAGCAGCCCGTCCAGCTTCGCCACGAGCGCGGCACGGCGCTCGCGGGCGTCGTTGATCTCGACCGTGCTCATGTCAACGTCGAGCATCATGCTCACCACGTCCTGCTGCATGGCTTCTCCGACGGCAAACCTGCCTTCTGCGGCGCGGACCATCTCCTGGTAGGTGTCGCGGATTTCCGACTCGATCCGGATCGTGCGGTCGAGTTCGTAGATGTCGAGCGCGGCGAGGGCGACCTCGGCGGCGAGGCGATTTCGCGCTCCGGCAAGCGCAGCCTCCGCCTGAGTCACATCGGCTTTCGCAACTTCGAGGCTGAGGCCGAGCTTCCCGCGCCAGGGTATCTCCTGCGCGATCTGAACGCTCGCCTGAGCCATGTCCATGCTGCCGACGGTCCACTCGGTCGCGCCGACGTTCATCACGCCGACGGAAAGCTGCGGATCGGGCCACGTGTGGGCAGGCGAAGTGGCTTCCCCGGCGGCGCGGACCGAGGCTTCCCTCGCCCGGAGTTCGGGGTGATGCTCTAGGGCGTACGTGGCCAGTTCGGAGAGGGTCTCCGAAGTGCCGGGCGACGGCACGACCAGGAGGAAGGCCGCACTTCCCTGCCGGGCACACACCCGGAAGGACCATGCCCGGAAGGACCGATATGTCATGGCGTTCTCCCGTCTCTCGCACCCGGTGAGAGACATCCGAGATGAGACAGTGGGTCAACCAAGTGGTCCTCTCGCTAAGTTTCTGCGTTTCTTACGACCCCACCCTGGCCCTCCCCGCACGCGGGGAGGGCCAGGCATCATCCCCCCGCGTGCGGGGGGATTTGAGGGGGGGTAAACACCGCACGAATTTGCCGAGAGGACCACTAAGAGCCTATCTCAAAAGGCCGTTTTCGGAGTGTCATGCTGAACAGCCAGAATGACGTTTCTAGGTTTTGCGATAGGTTCTAAATAGAGATATGGCTATACGTGCACGTAGTGGGGGATCAAATCAGGAGGACGACGGTGCTCAGAGAGGCGAGGTGTGGGGAAGGAAAAACCGCAACCGCCCGCGTGCCATAGGGTGAGGATGCGTGCAACCCTGAGAGGCCCTGAGGAGCCGGGACGAACGCATGGTGCGCATGAACGGGCACGGACGGATCAGGTTGGATAGCCTGCCGCTCAGGCGACGGAGCGCAGGCGATTGCGGGGCAGCAAGGCGGATTCGAGAAGGTACTGGTAGTCGGCAGCGTGCAGCAGGAATGCGCCTCCGCGCCCTGCCCGCCAACGCAGCAGAGGGCCGGAGGATAGCTCACGAATGCGAGGATGAGGCTTATAGCAGCTATGATTCGTACGGTGCGCATGTCACCATTAACATCGCGCACCATTCGTTGGTTCCCAGAAGGCAGAGCAATCCTCTTTCATGCGCGGTCGGCGGGCTTGTGCTCTGAAATCGTCGAGAGAGGTGATCGGGCAGGTGATAGGTATGCTCGAAAAGCACAGGCGACGGCGGCGTGTTCAGAAAATGCGCTGCCCAGACTCGCCTTCATTCCTCTCCGCGCTGGATGTGGTATTTCTTCATGCGGTAGCGCAGGATGTCGCGGGTAATGCCGAGCCTTCGAGCGGTTTCCGAGACGTTGTTGTCGCAGGCCCGGAGCGTCTGTTCGATGAGGTCCCGTTCGAGGTCCGGCAATTTCCTGCCCACGAGGTCGTCCGCTTCTGGCCCGGTTTTCCTGAGTCCGTTGGTGTGGGGGACATCAAACTGGAGGTCGTCCGCTTCGATGAGTTCGCCCTCCGCCAAGAGGAAGGCCCGCTCGAGGCAGTTCTCCAGTTCGCGCACGTTGCCCGGCCACGAGTGGGAGAGCAGCCGCGCAACAGTCTCTTCGGAAAGCCCTTTCATGGGAGACTTCGCCCGCTCGGCGATGCGAGAGAGGAGCACCGCGACGAGCGCAGGGAGATCGCCAAGCCGTTCTCTGAGCGGAGGCATATTGATCGGGAAGACGTTGAGGCGGTAGTAGAGGTCGTCCCGAAACTCTCCCTGGGCGACTGCGGCGGCAAGCTCCCGATGCGTCGCGGCGATCACCCGCACGTCCACCGGGATGTCGGTCTCGCCGCCCACCGGCATCACCGTCCGTTCCTGGAGCACGCGGAGCAGGCGGACCTGGGCTGAGGTGTCCATCTCCGCGATCTCATCGAGGAAGATCGTGCCCCGGTTCGCCCGTTGAAAGACGCCGCTCCGGGCAGCTTGCGCTCCAGTGAACGCCCCTCGCGTGTGGCCGAAAAGCTCGCTTTCGAGCAAGCCTTCGGGAATGGCTCCGCAGTTGATCGCCACGAACGGGCCGCCCACGCGTTTGCTCGCGCCATGAACGGCGCGTGCCGCCAGCTCCTTGCCCGTGCCGGATTCGCCCATGAGGAGCACGCTCGTATCGGTCGGCGCAACCTGCCGGAGGCGCTGGATCACCTCCTGCATCGCGGGGGACTCGCCGACCAGGCTCTCGAACGACCCCGGCGGAGGAAGTGGGTGCTTGCGGATCGCCACAAGCCGCCGCGTCAGTTCGCGGTGTGCCGCCGCCGCCGTGAGGATGGTTTGCGGGGAAATGGCCTTCTTCGCCTGAGCATCGAGCCACGCGCGGTACTCGGCGTCATGTTCTCGTGCCTGCTGCTGAAGCTGGGCGTTGTAGAGCGACATCGCCACAAACGCCATGAAGCCCCGCAGGGCAGGCTCGGCAGTCATCACCTGCCCGACGTGCCGTTGCGCCACAAAGCCGTGAATGATCCCCACCTTGGACTGCCGCGCAATGAGAGGCAGGCACACGGGGACAAGCTCCGGCCTCGGAGGGTTTTCACCGCACTTCACATCCCAGAGGACGTGCTCGTCGGAGGAGAGTTGCCGGAACGGCTCCGGCATGAGTCCACCGGCGGCCACCCCCGGCCAAGAGCCTTCCGGGATGACGAGTTCGGCGCGTTCGTTCCCTACCGCACAGAGACAGAGCTTCGCCTGTTCGAGAGGGAAGAGCGCCGTCAATTCGCGCAACGCCTGGTTGGCAAGCTCTTTCGGCTCCATTGTCGCGGAAAGCACGCTGGTCAAGCTGGCGCGTGCGGCGAGAGCCTCCATCTGCTGCCGGTGAGCAAGCCTATCCAAAAGGCGTGGACCCGATACGTACGAGAGCGCGACGGCAACGCCGATCATCACGATGATCGTGAGCGAAGGCACGAGCCTGCCGAGCCACCCCGATGCGGAGGCGGTGGCCGCCGCGAGCAGCGCGTACCCGACGCAGAGCGCGACGCTGAAGCCGGTCGTCCAGAAGGGTCGCCAGAGAAGCCGTTGGCTTGCTGTGCGGATGCCCCAGATGAGGACCGGTATCACCACGACAAGCGGCCATACGTGTCGCTGAACGATGTCGCTCCAGAGCCAGTTCCACATCCGCCGACCGAGCAGAGAGAGCAATGCAGCCGCGCCCGTGTCCTCGTACACGGTGAGCCGCGCCCCGGCCCGCACGTCCTTCACTTCGACGACCTTGCCGCCCCCAAACCTCACGCGAACGCGGTACCTCTCCGTCGTATCGGCTCCGAAGTGCGCGACGGCGCTCTGCTCCGAAAGGTAGCCGTTCCCGGCGGAAATCTCCCGCATCGCCGCAGGCTCTCCCTCCGGCGATTCCGCGCTCACGCGCAAGAGAGTCACCCGCCCGCCGATCCCGAGCGCATTGCTGTGGACGCCCCGCAGCCGGACGGTGATCGAGGTCGGCTGATCGAGCTTGTTGATGAAGAGGGCCGAGCGACGCTGGCTGAAATCCGAAACCCGCTCCACCAAGTCCGCCCGGCTGCCGACGAAGATATCGAGATCGCCGTCGCCGTCCACATCCGAGCACGCCACTGCACGTGCGTCCTTGATGTCGGTCAGCCCCTCAACGAGTGTGGAAACGAACTCAAGCCCGCCGACGTTCTGGAAGTAATTGATCCCGTCGTTGTTCACGATGATGAGGTCGAGGTCGCCGTCGTTATCGAAATCACCGGCGGCGCTGCCGTAGCTGTACGGCCCGGAAGCGAACCCAACGATCCCGGAAGCGTCGGCGAAGTTCCAGTTTCCGTCGTTGCGCCATATCCTGTTGCGCCCGTTGGAGCTTGTCACGACAATGTCGAGGTCGCCGTCATTATCGAGGTCCGCAAGGGTGACGCCGTTCGATTGGGCGGTGTCTCCGGCTGCGTGACAGGTGGCGCTGACGTTCGTGAAGTGCCTGCCGTCGTTCCGGTAGACGCTGTTCCGCGTATGCCAGTTGCAGACGTAAAGGTCGAGGTCGCCGTCGTTATCGAGGTCGCCGAAGACCGCCTGCTTGCTGCCGCCCCGCGACTCCAACCCCCACGCGGGCGTCCCATCCTTCCATCCGCCGCGCCCGTTGTTCAGCCAGAGGCGATTGCTGCCGTGTTCGTTCGTCACGAACAGGTCCAACCGTCCGTCGCCATCCACGTCGCCGAAGACCGCGCTGTTTGCGGAAAGCGGTCCCTCGTCTATCGGCAGGCGGCGCGTCACATCCACGAAGCTGTTGTTCTGATTCTGACGATACAGACGAGATGAGCCGTACCACCCCGCAACGAAGAGATCGAGCATACCGTCGTTATCGTAATCGCCCCACGCCGCGCCGTACTGCGCCACCTCGCGCAGCATGGGGCTGGTCGCCACCGTCCCCATGAGGCCGACGATGCCGGTTAGGTCGGCGAATTGCCCCTGTCCCTTGTTGAGGAGCAAGTGGTTCGCGTCGCGCAGGGAAACGAGGTACAAGTCGTCCAGTCCGTCGCCGTTCACATCCCCGAACGCAACCCCGTAGACGCCGAGGACATTGGGGAGAAGCTCCTGGCGATAGAAGCTGAGCCGCTGCGTGGGCAGCTTGCCCCTGGCGATGGGCGAAATCCGTTGGAGGACCGTGCCGTATCCGACGGCCCAGCCTACCCCGGTGGAAAACACGTGGAGCGCCCGGAGGTCGCCATGCACGGATACCTCATCCTGACGGACCTGCGTCCCATCCCAGTGCAGGAGCACGTCGCTGCCGCAGAACCAGATGCTGTTCGGCTCTTCGACGAACACCCCGTACAGGTGAGCGGTCGTCGGATTGGAGACGAGCATCCACCGGCCATTCAGACGGCGCAGGATGACCCCTCCGTCGCCCACGATCCACACATCGGAGGTGTCCGTCACCGCCACCGCGTTGAGGTGCGACACGGCGGGGACGGGGATCGCGCGCCATTGAACGCCGTTCCAGTGCCAGACCGTGCCGAATTCGCCGACCGCCCAGATGTGGCCGTTTGGCGCGTGCGCCACCGCAAGGGGAGTTCGATATCCGGGGCTGGGGGTCTCGTGCCAGGCAACGCCGTCGTAGCGCAGGATGCGCCCGCCCTGGCCGAAGAGCCAGACGCGGTGCGAGGTGTCCAGCGTCATGGCCGTCACCCGCATCCCCAGAGGGACGGCGATGTTGGCCCACCGGTGGCCGTCGTAGCGGTAGAGCGTGCTCTGCTGAGCGCCGATGTCGTACGCGGCCACCCAGCCTTCGTTTCCCGCCGGGAGCGCAAGCGCGATAATGTCCCCCTGGATCGGGGCGCTCTGCCGGTGCCAGGTCGCGCCGTTCCACGAGAGCAGAAGGCCGTCTCGCCCGCCGGCCCAGCCGTGCTCCGGCGAGAGCATGGTGAGGCACGTCAGCCGTTTGAAGCTCGTCGGCAGGGCAGCATCGCGCCATTCCGCCGCGCCGGAATGGGCGGCGACGAGCACGAGGCAAAGCGAGAACCTCCATAAGGACGAGCCCCACCTGATCATGTTATGAATCTCTCTCCGGGAGAGCGGGTCTTAGGCCCACAAACCACTCGATCTGCGCGAGCCACAATTCGACGACTGCCAGTTCATAAGGAGTATACGCATGGTCGGTGAACACTCGCCTGAGTTCGTCACTCATCTCCTCTGGCCTGTTCCGCACCGGCAGTCCGCAATGCCGCGCCAGGCGCACCATGCGCCGGACGACGCGGTCCACCTCTTCCCTCGCAACCATCGGCGGCGGCGCAAGGGTTCCTGGGAGGAGCGCAGCGTAGAAAAGCTCTGCGCCGAATATCGCAACTGCCTGCGCAAGGTTCAACGCAGGCCCCGAAGTTCGCTGGGGGATGCGGATCACCTCATCGCAGCGGGCAAGGTCGCCAAGCGACAGTCCGTCGGACTCCGGCCCGAAGACGAGCGCGCCGGGGCCTCCTTCGGCCTGCCAGACAAGCCGTGAGACGGCGGACCGGATGGGGATCGGCCTCGGCCCTCGCCTGCGCACCCGACCGCTCGTCGCAACAACCCATCCGCAGCCCGCAAGCGCGGAGGTAAGATCGGGGTATACCCGCGCCTCCTGCAAGATGCCGAGCGAGCGATGAGCGAGACGTTTGGCCTCTGGCTCAGTCTGGAGCGGCTCGCCGACGATCCGCAACGGCCCCAATCCGAAATTGCGGATGATCCGTGCCACTGCCCCGACGTTGCCCGGCGACTCAGGGCGGACAAGCACTACTGCGATGGAATTGAGGACCGACGGCAAAGGATGCATAGATCGCGACTTCCCGGCACCGGGGCATGGTGCCTGCGCGGTATGACGCGCCCGCGAACGCGACATCGCTCCGGATCGTCTCGCGTGCCGGGCGCAGGGTGTCCCCCTGGTTAAACATAGAAAGCTGCTCGACGCTCGGAAAGCCTCCGCCACTGGTTCATTGCGCTCTTTCCCTGTATACTTAGAGGATTAGAGAGGTTTCCCAGCCCGACGGCACGCGCATCGCCGCCGGTGACGTAGGGGCGATACACGGTTTCGGCGTTGTCTCTTTCATGCCTGCCTCGTCACCCATCTGCCATTTGAACGGGCTGCTCCCGTCCGCATCACCCACTTCCATCGTCAGGAGTTTCACGCGTGGCAACGTGTCGCTTCAATGATCAGACGGTCCCGATTCTCGTCGGCAAGACCCTCTTCCAACACGCCGATCTCAACAAGGGCATTCGCGTGCCCACCTCCTGCAACCGGAACGGCACGTGCCACGAGTGCATCGTCGAAGTTCACGAAGGGCTGGAGGCGCTTGGCCCGCGCACCGATGCGGAGCGGTTCCTGAGCGGCCCCTACCGCCTCGCCTGCCAGGCGCAGGTCCTCCGCGACGACGTGCCGCTCGTCATTTCGACGCTGAAGCGCAAGCCGAAGATACTCACGAACAGCGACGTTCTCGATGTCCCGCTCGACCCGCTCACGCGACGCAAGGGCGATGGGGTCTACCGGGGGGACGAACGGATTGACGCGTTCCCCGGAGAGGTGTTCGGCCTTGCCATTGACGTGGGCACGACGACGGTTGTCGCGCAGTTGATTGACCTCCAGACTGGGCAGCGCAAGCTCACCGCGGCCTTCGAGAACCCGCAGATTTTCGGGGGCAGCAACGTCCTGCACCGGATCAGCTACGCCAACAACGACCCGAACCACGAGCTCCAGCGCGTGCTCATCGGCCACCTGAACGGCGAAATCCGGCGACTTGCCAAACGCCGCCAGATTTACGAGGTGGTCGTCACGGGCAATGCGACCATGCGCGATATCTTCTTCGGCCTCGATGTGCGAACCATCGGCGTCAAACCGTTCAAGTCCATCACCGAGCACCAGATGGTGCGCGGCGAACGCACCACCACCGCCGTCACCGCCTCCCCGAAAGAGCTTGGGCTGCACATCAACAACCACGGCATCGTCTACGGTGCGACGCTCGTTTCCTGCCACGTCGGGGCGGATACGGCAGCCGGTGTGCTGGCAACGCGCATGTACGAGCGCGAGCGGCCCTCGATGCTCATTGACATGGGGACGAATACGGAGGTGGTGGTCGGCAATAAGCATCGCCTCATCGCCGCTTCGTGCCCGTCCGGCCCGGCGTTCGAGGGGGGCGGCCTGCGGTGCGGCATGCCGGGGCTTGAAGGCGCGATTGAGTCGTTCAGGCTCGACGGCGGCAAACCGCAATACGGCGTCATCGGCGATGTGGCTCCGCGCGGCATCTGCGGCTCCGGCGTGGTGGATGTCCTCGCCGAACTCGCCCGCGCTGGCATGGTCAACCGGCTGGGCAAGTTCAGCGACGGCATCTCCGAATTCATGCTCGTGCCAGAGCATAATATCGGGATTGACCGGAAGGACCTCAGCGACCTGGCCCTGGCCAAGTCCGCCAACTACACGGGGCAGCAGATATTGCTCCGGAAATTCGGCATCGAGTGGGACGACTTGGAGTTCCTCTTCTTCTCTGGCGGGTTTGCGAACTACCTGAACGTGGAAAACGCCCAGGCTATCGGCCTCATCCCGCCCATTGACCCCAACAAAGTGATCAAGGTCGGCAACACCTCGCTTGAGGGCGCGGCGCAAATGCTCATCAATCAGGGCTTGCGCCGGAAGATCGAAGAGGTGGTGCGCTCCGTCGAGCACGTCGAACTGGAAGCGGAGCCGGATTTCTTCTATATCTACGTCGAAGGATGCTTCCTGGAGCCGATGCGGCCGCTGTACACGTAGGAAGCGCGCTTCCGGCGTCGCCTATTCGTGCGAGACAAATCGCAGCGTGCAGTCGGGATGCTTGCCGCCGGAATGACCTGCCGACGTTGGCCACCTTTACCGTGACGGGATTGGGGTCGGCCTTCGGCTTCCTAGGAATTCTACCCTCATTGGGCGTCGCGCCTCTGGCTTGCGGAGAAGAGGGGGCTCCGCCGTTGCGTCCTCGAAGAGATCGCCCTACTATTGAGCGTGCTGAAGACGTTTCCGGCATTTCCCGACGCTGCCATCCCCATGCACAACTGTCACCTCTCACGTGAAGCGCACGACGAGGCTTCACGCAAAGGCGAACAGACATGAACGACTGGGAAAACCCCCTCGTGGTGGGACGAAACAAGGAACCCGGCCATGTGCCGCTCCTGCCGTATGCCGACGAAGAGAGCGCGCTGAGCGGCGACCGGAGCCGATCTCCCTTCCTCAAGTCGCTCAACGGCTCCTGGCAGTTCACCCTTGCCCCGACCCCGGAGGCCGCGCCGAAGGATTTCTACGCGGAAGAGGCGTTCGACGATGCGTCCGGATGGTCCGAGATTCCGGTGCCGAGCAACTGGCAATTGCAGGGCCACGACAAACCCATCTACACGAACGTCAAGATGCCCTTCCCGAAGGAGCTTTACCCCGGCGTCCCGAAAGACGACAACCCGACGGGGTCATACCGCACCACCTTCGACCTCCCCGTCGGCTGGGAGGGCAGACAGGTATTCCTCCTGTTCGAGGGGGTGGACTCGGCCTTCCACGTGTGGGTGAATGGCCGGATGGTCGGCTACAGCCAGGATAGTAGGCTGCCCGCCGAGTTCAACGTCACGAAGTTCGTCCACCGGGGGAAGAACACTCTCGCGGTCAGAGTGTATCGCTGGAGCGACGGAAGCTGGCTGGAAGATCAGGACATGTGGTGGCTGAGCGGCATCTATCGGGATGTCTGGCTGTACTCGCTTCCGAACGTGACCATCCGCGACTACACCGTCCGCACGAAGCTCGATTCCGCCTACCGCGACGCCGCGTTGAGCGTGAGCGCGAAGGTGAGGAACTACGCGCCCGCGTCTGCCGGGTGCGCCGTCGAGATGGTCCTTTTCGACGCCGAGGGAAAGCCAGTATTCCGACGGAAGCAGAGCACCCCGCTCGTCGTGAGAAGCCGCGCCAAGACGGTGTTCGTGCTGAAGCAACACCTCGCAAACCCGCACAAATGGAGCGACGAGACGCCCTACCTCTACACGCTGCTGCTCACCCTGAAAGCCTTCGACGGAAGCGTCCTTGAGGTGCTGAGCACGAAGGTCGGCGTCCGGCAGGTAGAGCTTCTCGACGGGCAGCTCTGCGTCAACGGCGTGCCCATCCTCATCAAGGGCGTCAACCGGCACGAGCACGACCCCGACCGGGGCAAAACGCTCACCACCGAGTCCATGATCCGCGACATCGAACTCATGAAGCAGTTCAACATCAACGCCGTCCGCACGTCGCACTACCCGAACGACCCACGATGGTACGACCTCTGCGACCGGTACGGCATCTACCTCTGGGACGAGGCCAACATCGAGTCTCACGACGTGTGGGATAAACCCGCCGAAGACCCCGCCTGGAAGAAGGCGTTCATAGAGCGGGGGCAGAGGATGGTCGAGCGGGACAAGAACCACCCGTCCGTGCTCGTGTGGTCCATGGGCAACGAATCCGGCTACGGGAAGAACCACGACGCGCTCTCGGCGTGGATTCGCACGCACGATCCGACGCGGCTCGTGCACTACGAACCTGCGCTCCATCTTCCGAGCGTGGACATCCTCGGCCCGATGTACCCGACGGTGGAGCGGATCATCCAGATGGCGCGGCAGAAGAACGAGACGAGGCCGGTGATCATGTGCGAATACGCCCACTCCATGGGCAACAGCACTGGCAACCTGAAGGAGTACTGGCAGGCCATCGAAACCCACAAACGCTTGCAGGGAGGCTTCATCTGGGATTGGGTGGATCAGGGCCTGCGGAAGAGAACCGCGGACGGGCAGGAATACTTCGCCTACGGCGGCGACTTCGGCGACGAGATCAACGACCTCAACTTCTGCATCAACGGGCTAGTCTCTCCCGACCGGGACCCGCACCCGGCGATGTGGGAATACAAGAAGGTCCTCCAGCCGGTCGCCGTCGAAGCGTCGGACCTAGAAAAGGGCGAGGTCGTCGTGAGGAACAAGCACCGGTTCCTCGACATGAGCGGCTTTGCGATCTCGTGGACGCTTTCCGAGGACGGCGAAGTCATCCAGTCAGGGAAGCTGCCTTCCCTGAAGATGGCTCCCGGCGAACGGCGGGCAGTGACCATCCCTCTCACGAAACCCGATCTCGTCCCCGGCGCGGAGTACTGGCTTGTCCTGAGCTTTGCGCTCGCGCGGGAGACACTCTGGGCGAAGAAGGGGCACGAGGTTGCCTGGGAGCAGTTCAGGATGCCCTGGAACGCCGAAAAGCCCGTGATACGGATCAAGGGGATGTCCGAGCTTGCCATGGAAGAGAGCGACGCCGCTGTCTCATTCGCGGGGAAGGACTTCGCTCTGGCCTTCTCGCGGAAAGAGGGAGCGATCTCCTCGTTCCGGTACCGGGGGATCAATCTGCTTGAGAAAGGCCCCGTGCTCAACGTTTGGCGCGCGCCTGTGGATAACGACGCGAACATCATCGGCTGGAGCGAGAGCAAGATGGAGTCGAGGTGGCAACTGGCCGGGCTTGATCGGGTGCGCCACGAGGTGAAGACGTTCGCCGTAGAACGGCTCAAACCGCAGGTGGCGCGAGTCTTCGTCGAGGCGTACGTCGGCCCAGAGGAGGACGGCCTGGGCTTCATCCACCGCTTCCTCTGCCGTCAGGAGTATACGGTCTACGGGAGCGGCGACGTAGTGATCGCCACCAACGTCGTGCCCGACAGAGCATTGCCGCCCCTGCCCCGGATCGGCCTCGTGATGACCGTCCCCGGTCGATTCAACGCCCTCACCTGGTACGGGCGCGGCCCTCACGAGAGCTATTCGGATCGGAAAGAGGGTGCTCCGGTTGGCCTCTATCGCGGGAGCGTTGACGCGCGGCTTTACCCCTACATCATGCCCCAGGAAAGCGGCAACAAGACCGACGTGCGCTGGGCCGCCCTTTCGGACGAGGACGGCAACGGGCTACTCGTGGTGGGGATGCCGGGCGCACGCGAGCCGTTCCTGAACGCAAGCGCGCTGCACTACACGGCGCACGACCTCTTCAAGGCGCGGCACACGCACGAACTGAAGCGGCGGGACGAGATCACCTTCACCCTCGATTACGCGCAGGCCGGGCTTGGCGGCGCGAGTTGCGGGCCGGGCGTCCTGCCGCAGTATCAATTGCCGCCGAAAGAGATCGCGTACACGGTGCGGCTGAGAGGCTTTTCCTGTGCGGAGGCAACGCTTCGGGAACTGGGCAGGGAGACAATTGAAGAGGCATGAGGATTATGAAGATGAACCTATGGAGGGAAGACGATGAAGTTGCACGTGCCGTTCACCGCTGACGGGCAGCCTGTGCTCGGAACCTACGTCGCGCAAACGCTAGAAGACCTCAAGCTCGTGAAAGACGTGGGCATGAACCTCGTGATCGGCGACCTGAAAGACCTCGACCCGGAAAGCCCGACGGGGAAATTCTGCCGGGAGAACGGGATCAAGGTGATGTATCACATGACGCAGTTCATCTACGGCCAGCCGCGCCTGGGTGACGCCATCGCGCCCGATCAGACGACGATCCCCCTGTTCACGGAGTTCTCCGGCAAGATACCGGATTCCGGCGTCGTCCAGATCGAGGACGAGTTGATCCGCTACCCGGAGAAGACGGCGACGGAACTGCGCAATTGCGAGCGCGGCTTCGAGGGGACAACGCCTGCCGCCCATCACGGGGGCATTATCCTCTTCTTCCCGGAAGAATGCGCCGCCGAGGTGGAGCGGGTGAAAGATTCGCCGAATCTGTGGGGTTACTACGTGTTGGACGACAGCCCCGGCGACGCGATCTCCGCCTTGCGCGCCATGTACAGGACCATTCGCCGCATAGACAACGGTCCGGTATATCATCCGGTCTGCGCGGGATACGGAAGCGCTGGCTCGCTCTGCAATTTCGGCCCTGAAGTCTGCGACCTCATGCTCATCTACTGGTATCCGGTGAGCGCCTATGGTTACGACCGATACATGACGAGCCATGAGGTGCAGTGGATGCTCGGCGCGGCGCGTGCCCAGGTTCCCGGCGTGCCGTTCGTCGGCGTCTACCAGACCTTCGACGCCACCGGGGATGGGCGAGGGATTCCGACCGCCGAACAGATTCGCGAGCAGATGGAGGATTTCGTGAGGGAAGGCGCGTGTGGCCTCATCGCGTTCCTCTGCCGGATAGGTGGCATGAACGGCTGGGCGGAGTACGACTACATGCAGGAGGTCATCCGCGAGACGCACCAGGAAATCCGGAGCACCGGCGGGCTTGTGGTTCGGCCTCAGCCGGAGCAGATGCTCCGCGAGCGCGTTCAGCCCGAAGGCCTCTGGGAGAAACCGAAGGCTATCCCCGGCGTGGTCCCCGCGTGGCACGTGATCGCGCCGTTCGATGACATCGAAGACAAGAAGCTAGAGGCGGTCTTTCCCCCGGAAGAAAAGATTGACCTGCGAGGCGTCTACCAGGGCAAGTCGGGGCCGGTGCGCTGGATGAAGCGGCTTTCCTACGGCGGCGTGGTCGGGCTGGGAGAGTTGTTCGGGCCGCATTCGTACACGGCCAGGTGCATCGCCTATGCGACGTGCACCGCTACAAGCCCCCGTCGGCAGGAGGCGCAGATGCGCTTCGGCAGCGACGACGATGCCATCGTCTGGCTGAACGGCGCGGAGGTATGGCGGCACGAGGGCCAAAGGGGAGTCGTGCGCGACGAGGACATCGTCAGCGTCGTCCTGCCTGCGGGAGAATCGCGGATACTTGTGAAAGTGTACAACCGCGTAGGCATGTGGGGCTTCTTCATGCGCTTCACCGCCCTGGACGGGCGACCATTGGAGGGCCTGACGTTCTCCCCTGTGGGAACGTAGGAGGCACGCAGAAGGAGAGAGGCGCGTCTCATGACTCCGCGAGAAAGGCTCGTGACGGTGCTGCGCGGCGGCATTCCGGGCTGCGTCCCAGTGGCGCCCGATTTCTCCAATATGATACCGGCGCGCCTCACGGGAAAACCGTTCTGGGACCTGTACCTCTACCATGACCCTCCGATCTGGGAGGCGTACGTTGACTGCGCCAAACACTTCGACATTGATGCGCTGATGGATGGCTACTTCCCACTCACGTTCCCCGACGAACGGCCACAGGAGGACCCCTGGGAGCGCTTTGTCGTATTCAGGAACGAGCACCGGATCGTCACTCAGTGCTCCCGCATCGAGAAGGGCAGGCGCGTCTGGAATCCGAAGGTGGACGTGTTCTACGTGGCCGATCCGCCGACGTGTGGGGTCCCGCCCGCAAAGATCGGGCTGCCGGAGGTCCCGGAGAGGTGGGAGCCGTTGGAGGGCGTCAGGTCCGTTGACGTTGGGCCGGAAGGTTTCAAGCGAATCAAAGAGCGCATGGGAGACCAGGGCCTTGTTGGCGTGTTCGTTGCGAACACGAGCGCGCTGAACAACGAGGAGGACATCTACCGCTACTACGATAATCCTGACAAACACCGGCAGTGGGCGGAAGAACGGGTTGAAACGGCGGAGGAGCGGTTCCGGAGAGTGATGGCGATGGAGGTCAAACCGGATTTCCTCTGTGTCGGCGGCTCTGGCACGCTCGTCTTCCAGACGGTTGAAATCTTCCGCCGGATCGCGTTTCCTGCGGTGAAGCGGATCATCGAACTGGCCACAGAAGCGGGGATTCCGACCCATGTCCACTCCTGCGGCCCGGAGCGGGAGTTGGTGAGGATATTCGCCGAGGAAACGGACCTGACGGTGATTGATCCTCTGGAGATTCCGCCCATGGGGGATTGTAACCTTGCGGAACTGAAGCGGCTCTACGGGAACAAGATCGTGCTCAAGGGCAACCTGCACACGACGGATGTCATGCTGCGTGGCAGCGTTGATGAGGTCGTGGCAGCGAGCAAGAAGGCCATTGACGACGCCGCATCCGGAGGCCGGTTCATCCTCTCGACCGGGGACCAGTGCGGCAGGGATACTCCCGACGAGAACCTGCGGGCGATGATCGAGACGGCACGAGACTACGGCAGGTATTGAAAAGACGCAAGGAATCGGACGCGATCCCTCTCCGCCTTTCCAGGAGGCTTTATGGCACGGCTCATCCTCGACTGCGACACGAAGAACGAGATTGACGACCAGTTCGCCATCACGTACGCCATCGGATGCGAGCGCGCTGTCCCTGGGACGAACGTGTTGGGGGTCGTGAACGTGCAGAACACGCACGCGAACGGCCCCGATTCGGTGACGATCTATCAGGAGGAGGCGCGCCTCATCCTGGAAGCTCTGGGTCGCACTGACATCCCCAACCTGCGCGGCGCAGAAAAGCCGCTCTCCGACGACAGGCGTCCGGGCACGGCGGCGGGCGTGGAGTTCATCATCGAAGCGGCGCGTGCGGATGACCCTGAGCCGCTCTACGTCGTCGGCACTGGCCCGGCAACGGACCTCGCCTCGGCCATCATGCGCGCACCGGACATTCAACTGCGCGCCACGTTCGTCTGGCTCGGCGGAGTCCGCAACGCAGAGATGCACAAGCAGTACGGCGAGGAATGGAACAAAATCGGCGACCCGTGGGCGGCCAAGTCGCTGTTTGAGAGCAAGGCTCGCCTGATCCACGTTCCGGCATTTGGCGTGACCCAGAAGCTCGTCTGGCAGACGGGCGAACTCGTGGAAGCGTTGCGGAGGATGGGGCGTCCTATCCATCTTCTGCTGGCGAACCGCGTCATAACTCACATGAAGGACTGGCGCGGAGGAAGGAAAGAGTTCTGGGACATCGGCGCGGTGGACGTGGTGGTGCATCCGGAGTGGCATACGATCATCGAGCAGCCTGCACATGGGTTTGGGAAAGACGCCGCATGGGTCATTCCCGGTCGCGGCACGCGCACCATCAGCTTTGTGGACGATTTGCAGCCTGAGGACATCCTCGCGGAAGCGCTCAACGTGCTTCGGAAGCTCTGAGAGAACGGCAGGCAAATCGCCCATACAAGACGAGTCTTAACAACATCTTGTAGGGGCGAGGTAATGGTCATCAACGAATTATGTGTACACGCGACGCAGCCGCAGACCCAGCCAGCTTCAGATGGCTTGGCATATTAGCCCCCGACTTCAGTCGGAGGGC
>Ga0172366_10001163_pt1 | contig 20418 bp, 17 predicted proteins | sample LakKivSesite69cm_FD_114533 | JGI IMG/M metagenome (GOLD analysis project Ga0172366, IMG submission 114533) | Sediment microbial communities from Lake Kivu, Rwanda - Sediment site 69cm | ecosystem: Environmental > Aquatic > Freshwater > Lake > Sediment | place: Rwanda: Western Province, Lake...
CTGCCCTGCATTCGCGGCGACCACAAGGTCGGCAATGGTGGAATCCTCCGTCTCACCACTGCGATGGGAAACTACCGCCGTGAAACCTGCCCGTTTCGCCATCTCGATACAGTCAAGGGTTTCGGTCACGGTTCCAATCTGGTTAAGTTTGATGAGAATGGAGTTGGTTGCCTTTTCAGCAATACCGCGCGCCAGCCGCTTCGTGTTGGTGACATAAAGGTCATCGCCCACAATCTGGATTTTATCACCCAGCGCCTGACACATCTTTTTAAACCCCTCCCAGTCCTCCTCCGCAAGACCATCCTCGATAGAGATGATGGGATATTTCTCCACCAGTTTGACGTAGAACTCAATCATGGCGTCAGTATCTTTTTCGGCTTCCTCTTCCGCTCTCAGTATATAAAGTTTCTTCTTTTCGTCATAAAATGAGGTGGCGGCAGGGTCGAGGCAGATAAAGACATCCTTTCCGGGCTTGTATCCCGCCTTGTCAATAGCATGGATGATGACATCGAGCGCCTCCGTGTTAGACTGCAGATTCGGCGCAAATCCCCCCTCATCGCCTACGCCCGTGCTGAGTCCCTTGTCTTTCAGGATTTTTTTCAGTGTATGAAAGATTTCCGACGCCCAGCGAATCGCCTCCTTGAAATTCGGCGCCATGATAGGCATAATCATGAATTCCTGAATGTCCACATTATTATCAGCATGTGCTCCGCCATTCATGATATTTAGCATGGGGATGGGGAGTGTTTTGGCATTGACGCCACCAAGATACTGATAGAGCGGAAGTCCAAGTGCATCTGCGGCGGCGCGGGCAACTGCCATCGAGACACCGAGGATAGCATTTGCACCAAGTTTCTCCTTGTTTTCCGTGCCGTCAAGTTCGCAAAGCAGATTGTCAATTTGTGTCTGTTCCGTAGCATCATATTTGCCATCGCTGAGTTCGATGGCAATGATGTTATTAACATTTTCCACAGCCTTGGTCACACCTTTACCCATATATCGTTTCTTGTCGCCATCGCGCAGTTCCAACGCCTCATGGATGCCTGTTGATGCCCCGGAGGGCACACAGGCGCGTCCGAATCCCCCGCCCTCGAGCAGACATTCCACCTCAATTGTGGGATTTCCACGCGAATCAAGAATTTCACGCGCAAAGACGTCGCTGATAGTCGTCATTTTTCCTTGTCCTCCTCGGGTTTAAAATCCTCAAGAGTGACGTTGCCCTTTTCATCCTCTAAAATCTTCTGCACTTTTTGCTCAAGACCGGTTAGTTCTTTATTACAGAGCCGTCCCAGTTTTTTCCCCTCCTGAAAGAGTGCAAGTGCCTTTTGCAGGGGAGGATTTCCCTCCTCCAATTCCTGCACAATTTCCTCAAGACGCTTGAGGGCTTTTTCAAAATTCACCTGTTTAGATTTTTTCTCGCTTGAATTTTCAGGCATTTCATCCCGCTATCCAAGAAATTCCTATCTTATTTATGGTCGACATACGATGATGTCAATCCTTTTCATGCCCGAGCAAGATTTTTTTATGGGATACTCTCAACTCAATAGATTCTTATCAGACCTTGAACAGAAAGATTTTCAGTAGAGGATATTTTTCTCAATCCACTCTGCCTGTTGAAGAAGCCCTTCATCAAGGGGTATTGACGGGTGAAAGCCGAGGTCGGCGCCGGCGCGTGTTGTGTCTGCGTAAGTGTGCGTAACATCACCCTTTTGCCGCTCAAGTATTTTGACTTTTGCCTTTTTCCCTGTAATTGCCTCCATGCGGTGGATGCAATAATTGATGGAGACTTGCGAACCGCCACCGATATTATAAATCCCTCCCGCCTTCCCCTTTTCCATGGCTGAGATATTGGCATCCACGGCATCCTTGATGAAGGTGAAATCACGCGTCTGTTCACCGTCACCATAAAGGACAATTTCCTCACCCTGCATAATTGCCTTGAGAAATCGGTGAAACGCCATATCGGGTCTCTGGCGCGGACCGTAAACCGTGAAATATCGAAGGGAGATAGCAGGCACGCCGAAATTTTTGTAATAAAGCCCGCAGAGATGTTCAGCGGCAAGCTTGGAAACTCCATAAGGCGATACGGGGCATGGGAGGTCATCCTCGCTCATCGGAATTTTCTTTGTCTCACCATAAATGGATGAGGAGGAGGCGTAAATCATGCGGATGTTTTTATCCTTGATTGCCTCAAGAATTTTCTGGGTGGCAAGGATGTTATTGTTGACATAAATCTCAAAATCTCTGCCCCAGCTGGACCGAACACCAGCCTGCGCCGCCTGATGATAAATCCCATCAACTCCATCAAAGAGTTTTGCGAAATCCAGTTCGAGAATATTTTTCTCAAGAAATTTGAATGAATGAAAATCCCGCAGAGGCAGTAGATTTTTTTCCTTGATGGTGCGGGGATAATAATCGGTAAAGCAATCAATTCCAACGACGATTTCTCCATTTTCAAGGAGCTGACGCGCCAATGATGAACCGATGAAGCCGGCAACGCCGGTGACAATCTTCACCATCTTAATTTAATCCTGCCTGATTTCAGCGTTTTTAATCTGGTCAACATTTGATTCATCGACGGGCAAAGGGGTCTGTTCCCTGGCGGGTTCGGACTTTTTTACACTTGACATCTCGGCGGACTGGATGGATGGAGCGCCTTCTGCACCGCCTTCGACAAGTATTATTGTGCGCCCCTCCTTACTTTGAACAATGGTAATCTTATCTCCACGTGTCTCCATGTTGCGACCCTTAACATCACTGTTTTTAATGACAGGGTCTTCCATTAAATATGACTTCCCATCATCGGGATAATATTCAAATCGTCCCGCCTCCGCCACAAGGGTCTTCTCCAGTATCTTCACCGGCTTGCCCATTGCAAGGAGCTTGTTCTTGTCGCTGAAATATTCAAGCCGCCCGCATCTCAAGTCAACCTGCTCGGAATTGATATAAACCTCCTCACGTGCCACAATAGATTTTAGTTCATTTTTGTCAGAGAATACATAGAGAATTTCACCTTTTTCACCCGTTATAATTTTAAACTCCCGACCGAACATTTTTTGTGCCGGTGCAACCGCCTGCCCTATTTTAGGGGTGCCACCGCTACCTTTCTCGGAGGTCAGGGTGGCATTTCCCTCCACCTGCACAAGAGTATCTCCGTTCTTTTGCCTTTCAATCTTGATGCGGTCCCCCTTCGTAATGGTCTTGCGCCCTTGCTCATCCTTGATAATAATTTCTGGATTGATAAGAAACTCGGAAAGCCCGAGGTTATGGTCATACGTGAATTTGCCACAAAAAGCCGTCAGCGTCCCCTCGACGATTTTAACGCGTTTCCCGCTGGCATTGTATTTCTGCGTCTTTGCATCATAATAGAGCTCATCGCAAAAAAGTTCCAGCTTGTCAGAAATGACATGTACATCCTTTTTCGCCTCGATTGACTCAAGGGTATTTGTTTTTTCCGAGGTAATGGATTTCAGTGTCCCACTTGTGGGGTCGACGGTGAGTTTGAAATTCTTGCCAAAAACCTCTTCAGCAGGGTTTACCTGCGGTTTTTGGGCATATAAGGAGACAGCGGATAGCACGGCGAATATACATGCCATCCCTAAAATAAATAAGCGGTTTGTGCCCACGAGTTATTTCTCCTTTTTTTTGATAGGAGTAGGCTTGGTCTCAAAAGTCATGGTTGCACCGGTGTCTTCCCATATTCGCAGGTTTTTATCCGTCACAAAGCTTTTGCCCCTGATGACGATAGTCTGTCCGCCCCCTTCTTTTCTTTTTTCAAAACCGGCATTTGAATATATTTTGTCACTCGCACTTTCATAATGAACTTCTGGAGTCTTCAGTGAGGTGCCATCAGACGTGTTAAACATGACATGCCCCTTAAGGTCAATATCATTCTTCTTCCGTTTCATGGAGGGATTATCTCGAAAAAAATACAAGCCATCATCAGATGTGAGCGTGCCGGTTTCTCCCTTTTCTCCTTCTTTGAAAAATGTCAGGAGAATTTTTTTCATCTCTATACAATAGAGTTTTTCTTTGAGAAGGGCATTCTCGGAGTCGATGATATATTGCGGGTTGCCTTCATTAGTAACATAAGCCTCAAATCCCTTTATCTTCATGGTGTTATCCGGCGAGGCTGGAGGTTTATCGCTCAGGAACCCGGATGCACCACATCCCGCAAGGAAAAAAAATATAAAGTAGGATATTTTTGATATAAAACCCTGCATATCTATGGGGGTTTTACCCATCCTCCCACCGGTTATGCATCCACATCCATTGTTCTGGATTCTGTCTGACGTATTTCTCAATCACCGACGTATAAACCACGGAAATATTTTTCATATCCTCTTCTTTATCACCGGTGCATTGAAATATTATAGGATTATCAATAATCAGTGTATGTTCTGTCAAACTTTTATTTCTTGTGATAAACATCGGGACAACAATCGCCCCTGTCCTGAGGATGAGTTCAGAAAGTTCTTTGTGCGTCTTTGCCGGATGACCAAAGAAATCCACATAAATCCCCTCCCCACGAATATTCTGGTCTGCAAGGATTCCCAGTCCCTCATTTCGCTTTAACCTTCGAAGCACTTCCAATCCGGATTGTCCCCTGTATATGAAATTGACACCCATGGATAGGCGGGTTTTTTCCATCAATCTGTTCAACCATGGATTTGAGAGGGTTCTCGCAATGACGACAAATTTGATTTTTAAAATATTCGCAATTGTTGCCGCTAAGTATTCCCAATTGCCAAGATGCGCCGTCAGACCGATGACGCCTTGCCCACCATCAAAAGCCCTTATAAGATTTTCAGGATTCACAATATTGACATGTGTCCTCAGGTGCTCAATACCCAGTTTGTGCCAGAAGATGACCTCTGTCAGAGACCGACCACAATTCATGAAGACTCCCCTCGCAATCATTTTAATCTCTTTGTCCGTTTTTTCATTCACGAAGGCTCTCTTCAGGTTGAGCACTATTTTTTGCCTTTCACCTGGCAGTAAATAATAGGCAAGAAGACCCAAAAAAGACGTGATACGAAAAGCAAGCGAAAATGGGAGCAGGAGAAGCGCCCTTCTTAAACACAGCGTGAGTAGATACACCATATAGCGCCGGGAATATTTCAAAAACCGGTAGCGCTTCTTCTTAAGGCGGCTTTTTTGCTCACTCTCCAAGATAGCCCTCCACAAGGGTTTGCCACTTCCCCTGCCCTTTGAGGAGAATTTCAGCCGCTTCCCTGATTGCACCATTACCTCCAGGCTTTGCAGTTACGATATCGGCACGCTCTCTCACCTCGACCGCCGCATCCGCCGTAGCAATCCTGAGGCAACAGTGATTGAAGAGCGGGAGGTCTGGAAGGTCATCCCCCATGCAGGCGGTCTCTTCCTCTTTGAGCCCGAGACGCGCAAGTAGCTCAAGATAATGGGGTAACTTTTTCAGACATCCCTGAAGACATTCACGAATGTTCAATTCTACGGCGCGGCGTGACACTGCCTCCGATTGACGTCCCGTGATAATCGCCACGGCAATGCCGGCGCGCTGAAGATATTTTATAGCCGCTCCATCCTTTACATGAAACCGCTTGAACTCATCTCCTTTAGACAGCCAGATTGAACCGTCAGTCATAACGCCATCCACGTCAAGGACGAGGAGGCGGACTTGTTTCACCACTTTATCTAAAGATGCCCGGTCAATCATAAACAGGTTCCTTTCTCTGTGACCATCTACGATGGATAAACCGGATAACAAATCCAGAGCATCATACTTGTCAACCGCAATCTGGAATTGTGGAAGCCGTTTGTGTCAATGGCTCATATCCCATTTTCCCGTTGATATTCATGCACTCAATAACAAACTCACATCATTTATAAAAAGTCATTTATTGTTGAAATAAAAAAAGCGGTATGATATGAAAAATACGATTTTTTAATGAGGTAAATTGATACATGAAATTTAGATTTTCTTTTTGGATAAGTGTATCGTTTTTTATTTCTGCCTGTTTTTCTCTCTGGGCACAGATAAATACCTATTCAGGTTCGGGGTATTATACAGAGCGTCAGGACGTGAATGTCATTCCAAACGAAAGAACACAAGTCATTTCAACACCGGCGCCTCAGACAACCCCATCTCAGGCAACCAGTTCTCGGGCGGGCGCAGTCTCCAAATCCGAAGGAAGAACGGAAAGACGTTATTTAAGTTCCCGCAAAATAGGCGTTATCCCCAAAAAGAAAGGTTCCCGTGGTGGCAAGGGTGCAAGACATTACGAGTCCACTTACGATGTGCCTCAGTTCAGTGAGCGGGCAGACCTCAATCGCTCCATCTTATATTTTTACCCCCCCGACAGTCAGGTTGTAGTAAGCGACAAACCTTTTGCCACCATGCTTATCATGTCCAACCCGCGGGGTTTGACCTTTAACAGGGTATTCCTTGCCATAAAATATGATTCAGCAGTCCTTGCACCCATTGAATATGAGGACAGACTCACCACTGAACTCTTGAAAACCGTCCCTAAAATGATGGTCTACCCCAAGGAGGGAATCATCACTTATAGCGCCGAATTGGCATGCCCCATTACGTTGATCAATAATGAGATTCTTGACATCTACTGGAAAGCCCTCCTTCCGCAGAGAGAGACCCTTCTTTATTTCACCCGGGTTAATGGTGAAAATTCTGGCATATTCATGGACAAAGACTGTATCCTGGGCGACACTGCCGTGGACAATGACGGCATGATTTCCGCCTCCATCAATATCCTCTCTCAAAGCGAGTCAGCCATGAAGGAGCAGGAAGAACCTGAAGATTTCTCAATGGCGCTCGTGGCGGATAAGCTGGTCACACAAAGTGAAAAGGGCGATGGCTCAATTGGTCTTGCACTGTTAGCGCCAAAGTCACCGGTAAAGGTGGGGGACACGTTCCTTGTAAATATTCATTTCAAAAATCCTAACGGGCTTCAGATTGATAATGTCTCATTTGATATCCGTTTTGACCCTAAGGTTCTGCATGTGGTGGATTATGATGATGATAACTGGATAACGCGTGATGTGAATATCTATGACGGGGCATCTCATGAACTATACCCTTTTGACTATCAAATCAGCAATAAAGCCTTAAATCAGAGCGGACGCATCATTTATAAGATGGGACTATCAAAAAGTGATGCCCTTTATCACGAAGGCACCATGGCAACAATCAAGTTCTGTGCACTCGCTCCCGCATCACGAACTATGGTCAACTTTTTCCGCACGACAAATAACCACACGCTTGAAGGGACTACGCTAACTTACACCGGTCAGGATATGCTCGGTTCCGCCACAGACCCGATGGCAGGTCTGCATAATGCAACACTAACCATAATTCCCAAATAGTGCGCACAGAATCCCGTTTTTGAGAAATAGAATAACAAAGGACTTACTTTTAAAAGATGGTTTCAGGGGAAGGAATCTCTTTTCCTTCTTCTTTCTTCTCGGAAATTGGTTCTTTCGCTTCAGCCGACTTCTCCATTAACAACCGACCTTTTTCATATTTTAAAAGTTCTTGCTCTAAATAAACAATGCGGTCTTCCTTTTCCACTAACGATGTCCCAATCTGCTTCAGCATACCAACGCCTTTTCCATACCAGATGACATACTGGGCAAGGACGACGGACTTCTCGCCCGTTTTTTTCACAAGATATTCACTTGTGATATTATAGAGAACCTTGACGGCGTCAAAACTTCCCGCAGGCACATTGCACTTTTCCAGCCGGATGATTTCCCCCCTGCCGCTCTGACGTATCTTCGTTCTATCAGTTTCCACATTCGCATTGATTGTCCACTCATTTCCAACGATAATCGGCGACTTCAGGCAGGCATTATCACCTACATACCATGAAGGGTTCATCTGGTTTTCAAGAGAAATGCCCCGCAGATGCACCGCATCAGACGTCAATTCATAACCCTTAGTATATCCCCTGCCGTCCGTGAAGATATACACCTTTTTCCCGTTCACCTCCTCTGCGCCTTTCCATTGAAAAGTCCGTTCCATGCTCTGCTTGTCTATAATGATGCGGTAGGTATATTTGGCACCGGCATCATGTGGGAAATATTCACTCACGGATAATTCGGATTCGGCGGGATTGCGCCTGTGGATAAGGGCGCAGGAACAAAGTAAAAAAATCGCCGCAATAATAGCGAATATCACTGAATAATGCCATTTGTTTGACATAAATGACCCTTTTTCATTGAAAATAGTGAATCTTTTCCAAAAGAGACCCTCATTATCAAGGAGAATTTCCTTGAAGTGGGAAGGAAAGGGAAATAAAGATTCGTTTGACGTAGGATATTAATTCATACGGATTGTCATGATGCAGGAATCTCTAAGGGTCATCCATCTGGCTTCTACCAAAAGATTGACAGGCGTGGCGGAACCGATGGTCAATCTTGCCTTTTACCAGAAGGCGCTTGGTCATGACGTCACTTTAGGTTTTGAACGTGGTCGTTCGCTTGAGAAATATGTCAAAGGCATGGGACTCTCCATTCTTCCTGACCTTCATCTTGATGGGCATTTGAACCCTTTTCATATAATGCAGGACATCCGGCGCTTGCGACGGCATATTGAGACACTGCGTCCCGATGTGGTGCATTGTCATCTCCTCCATGACCACTGGATTGCCGTACTGGCGGCAAGAGGTATGTTGCCCAGACCATTTGTATTTCGCACCATGCACCGATTTGTTCCACCTTATCGTGACCCGCTTCACCGTCATTTATTCACAAGACTTACAGATGGCATCATTGTCCCTTCTGAGGCAATGAGACAATTATTCCTGAGATGGTATCCACGTTTTGCACCACGTATGTTTGTAATACGTGGTGGGGTTAATCTTGTGCGATATTGTCCGGATGTAGACGGAATGCGCTTAAGGCGTGAACTGGGGATCCCGGAGGATGTCCCCGTGGCAGGTATTGTGACTCGTCTGAGAAAAGACAGGGGAATTGACTGGCTGTTTGCCTCACTGCCAAACGTTCTTAAAAGTATCCCGAAATGCCGTATTATGATTGTGGGAAAAGGGGAACTGCAGAGCAAAATCATAAACATCATGAATAAGCCGCCTTTTCAGGGGCGTGTTGTCATGGCGGGGTATCGAACACATGACCTTCCCCTGACGTATGGGGCAATGGATGTCTCACTCTTTCTGGGGCTCGGTTCTGAGGGGAGCTGTCGTGCAGTGATGGAGGCGATGGCGTGTGGAACACCTGTCATTGGCGTGGACAAGGGGGCTGTGCCTGAAATCATCAGTGAAGGTGTGACCGGTTTTGTTGTGCCGGAAGGAGATGAAAAACTTTTGACGGAGCGACTTTGCGAACTCCTTTCAAATAGCAAACTTGCATCCGATATGGGGCTGGCGGCACATCAGCGAGCCAATAACCTTTTTTGCCTTTATGACAAAGCTATACAGACGTGTGATGTATATCTGGCTTTGAAACAAGGGCACCAACTGCCATGAAGAGGCCTGCCTTCATATCCCTTCTCATCTTGATTTCGGGGCGGATTCTCGGGACTTTCCTACCCATCTCATCCTGGATATGCCTGACAGGGATTATATTTCTACTTGCCTCTGAGGCATGGCGGCTTTTTAGAAGAGATAAAGCCGCGACACCGGGTAGTGGAGGATTACTTTTCTTTGCCGTTCTTTTCCTTGGTTTATATCAACAGCGCCTGATTGTCGAAGATGATTATACGTCCGAGCAAATTGCAAAAACTCTTTCCGAACGACCGCTTGTCACTATCAAAGGACGTCTCGCCGATGAACCGGATTTCTATCAGAATACATGCAAATTTCCCGTCAGGGACCTCCATCTTTTGCAGGATGGTGTGTCATATCCGATAAACACGAGGGCTCTGGTCTTTGTCTATGGAGACGTGGCGAAGGGGTTAGCCGAAAAAGACCCCGCCTGCGGAGATTTTATCACGATATGCGCCCATGCACTCATTCCCCCTTCGTTAAGGAATCCCACCCTTTTCAATTATCGCGCATATCTGCGCCTCAAGGGGATTCACCTCATGTTCCGAATCAATGTGAAGAATGCGGTGGAAACTTCACCACCACCGTATGGACGTTCCATTTTTTACAGCTTATATCATTCTATTTCACATTTACGTGTGATTGCAGACGAGATCTTCAACTCAAACTTATCCGCGAAAAACGCCGCCATGCTGAAAGGAATTACGCGCTCGGAGACGCATGATATATCAAGGGAAGAAAGGGAGGATTTTTTCCGAACGGGACTTGTTCATCTTTTTGCCGTGAGCGGGCTGCACGTTGGCATGTTTGCCGTTTTTATCATTTTTATCCTGAGACTGACGCATCTTAACATCCGCATCGTTTCAATCCTGACAATTATATTTATATGGTCGTTTTGCGCCTACGTGGGATTTCGCACCCCTGTGGTCAGGACATCAATAATGGTGACCTGCCTCCTCGCATCATACTGGCTTCCGGGGCTGAGGCGTCCATTGGAAAGTTTGTCCCTCATCTCCTTTGCCGCCTTCTGGACACTCATTTTCAACCCGAGGGCGCTTTTTCAGGCAGACTTCCAGTTTTCATACGTCTGCGTCTATGCCATTATAATTTTCATGCCATTCTTCGAAAATCATCTCATGTTTAACCTTGAAAGATTGCCACAGGAGAAAAAAGGTAGACGTGCAATAATAAACCGGTTTGTTTTGCGTCCCCTCTTTGTCGTCATCTCCATTCAAATCGCCCTTCTGCCACTCATGGCTTATTATTTTCAAAAAATGTCCCTCGTGGCTTTGGTTGCCAATCTTATCATCATACCCCTTGTCTTCCTCTGCCTGAATGGCGGGATACTCATGATAACACTTGGTGCGCTCTTTCCCTTCACCCTGTCTCTCCTTGGAGGCTTGACAGAGATTGCATTGAATCTTTTGAGGTGGGTAGTTCAACAGTTATCACACTTTCCTTTCGCCATGGTTTATCTCCCATCACTCACATGGATTGTGGTGGGAGTTTATTATGTAGCGCTTCTCAGCGGGAACTGGATTTTAGAAAGGCGGGAGTGGAAACAGCGTAGAAAAATCGCCTTTATTCTCACAACGCTTTTTCTCGCCGCCTTATTGCTCTGGTTCTCTATTCTCCCGCGAGGTAAACCGGAGGTTGAGGTTGTTTTCTTAGACGTCGGGCAGGGGGACAGCATCTACGTTGAATTTGCAGGCGGGACGAATATGCTCATTGACGGCGGGAGGGGATACCCACGTGACATGGGAGCGGAGGTCATATCTGAATTTCTGGAGCGCCGAGGCATCGATTCCATTGATGTGGTTGTAGCCTCCCACCCTGACGCTGACCACATCGGCGGACTGCCTTCCATCTTTAATCGCTTTTTCGTGGACATGCTCATCGAGGGTGAGAGCACGCCAAATTCGGCGCAATATGCAACCCTTTATCAAAAGGCGAGGGAATGGGGAATAGTTAGAAAAAGTGTATCGCGGGGGGACGAACTCACAGGCTTTGACGGCGCTGAAATGCTGGTTTTAAACCCACCACGCCCCACACCTGAAACATGGAATGACAATAACCGTTCCGTTGTCCTGCTTTTGAAAACCAAAGATGCGGGGTTTTTATTCACGGGCGATGCAGAAGTAAAGGCGGAACATAACATGTGTGCTTCCGGGGTTGATTTGCATGTGACAGTCTTGAAAGTGGGGCATCATGGAAGCCGCACAGCCACATCGGAAGAATTTCTAAAAAATGTGCATCCCATCATTGCAGTGATTTCCGCTGGCAAGGGAAACATCTATCATCATCCGCATACTGAGGTCTTAAATAGACTCAAGACACACGGCATAAGAATTTATCGCACAGATGAACAGGGAGCAATTACCATGCAGGTCAGAAGAGGAAAGATCATTACCAAAACGGAGGAATAAAAATATAAATGAAAATAGATGGATAATTTCAATGTTCAAGCATGTCGAAAACCTTGTTCATATTGAGGATATCTATGATTTCCTTAACGCGGGGTTTCACCCGGTGTAGAGCAAAGGAGATGCCCCTTTGTGCGAGGCGTTTTTTAAGTCTGAGAAAGAGACTGAATGCGGCGGTTTCAGCATAAGGCACTTCGTCCATATTGATGATGACCTGTCTCAGTCCAATATGTTTTGACACGGCGGCATCAATCACATCCCTGAGTGCAAAACAATTGCTCGCAAACAAGGCATGTTCCACATGAACAAGCAGGTTGTTATCTTTCACCTCGCTTGTGATTACAAGGTCTAACGGTTCATCCATACGCCGGTTACCGCCTTTGACATAACGGTCAGTGTGACGTCTATCCGCTCTACTTCTCCTCCGAGCCATCGTCCATACCTCCTGTGCCGAGTTTCTCAATTCCCAATGTCTCCATTTGAATTGTGATAAGTTTTCGAATGCCCGTTTCAGCCAGTATAAGCATCTCATCCATCAGGGTGCGTGAAAAGGGTTTACTTTCCGCAGTTCCCTGCACCTCAATAAGCCCCCCGGAGCCGCTCATTACAATGTTCATATCTACCTCTGCCTGAGAGTCCTCAAGGTATGAGAGGTCGAGCACGGGGCGACCCTCCACAATCCCAACACTTGTTGCCGCCACAAAATCCTTGAGCATCAGGCGCCCCAGCTGATTTGCCGCCACCAGTTTCTTCATGGCGAGTCCGAGGGCAATGAACGCGCCCGTAATGGAAGCCGTGCGAGTGCCGCCATCCGCCTGAATCACATCGCAATCCACGATGAATGTGCGCTCTCCCAGGCTTTCCAATTCCACAACAGCCCGTAATGAACGCCCGATAAGGCGTTGAATTTCCGCCGAGCGTCCTGGGATGATTCCTTTAGACCGGTCGCGAGGTTTACGCGTGTTGGAGGCGCAGGGAAGCATATCGTATTCCGCCGTCACCCATCCCTGTCCTGTTCCGATGAGATGTGGGGCAGGATGATTATCCATAGTGACAGCGCACAAGACCTGCGTGTTGCCGAGCTCAATCATAACGGAACCCGCCGCATATTGCAAGACGTCGACAGTTACCTTGACCGGTCGCATCTCATCGGGCTGACGTCCATCAATCCGCATGATGTTCTCCTTTTATGTGGACATCATTCCTCCGTCCACCGCGTGCGCCATCCCCGTACATCTATCTGAATATTCGGTGTATCCTTGAATCCCGGGTCTTTAAAATTCTTGCTGAATCCGAGCCCGCCAAAGAGCTTTGTCCCATCCTCCAAACTCGTCACAATGCCGGCAATAACCTCAAAGTCATCCTGGTCAACCTTCCCATCACCCGTGAGGTCGTCCATGATTTCATCGTTATTTTCATCAATAATGAATATAGCCGAATCCCCGTAAATGGTGCGTGTGAACTGTGCGATGTCAAGCCCCTTGCGCCTCAGCAGTTCCACCTGATTTGGAGTCATGAATCCGCGCAGGATTTTCAGAGTCGTCACCTTGACGCCCTTCTCCTGTAAGGCGGTTATCATGTCTTCCAGCCTTTGAACAAGTAAAGGGTTCAGGGCAATGAAACTGACCTTGTCTTTTTCCGATGCAGGACAAAAATCGCCAAGTTTGAAATGTTTTGAAATTGGGGCGGAGGCATTCTCCGGCGTCACCTTGATAAAATATTGAGGCGGTGAATAGGCATCGCGGTGTGAAAGCACAGGCTCTCGGACATTCTCCGCCTTCTCATTCGGATATAGACCGATGGGATATCCTTCAATAACGCCGCCACCTTCACGGTCAAAGGGATACATGACAAGGATGTTAAAAATAAGCGTCCCCGCGAGGTTAAGGTCTCTCATGGTTTTCTGTTCGGGGGCAATGCTTGAACAAGACGTATCTTCTGTTACGAAAACGGAGATTTTGTGTGAGCCGGGCGTGTCTGGAGCCTTCCAGACAATTCCACCGGGAAGAAATTTCTGAATGGTGCCGCCGGTAACTTCCCATCGGAGCGCGCGTCCCTGTTTCATGAGATAAACGCCTGAAGTGTCAGGCAGGGGAGAGACCTCAATCTCTGTTTCGCCTGAGGGTTTCTCAGATTGCTCAACGAGCAATTTTACGATGTCACCCGGTTTTACAAAAAACGCCCAGCCGCTTTCGCACTTGAGAATTCTTCCGTCGCTCATCTCTAAAGAGCCGGAAAGGGAAATAATTTTGGATGCAGGTGCTGGCGGAGGCGGACCGGGTTTCGGTTCTTCCTTATCATTGGAAATTGTGACAACTTTTTTGGTTGGAGAAGGAGCAGGCGTTTTAGACTCTTCCTGGGATAATGCGGCAACATAAGTGAACATGAGAATCGCTATCAGGAACATAATTATTCTGAACCGGCATCTCCCATTCATAATTTTACCCTTTCATTTATTAATACTTATTTAAATAATAATTCATGGAAAAAAAAGCACAAGCCCCTGAAAATTGCAAGGATAAACTTTCAGATTATATCACTTAATTTTGCAATTGACGGGATGTGCGCATCCAGCAGAAATTAATCATCATAAATAAAAAGGAGATAAAAGTATGACAGGCATGGTGCTTAAGCTTGGTTTTATCGGTTTGATGATGGTGGCATCTGCCACATGGTCGAAAGCCGCGGACCTTCCGGATATTTCCCTGCCTGCCCCACGCATGGAAGGCGGTAAACCCCTAATGCAAGTCCTTAAGGAAAGACAATCATTACGTTCATTCAGCGAGAAGAAATTGCCGCTTCAGACTCTATCCGACCTTCTGTGGGCGGCGGCTGGCATTAATCGTCCGGAATCCAGCAAACGCACTGTACCCTCGGCAAGGAACTTGCAGATTGTTGAGGTCTATACGGTACTGCAAGAGGGGGTGTATCTTTACGATGCCAAGACAAACTGTCTGAAAGCCGTTGCAAAGGGTGACCTGCGCAAACTTACGGGATTCCAGGACTTCGTGTCATCTGCCCCACTTAATTTAGTCTTTGTGGCAGATTATTCGAAGATAAAGGGAACCCCGCCTGAGGACCGGATGCTGTATGCCGCCGCAGAAGCCGGTTATATCAGCCAGAATATCTATTTATACTGCGCATCGGAAGAGCTGGCAACAGTGGTGCGTGCTTCAGTGGACCGTAGAGCCCTGGCAAAGGCGCTGAATCTTTCCGAGCAGTTAAAAATCATACTTGTTCAGACCGTGGGATACCCCAAGAACGAAGGTCGATGAGACTTCAGCAGCTCAATCCACAGATTTCGCAGATTTTCACAGATAATTATGTCACAAACAAGATTGAGGTGAGAAAAATGACTATTTTCAAAACATCTGTTCTGAAAGCGATTCTTGCTTTACTCTTGCTCTTCTCCAATGGGTGCATATCAGGAAATCGAGTGAAGGAAGAGAGCGCACGCTCTGAAGTGATTGTTGAACCCACAAAGTATTTGTCGCGACTTGTTGGTAAACCAGCCCCAAGTTTCGAGAAGATTAAGGCATGGAAGAATACCAAGCCTCTTAACCTCAGTGAACTACGTGGCAGATATGTTCTACTCGACTTCTGGGGTTACTGGTGCGGACCTTGCGTTCGGGATATCCCCGCTTTGATAGCGATTTCCGAGGCTTTTCCCCAAAAGAAACTGATTGTGATAGGCGTGCATGACGATTCCGTTGAGTCCATCGCCGATATGGACAAGAAGCTGGAAAAGGTGCGTGAAAAGATTTGGATGGGGCACGACATTCCTTATCCTGTTGCCCTGGATGGTAGTGGACCCACTGCTATTGAAGGGACTTCCGATACAGTCCGTGGGGCAACGACGGCGGCTTATGGAATAACTGCGTTTCCTACTGCCGTGCTGATTGACCCTTCAGGCAAAATTTTGGGACGATTCCATGCTCCCAGTTTAGACGAAAAAATCGCAGGACTTGAGCGGCTTCTTGGTGTGAAGGCGGAGAAACCAGCATGGCAACGAAGCTTTGACGCTGTATATGGACTAAAAAGAGGTCAATTACTTTGCCACATTTCTCTACCGTATCTACCCGAACGGAAGGATTTTTTCTGGCGACAATTCATCCGGTGGGGATGGTTCAATGTTCCCAACGAACAAATGCCTCGCATACCTGATAGCGCCATATTAACATGGAACGAGCAGAAGGAACAAATTGACGGTGGAATGAATTTCAGTAATTTGAGCATCCTCGATATTTTGACAAATTTCGGTTTTCACGAGTGGGAATTCCAGGGCGATTTGCAGATGTTACAGCGACAAGTCCCGGGAGACTGGGTAAAACGCGAAGAAGTCCAACGTGAGAATCTGCTTGCGCAGTTTGAAGAAATCTTGCGCAAAGAGATAGGGCTTCCAATCCGCTTTATTCCAAATGAGGTAGAGCGTGATGTATTCATTGTTACGGGTAGATTTGAGTTCCATCCGATTAGCAAGGAGTATGGCAATAATATTGCCCTGTTTGTCGAAAAGCCGGATCCGCCGAAAAACATCCGGCGTGGGGGAGGAAGCGGCGACCTCAACTCTTTCCTTGATTATGTGAGCCGTCTGATTAACATTCGTATAATTAACAAAAGTATCTCAAATACAGGTGAAAATCTGATATGGCGTCAGCATAGCACTGCTCAAACAAGCCAACTCAGGACCAACAATGCCCTTATCGACACCCTTCTTGAAAATATATCCAAGCAGACGTCACTTCATTTTCAAAGGCAACGTCGACGCGAACACGTCTGGCTCATTAAAACAGACAAGTGACTTTTATATTGAAACAGATTAGTGGTGATAATCCTGAAGTGCCTGGATAGTGGGGGAGCCTAAGCGTAATGAGGCGATGCCCTCGGCGGCGGCACGCGCGGCGGCGATGGTTGTGAGAAGCGGTAAATCGCGGATGAGAGTGTTGGAACGTATCTGATACTCATCCGGTGTTGTCTCAATGCTCGTGGTCGTGTTGATGACCATCTGCACTTCATTATTAATCATGAAGTCAATCACGTGTGGACGTCCCTCGCTTATCTTTTCGCACGGCGTTGCCTCGATGCCGTTTTCGCGAAGAAATTTCTGGGTGCCGAGAGTAGCAATGAGATGGAATCCCATCTCGCGGAATTTTTTCGCCACCGGCAGAAATGCGGGCTTGTCTTTATCTGCAATGCTGATGAATATGCCACCCTTCATGGGAAGCGCAAGAAGCGCCGCAATCTGACTCTTTGCAAATGCACGCCCGAAATCTGTGTCTATACCCATGACCTCGCCCGTTGAACGCATCTCAGGTCCGAGTGTGATTTGACAACCGGGGAATTTGTTGAATGGAAGCACTGCCTCCTTGACCGCATAGTGGGTGATTTTGGGCTCCTCAGTAAATCCAAGTTCATCGAGAGAATGTCCCACCATCACAAGGGCGGCAATCTGAGCTATCGGGATGCCGACCGCCTTGCTGACATAAGGAACGGTGCGGCTTGCACGTGGATTGACCTCAAGCACGTAAACCTGTTCATCCTTGATGGCGAACTGGATGTTCATAAGTCCCTTGACTTGCAGTGCAAGCCCCAGCTCAACCGTCTGGCGCCTCACGGTTTCTAAAACTTTTTGCGAGAGTGTGCGTGTGGGAATCACACATGCGCTGTCACCGGAATGAATCCCCGCCGCCTCGATGTGCTCCATTATTGCCGCAATGACCACCCGCCTGCCATCAGCCACGGCATCCATATCAACTTCGGTCGCATCCACAAGAAACTTATCCACAAGCACGGGATGATTTTCGGAGACCTGTGCGGCGCGAGTTATATAGTCGCGAAGTTTGTCCTCCGTATAGACGATTTCCATGGCGCGTCCGCCCAGCACATAGGATGGACGCACCATAACAGGGTATCCAATACTTCGTGCAGTATCGCGCACTTCCTCAAATGAATAACCAGCGCCATGTTCGGGCATCAAAATTCCAACCTGTTTTCCAAAAGCACCGAAACGCTCCCTGTCCTCGGCAAGGTCGATGGATTCTGTTGACGTTCCAAGGATGCGCACGCCCTGACTCTCAATCTGACGGGCAATGTTGAGCGGCGTCTGTCCTCCGAACTGAACAATCACACCATCTGGTTTTTCAACATCTATGATATTCAAAACGTCCTCGGCAGTTACCGGTTCAAAATAGAGCTTATCGGATGTATCGTAGTCTGTGGAAACCGTTTCCGGGTTGGAATTCACCATGATGACTTCGTAACCATCTTTTTTAAGTGCGAAGACCGCCTGGACACAGCAGTAATCAAATTCAATGCCCTGCCCTATGCGGTTTGGTCCGCCGCCCAATATTATCACCTTTTTCTTGTCCGAGCGAATGGATTCATTTTGAGAATCATACGTGGAATAGTAATAAGGTGTGTATGCTTCGAACTCTCCGCCGCATGTGTCCACCGCTTTGAATGCGGCGGCGATACCGAGTGATTTGCGCATGGCGCGCACAATGAAGGCATCACCCGCACCGCTCAAAAATGCAATCTGGTGGTCTGAGAATCCATGCTGTTTTGCTCGGCGCAACTGGCGCTCCAATAAACGGGTCTCTTCCTCTTCCCATTCAGAGAGCGATGCCTTTTCCATATAAGTCTTGATTGCCATGTTCAAAAGTTGCGAACCCCTGATGGCGTTCTCCACGTCAATAATCTCGCGGACATTGTCAACGAACCATGGGTCAACTCCACTCATCTTGAATATTTCGTGAGACGAATATCCCTCTTTTATGGCATCCTTGACGTAAAGGATTCGCTCTGGATTGGGTGTGCGGAGTCTGTGCAGGAGTTCAGGGCGGATGTATGTGCTTTTTCCGTCGCCGCCAAGACCATATCGCCCCGTCTCAAGACCACGCATCCCCTTCTGCAACGCCTCTTTGAAGGTGCGTCCGATTGCCATCGTCTCTCCAACGGATTTCATCTGAGTTCCGAGGATTGACTGCGCACCAGGGAATTTCTCAAAGGCGAAACGTGGAATCTTGACAACACAGTAATCAATGGTCGGCTCAAAACATGCAGGGGTCTTTTTCGTGATGTCATTGGGGAGTTCATCAAGACGGTACCCAACCGCAAGCTTTGCGGCAATCTTTGCAATTGGAAAACCGGTTGCCTTTGAGGCGAGCGCAGATGAACGTGAAACGCGCGGGTTCATCTCAATTGCTACACGGCGACCGGTCTGCGGATTGACGGCAAACTGGATGTTAGAGCCGCCAGTATCAACCCCGATGGCGCAGATGATTTTGCGTGCGTCATTCCGCATCTCCTGATATTCCTTGTCGGTCAAGGTCTGGGCAGGCGCCACAGTGATGGAATCGCCGGTATGGACGCCCATGGGGTCAAGGTTTTCAATTGAGCAGATGACAACAAAGTTATCTGCGCAATCCCGCATCACCTCCAGCTCGAACTCCTTCCAGCCGAGGAGCGATTCCTCAATAAGAACCTCCGAGATGGGCGAAAGAGCGAGACCGTGCTTCACCGCCTCTGTATATTCCTCAATGTTAAATGCGATGCCGCTGCCAGTTCCACCAAGGGTATATGATGGACGGATGATAACGGGGAATCCGATTTTCTCAACAATGGCAAGCGCATCGGCAAGATTGTATGCGAATCCACTCCGCGGGACATCAATGCCGATTTTAAGCATCGTCTCCTTGAAATAATAACGGTCTTCTGCGCGCTTGATGACCTCAGCGTTAGCACCTATCATCTGGACGCTGAATTCTTCGAGCACGCCCGACTTGTAGAGTTCCGTAGCGAGGTTCAACCCCGTCTGACCGCCAAGCGTGGACAGCAGGGCATCGGGACGCTCCTTCCTGATAATCTCGCGGGCAAATTCAAGCGTCAGGGGTTCAATGTATGTGCGGTCGCCAAATTGCGGGTCGGTCATGATGGTGGCGGGATTAGAATTGATGAGGCAGACCTGATAGCCTTCCTCGCGCAAAGCCTTGCATCCCTGTGTTCCCGAATAATCAAACTCACACGCCTGCCCGATGATTATCGGTCCCGACCCTATGACAAGAATCTTCTTTATGTCCGTTCGCTTTGGCACAAAACATCCTCATGATTGATATTATTCAAAATTATTAGGGGAAAAGCTAATGACCCGCGTCCCAAGCGTCAAGCAAAAGAAATTGGAATCATAGAAGTAGATGGATATGAACCCTATGATCAGATACAATTCAAGCAAAATAGTCCGCCGCAAAAGCCTGAGCTGCCTGAATATGTTCAGGGCGGAGTTGCGGATAAGAAGCGAGCAAATCCTGCAAAGGAGAGCCATTTCCCAAACGTTCAAGTATCAGTTCCACAGTCAGTCGTGTCCCTTTAATAACCGGCTTGCCCATCATGACATCAGGGTGTTGTTCAATATAATCGTGCCAGTCCATATAAAATGACCTCCATCAATATTTCATTATGAGCCCAAACCCAATTATTCCTTATAGGATAAGAGAAAA
>Ga0172366_10001164_pt1 | contig 20416 bp, 17 predicted proteins | sample LakKivSesite69cm_FD_114533 | JGI IMG/M metagenome (GOLD analysis project Ga0172366, IMG submission 114533) | Sediment microbial communities from Lake Kivu, Rwanda - Sediment site 69cm | ecosystem: Environmental > Aquatic > Freshwater > Lake > Sediment | place: Rwanda: Western Province, Lake...
ACTAGTCCAGGAAACTGTTCTGGACGGTACTCAACTCCTGGATAACTCTTAACAACCGCGTTCAAATCAACTTTCTGGTTTAAGGTGGCAGAAGCAACAACGTTTTGAATTTTTATTATGGCTTTAGTCTTCGGCATTGGACACCGCTTCTCACAGTGCGCGCCCCGACATCGATTTCATTCGATGACGCTTAAGCTTCCGCTTCTCCCCAGTCGCAACTGCCGTTCACCGCTGAACCAGGTTACTTCACCATTTTTGACGTCAATTACGTCACCCTTATGAACCATGTTGATCTGCTGGTTCCATAAACTCATTTTCATTGAACCAGTTTCGTCTTTGATAAGTGCGTTTGATACACACGCCGTTGTTCCATATCTCGTGTGGACGATTTTAGATTCTGGAATCTCAAGCACCTCTGCTTTGAGACTGCCCTTTTTCATTCCAACCTTCAAGTCCCCAATCTTAGAGTTTACACCCTCGAAATTCTTGACTGAGGAAGTTTTGGCTAAGATTGCTTTCGTGTAGCTTTCGAGCTGATTTTTTCCTTGCAAGATGGTAATCGATATCGGAAATTGAGCTACAACCTTTCGACCGTTGGTAAAGAGAAAAATCGCTGAATTTTTCGTCCTCTTACGACATTTTATAACCAACTGCTTACATTCTGACCCTTCGTGATTCCAAGCTTCCACAATGCAATTGAAAAATTCACTCGAATCAACCTTATGCAGCACAGTGATTCTGGCAAGGTACTCCAGAATCCTTCCTTCTTTGTATGAATGCATGCTGTTAAGAGGCCTGCCTCTACCTCTCCAAATGTGTTTAGCCATCTAACTTGTTTCCACTTTGTTGTTTTTGACGCGTAAAATCCATCATTGAAACAATAGATCTGGAACGCGCATCTCAATGTTCTCAACGTCACTTATATAGCTTAACTGCTAACCATACCTGCCGCGCGCGCTAAGACGCTTAGGGTTGTTCAAAAAGGTAGGTTTGAGGTATAAACGAATTAGTGGAAGAACCGCCAAAAATTTTAAATTGACATCCGGGATATGTACCTACGGTGGTGTTTTTGGTTAAAGTGAAGAAACGTTCTGGAGTTACGCAGGATTTCGATAAGGCAAAACTGAAAGCTTCTGTTAAGAAAGCTGGAGCCAAAGATGAACACGCAACAAAGGTTGCCGACAACCTTGCAAGTAAAGTAAAGGAAGGAACGATGACTGTCGAGATAAGGCGATGGTGTATAACCGAACTTAGACCACTAGACCCAAAAGCTGCAAAAGCCTACGAGACATTTGAAAAACCAGCAAAGAAAAAGTAAGTCTCGCCAAAAATCCATATACTTCTCTCTTTTTAGAAAAGTCACTCCTGAAGGGTTGATAGCGCGCGCATAGGACCCCTATACCGTAACACTTAAGACACATGCTTCTAATGAGCAAAGCCCGACAGCAACTGGTGTACTGATATGTCAGATATAGAACAAACGGAAAATGAGGCATCTGCTGGAAAAGTTGAAAGCGAAGAGGCGGTAGAGAAAGCAGAAGTTGAAAGCGTCGAAGCTGTAGAGGAAAAAGAAGTCGAAAGCCGTGAGGCACCTCCCAAAGTTGGCAAAGAGCAAAATGCAGTCTACATCGGGAACAAACCTGCAATGAGTTATATCTTGGCAGTCATCACAGCTTTCAATATGCCTGACACGAATGAAGTCGTCCTGAAAGCGCGAGGTCGTGCCATAAGCACAGCTGTTGATGTTGCCGAAATCCTTCGCAACCGATTTCTCAAAGACGCCAAAGTCAATTCCATTGCTATCGGCACTGAAGAAGTAGCATCCAGAGAAGGCGGAAACCCCAGAAACGTCTCAGTAGTAGAAATCGTCATTAAAAAATGAGTAACGTGAGAAAACAGACCGCCTATCTACCCTATTTTCGCAGAGACAACGTACGCACGCCAAGCTTTTTATTTCACAGTGCAGGGGCACGCCGCGTTGAATAAACATGGATCGATCGATCGGCGGAGTCAGACGCTTTGATTCACGCACGCTATATCATTTATGTAAATTGTCTTTTATTGACCTCCTCTGACTGATATTGATATGTCTTGAGTTATAGGGTAAGTCATTTCCTGGAAAACCAAGGTAATTGTGTCATTGACTTCTGTAGGTCTGCTTGGGGCCAGAAGTTCAAGTGAGATTATTGTCGTTCCAGTGGGCACATCTCCGATTTTTATCACGTTGCCAACAATTTCATGTGTAGATGATTGTATTGCGAATTTTTCGAAGAGAACGTTTGTTTGGATAGCTACCCCATGGGCAACGGATTCTGTTGGATTTGTTATAATGAAGCTCATTGTTATGTTTGAATTCACTTTGACTATCGATGGGTAGGAGCTGCTTAGGCTGAGCGAGGGATTGTTAGTTGGTGTGGGTGTTATCGTTGGTGATGGCGATGGCGAAGGTGAAGGGGACGGAGATGGGGAAGGAGAAATCGTAGGAGATGGTGATGGCGAAGGTGAAAACGTAGGGGTTGGGGAAGCAGTCGGCGTTGGTTCAGTGATGTTCGTAAGCGTGTTGGCAAAAAAGTAGAAAATCCCACCCGCAAGAAAAAGGATTCCTACCAAGAAGGCGATTTTTGCAACGATAACCTCTCTTCTTGTTTCTTTGCGGAAAGTTTCCTTTATTCTGAAGGCCAGATACAAAACGACGGCTGAAAAGAAGACTAGTACAAGTATTAATGCGAATACGATGCCTATTATGGCGATGTCGAGAGATATCTTTATGTCACCTCTTGGGTTTTTCCCATTCCATTATTATGTTAACCATCTCTTCGGTCAGGCTCATTATTCTGATTCCGTCAAGAAATACGTTGTAAAATAGCAGTAGAGGAACTGCCAAGTAATCTCTTTTCTCAGGTTTTGGCTCTAGACTTAGCGCAACAATTCCAATTGTCAGATCGACAATGAGATACAATATTATTCCAATTAATGAAGAGTAGGATTCGCTGGCGAGAATCCATGTTAGCAATGTGACCAGTAGCAACGCCATGTTGAGAAAAGGCGAGATAACATCGAGCCACAGGTTGGGAATTCCGAAAATGCCTGCAAGACCGTACTTAGTGCGCATATACATATCCCGATGTTTGTCGAGTACCTGGATCATCCCCCTATACCATCTTCGTCTTTGCTTCATCAAATCTTCCATGTTTTTCGGTGCATCTGTGTAGGCTATGCTTCCATCTTCGTATTCAATCTTGTAACCGCGTCTTAGTATCTTGACCGTTATGTCAAAATCTTCTGCAAAGGTGTCATCAGAAAAAAAGCCAGCCTGTTCAACGGCTTCTTTTTTCAAGGCAGCCACTGGACCTGGCACTACCATCACGCATCCGAGCACTGATTGAGCTTTTCTCACTAGGTTGATTCCAGTGGCATATTCTGCTGATTGGACAACGTTAAGTATTTTCGGTTCTGGATTTACCCTCACGTTGCCCGCAACTGCACCGAGACGCCCATTTGCGGCAAAACGGCCAACTAAGTTTCTCAAAGCTTGCTTGTCAAGCTTAGTATCAGCATCTACAGTTAGAATAATTTCACCGTCCGATACGCTTATGCCTTTGTTCAAAGCGTTGGGCTTTCCCTGATTTTCTTGGCGAATAACCTTGACTCCAAAGTTGCTTGCTTCTTCAAAGGTTTTATCCGTCGAACCGTCATCAACTACTACTATCTCATAGTTTGGATAATCCAAGTTCTGTAATGATTTAATGCAACTTGCGATAGTTTTCGCTTCGTTGTATGCTGGAACCACTATCGAGATTTTCGGGAAGACTCTCAGTTCTCTGCTTCTGCGTGTCCAATTGTAAATCAAAGATAAACAAAGTTGAGCAAGCAGCTTCAAAGTTGCTATAATCAGCACAGCGTAAAAAAGATACAGTATTGCACTCATTATGGTCTAAACTCATTCCCAATTTTGTTTCTTGAACTACCCCGCTGGACCAACAACAGTTGAGTGCGCGCTTCAAATGATGTACCATGACAATCACACAAGGAAGGTTCACTTGAGCATAATTTTCCTGAAGTAGGTGTATAAATATTATGAATTGTCGGTATCTCTTATCAAATCAACCTCAATCTTGTACTATCCATGTGTATCCAGGATTGGCAATTTCTAAATTTTCTAATTCGCGCGCATTGAAAAATTGGGAAAAAGAGAAGTCAGCCTCGCTGCACATTTTCTCGACTGAAACCTTGAAAGCCATTCACTAGCGAGTGAACAGAAATGCGAATTGAGAGCCGAAAGTAAGAGAATCTGAAGAAAGAACGTGCCACGTTTCACTCTTGAGCTCGCGAGTTCATGGACTTCACAAGCAGTGTTCTATTCGAAACTGTGCACAAACGCCGTGTTCACAGGAAATTCAGCCCTATTCCAAGCCAATTCGGAAAACAGAGGAAAAAGGACAGAGAACGGGTTTCTCGAGAATCCTCTCATCTTGTGAATACTGAATCGTTTTTTCCTTCGGTCTTCTGGGAATTTCAGGGAAATATGGAAAGTGACAGTTTTGTTGCACTTTCCTGCTACAATTCTCCATGCTTTTCCATGCTCTCAACAAGCGCGCGCTTGGATAGATGTAGCTAGAGGGGATGAAATGGTTCAAGAGTAGACTTTGCTCCACGTGTGCACATGCTATAATTATGTGAACGGCCACATGTTATATGGCCACACGCTCCAACCTAGGTTACCAGGCCAATTCAGCGCGGCAAAGGGCATTGAGAGTAGGACCAGAATCGCAGTATAAACCAGGAATATAATCGCAATGTCTTTGCGGTTCTCAGGTCGCTCTTTCTTAAGGCACGTTCTTGCTGGAAAGCTCACGGTGCGCTTGATGAACTGAGACAGAGGTAGCATGAATGGAGTGGTATTCTGATACTTCACATATTCGTCACCATGCTTTTCTCTCATCTTCACCTCCTCTGCCAAAGCCACGCAGATAATGAGTATTGAGGAGATAAGCCATGCAAAACTGGCCCCAGGGTTCTCTCCTCCTCTGACAACAGGGGTAAGGGAGGCAAGCAACATCACGCCATAGCTCCAGATCAGCCAACCAAGATACTGTGGGTGCCTTGAGTGTCTATAGAGCCAGAAATCAACCACTTTCCTTCTCTGAATCTTAGAATAGAACCAGTTGATCGTGCCTAAAAGGAATATCAGGAGACCCAGTGCTATCAGGATATATGCCAGAGTCACTCTGACATCCAAATGAAGACCATTCCAGTAGTACCAAGTCATTCTGGATCGAACAAGAAACTGAGTCACGGGTGAACCAATGTCTAGGCTGATCGACGAAAATACCAGCGAAAGCGGAAAAGCAACGACCATGTAGGGCACATAGGCTATGTCGCCAAGCTTCAGTATACTCTTAGAAGGGTCCCAGATAGGTAGCCAAGCAACCCTAAGAATGCCTATCCCAGACAGGAAAAACATGTAGGCGGCAAAATAGCCAAATGTAGGAAGGAAGAAAGCAACGGATCCCGCTCTCAAGAAGCCTATTCTCTGTGTTGCAAAGCCGGCAACAATCAGAACTGCTAGCAGAGCGAGACATGCATACCCTATTGATCTCACGTAGTGGGAGTTCATGAATTCCTCGATCAGTTCCGAGTCGATGGCTGGATTATAGTCTGGGATGCCTAGAAGGTTGACCGCCAGACTGTTCAACAAACGAGGGCCCTCAAGTGTAGCGAAGGTCAGTCCCGCAGTGAAGACAACTGCCAACAACGTGAGAATCAGCATTTCTGCATCTTTTTTCCACAAAGCCGGCTCTCCTTGTTTCTACCGTATCTAGCCATCGGTTTATTAAATTGTATGGTCGACAGGTCGTGCGCACTAGTGTATGCAATCGCGCGCGCTCATAGTCACCCAAGCCCTATCACAGCAATATTTAACCAAACACACGCTTCGAAACCCCGAAATCGATCGATCGAGGAGCCATCGGTCGGCGTGGGACAAAATATGAAGCAATACTCCCACAATCAAAGTCTCCATAGCCCAGTGCATACGATCGATGATCGATATTTCTTCTTTCTGTTCTAGAATATAAGCAGCTTTCAACGGAATTTCGCGCGTGCTGTCAATATCTCCGACAGGAATTTCCAAAGCAATAGAGAATATTCGATTGATAAAACTCTTCGAGCTCGACGAAGTCTGGCTGTCTCAAATCTCTCAGTTCTCAGTGTGCAAAAACTTAATTCATTGTTCTGACTATTTGCGAGTGGTGATTGTGATGAGCATGGGAAGTGCCAAGAAGAAACCGATGACTAAAAAGGAAAGAGAAGAAAAAAAGAAGAAAACACAAAGAGAAACGCTTAAAGAAGTAGTCTCAATTATTGTGCGCTATCAATTCTTGGCGAGCTCTTCGGGCTCAACGAAGCCTATCTCTTTCTAACCTCCTAGTTCTTTCAAGAACTACCTAGCTAATCTCCATCTAGTCTCTATGTTCTTTGCAACCTCTAAGACAAACGCACCCAATCTCTTTGCAACCTCTCAGTTCTATCCATCCTCTCTGTTGCCGAACACTACTCAACATTATCATTGTTCATGCTATCATATGTCATACCTCGTATTTTCACGTAACAATAAAGTTTCTAATTTTCTAAGCGGGTAGAAGAAATAGAAATTTCTGATTTTTCATCGTTTAGAATTTAGAAATTAGAAGATTAGTGGGGTCTTCCAGTGCACGGTGAAGAGGAAAGTCGAAGGCATAGTATCTTTGCTTCAACTAGAGACACAGGCTATTTCCTTTAGTTCCAACATTTTTTTATATGTCAACGAAAGAAAGAAAAAAAGAGGAGATTTTGTCGATGCCATTTCAATTGCCAAAGTCAAAACACTTTCAGATCGAGCGATTGGCGGATGGTGTCTATGCTGCAGTTGCTTCTGAGCAAGGTTATGCTATTTGCAATGCTGGTATCATCGACATTGGCGATAGAACAATTCTCTTCGACACGTTCATCTCTCGATCGATCATTTCGTTGTTTCGTGTCTGGCTAGAACATTTCTCGATGCTCTTCTTTGAAAGACATGATCGAATCTTGATTGAGAATTCCAAGTCTTGCTTTTTCATAAATCTCTTTCAGTTTCTCTGATGAGAAGTCAGTTTAGTGTCTAGCCAAAACTGATTTTGGTACTCTACCGCAAAAAGCGTCAACATACGTTTCAGACACTCCTAGTCTGAGCATTTCAGAACAGAACCATTGACGCAGTCTCTGTGATGTGATGCCTATGCCAGTCTTGTCTCTAGCAATTCTCCACAGTTCAATTGCTTCTTCTCTCTGCATTGGAAACAGTCTCTGACTTTTTGACGATTTCTTGGTCGCCAAATACTCTTTCACAACTCGTTCAGCTTCATCATTGTAGAAGCTCACCCAGGACTTCTTCGTTTCACCTTCATGATTGTCTGGTGTTGTCTTTTGCTTACTGAAATCAATGTTTTCAAGTTTGAGTGAGAGAATTTCATCTCTTCTCAATCCTGTCGTTGCATAAATCATGAACAATGCTCTCTCTTTCGGAGTGTCGAGATCGATCGATAGAACTGTTTCAGCTGTTCTTTGCTCAGAATCTGTTTTGGTTTGAAGACTTGATGAGGAAACTTGAAGCTTGAAACGACTTCAGGTGCTTTCAAGAAATCTCAAAAGAAGACTTTGAGTGCCATAAGAGTATTCTTGTATTTCGCTGAACTAACATTATCCAGGCTTTTCAGGTATCCGCGAACGTTTTCTGCAGTTACTGACTCTATTGGCTTTGGCAGTTCATTCAAGAATTTCTTAACATAGTAAGTGTGCTCGTAACAGTCTTGTCTGAACGTCTCAAATCAACTTTCAGAAATTCTCTGAACCTATTTAGCAGCTCTTCTGATGGGACTCTTGGTGCTTGAGATTCAGGAATCTGTTACCATTCTTCTTCTGCTGATCCGACTGTGCGCCATTTTTTCAGGTAGATCATTACGATAGCTACGCTTACTACTCCTCCGCCCGCTCCGAGACCTATGTAGAGGGAGTATTTCACGAGGAAAGGCGGTTCTTCGACTTGTATTATTAGTTGCGAACTCATGGTTCCGTATGTTGATGCGTCTTCATAGAACACTGCTTGAACAGCCCATGTTCCAATAGCCTCCGGCCTAAAGCTGCCTGTGAAGGCACCGTCCTCAGCTGTATAGCATTCTACAATTTTGCTTTCGTTTCCAAAGTCGAAGTAGACACTAATTGGAATACCTGCCTCCGCTGGAATTAGATAGCCTTTAACAGTTATGTTTTCACCTATGCTCACCGATTCCCGAGTCAACGTCACATTCAACATTGAAGCACGCTTTACAGAGTAACTTCCGTTTGCAATAAGAACATCTTCCAGCACATCGGTGGCTTCAACTCCGTAAGCCACGGAGGTTCCTGCGTTCTGTCCAGGAATAACCGCCTTGCATGTTCTATTTCCCAAGATTTCCATGGTAAGCAAGGTAACATTCTTCCAGCCATCCGTTGAATAGCGCAGAGTTGCGTTCAGCAAATCCGTGGATTTTGAGATATAGGCAACAGCAGCATTGGTATTGGGGTACATTTTGCTTGGAACAATCGAAGGCACTAAAGAAGCGTCAAACACTGTTTTTGCCAAGAACTTCACTGTTCCACTACCTTTTTCACCGAATAAGACTAGGTGATACAGGCTCTTGCCAGAATGCGGCGCAGTGAAATTCAAAAACATATTCTTACCAAAATACTCACAACTCGCGTAAGCCACGCCTCTATACGCCCCGCTCTGCAGGTTGTAGCCGCCCAGCGTCCCATTCACGCCGCTTCTATTGCCGTAAAGTCCAGGTTCCCAAGCCAACGGAACAGTATCCAAAACAGTGTAGTTCTTGGGTGCCGGGTCCGCCATCAGATAGAGCCGAGCCTCGTACATGTCCAAAGAATCCGGAACCTTGATCCACACTTCTACCTGCTGGCTCTCCGTCGCGAATTCATAAGCCCAGCTCGTATTAAAAACGGGCAAGCCGTTACTGCCTTCTCCCTCAACGTAATGCTCATGCCAAAGGTTACATTCAACGTCTTCGATAATCATGAATGTCGCCTGCTGGGCTCCTCTACTTTCATGAAGATCATTCACTATCATGAAGGTGTAGTTACCGGAAACCTTCGGAACAAAATAGGGCGCAGTAAGGTTGGTTCCCAAGTGTTCAAGTAAGCCTGCGGAAGCGGTGCATGATTTTTCTAGTGCACCCTGAGGGTTATAAACATAGATATCATAGTCTGTTTTGGGTTCTGAACCGTTGTTCACCCATTCACCATAGAAATAAGCATGATAGCTGTGATCAGCCCTAAGAGGGCATATAACGCTCCAATCCTCACCGACATCAATCTGAGACTCGCTGAAAAACACTGGAAACATCGGCTTCTCAACAAAAGACACTGGAAGAAGCCTTACAGAGTAGTTCCCGCTTGCGACAAGAATGTTCTCCAACAAGTCACGAGCTTCAACCCGGAAATCCACAAAAGTGCCCCCCACCTGCCCAGGAATAACCACCCTACAAGTCCTATTGTCCGAAATGCTCATTGCCACCTCAGTTATGCTTTTCCAGCCATCCGTCGAATACTGCAACGTAGCACTCAACAAGTCTGTGGATTTCGAAACGTAGGCAACGGTAGCATTATTGTTTGGATATACTTTACCTGGAAGAATAGAAGGCTGTAAGCAAGCATCGAACATCGTCTTAACCAGAAACTTAACTGTTCCTTTCCCTTCTTCACCTATGAAAACTAGATGGTAGAGGCTTTTACCAGAGTTTAGCGATGTAAAATTGAAAAACATGCCTTGACCATAGTACTCACAGCTCGCATAGGCTACGCCTCGATACCGCTCGCTCTCCGCGTTATAGCCACCTATCATACCATTCACTCCGCTTCTATTGCTGTAAAGGCCAGGCTCCCAAGCCAGTGGAGCACCATCCAAAAGAGTATAGTTCCTAGATGTTGGGTTGGCCATCAAGTAAAGCCTAGCTTCGTACATGTCTAATGTATCTGGAACCTTAACTAGGACCTCCACATGTTGGCTTTCAGTGACAAACTCGTAAGCCCAACTCGTATTAAACACGGGCAAGCCGTTACTGTCTTCTCCTTCAACGTAATGCTCGTGCCAAAGGTTACATTCAACGTCTTCGATAATCATGAAAGTTGCCTGCTGGGCGCCCTGACTTTCCCGAGGGTCGTTCACGATTATGAAGGTGTAGTTACCAGTGTATTTCGGAACAAAGAAGGGCACGTCCACATTGGTTCCCAGGTGTTCAAGCAACCCTGCAGATTCAGTATGAGAACCCTCAAGTATGTTCTGAGGGTTGTAGACGTATATGTCATAGTCTGTTTTAGGTTCTGAGCTGTTGTTCACCCATGCACCGTAAAAGTAAATGTGATAACTGTGATTAGCCCTAAGCGGACAGACAACGCTCCAATCCTCACCGACATCAATTTGAGACTCGCTGAAAAACACTGGAAACATGGGCTTTTCAACAAAAGATGTGAAAGCATGCCTCACAGAGTAATTACCGTATGCGGCAAGAATGTTCTCCAACAAGTCACGAACTTCAACCCGGAAATCCACAAAAGTGCCCCCCACCTGCCCAGGAATGACTGCCTTGCAAGTTCTATTACCCAAAATCTCCATGGTTATTGCCGTTACATTCCTCCAACCGTCCGTTGAATACCGCAGAGTGGCACTCAACAAATCAGTCGACCTTGAAACGTAGGCGACAACGGCATCAGCAAGAAGATACACTTTGCCTGGAACAATTGAAGGTAAAAGACAAGCATCAAACACTGTCTTTACAAGAAACTCAACTGTGCCGCTGCCTTTCTCGCCGATAAAGACTAGGTGATACAAGCTTTTCCCAGAGTGCGGTGCGGAGAAATTCAAGAACATGTCCTGACCAAAATACTCACAACTCGCATAAGCCACGCCTCGATATCCATCACTTTTCAGATTGTAGCCGCCGAAACTGCCATCCCTCGCACCGTAAAGTCCAGGTTCCCAGGCCAACGGAACATCGTTCAAGACAATGTAGTTCTTGGATGTGGGATCAGCCATCAAATACAGCCTAATCTCATATATGTCCAAACTGCTTGGAACCCTGACCCACACTTCTATGCGTTGACTTTCAGTGACAAACTCGTAAGCCCAACTCGTATTAAACATGGGGACACTGCCGCTTTTTCCTTCAACATAATGCGTGTGCCAAATGTTGCATTCAACATCTTCGATTATCATGAATGTTGCTTTTTGAGCACCCATGCTTTCACTGGCATCGTTCACTATTATGAAGGTGTAGTTGCCTGAAAACTTTGGCACAAAAAAAGACTCGTCCACCGTGCTCCCCAAATGCTCAGGCAACCCAGCAGAAGCAGTGTGGTAACCTTCCAATGTGCCCTGAGGATTGTAAACGTATATATCGTAATCTGTTTTCGGCTCTGAACCGCTGTTCACCCATTCACCGTAGAAGTAGACATGATAACTATGATTAGCCCGAAGAGGGCACAAGACACTCCAGTCTTGGCCTATTTCAATCTGAGACTCATTGAACAAGACTGGAAACAAGGGTTTTTCAACGAAAGACGTGAAACCGTGCATTACCGTATAGTTGCCGCTGGCAACGAGAAAGTTCTCCAGTGCATCATGGGCCTCAACTCGGTAACTAACAAACGTGCCTGCTGACTGTCCAGGAATCACCGCTCTGCAAGTCTTACTATCGTTCGAAATATCCATCTGAATTGTATTCACGTTTCTCCAGCCATCTGTCGAATACCGCAAAGTTGCATTCAACAAGTCTGTAGATTTCGAAACATAAGCAACAGTAGCATTCGTAGCCAGATACACTTTGCCCGGAACAATTGAAGGCACTAGACAAGCGTCAAACGCGGTTTTTACCAAGAACTCAATTGTGCCGTACCCCCGTTCACCTATTAAAACTAGGTGATACAGGCTTTTGCCAGAGTTTGACGAACTGAAGTTTAGGAACATGTCCTGCCCAAAGTACTCACAACTTGCGTACGCCACGCCTCGATACCCCTCACTATCTAGGTTGTAGCCGCCAAGGGCTCCATTTACGCCGCTTCTATTACCGTAGAGCCCAAGCTCCCAAGCTAATGGAACATCGTTCAGGAGCGTGTAGTTGCTCGATGTGGGATCAGTCATCTGGTAAAGTCTGACTTCATACATGTCCAATGTACCTGGAACTCTAACTAGAACCTCTACATGCTGGTTTTCAGTGACAAATTCGTAGGCCCAGCTTGTGTTAAGAACAGGGATACTACCACTCCTACCTTCAACGTAATGTGTGCGCCAAGCATTGCACTCCAAATTCTCGATAATCATGAATGTCGCCTTTTGGGCACCCATGCTTTCGCCGGCATCGTTCACTATGATGAAAGTGTAGTTGCCTGAAAACTTTGGAACAAAAAAGGACTCGTCCACCGTGCTTCCCAAATGCTCAGGCAACCCGGCAGAAGCGGTGTGGTTGCTTTCAAGTGTGTTGTAAGGGTCATAAACATAAATGTCATAATCTGTTTTGGGTTCCGATCCGTTGTTTACCCATTCACCGTAGAAGTAGACATGATAACTATGATTAGCCCGAAGGGGACAAATGATGCTCCAGTTTTGGCCTACGAGCACTTGAGATTCGTTGATTAGCACTGGAAACATCGGTTTTTCCATGAAAGTCCTATCAGAGTAGGTATGCACGTATCTTTCATATTCTTGAGAGGTTTGAGCTTTAACGTTAGGGCCCAGCTTGATAAGTAACATGGCCACGGTGATAATCATGCTTAAAGCTATCAGCTTGTTTTTCACTTGCAGAGCGTTTTTCAAAGCCTATCACGACGGTACCTTCTTTGGGTCTTTATTGATATTCGTTATGAATAGCAAATCTTGATCCTCAATTCATATTTGGGAGATGTTAAAGAAAATGCTCCAAAGCGGAAGCAACCCTCGGCGTGACATTATCTCAAACACTGGTACCAAAAGACGCTTGCCCGAAATCAATGCGGGCAAACTTCAGCTTCATTAATGGAAAGCAAGAACAAATGAAAATAGTGCAAGTTGTCTTTAAGCCTATTACCATGAGTTACTAGATAATGTATTTATTGGGGTTATTGCCACTTCCGCACTGCTTGAACCAGTTTTCGCTAATAAGACACCACTTGGAGTCCTTGCCGTCAATTTGCAGGATCAGTATTTGATCAAAACTGTCAAGTCTGGCATATTCTACTAGAACATTATATAGCTTCCGAGTTATCTCCAGATCAAGGTCTTCACACTTATAATCAAGCGCTCTCCTCGCGTGAAAAGTGGCTCTGTGGGTTGTTTCTCCTTCGCAGAAGTTGACGCTGACGCGTCTAACATAGTACAACTTATCCTCATGACGCAGGATCACGTGACGAGCGTTTTCTGAACTGAATTCCGTTCCAGCACCCATGTTGACTAACCCGCCAAGCCCGGAGAACACTCACTTAAGTTAAACAAGCGAAACTAGAACACTTAAATGAAATTTCCATCATGGAAATATGCCGTAAACTGACAGATAGAAAACAACTATGATCTCGTCATTTGCAAAATCATCTAAACCACGATTCCATAACATCGTCTACTTGCATGAGCCGCGAGCTTATACAAAGGCATCCGAATGCGCCAAGGCAAAGGCCAAGCGGATCTGTATAGGCTATTTCACGAATCTATACTGTTAATTCATAAGTCTCATAAGTATAAAGGACTGCCAGAAAGAGAATTACTAAGCATGACTTTAGGTAGAGGAAAAATGTCTGCCGAAATAACTGTCGAACGTCCGGTTGAAAACAGAAACATCGGCGTTGTTGTAAGATGCCTATTATGGCGAATGTGCCCGATCTTCACTCAAAAAGACAAAGGATGCGTCAACAAAGGCAGTTCAGCCTGCAAAGAATTCATTAGATTACAGATAAACGAAGACAGGCCATATGCAGGAGACCTGCGCTAAGTAACCGTACAACAACCAAGAAAAAGCAGTCATGATTTTCCCTTTTTCACATTTAAAGGAACCAGCTAATATACAGCTTCTGAATACACAGAAGAGAATTAAACGTGAACGTAAGTCCAAAATTCTGTGAGTATTCATAAGCAGAGGGTAGCATGCGCCAAGATTATGTACCAAAAACTGCAATAAACACAGTTGTTCAAGTTTGGCAAACACCAGAAGAGCGGAAAAATTCCCCCGCGCATTAATACACACATTGGAAACAAAACCTAATGAACCGAAACTTCATCGAAAGATCGCAAGAAAGAACCGCACCCCTTCTGAGCACATTAGTATGAAAATCGCTGAGCTAGATTATCAATACATATTTGCAGTTCAGAACCGTAAAATAGGGGTGCGGCAGAACTGTGTCACTTGCAATCTGAATTTCAAATGTTGAGGACTGATTAAGATTGCATGTAAAGGAGAAGGTGTTTGTGTGAACATGGGCGAAACGAAATCGAAAACTAGGAAGATCCTACAAAAATTTCTGAAGCAGAATCGCGGTATTGTAGGTATTGAAGCTGCCATAGTGTTGATAAGCTTTGTCATCGTTGCCGCAGCCTTCAGCTTCATGATAGTCAACATGGGTCTCTTCTCGACACAGAGAGGCAGAGAAACCATCGAGCAAGGCATAATGGAGGCAAGCAGCCCGCTAATCATTGACGGAAGCATAATGGTTAGAGCAACTAGTACCAATTTAGTAGATGCCATGGTGGTTCCCTTGAAAACAATGGGTATCAGATACGTTTCAATGGCTCAAAACTCCAGCGAGATCACGTTGCGGGTACAGAATCACACTGCAATTGCTGACGTCTATCTCGGGATAAACAACACCGACCCATATGCCCGAACATTCGATGATCTTGTATCAATTGTCGGCATTTCAACTGGTGCGAACCTTTTCATAGGTAACAGTGACAACGATACCTCGCTTGACTACGACGAAAAAGGCTACCTAATCTTCTACTTCGCCAGCGCCGACCAAGCTGAGGAGAGAGAACACATCTTCATCGAGATCCGACCGGAGAAAGGCGCACCAATATCCATCGAATTCATAGTCCCACCACAGCTTACCCAAGGATGGCTAACGATAGGCAGCTAGACAAACTGTCATTGACAGAAAGCGTATTCGATTCGAAAGAATTAGGGCGGTACCTTGAACATTGCATCTGAGATCGTGCTGATACTCTTGCCGGAAAAGTTACACTGAGGTTCGTGACATCTAACATTCTGTATACTTGAAATGCGATAGATTTAGATCTGTATTAAGAATCTGAACGGAGGTTTCATAAGTTTCTTAGTGGCCACTGCCCTGGTTATAGATTTAGGTAGGGCCATGCCCAGCAAACTATCTAGAGGACTCATAGCCAGAGTTATATTCACTATTGTCATTGTTGCTGTTGTTGGAGTGATAAGCTTTGTTCTATTGACCCCTTTTTTGGCACATCCGCCTCGAGCGCCGATCCTTTTGGATAAAACTGTGATGCTTACCGACGATTCTTATGAACAGAGATACAGTCTCACATTCAGAAAAGGCGAGAAGCTTCACATTCAAGTCTCAGGTTTTGGACAGCCCTTAGATTTCAAGATCACAGATGAAAGTTTTGATGAGTCATTCGTAGAGGAAACGGACATATCCTTCTTCGACGGACCATGGACTGTCCCGAAAGACGGAACCTATCTTTTTCACGTAAGTGCAGTAATTGGTGACGTCAAAGTCCGCATAATCGTTAGCAGAATATGATCTTTTCTTCAATGTCTTTAATGGCTCATCCGACAAGCAAGAACAATTGTTGTAAATCTCTGTCACAAGTGATTGACTCGAGCATAGCACGCCCTCGAGGATGTGGCAGAACCCCGGACAAGTCATACGCAAAGCTACCACCAATGCGCTCGCCCATTTTTTCACCTTTTAGAAACTGGGCAACAAGGTAGTCTGAACCTTTGTGAGATCTTTGACTGTGCATAAATTATATTTATTGATCAAACTATCTTAGGACTGGTCAAAGGAAATTGTTGAAGAGAACAGTTTATGGAATGGCGCTGGCACTGTTGTTGATGAGCATATTCTCCCTTGTCTGCAGCATTCAACGGGCGAAAGCACAAAATACGGCGACGAAAGAGACAACACTTTTCTCGTTATCGAAATTTGTCCCACCAAGAATGGTGGAAGCGCCCAACACTCATCTAGTAGGAGGAACGAATGTGAGGATCAAGTTCAGTGCCTCAGAACCGATTGACTTCTTTTGCCAGAATTCTTGGGAGTACAATCAAAGCTCTTCAACTGGTTGGAACAATGTTACCTCACATTGGTCTGACAAAACTGCACTTATGAACACAACATTTACTATTCCAACCACGGACACTTGGTACTTCACTCTGGTTAACTATGAATATCACGGTATAGATGTTTACGATATTACGTTGTATCGCATCGAAACATATGAGATTCATGTGGAAAGTGACAGGAGATTCTATGGTAAGTGGCAACAGGCTACATTGAAGGCTTCGGTGAATAAAGATGGCCAACCTATCTCTGGATCCAATGTAGTATTTCAGGTATCAGATCCTTACGGAAATGTTGTTTTGAACGAAAGTAAACAAACAAATGTTCAGGGGCAAGCTACTACCATTTTCACTCTGCTTGGTGAAGACGGCACCTACAATGCTACTGCCCGAATCATTGTTTCCGAAAAAACAATCGAGGACTTTGTCACTTTCACGACAGATGTCACTGCGCCGACCACTATTGCTGATTATAATGGGACCTGGGGTACCAATGACTTCATTGTGCCGTTAACAGCTATTGACAATGAAAGTGGCGTGGAAGAAGTATATTATCGAATTAATGATGAGCCAATTCAAAATGTAAGCACTGGCGGTCAACCATTGATAACAATTGAAAGTGCTGACAATGCAATTGAATACTGGAGCATAGACAATGCGGGCAATGAAGAAAACCATCACACTCTAACCGGAATCAAACTAGACAAGACGGTGCCTACTGGTTCAATAGTTATAAACAACGGCGCTACCTACACAAACTCGACGACAGTAACTTTGATTCTGACCGCAACCGACTCTACCTCAGGAGTCTATCAAGTGAGATATAGCAATGACGGCTTGTGGAACAGTGAATCTTGGGAACTCCCTTCACCTACCAAGACATGGACTTTGACGCCTGGTGACGGAACAAAAGCAGTTTACTGCCAAATTCAAGATCAAGCAGGACTTCTCTCTATCACATATTCAAAAAGCATCATCTTAGATACCGCCAGTCCAATCATCGAGACCCTGCTTCGCATTCCGAATGGCGACGTGCAACCAGATCAACAAGTGACGGTGTTAGCTAACGTCACAGACTCTGCAAGCGGTATAAAAAGTGTTAGGTTGAGATACATTACAAACAAAGATGTGATATGGTTCAGCTTTCCCATGATCCTTAACCCTATGACACGTCTTTACGAATACACAATTTATGGTCAACAAGCAGGCACCGTCGTAAAATATGAGATAGTAGCTTACGACAATGCTGGGAATAACAGAACAGAGAACAATGGAGAACAATATTACGTGTACACGGTTATTCCAGAATTCACATCACTTCTTATCCTACCCTTATTCATCATAGCGACACTGCTAGCAACCATAATCTGTAAAAGAGAAAGAAAAGGGTTGCAATCTCGCAAAGCCATGAGATAGTGTAGGCATCTCAGTTTGAGAAAGCACGTTCCAAGAGAAACCCCTTTCCAAATTACTTTTGACTGATCCTTTCAGAAAGGCAAAACCTGCGTCGTCAGAGAGAACAAGCCCTTTCCACATTACACCTCCAATATGACAGCAAAGACCTCGGCGAGCCTCGATAACTACATTTTTCAAATAGAAAGACAAAAAAGAATGATGAAAAACCAGTAGAAGCCTGCGTCCGTCGGCGTTGCTCAACACGCGCAACTATGCTTGTTCTATTAGATTTTATGGCAACTTGATCTGTGCCAGCAATGAAAAAGTGATTTGCCAAAGTCCGTAAAATATAGGGCTTCAACAATTGACCACTAATCTGAATTGTCAATTCATATTCGCCGTTCAGAACCGTAAAATAGGCGTTGAATGAATTTGAACCATTAATCTTGATTTCAAGTGTTGAAGATTGGTTAAGATCATGTGTAAAGGAGAAGCATGGAAGTGATTGTATGAGCGCAAATCCGAATGTGAATCCGAGTCAGAATCCAAATGCAAGTCCGAATGAGAATGCGAGTGTGAATCCGAGAATTGATGAGGTTGAGAAGGAAGTTAAGAAGCTTAAGTCTGACGTCGAAAATTTCATGGAGCTCAAGAACACAGTTGATGATTTGAAGAACACGATCGTGGACATTCGGGCCTTGATGAGTGAGACGCAAAATCCGTTCAACCTCCTGCAGTTCATCACAGACGAGAATGAGCTTAACAAGGTGATTCAGGCGAAACCGCTCCTTGAAAAGAAGTTCCTGGCTAAGGATAAAGCGGAAGCCAAGACAGAAGACAAGGTTGAAAGCAAAGGTGCTGCAGCCGGGGCTGAGGCTGTTGGAAAGGAGGTTGGATTTGTGGTCGAGAGCCATGTTGAAGACAAGGAAACTGCGGAGATGAAAGTCTCAAAGAATCCAGTTGAAAAAGACGAGGAAATGATGGAGAAGGTTCAGCCAGAAACCCCTGTTGAAGAAAAAGTAGGGACAAAAGAGTTGTGCAACACGCCTGAAGAGACTGACATCAGCGGCTTAAGCAAGAGAATCTCGATTATCCATTGGATTTACAAGATGCTTGATTTAGGCTTTGATGAAAGAAGTATTCGGAAGATTTGTGATTACTGCGAGTTTTCCTCCTACATGCCGAAAGGTTACAGTGAGCATATTTCAAATCTGGTCGGCGCCATCGTCAGAGCTAGGTCCCAGAAGATCTCAGCTGAAGAATTCATACTTGGCATTTACAGCGCTGCTGACGCCGTCGGAGTGAAGATTGATTCTAAAGACTTGAGTGGATTAATGATAAACGTACTCAGAAAGAATAAGATGAGTGGACAATAAATGGGATTTTCACTTACAATCACCGAAGCAATCATGGTTATAGCGTCGGTGGTTCTTGCAAGCGGTTTCGCATCTTACGCTATATATGCTGGAACATCTCTTCAAAGCAACATACTACAGAACCTTGACGCCGTCAAAAGAAACATTCAAACACGCATTGACATAGTCTACGCTGTTGTTAATGAGACGGCAGATCCGAGTCCCTTGTTCGTCATATACGTGAAAAACACAGGAACACTTCCTATCTCGGACTTTGACCTCATCAGTGTCTACGTTGGCGGATACGTCCAAGCCACATTATATTCTTACAACTCAAATGCCACCACAGGAAGCGGGCAATTCAAACTAGTCGATGCAGACAACAACGGCGTTTGCGATATAGGAGAAGCTGCTACAATACAGGTCTTCAATGCGACCAGCGTGAGCGCTACTCTCTATGAAGCTAAAATCGTCCCATATAGAGGAATATCCAACAGTTACTTGTTTTCACCGCCATAGGATGGGATGATCGATGGGACTGTCAGTGTCGATTGCCTCAGCGATTGTCTTCGTAGGTTGGATAGCTCTCGCCGGTGCAATTTCAACATCAGTGCTTTGCACGATGAATGCCTTGGGATCAATGGTAAACTCGGCGTCCGATGACAAGATAAAACTCGGCGTTCAACTCGGGCTTAACATAACGAGCATAGAAGCGAGGGAAATCAATTTCTCTGTAAGAAACACAGGGTCCAGGGAGATATTTCTCAGAAATGGAAGTTTCGTATGGAACAGTGTCATAGTCTGCTATAACAATAGTGGTTGGAAAACCTACTTGATAGAGAATTACACGGTCTTGGCAATCAATGTCACTGGCACTGACATATCATTTGACGTTGCATCCCACAGCTGCATAAAGCCTGGAGAAGAAGCAATGATAGAAGCTGAACTGCCGCCTGAAGCACCTGACATTGTCCAGAACAGCCTTGTCACAGTCGTTTTTGCATCGCACTATGGCGTCGGCGCCGTGCAGGAGGTTTTCGTTTCACAATACGGCCTGCTAACGAGCGGGCTAGGGGAATCAGGGATGGGTGTGTATAGTGTCGCTGAAGATTACATCCGTTAAAAACGATTTTCCCAGGTGTGAATTGCTTCGGCCCATATCTATCGATACAACGACGGCTCCATGCAGGAAGAATAGACGCCAAGGAGGTTGAAAAATGAAAATACTCTCGTTGGGTATAAAGGATCTCGATAAAAGCATAGGCGGAGGTTTTCCCTATCCATCTTTAACGTCGATTGAAGGTGATTTCGGATCGG
>Ga0172366_10001166_pt1 | contig 20403 bp, 15 predicted proteins | sample LakKivSesite69cm_FD_114533 | JGI IMG/M metagenome (GOLD analysis project Ga0172366, IMG submission 114533) | Sediment microbial communities from Lake Kivu, Rwanda - Sediment site 69cm | ecosystem: Environmental > Aquatic > Freshwater > Lake > Sediment | place: Rwanda: Western Province, Lake...
CCTCTACACTCGCGTCAGCAGGAAACCAGAAAAAGCAGACAACGAAATATCCTCCTATCCCATTGCAATAATTCTCGCAACCGCAACTAAGAGCAGTTTCATCCAGAAAAGATATGCCTTAGCCGAAGCAAAACAAACGTTCGAAGACCTCAAAAATGAACCTAGGGAAAAAATTCTCGCTTTTGCACAGAACTTTAGATGGGAACTCGCAGTTAACGATAATACGAAAATCCCCTATGAATTCAAACTTCACTTCCCAGATTACCTCAAAAACACAACACATTTGAGAGAGAAAAAATGGAAACTTGTAAACCGTCTATTATCAAACGGCAACATCTACTTAACAAGAAACGAAACTGCAAGACTACTAAGCGAAGAAGTTCGAAAACACGTTGAAAAACGACTAGAAACAAAAGAGCTACCCACATTTCCATCCAAAATCTTGGAAATAGCAGAGAAAATAAAGAAATTATCAATCGAAAAGATAGGCAAGGCTGAAATGGAAGGCTTTCCACAAACCATTGTCCAAACAGCCTTCCCACCATGCATAAAAGCCTTATACCAAGCAATATCATCAGGACGCCACCTCTCCCACATAGGCAGATTCGCCTTAACATCTTTTCTCGTAAACATTGGGATGCCACCGGAAAGCGTGATTGAACTCTTCAAAAACTTTTCAGATTACAGCGAGAGAATGACCCGTTACCAAGTCGAACACATCGCAGGCGAAAGAGGTTCAAGAACACGCTACACTCCACCAAGATGCGATACGCTACAAACTCACGGAGTCTGCACAAACATGGATGAGATATGCCAAAAAATACGCCATCCACTAAGTTACTATCGAAGGAAACTTAAAACGCCGTAATTAACTTCTTGTCTTTCAAAAACGAAGATGTGTAAAGATATGTATGATTACTCAAAGGTTCTTGTAACTGGTGGCGCTGGTTTTATCGGTAGCCATCTAGTGGATCGCCTTCTGAAAGAAGGCATAGAAGTTGTTGTTTTAGACAATCTGCAGGGAGGGCGGCTTGAGAACATCAGTCAGCACCTTGGTAAGGAAAATCTTTGTTTTGTCCGAGGCGACATCAGGAATTATCGTCTTGCCAGAAATTTGGTAAGGGGCGTAGATGCTATTATCCATCAAGCTGCGCGAGTGAGTGTTCCAGAATCAATTGAGGATGCAGTTTTGACGAATGATGTTAATGTCAATGGAACATTGAATCTACTAAAGGCTTCTGTAGAGGCTGACGTAAAACGTTTTGTTTACGCCTCCTCTTGCGCGGTGTATGGAGACGCTGAAGTGATGCCCATAAAGGAGAACTGCTTGCCTAAACCCTCATCTCCTTACGGGGCTTCAAAATTAGCAGCGGAAAATTACGTGCAAGTTTTTCACAAGGTTTTCCGTTTAAAAACTGTTTGTTTAAGATATTTTAACGTTTATGGTTCAAGACAAATCAACAGCTATTATAGCGGAGTTATTACACAATTCGTAAACCGTTTAAAAAAAAATCTTCCCCCAGTTATTTTTGGAGACGGCGAACAATCTAGGGATTTTGTCCATGTTCAAGAAGTTGTGGAGGCAAATATGTTAGCCTTAAGAATTAAAGGAGTTGAGGGAGAAACCTTCAATATTGCAACTGGAGTAGCTACAACAATAAATCAATTGGCTAGTACGCTGCTGGAAATTACTAATAAATCCTGCCTGAAAGTTGTGCATTCTAAGCCTAGGAAAGGTGACGTAAAACATAGTGTTGGAGACACTTCAAAAGCACAAAAGAAACTTCACTACCATGTGAAGTTTTCTCTAAAAGAAGGATTAAAAGAGCTCGTTGACAGCTATGGCATATTAAAGTAAAATTGCGATACACTCTAACACGGATTAACTCGTAAAGTTCCTATGGAAGACCTACTTATGATTTTTAACCTATCCTATCCACTAGACTAGCCCACAACTGCATCTTTTCTACTTGCATTTCAAGAAAATCACGTTGAGCTTTTGTTTTGCCAAGCGCTGGAACCGCGACAGAGAGGTTTTGAATCAAAGATACGTAAGCGTCAAGATAACTATTTCCCGACAATGACATATTATCAACAACGCGCCATAACCTCTCATTCAAGTCCATTCCTTCAATTTCTTTTCTTAGATCAGAAAATGAGTTCCGAGGAGCCTTTTTATGAGTTAGCAATGGAACGCCTATAGATACTTTATCGTTTATATAATCTGCAATTCTCTTTAAGAAAAGCCCAGACCAAATGTCATCAAACCGGTCAATGCCTAATTGATTCATGTAGAGCTGATAAAATGCAGGTATTATTTTTGACAAAAAGGCAGTGTTCATGCTGCAAATAGCAAAATAAGTGCCTTTTCCTACGGTCACTTTTTCCCTTTTTAAGTTACGACTCTTCAAGTAGCAGGAACCGTCAAGACCGTTATGGTAAATTAACGTTAACGCGTCTAAATCCGGTTCTCCTGACCACAAGCCCATGTTAAGAACAGAAGTTGATGAACTGCTTATCCACCTGTATTCTTCCTGCCTACATTCGCTGTCATAAGGGTGTCCTCTGGGAAAAATCCGTATCTTTCTATTGAGTGTTAGATTCTCCATCGTGTTATACCATTTTGTCTTAGCAAAAACACTCGCGCCGTTACCGTTAAACAAGTTAGGCAAGTGCTGTCCAAGATTATAGCCCTTGTGAGGGGCAACATCATCATCGAGTTCGATAACGACATCTGCACCCTCTTCATAAGCCAAAACAAAACCGAAACTTGTCTCTGCATGGCATCTTTTAGGAATAACGCTTTCATATTTTTTAGAAGCAAGGCCAAAACGTGATTTAAGCCATTCTCTTCTTTCTTTTATTCCAAAAAAGCGAGTATTATCAAACGCTGACATTATTTTTCTGTTATATTTCCTGACAGCATTGTTAACCTCGTCTATAACTATTATGTAAATGCCGCCTTTTTCGAGATGTTCATTGTCAAGCTTCTGAAGTATTAACTTTAGATTGTCAAGTTTCCTTATGGAGGCCGTTACAACATACAGTTTCACGGTGTCTCACGTCGGTTTCTAGACTCTCTAGTTACACATTTTCCTTTTTCAAGCTCAAACAACATGTCTTTCACGGCTAACCTAACCGCTTCGGCGCTACTATACTTAGGCTTCCATCCACGTCTCTTCAATTTTGAAATGTCCAGAAACATTTCTTTTACGTCGCCCTTCCATCCTCTTCCGCCATCCACACCTCCAGTCTTGTAAATTTTTACTTCATCCAAATCCATCTCTTTAGCTACAATATTGGCTATTGTTAAAACATCCACCTTATCATCAGAGCCTATATTGTAAATTTCAACGCTATCACGGGTATTTTTAACAGCGATGAAGTTGGCTTCTATGCAGTCGTCTATGTAAAGGTATGATTTATTTTGGGTTCCATCTCCTAATACCTCAAGCCTTTTAGGATTTTGGCTAAGTTTTCTTATAAAGTCGTAAATAACACCATGGCTGCTCCTTAAACCGACTACGTTGGCAAGCCTAACTATAATGCTATTGAATCCAAACATGTGTGAATAGCCTGAAATCAGAGATTCACAAGCTAGTTTAGAAGCGCCATAGAGAGATATTGGCTTTAAGGGTCCATAATCCTCAGATGTAGGGATCACTTCTGCTTCGCCATAAACAGTTGAGCTGGAGGCAAAAATGATGCTTCTACAAGCACTACTTCTTCTCATAGCTTCCAATAGATTGTATGTAGCCGTGATGTTCTGCTCATAATCCACCTTGGTGTCTCCGGCTCCAATTCGAACATCAGGGTTCGCCGCAAAGTGGAAAACAACTTCACAGCCATCTATTGCGTTTTTTATGTCTTTTGGCCTAAGCATATCACCTTTCACGAACTTGAATCGGGAGTCATCAAGCCATTTAGCAAGATTTTTGAGTTTGCCACTGCTCAAATTATCTAAAACCACAACCTCATTTCCGCGGTTCATTAAACAGTCTGCCAGATGGCTTCCAATGAACCCCACACCGCCGGTTACCAGAACCTTTCCAAAATTCAACTGATTAAATTGTGCCTCCCCATATTAGTATTGTACGTTGCGCTATATCTTTCTGTACTTAAATCGCGAAATGATCTGCTCTATTCTATTTAAGGCTCAATAGCCTCCGGCAGTTTTAACTTTTCCATTCTCATGCTAATTATTTCTCGTATCGATTCCTCTACACTCATTAATCTTCGAAGTCCCAAAAAATCCATAGCTTTACTTACATCAAGTTTTATTAGTTTTTTATCTTCTTCGGCAAACCTACAAGGTTGGCCAGTGTTGATTACCTCTATCTTAGGCTCTATTTTACCTTTAGAGAATTCAGTTATTGTATCTTTAACTATTTTGGCCAGTTCAAGTATGGTTACTGGCTCTGGATAATATACGTTAAATATATGCTCTAAACTGTTACATCGCTTTTCTAGCTCACCATTCAAGATTTTCCTTGCAAATATTTCATAAGCTCTACAAATATCACGAATATTGGCGTATACCATGGGTCTGAACATGCTATGTTTAAAGGGAGTCAGCGGTTTCCCGCTTAACCCGTTCTCTATGAAAATATTTGCGGCTGTTTTTTCAGGCATTCCTTCGCCTAAAACTGTTCCCATCCTAATTATGCCAAAAATCTTCTCAGACATTTCATCATAAAATCTCAAAATCGATTCTTGAGCTATTTTGGACAATGCATACAGCCTTGCTCTATCCTCAACTTTATCGGGTCTAAAACCAAATTCTTCATTTATTATTCCGGTCAGCCCCGTTTCCCCTATCGTATGCCATGAACCAGCCAATATCATCCCTTTTACTTTGGAATTTTCATCAACAGCTTTGCAAACGTTGTGTGTTCCTAAAAAGTTGACTTCGTAGCCAAGTTTCTTTTTTTCGTTAATGGTTGGTATTTGAATAATTGCAGTGTGAATAACTAGGTCAACATGTTCCAGCTTCTTTTTTGTTTCATCGAAGTTTCTAATATCACAAGCTTGAAATTCAACACGGTTACTTATCTCCTGCCGTGGCGGTCGGATATCAAATATCTTTACGTTAAAAGGCTGACTGAGATGTTTCGCCAACGACGAGCCAATATAACCTGCACCACCAGTAATTCCCACAGTCAATCTTTGAGGCGCCATAATTTTCAACCTACATAATGTATAATTTACTTAATTCTTACTGTATTTGTGAAAAAGTATTCCAACCGTTCTTCCACTCACCGCTCTAAAATTTTAGATTTCAATAGCCTTAATAGATACCATTTTATTCAATTATTTTTTCCCATATCCAATGTCTTCCGTTTGTCATGTACCAGTCAACAGTGCGCTTAAGGCCTTCTTCTATGCCAATTTTTGGTTCCCAATCGATAAATTTCTTGGCTTTGGTGTAATCGCACTGCAGCACACTGACATCTAGGGGTCTTAGCCTTGATTTGTCTATGACCATTTCAATGTCGTTGTATCCCATCAGTTTCCCTATCATATAAGCCAATTCTTTGATCGAGTATGATTTGTTTGAGCCGAGATTGATCACTTCGCCATTTGGAACATCTGATTCCATAATCATAATGACTCCTCTTGCATTGTCCTCAACGTATGTGAAGTCTCTCTTGGCTTCGATATTGCCGAGCTTAACAATGTTCTTCTTGGAGAGTTGGGTGATAATTTCAGGTATTACGTAGGGTTGCGTCTCTCTTGGACCATAGCTATTAAATGGACGTAAAATAACAACTGGAACGCCGTGTTCATGCCAGAAAACATAGCAAAGTCTATCTGCGGCAAGTTTGCTTACAGCGTAGGTTGATAAAGGAAGAGTTGGATGGTTTTCGTCCATGGGAATGTGCTGTGCCGTGCCGTAGACCTCGGAGCTTGAGAAGTGAACGATGCGTTTAACATTCAAAGTTTTACTCGCCATCAAAACGTTCATCGTGCCCTTAACGTTTACATCAAAAAACCTTTCTGGATTGTCATAGCACTTCGGAATGTAAGGTTCTGCAGCCAGATGAAAAACGTACTTCACTTTATGCTCCTTAATTGCGTGGTAGACTTTCCAGCTAAGCACATCCCCTGTCACTATCTGTATTTCGGATTCAATGTCGACAAGGTTAGATCGGTCTCCATAAAGGAAGTTATCAAAGACTATCACGTTTGCGTCTTTTTTCAGTAGCTCTCTAACAAGTGCCGATCCTAAAAATCCAGCTCCTCCCGTTACTAGTACATTTTCATCTTCCACTGAATTTGCTATCATATTTCTCATCTTCCCATACTGTTTTTTATACACCTGCACACGTATTCTATTTCTTCGGCAGTTAAACAGTTTCCCGAGGGCAAGTTCATTCCTTTTCTTGAAAGTTCATCCGCCGAAGGGAATGTTTCTTTTGCGAAATGCTCGGCATAGAATGGTTGAACATGAATAGGATAGAAAAACGTTCTCGTTTCAATTCCGTCAAGCTCCAATTTTTTCATAAGGTCATCCCTTGACATGCCGAATCCATCTTGTATCAGAATTGAATACATCCAATAAACGTTTTTTGCCCATGGAGCTTCTGGCGGAAGAGTTATTTTGTCTTCAAGTTCTGAAAGGAGCGAATTATAAAGCTTAGCGTTGTTTCTGCGGGTTGACACAAATTCGTCGATGCGTTCGAGTTGTGCTAGGCCAAATGCAGCTTGCAAACCTGACATGCGGTAACCGAAACCCAAGGTTTCGTGGTAAAAGTGTTTGCCGTGTCGACCAAAGGCGTGTGCGCGCAACCATCGAGCTTTTTCTGCGAGATCTTCATTGTTGGTAACAATCATGCCTCCTTCACCTGTTGTGATTATTTTGTTTGCATAGAAACTAAAACAGCCCAATTCTCCAATGCTTCCAACCATTTTGCCCTTGTATTTTGCTCCGTGTGCTTCAGCTGCGTCTTCAACAACGTGTAGATGGTACTTTTCCGCGAGTTCCAGTATAGGGTCCATGTCCGCTGGATGACCGTACGTGTGAACAGGAATTATGGCTTTTGTGTGTGAGGTTATTCGCTTTTCTATCTGTGAAACGTCCATGTTCCAGGTGTTTAACTCTGCATCGACTAAGATTGGTTTTGCGCTAGTATATGTAACTGTATTTGCAGTTGCGATCATTGTGAAGGTTGGAATGATGACTTCGTCGGACTTGTTTATATCCAAAGTTGCTAGGGCAAGGTGTAGGGCGGTTGTTCCGCTGTTTGTTGCCACACCGTACTTGCAATTGCAGTACTGAGCGAATTTTTCCTCAAATCTAGCCACGTATTGGCTTGCAGAGCTAATCCATTCAGAGCGTATGCAGTCTACTACATAATCAATTTCTTTTTGACCTATCTTTGGTGCGCACACGGGTATTCTTCTTTGAGTCACTTTTCGTCACTTTTTGGGATTATTACATCGAGTTTTTAGGTATTTAAATTATAAAGGTTTGGAATGTTCTGCAGAGTGTTTATCAATTCTTTTCTATTACTTGGTGAACGATTTGCTCTAGTTGTTTAAAGTAATTATCCCAGGTCAGTTCTTGAAAATCTATTTTTTCTAGTGGAGTATTGAGCGCCGCCTTTAGGGTATTTGCAAAGTCCTTTACAGTTGGGTCAGCTCTAAATACATTGCTACGTAATGGAATCTCTATTTCTGAGGAGCAAACGATCTTTTTGTTAAACCCGTATGCCTCATAAATGGTCATTGCAAAGTCTGACCATCCGGGATATGCAAAGATATCGCATGAGGCATAGTAATCCCATACTTTGTTTTCAGGAATAAAGTCCACCAATTTTACTTTATCAGAGATTCCAAGTTTTTTCGATAACGCTTCTAATTTTGGTTTTTCGGAGCCTTTTCCTCCAATGACCAGCACGGTGTCTTCTAATCCTTTGTGAATTTGGGCGAAGGATTTTATGAGAAGGTCTATTCTTTTTCGCGGGTCTAATCGGCTTATGCTGAGAATGATTTTTGTGTTTTCGCCGACTCCAATTCTTTTTTGAATGTTTTCTTTTGGAACATAGTTTAGAAGATGTTCTGGAAAGCATGTTAATGGAAGTACTATTGAATTTTTGTGATATAGCTTTTGAACTTCCCACTTCATGTGGTTACCCAGAACTAGGATTGTTTTGGCTCGTTTTACGGCTAGGTAGTTCAAGACAGCCATCAATTCTTTTTTAACGTTCTGAGGGAACGGGCAATAGAGCTTTTGGGGTATAAATTTTATGTGGCCTTTAAGAGATTGCCTTATAGTGTTGAATACGGGCTTAAAGATGAGTGCGTATTTTAAGGGGTCTTCTTGAAACCAAAAGATTGTTCCGTGTATGTGGAGTATGTAGGGTACGGGGTATATGAGTGACGCTAAAAACAATTCATATGGCCCGGCAGTGCTGCACGCAATGACTAGGTCGCAATTAATCTTTTTTAATTCTCGAGCCAAGGTTATGGCTCTTCTCAGTGAAGATGTAAAACTATAATACTCACTCTCCCCATCGTGACTGAATCTTATCTCCTTTAACTTCAAGTCTGTGTATCCGAAAAGTGCCTCAGGATTTAGTTTAAACGTTAAGAGCCATGCATCGTAGTTTTTCGAAAAGTATCTAACCTCTTCTATTGCAAGACGCTCCGCACCTCCAACATCGACGAGTCTGCTGTAGAAAATCACGACTTTTTTTCTCTTTAACATCTTTGTACACCGTTTATGGATAAGTCCAGTCAGCGCGAAGGAAAGAACTTTCTCGAGTTGAAAATGAACTCCCTCGTTCACTGTTGGTCATCTTCCTTGTGTTAGAGTTAAGGGGTTGCCTTAAAAAATGATGGGACACAGAATTGGGAGAATCGCTACTGCAATGTTCCTCATTTATCTTAAGAACATTCTCCAATACAATTCACCAAAGTAAACTATTGATATAATACAAGAGTTTCGAACATTTATTTTCCAAACGCCATGTTTTACTCAATGATGCCGATGACCAATGCATTAGCACAAGGGTAAGGGCTACCATATTTTGCCTTGCGGATATCATTCCAATCAACTTCTACCCATCTATTATCTGTTGATATTCGTTTCAGACAATATCGTTCCGTGAAATGTATCTTTTCCTCTTTTATTAGTTTGTCCATCTCAGTATTAAAGCCCAAAGGCAAAGTAACGACTATTTTGCCTCCTAAAGTGATCAAACTTTTTAAATTTTGAATAGCGCGTAAAATTTTCAAGGGGTCTCGTGATTCTTCAGTCCAACCGATATGTTCTAAAGTTGAAATGCTCACAATTAATTCATACTTCTTGGGCGGGTGAAAATCCACTATATCTTGGTTGATTACATCATCGGCTTTCTCATACTTGTCTACGATATCATGATTAACAGAAAAGTAATGGGAAAGAACATTGCCTACTTCAAGAATTCTTTTTTCGCGATATTTTTTCATTATTTCCCGAATGATTGGAACCTCAACCGCTCTTTCATTTTTCCAAGTCGTGTTATACCTATGATAAAAATAATTGTAGGTTTGTCCTTGGAATGTAAAGGTTTTCAATGATTTGAATATTTTATAGTAATAATACTGAAAAGGTTCCATTAACCTATAGATAATTCTTCTAATAGCAACATGAACAATATGACAAATTCCTTTCTCTTTGAATCTTACAGAAAATCTCCCTAGTCTTTTGTGCGTGTGCATCTTATTTTTTTTACCTTTGATGTCTATTTCGGATGTCTTCAAGTCCACCAGTCTCATTTTTCGCGTTTGCATCTTTTTTTGTCATCTTTCAACAAAATATAAAGGGCAAGCATCATTGCTACTGTTGCCGCTACACCTATTACAATAAGTTTGATGTTAAACTTGTAAACGACTTGATTGTATATGATGTGCCCTTCACCGTCAATAATGAAGACCCGAGGTTGGCTGAGGGATACCGAGTATCGATATGGGGAATTAACATCAAAAGAATATTTGACGTCATTGTTTCCAGTCTGCAATGAGGTGTTACATGTTTTTACAAATCGGCCGTCGTCTGCCCTTATAAAGGTAAATATTTTAGTTGGCTCTAGAGATGAAACATTCAAGTTTAGGATTATTTCGTCATCTTGAACAAGTATACGTGCTTCGTTCACCGTTATATTGCCCTTTTCATTATTTATCGTTATATTGTTTATTATTCTGTATAAATTCAACTCACCATAAGGCAAGTTTTCATGATAAATTTTTAAGGCATATGCTGGACTTGAATTGTCCATGGATGAATTTTGGGGCACAATAATATCCATCTTGGAGAAGTTAAAAATATACTGGTTTACTAATCCATAAGAAATAAACATATCATTGCTTATCAACAGAAGAGTACCATTCGGAACTATTTTTAGAAGGTCGAAAAACTCACTCTCACTAATCGGTGGAGGTACAACGAGCCCTTTGAACAGAGTTTCGTCGCCTAAGTAGAGCCTTAAGTAGGCATAGTTGCTAGCCACAATAACTTTGTTTTCGGCGTATTCACTTACCACCGTAGCTATATATTTTAGCCTATGATCTGTGAAGCCTATTGAATAAGAGATAAGTGAATATGAAAAGCAAATGTTAGAAAATATAATAATTATGGTCAGAATATAGAAGGCTTTCACTCGGGCATTAACTGAAAATCTCTTTGCCATAGCTTTTCTTCTGCATAATTTTACTATCGGATTAAGACTTTGAGTTGTTAGGATTGTGACTAGAATTGCATACGACAAAATCACTAGTGTGAGCGGGATATATGTCCAAGTAAACCTCGGCGACCCCCAACCAAGCATCACACCACCTCTTGTCATTAAGAGAACATAATTGATTCCAAGCAAAATGACCATAGGTATATGCAATAGAAAAAGTGCACGCTTGGATAAGTTGGAGAACAGGTTATACAGCCATATTGTAGTGATTAGCATTAGCGACGGAAGAAGCGGAAGAAAATATCTTGGCACATCCCACGGCGTGAGGCCTGTGCCTATCATCCAAATGTAAGAGAAAATCATGGATATTTGAGTGATGAAAAGGGTTGCTCGTAGTTGTACGTTTTCTTTAAAAGGCTTTGAGAACATGGCAATCGGAAGCACTAGAGCTAAAGCTGATATCGTGATACCCATAACTTCAGGCGTCAGCATTGAATACAGAGTTTCAAAGTAGTTAAGTGGATCTTGAGTAAAAAGAGTGACTGCATTCGTTCTGTTTGGATATTTGATAAAAAGACTCAAAAATAAGTCTACAGGCGAAACGAAGGTAATCTGTTGGTAAAAATTTATTATTGCCTGGTTTTTCAGAAGCCAGACCGCAATTACATAAGGAATTTCTATTAACACTTCGTAGAGCAGAGGAATAACTATAGAAAACACAGCTATTAGCTTGTAAGTCATGCTGAGTCTATACAACTTATACCGAAGTATGACATATGCTAACCAGATCCACATCCCAAAAAAAACAATGATTGGAAGATAGGGCTTAATCAAAGTAGCTATACCAAGTAGTACAAGAGTCTTTAACAACGAAGTTGTCTCTAATGAAACCTTATCGCCTTTCTTCGTGAAGGATTTAGCGAAGAAAACTATTGCAGTAGTAACATAAAACGCGATTGCTATGTCATTCAGCGTGCCAATGCCTGAGAACATCACCAAAAGCGGATTTGTCAAGATTAACAATAAGATGACTGGGCGGAATATCCCTTTTTCTTTAAGATTTTTTGGAACTAGAAGTGTTATAGCCAAGGCAGTCATGGTGGAGAAGACAGGACCAATGAGGTAAGCGTTCTCAGGTTGAAGACCGGTGGCGGCTAAGAAGGATGGTATGAGAAAAGTCCAAAAGAGCCTACCAGAAAGAAGTGTTGTGAACTCAGACCCAAATATAGGGGCTCCCATGGTAAGAACCTCTCCATTGAGGACCGCTCTGCCGTTGAAGATGTACTCTGTCTCGTCGGGAGTAAAATATCGAGGCACACGACTAAGAAGAATAATAGCGAACGTGTAAGTCAGAAAAGTAGCGAACACTGGGAGGTAATCGCCTTTGGCAGGTGTGATAGCCAAGTGTTTGCGTGCTTTAAAGTAAGTAAAGAACATTATAAGCAATAGAATAACCATAAAAATCGCATAGACATTTTCGCTTACCGGTATGCCTGCTAGGACAAGAAAGATGACAAATAACACATTGAATGCAGTTGAAATGACGAATGATTCAACTATCAATTGACTTAAACAAGGTATTTTTCCTCTATGTGTTAGAAGGAGCAGAAATAGGCCAGGTATTATAAAGACCGCTGGAAACGTGATGACTGTCCTAAACAAAGGATCCAGTTTGAAAGCGCTTGCAAGGAGGTATAAGACGACAACTCCTACAGAGAGACGCTTTGCACTGAGTTTTATTTTGAGTAGTTTTTCTGTTATTTCTGTCGTCTTGAATTCCATTTTATTTTCGCATTAACCGTATTGAGATGCCTATCTATAAAATACTGTTTCCACAATCTGCTTCAGTGAGTGCTCTCGAGTCTCCAAGTTTTAATCAATGTCGTCAAGCCGCCAGTCTTATTTTTCGCGTTCACGTCTTTTGGTTTTTGTCATCTTTCAACAAAATATACGTTCTTGTGCACCTCTTCCATAAAACTTTTCTCGAAATCAGAAGGAACATAAAATTCAGGAAAATCTTTTCTCCAAAGGAGAAGTATTGTAAAATGCTCTAGATCACTGGGATTTATTTTATCAGGAGTGTTAACCCATGGATCTGCGACTTTTTGTATATTACCCGAAAGTAAGTCAGACAAATTGCCCACGTAAATGTAAGCTCTCGTGATACCTTGAACCCACGCCACATCACTATCATAAATTATTGGGGGATTATGAACATGTGGGCCGACACAAATTATGGTAGTCCTCGGATCGTAGTTATCTCTAATCCAGAAAAGTTCATCGGCATAATGATCTGCAGATGAATAAATCAACCAAGACTGCCGAAGTCTGAACATTGAAAGCATCAACAAAATTGAAAAGATGAAAACCAGAAAAAGAGTCTTTAATCTTGTTGGCGAGAAGTAGCGCTTAATTTTAGTGAGGTGTACTGTATTGAATGTTGACTGAAGTTTTGGAGTTTTCTCCATTAATTCATGCAGAACCAGAGCAGCCAGAATGGGAATGGGATAGTACACTGTAAATCGGAAGCGAAAGGGAAAGAAAGGCATTGCAAACGAAAGAGTTAAAATCCAAGCTATAACAAGCTTTCGAAAGTCACTTTTTGCGGATACTAATAATAAGACAACTCCTATTGATGCCACGAACAAAAGTAAGGGATTTTCCATTAAGAAGGGATGAAGATCATAAGATCCTGTATAAGAATTCCCTTGCAAGGCTATTGGCAAGAATGATTGTACATTAAGTAACGAGAAGCCTGTTTGATTTATGTAATAGCTAAATAATCGATCATAAGCCCACAATCGATAAAAAATAAATGGACCCAAGCAGATGACAAGTATAGAGATGAAATATACCTTAAGTGCAACCGATACCGTGACGTACTTTCTTTGACCGGGGTCAAAGAGTGAGAATAGCAGGAAAAGGAAAATGATGGTTGTGCTGATAACCCATGCAGGGGAATACATCTGGAGTATTATGAATTGGAGAATCGAGGCTAGAACAATGTGCTTCTTGTTATTAAATGCTATTGATTTAAGGAAATATTTGAAAAAAGTGATAGTCATCGTTATTGCAAAGAAGTTTGCATAAAGTTGCGATGATAGAACCAAAGTGTTACATGATAATGCTGCAACAAGCGAAGACAAAGCCGCGATCGATACATTGTAGTCCTTAACAAACGAGTATGTAGCTAAAACGTAGAGAACTCCGAGAAGTGGCGGTACAAGCTTGATAATAATTTCGCCAGATAAATTTAACGCTATAAATGGATACAACACTAATACAAACATTCTAGTCGCAGGCATTCTAGTTAGCCAGTCTAAAGTTACACCGTTTCTTGCAAGGTTGTTTATTTCACAAATGTATATTGGAGTGTCTCCTCCTGTAGGTAGGGTAAATCTGAAAATTCGTTCGCTCATGAGAAATATGACGGTGAAAATTGAAATAATTAGAAGTATCTGTGGATTTAGCCAAGTTCCCTTGCCTTGTTTATCCGGTGTTGAACTATTTGGCTTTGCGATTGTTTGAAGTATTACTAGAAAAGTGGAAAAATAAAAAATAAGAAACGCGTAAGGCGTAACCATTTCTACGCCTCCTTTCTCAACATTCTGCCAATTACTAATCATGAAAGCAAATGAAAGAATAATACCTATAATCATAAACAATGGCAGTAAAGCATAGAACAAAGCCAAAAAACGTTTAATGTTAGTATGAAGTCTACGTTGACCTATATTAGAGGTGTCTTCAGAAAATTGATGATATGGAAACGAAAAAATATGTCGTAAATAGTCTTTCATTGCCATGTTTTCTCCCATGTTTTCATAGACTGTTCTCAGATTAGAATACAACTGTTAAATATATAGCTAGGCACATTTTGTAGTCTTCAATTATAAGACATGAAATCTGTCAAACTGATGCTTCCTCTGAAGGAGGTTTTAAGTGATACTCCGAGCGTTATTGTAGCGTTTGTCGGATTTTCTTGAAGCTCTTTTTCTTGCAAAATATATTTATTTGATCTCTGTCTTCTTTGCACATTTCCATGGCACAAGTAACGTTGATAGGTTCTATTAGTTTTCTTTTCTCGTTAATGTGATAAAGTTCAAAACCGAATTCCATTAATTTCTTCAGAAATTCCTCTGGGGAGGCACCGGACATTCGGATTCCGTTGGGCCAAAACTCGGTGAGAATTTTCAAATAGTCATTCTTCTCCAATATTTTTGTCATTCCTTTAAGGGCTGCCATTTCTGATCCTTGAATGTCCATCTTAATTACATCAACTCGATAGTCTCTTTCCTTGAAAAACGCGTCTAGAGATGTAACGTCAACTATGATTGATTCTCGTCCATCATTCGAATCAAAAAGTCTACTGTCCCCTTTGTTTTCCTGCGCCAAAAAAAGTCTGGTTCTTCCATTTCTATCTGCAATGGCCTTTTGCACTGGAATGACATTCTGGCACCTATTCACTTCTAGATTCTTCAAAAGCAGAACGTAGTTTTCTGGATTTGGCTCAGAGGCGTAAACCTTACCTTCTTCACCTACAAGATTCGCTGCAACTAGGCTGTAATAGCCAGCGTAAGCGCCTATGTCTACGACGACCATTCCTTCTCTGATGAGGCTTTTGAATAGTTCTGTTTCAAACTTTTCAAATCCAAAAATATAGAAAGGATGAATGTACATTTTATGTTTTTGAATCGAGGTTAGAATAGTTCCACTGGTTTTAAGATGTCTGTACGCAAAATTAGAGACGGTTGCAAGTGGTAGAGATTTGCCAACTCCCCTTCCTTGAAGAAACCAATACATCTTTAGAGCCATTTGGAAAATTAATTTGCGCACTTCTATCAGCCACCTTTAGGCAACTCTTCTGTAATTTCTAGCTGCCTCAATGAGGATATCCACTCATGTTAGAATCCCAGAATTAGAAAAGGGTTTCTTTCAGCTAGTTTAAAAACCGCTTTTTTCGAATATTCTTTTAATGCCTTTCTCTTTGCATTGTAAGCAATAGCTTGCGCAAGATCATCCTTTTCAATCAACATTTCCAGTGCTTCTGCTAGCTCTTTTGTATCCCCAGGTTTAACGAGAATTGCTTCTTTACGATCTTTTACAATGTCGTGTATACCAATGACATCGGTGGCTACAATGGGTTTAGCCATAATCATAGCTTCCACAAGGATTTTCGGATGCCCTTCAGAATAAGAAGGCAATACAACAACATCACTTGCTGCTAAGAAATTAGGAACCAATGTGTGTGGTACCGGATTTACAAATAATACCCTGTCTGCAATACCTAGTATTTGGCATTTTTTTTGCAGCACACCCCTTTCTGGGCCTCCGCCAACAATTGCTAACTTGATGTTTTGTAATTTGCTACAAAGAATCGAAAAAGCCTCGATCAAAGTACTCAGCCCCTTTTCGTGACTTAAGCGACCTAGGTACATGATTAACTTTTCATGCCGCACGATTGAAAATCTTTCTCGAATAGATTTTCCATCAACGCTCGAGGAGAATAATGCTTCGTCTACGTAATTTGGCGACACAAACACCTTTTCTGCTGGAACCTTCCTGCTAATTACCATCCTCTTTACATGAGGAGTAGTAACCACAATCATATCAGCCGATCTGAGAGCTAAATTTATGAGCGCATTCAAAATGCCTCGCTTGATTCTATGTCTGAAATTCATTGATGGTTGCGTTGTAGGATCATATTTGAAATGAATTATCAGAGGGATTTTTAGGATACGGGACACAAGGACAGAATACAAGGCATATGGCGATGAAAAGAAGATTATGTCTTTCTCTGATCTTACAATACTTACTAATTCTTTTAGTCCAACTAAACTACCTAAGAGTCCTCTGGCAAGATGCGGAGCCTGTAATGGCAACAAAGGGCGGTGCATCACTTTTGTTCCTTCAAAAATTTTTGTGAAATTCCTATTATCCAAAGTCAAAATAGTTATTTCACCGAAAAAGCGTTGTATATCTGACAAATGACGTTTTACACGCGGAATAAGAGAACAAGCGCCGTCAAAATAGAAATCAAGAAAAAAAGTCATGCATACATTGGTCTTTACTGGGTTCTGCAGGGGGTCTGACATGATACACCACACTCTTTTCTTGCCACTATATTATGATGCAACAATGCAAATTTCCAGCACTCAGGAGCTCCCGCGAAGATGGGATTTTAGAGACCGTTAACTTAAACAGTTCATAAAATAACACAGAAAAATGCAAAAACAATACAGGTAGAAAATAGAAGAAAGTTATTTTCTTCATTCCCTTTACATACAGCTTGCCTTTCTGCCAAAAATATAATGATAACATAAGAGGGAGCAATAAATATGGCAGTAACAAATATGGTAAGGTTAAAACTAACAGAAAGAACAATAAAATATAACTCCACATTAATGCGTTAAACAAAAAATAGCGTAAAAACAAAGGCAACATTACTCCTCTTCGCTGGCTAGCCCATTGAGAGAATCCACGTGCTTTTCTCCTCGTCCAATCAATAAAATCACCAAAAGATTCCACAGTTTTAATGTAGCAAACGGCTTGAGAGCAATGGTCCAATTTATAACTTTCCTTCACTAATTCTCGATGAAAAACAAAGTCTTCTCCCCTTAGGGCATTTATATACCAATGTTTGTCATATACCTTAATATCTACGCACTCGTTGTTACCTGAAACAGCATCTCCTCGCAACCCATTGTAATACCACCACAAGGATTGAGCCAGTGGTTTCCTCGAGTCAACAATATTTGTTCCCCCAACAACACTTGCGCTTTTACTTACAATATTTTGAAGATAGTTCTGATCGTAAACATTCTCCGCGTCCCCCCAAACAATTTTCTGGCACTCTGGAAGATTTTTTCTCACATAATCAATAAGTTCGTTTCTCGCCATCCCCGTCCCTTTACTTCTCTGAACAAAATAATGTACACGCTTGTCTTTTTGTGAGTATTCTTTAAGAAGATGAAGAGAGTTGTCTTTACTACCGCCGTCTACTACAACAACTTCAAAGTTCGTGAAGCTTTGATTTAATAAACTGTCTAAACATTGCCTAAGTTGCTGAGCACAATCCTTACTTAAAATGCCTACAATAACTTTTCCATGATTCAAAGAATCAACCATTGAGTGTCAATCCTATGCACCTGTCAAGTCTAGATCGTAATAATTTTTCGGAAAGCCCTAGGTTTAAAGCTGACATGACTTTCTTGTTCAAAAAAGTGGGGCAGCATCCTGACTTAGGAAAGGCATTTATTTTTTCGTCAACGCCATGTAGACATCTTCAACTCTGCTTGTCACGTGAGTCCAGTCGAATTCCTTCACGTAAGCAATGGCTTCTCGTTTTTCAATCTCTTTATCCTCGATGCTGATTTTGTTTAGTGCTTCTTCTATTGCGTCTACAATAGGTTCAAATGAAAAACCTTTAATGTAGGTTTTGTAAGGGTATCTCACGAGCACTTCAGGCACTCCTCCTACAGGAGTTGCTATGATATGCAACTGTGCAGCCATCGCTTCTATAAGCGTAATTGGTAAAGCTTCCCATTTTGAGGGCATGACTAGAATGTCAGAGGCTATGTAAACTTCATGAATAACGTCACTAGGCATCCATTCTATTATTTTCATATTTTGCAAACCTTTGAACGCTTCTCTGACATAACCCTCAAGTGGTCCATTGCCAACAAATAAAAAGAATACGTCTTCTCTTTCCCTCAGAATATGCCGTGAGGCCGCAACCATCTCAAGGATTCCTTTAACTAAGGCAAAACGACCGCTGAAAACTATGACGGTTTTATCTTGAGGTAAGCCAAGTTTTGATCTATACACTGATTTTTTCCTTAAGCCATTTAAATACAGTTCAACATCTACTCCGTTGGGAATTGAATAGCATGGTTTTGAATGTTCTGCATATTTTTTGGCGTATTCTGCTATGGTTGGCGTTAACCCAATAACCGCACTTGTGTTTCGAAGGACAGATCTAAATATCGTTTTGTTAAAGATTTCTTCAAATGTTTTACCCGGCGAATCTCTTGGGGCAAGGGAATACATGCCATGTATTGTAAGCACCGATGGTTTGCGCTTGCATTTTTTCAAGGCTATCCATGTGACAGGATAGTGGTGTCCATGAACGTGCAATATGTCAAATTTCATCGACTCGAGTATTCTGGTTAATAAGTAAACAGGAAAAGGTATTCTGAAGTTAGATAATGTTTGGTAAGGATAAGGAGGTGGTGACAACGATGGGAGTTCAAAAATTTTAAGGTCTTTCTCTCTCCTGAAACTGCATTTTGAGCCGCATGCAACTACATTTACATCATGTCTTTTTGAAAGCCTTTTCGCGAGGTTTGAAACGTGGCAAGCGATGCCCCCAATATCAGGCGGGTAAAAAGGAGTGACGAATAGAATCCGCACGTTCATCCTAGCCGTAGTTTACTAAGGTGCAGTTTCTACTATCTTATATCCCACTTTGGACTGGGCATCAGCATTTTGTTTTATAAATCAAGCGTCATTTGAAACATTTTTACTCATTTAGCATTAACTCTTGTTATTTGTTTTCTTTTCAAGTCTTGATATTGCATATAGTGTTATAGCTGTTGATAGACAGAAAAATCCTATCAATATGAATGCCATAGAAGCCAAAGCAATATTCGTTATTATACGATGTTCAGCGGCGTAAATTTGCAGCATCCAAACTCCAAACCAGGCTCCAACAAACAAGGATACAATACCGGGCAAGCCCAAAAACATTAAAGGCCGTTCCTCAACAATACCCCTCAAAATAAATCCGATAACCTCTGAACCATGAGTTAAGGGCGACTTTTTCGATGTTTTCTCTAGACCAGCATACTTCACGCACACAGGAACCTCGATGATTTTTAGACCAGCCTTGGCAGCTAAAATCAATTGTTCACTTTCGACGCCGTAATCCGTCGACTCATGCATTGCTATAATGTTGAGTGCTTTATTGGAATAAGCTCTAAACCCATTTTGTGTGTCCTTCACATCTAACTTACTCACGATTCTATTAAGCCAATTTATCACAGCCAGACCCCCCCTTCTGTATAAAGGAATAGTAGCATTCAAACCCTTAGCATATCTACTACCTATGACAATATCACTCTCTCCATAAACGATGGGTTCAGCCAATTTAGGGATCTCCTTGGGATCATGTTGACCATCGGCATCTAGGGTAACCACAACATCTGGATTAAGTTTCATAATTTCAGCAAAAAGAGTTTTCATGGCCTCTCCCTTACCCCCATTCTTCTCATGTCGAATAACCACTGCCCCAAGACTGCTAGCTATTTCCGCAGTCATATCGTTTGAACCATCATCACAAACAACAACTTTATCTCCATACTTTTGAGCTTCCAAAACCACTCTAGCAATAGTCCTCTCCTCATTAAACGCGGGGATACCAACAACGATGAAAGGTTTGCCTTCAGCAATCCCAACCTTGTTTAAAACCACTTTGCCATTTTCGACTTCAACCAACTTTATCACCTAACATATTCAAAAACCGATATCCTGTCGAAACGCTGCAGTTCATCATCAAAGTTTTTAGGAACATATGTCCCATACCAGCCTATTTCTTTGTTCCAGCAAACAAAATAAATGTTTTGGTAGTTGTTTTGCAAAGCTAAATCCACCGCTAAATCAACATCATTTATGTAGGCTATGACATTTTGTGAGTTATTGAGATAAAGTTTTGCCCATGTGGCGAAGGCGTTTTGTAAAA
>Ga0172366_10001167_pt1 | contig 20399 bp, 14 predicted proteins | sample LakKivSesite69cm_FD_114533 | JGI IMG/M metagenome (GOLD analysis project Ga0172366, IMG submission 114533) | Sediment microbial communities from Lake Kivu, Rwanda - Sediment site 69cm | ecosystem: Environmental > Aquatic > Freshwater > Lake > Sediment | place: Rwanda: Western Province, Lake...
AGGTCTTCGTCATCCTCCGTGGCAGAGGCCAGCGACGAGGCGCAGTCGGCCACCAGCATCAGCAGATCGGCTTCGGGAGCGCTCCCTTCGGACCCTGCGGCCACAAGCCGCTCGATCAGTCCGGAGAGATCCCGCGCCTGCTGCAGAAGGCCGGCCTTCCGGTCGGGATCGATGCTGCTGAAGGCTATGCAGTCGAACACGGGCAGGATGCCGCCCGGTGAGATGGACCATCCGAGGCAGTCGGCAGCGGCGTCCTCCAGGCGGTGCCCTTCGTCGGCTATCAGGATCTCGGCCTCGGGAAGGAGCTCCTCGGCAGATAGGGCCGATACCAGGAGGTGGTGGTTCAGGATCAGGATGATCGCCTTCCTGGCCTCCGCCCTCGCCCTGAGGAAGTGGCACTCCCCCCTCCTCTGGCACCTTCCCGCCAGGCAGTCCGAGGCATCCGACCTCAGACGGGCCCAGATCGAGGGGTCGGGTTCCCCGGGGAGCTCCGAGACGTCGCCGGTCCGTGTGGCCGACGCCCACGAGGCGATCCCCGCGGCCTCGGCAACCCCGAGGAGGCGCTCCAGCTTCTTCAGGCAGAGATAGTTGCCTCTGCCCTTCAGCACGGCCCTCACGGGCGAGTAGCCAAGGACTCTGCAGAGCCAGGGCAAATCCCTCCCCGAGAGCTGATCCTGAAGGGTCCTCGTGGCCGTGGAAACGAACACCCTCCGTCCGGAGAGCATCGCCGGCACCAGGTAGGCCAGGCTCTTGCCCACCCCCGTGCCGGCCTCGAAGAGGTGGATGCCCGAGTCCTCCATGGCTCCCGCGACGGCCAGGGCCATCGAAGTCTGCCTCAGGCGGGGCCGATAGCCGGGGAACGCGTCCAAGCCACCGTTCGAGAACAGCAGGGCGGTGGCGTCCCTGATGCCGCCCATCAGCGAGACGGCCTGAGGTCCCGGAGATGGAGCGCGATCGAGTCGGGCCCCCTCCAGGTGTCCAGCCTCAGTGAGAAGGCGAGATCGTACCTGCCGGGAGCGTGGTCGTCCACCAGCCCTCCCATGCCGAAGCCGACGGCCCTCACGGAAGATGCACCTATCGTCGCCGTACAGCTCATGTGCCTGCCGCCGCCCATCCTCCTGAAGCCGTCGAGAGCGGCTCCCGAAGTTATCCAGACGGGTTCCTCGTTGCCCTCGCCGAACGGCTCCAGGTCGAGCAGGCTCCTTGCGAGGCCGGGTGTCAGGTCCTCCTCCCCGAGCCTTCCGTCCAGATACAGCACATGCCCGGCCGGGACGGGGGCGTAGACTGCGACTTCGTCCTCGAACCTCCCGGCGACCACTTCCAGATCGGAGGCCCTGAAGGAGAGCCCGGCGGCCTGGCTGTGCCCTCCGCCGGAGAGGAGGACGTCGGACATCGCCCCGAGCACTTCGTGCAGGGGAACGCCTGGAACGCTCCTGGCCGAACCTCTGGCCACCCCGTCCTCCTCCACCGCCGCAAGGGCCACCGGGATGCCCAGTTCGGAACTCAATCTGGACGCTGCGATCCCGAGCACGCCCCTGTGCCAGCCCTTGCGGGCGAGAAGCAGTCCGCGCCTCGCTCCCAGGCTCCGAGCCATGCTCGAAGCCTCTTCGGAGACCCGTCTGTCCAGGACCTTCCGCGTCCTGTTCATCTCCTCGATCCTGGCGCAGCGCTCCTCGAGCCCCTCGCGGGAGGATGCGGTCAGGAGGTCGAGGGCCTCGGACACGCTTCCTACCCGTCCGCATGCGTTGAGGCGCGGTCCTATGCGATAGGAGATGTCCTCCGAGCCCAGCCTGCTTCCGACGATGCCCGACGACTCGCAGAGGGCCGAAATGCCCGGCACGGCGCCGCGTGACAGCTCTGCGAGCCCGCAGGAGGCGAGCGTGCGGCTGTCGAGCCTCAGAGGCACTATGTCGCAAATGGTTCCGACGGCGGCAAGTCCGAGCGAGTGACCTGCGAGCTGATCGAGGCTCCCGGAGAGCTCTGCCAGCCCTCTGAAGGCGGCATGGCAGACGCCCGCGGCGGAGAGCGTCTTCCACGACTCTCCGGTCGAGGCGACCCAGGGATTCGCGATCAGGCAGTCCCTGGGAATCCGCCCTCCGGGCTCATGGTGGTCCAGCACGAGGACCTCCACTCCCATTTCATGCAGCGCGGCGATCTCCTCCACCGCGGTGGAGCCGCAGTCGACTGCAAGTAGGACCTGAGGCTCGACCAACCTGCAGAGCTCGATCACCGACGATCCGAGACCGTAGCCCTCGGTGAGCCTCTCCGGGATCTGCGTCCGCACTTCGGCCCCGAGGGAGACGAGAGCGGCGTGCATGATGGCTGCCGAAGTGAGCCCATCGGCGTCGTAGTCTCCCCAGACGAGTATCCTGCACCTGCTCCCGGCGCAGGCCAGGAGCCTGTCGACGATCGGCTCCAGTCCGGGCAGATCCCTCCATGGGGAGAGCATCGCCGGATCGGGATGCAGGAAGCCGGACGCGGGGGAAATGCCTCTGCGCGCGAGCAGCCGCGCGATCGGATCAGGCAGCATCCGGTCGAGCTGCGGTTCCGCCTCCCCGGCCCCGGGAGCGGGCCGCGCCAGCCATCTCTTCCTCATAGTCCTCCGGAGGCAGTCGGGTCGGGCTGTAAGCCGGGTTCTGTACCGCCTCCGGCCGGAAGCCGGGCGGCGGCGGCGGCCATTCGTCTGGAGCTCCGGTTGCCCGGGGCCTCGAGCGGCCTACCCGGAGGTCGGGGGGACGGGCAGCCCCCCTCCCCGCCGAAGCGGGTCTCCCTCCCTATTGGGCCTTGCACCGGGCGAGGTTTGCCATGCGGGCCCGGTTACCCGGACCCCGGTGGGCTCTTGCCCCACCATTTCACCCTTGCCTCCGGGAGGGAGGCGGTGTCTTTTCTGTGGCACTTTCTCACCGTCACCGGTGCCGGGCGTTACCCGGCGCCCTGCCCTGTGGTGCCCGGACTTTCCTCCCGCCACGAGAGGCGGGCGGCCGCCCGCCCGGCCCGACTGCTTCTCACTCACCGTGAATGCTCTTCTCGAGGTCCGCCGAGCACACTACGAACCTGCCGCATATCGGGCAGTTGTACGTTGCACCCTGCTCGATCTCGACTGCGTTCTGCGGAGGCACATTCGTCATGCACCCGCCGCATGCGCCCCTCTGGAGGGACACGACCGCCATCCTCCTGCCCGCGCCCCTCAGCTGCTCGTATCTCCTGCCGAGCCGGACGCCGACCAGGGGGGCAAGCTCGGCGCGCCTTGCCTCCAGCTTCCCGAGGGACGCCTTCAGCTCCGAGGCCCTCTCCTGGAGGAGCTGCTTCTTCCTCTCGGTCCGCTGCACGCTCCGATCGTACTTCATCCTTGCCGTCTCGAGCTTCGCCCTTGCCTCGTCCTCCGAGTACATGAGTTCCAGTATGCGGCTGTCGGTCTCGTCCATGGCCTGCTCCACGAACCCTATCTGGTCGAGCATGGCCCTGTACTCGGTGTTGTTCCGGATCTGGAGCAGCTTGCCGCGGTAGTCCGCCAGAAGGGCCCTCGAGTCCGCCTTCTTCCTCTCGCAGTCCTTCTGGCCCTGGAGAAGCTGCTCGAGTTCGTGTTCCACGGCCTCGTACTCGCCTCTGGAGGAGGCCAGCTCCTCTTCCGCTATGCGGACCTCCTGAGGGATCCTGCCCAGATCCTCGCTCGCGCGCTCTATCTCCGCATCCACCTGCTGGAGCCGCACCAGCAGGTCAAGGTCGCTGTCCATCAGGCTCCTTTCGGAACAAAAAGAAAGAGGCGGGGCACACGAGCACCCCGCCTTCCGACCCGGCGACACGGCCGGGGTCAGGCATGGTCCCATCCGGGACCCGCCGGCCCCGGGAGATGGTGGGCGGGACAGGATTCGAACCTGCGACCCCAAACGTGTGAAGCTTGTGCTCTAGCCAGCTGAGCTACCCGCCCTTGATCTTCTGGTGGGCCCACCTGGACTCGAACCAGGGACCTACCGGTTATGAGCCGGCGGCTCTAGCCAACTGAGCTATGGGCCCCGTGAAAACCGATACTATGCCGCGCTCTTTCGAGGTGTCAAGAAGCGGCCGGCCGCCGGCGTTGACCGGATGGACGGGACGGGAGTACATTCGTGACCCATCATCCGGGCCGAAGTGGCGGAATGGCAGACGCGGCGGACTCAAAATCCGCTGTCCGAAGGGCGTGAGGGTTCGACTCCCTCCTTCGGCACCAGCACTTCCGAGGTGGAAGTGCCGGCGGCAGCAGCCTTGTCGGATGGTCTCTCGATGTCCGCCTGCGGCGGACATCTGGCGACGCCCGGCACTTCCACCTCGGAAGTGCCGGCGGCAGCAGCCTTGTCGGATGGTCTCTCGATGTCCGCCTGCGGCGGACATCTGGCGACGCCCGGCACTTCCACCTCGGAAGTGCCGGGCCTAGCCCAGCGCCTTCGATACAGCCGATGCCAGCTCGTTGATGGAGAAAGGCTTGGGGACTTCCAGCCAGCCGCGCCTGATCACCTCGTCCCGGGAGTAGGGTCCCGAGACCGCAACTATGACCCGGGCCGACCTGTACCTGTCTGCGATGTCGGCGCAGTTCCCCAGGAGTGACGAGTCGACTACCACGAGCGACGGTTCGAGACCTTGCGGTATGCCTGCGATCGCCTCTCCGACTCCGCTGCCGGCTGAGACGGTCAGGCCGAGCATCTTGAGCATCTCCACCGCGGACTCCCTGTTGGAGTCGGAGGGATCCGCTAGGAGGGCCAGGCTGCTTCTCACGCCCTGAGGCCCGCGCTTCTCCGGCGCTTCCTTCGCCTTGGCCTGCCTGCTCCTTGTCCCTCTGCCGAGGAGGACGCTCTGCAGCTGGGAGTCGAGGATCACCGAGATCACGGCACGCTGCCCGGCGATCTCGGCGGTCGAGGATATCAGCCTGCACGAGAGGCGCGTCCCCAGGCAGTCGGTCACTATCGCCTCCTGCGCCCTGGACCCCTTCCGCCCCCCCACGCCGTAGTCGATCACCACGTCGACGCCGGCCTCCGAGAGAGTCTTCCCGAGGATCGCGGATCTCTCCAGGCCGAACAGGGCGAGCGTGGCGGCATTCGCCTCGAGGACCTTGCCTGTCGCCGCTTCGGTGATGAGAACAGCTATCGGCAGGGCGCGGAGGATGGAGTTCCCTCCGTCGCCGTCCACTGCGAAGCATATCCCGCTTGGAACGGCTGCCGGGACCTGCCCGGGAACCTCTGGCGCCGACCCTCTCTTCAACGAACACCCCCTCGCTCTGATTCCCCCGGGGCATAAACTACACTATCGAGGCCCCAACGGAAACTCGGGGAGGTCAGACCCGTGGATCGGCGGCATCAGGCCCCTCGATCCCCGGGGGACAGGCCTCCACCGCCCTTTCCAGGACCCGGAGGGCGGCCCTCGCCGCGCAGAGGGAGACCTCGCGCCTTCCGCTCCTGATGAAGCGCAGGAATGCACCTGGAGATTGCGCGGTCCTGGAAGCGTACTCGACCAGGGCCAGGAGGGACCCTGTGTCGAAGCAGTCCGGATCAGCCTCCGCCCGCGCCGCGACTGCCTCCACGATGCCCCCGGGAAGAAGGACCCGCCTCTTCCGGATGGCGTCGACGAGCATCGTGAAGGCCGGGCCCCCGCACGTTCGAAGGCCCTCAGACAGGAGGCGGCCGGTCTCCGGAGACGCCGCGGACTCGCCGGACGCCAGGAAGCGTATCGCGTGGGGCACGGAAGGCCCCCCGCTTCTCAGGATGGACGCTGCCGCCCTCTCGAGCAGGACGATCTCGAGATCGTTCCTGCCGTCCCAGGCGGCAAGGGGAAGAGCCGCTGCGGCATCCTCCTCGATCACGGAGGCGGCCGCGAGGGCCTCCGCACACCCCGTGCCGGGACACGACGCGATCGCCCTCCACAGTTCGGTCCTGGGCACACCGAGTCCCGCGTCGAGCATCCGGAGCAGGCGGGGAGAGGCCTCCGCGGCCCTCAGCGCCGTCAGGCCCTCGAGGGCGGCCCTTCTCTCCTCCCTGATGTCCCTGGTCGTCCTGCCTCCCCCTCCCCTTTCCGCAGCCCTGAGAAGGGGATCCAGCACGATGTGCGAGCCGGTCCGTCCCAGGGCTCTCAGTGCGGCGCGCCGTACCCATGAGCTCCTGTCCGAGAGGGCATGGAGGACCAGCCTCGCAGCCCGGCTCCCGCCCGAGCGCCCCAGGGCCTCCACCGCCCTGGTCCTCACATGGGGACTGGGGTCGGACAGGGCGTCCTCCAGGGCACCGGCCGATACAGCCCCCCCGATGGCCCCCAGCGCGAGCGCGGCGCTCTTCCTGATGCCTGGAGAGAGGTCCCCTTCCACAACGCGGGCGAGCTCCCCGAGCAGCCGATCGTCCCCGGTCGCGCCCGCGGCCTCGAGGACGGCCTTGAGGTCGGGCAGACCGAACCGCCCTCTCTCCAGCATGCCTGCCAGGAAGTCGGCCAGACCATCGAACGGTGGCTTCCCGGGCGGTTCGAGCATCTCGGAGACCTGCGGCGGGGACAGGTCCCCGCGCCTCCTCTTCTTCTCCCTGCCGGCCGCGCGGGCAAGCTCCTCCACCGAGCTGTGGGACCTTCCGTCCACCAAAGAGATGCAGAGGTCGACGAACGGGAACCGGCGGAACCTGCCGAGCCTGTCGAGCGCCTCGATGCCCCCGGCAGCCCGGTCGGCCGGCGAGTAGAAGCCCGGTGCCGCGTCGCGGAACTCCGAGCAGGCGGCCCGTAGACCCGGAAGGAGGGAATCCCGGCTTCCAGCGCACACGAAGTCGTCGCCCCCGAGGTGCCCGACCATGCAGTCCCGGATGTTGTCCCTCAGGCAGGAGGCGAGGCGCCTTATCACTGCGTCGCCGCACGCGAATCCGTAGTGGTCGTTGAACGGCTTGAAATCGGTGATGTCAACCCAGGCCGCCAGGCCGTCCTTCCCGACGACCTCGCGCTCTATGTACCCGAAGATCGAGGTGTTGCCGGGCAGCCCGGTGAGGGGGCTGACCTCGATGGCGCTCAGGGCCTTCTCGAAGAGGCCCGCCGTCGTTTCCTCGAGCAGCTCCCTGCCGGCGCAGGGAGGCATGACGGCCCAGGCGCCTTCGCGGAGCCATGCGAGGGCATTCTCCGGCCCCGTGCACACGGTCCAGGGAATGCCGGAGGCGCGCAGGGCCGCTGCCAGCCTGGACCCCGAAGGATCCTCCATGCCGCCCGTGACTATGCAGGGAGCCGCGCCGCCCGGGTGAGCGGCATCGGCCTCAACCCAGACGACCCGCCGAGAAGTGCGCCCTTCCCTCATCCCAGACAAGGGTTCCGCATGGCGGGGCCTGACCTTCTCCACCCTCTCCGAGCACTGCGTCCACTATCGAGTCGGCGTCGAGCAGGCCCATCGGCTGACCGTCAGGGCCCAGGACCACCCCCGCATGAGCGCCTGCTCTCTTGAGAACACGGAGCGCCTTCCCCAGTATGGTCCTTCTGTCGAAATAGGGAAGACCCTCCGTCATGGCGGCCAAGTCCCACGGCCCGCGGTGCCTCAGGACCTCCGCCGACCTGACGATGCCGAGCAGACTGTGATCCCTCTCGAAGACCAGGAGGAATTCGGAACGGCTCTGCAGGACCTCCTGGAGGGCGGCCGAGTGGGAGGAGCCCACGACGATGGACGGATAGCCGTCGAAGGGCCTAGAGACGTCGCCGGCGGCAGTGCTGCCGAGCCGCAGGACCTTCGCGGCCTCCTCTCCCGCCTGCCTTCCCTCTCCGACGAGGAGCGAGCGGACCTCCTCCCTGCTCTCGAAGAACCTGGAGGCGGGCCTGTGCCTCAGCAGGAGCCTGGGAATGGCCCCCGCCGCGGCGACCAGCGGGAAGAGGATCACCCTGAGCGCCAGGACCGGAACCGAGAGGGCATCGACCACCCGGTCGCGCCTCGCGAAGGCGAGCTGCTTGGGGAGAACCTCTGCGGCCACGAGGAGGAACACGGAAGTGAGCACTGCCGCCATCGGGCCCGCAAGGCTCATCCCGGAGTCGGATGCGATCCTCGCGGAGAGGCTGGATGCCAGGACGGTGCCGACGTTGGTCCCCACCAGGGTCGTGGTGAGGTAGAGCCCCGGCCTCGACATGAGCCTCGACGCCAGACGGGCGCCCGGTCTGCCCTCGCGTGCGCGCCCGAGGGCCCGGATACGGCTCGCCGACGAGAACGCCGTCTCCGAACCGCTCGAGAAGGCGGTGAGCGCCGAAGCGGCAAGGAAGGCCAGCAGCTCAGCTGTCATCCGCCCTCCCCGGCGCCCTGCGGACGAGGATCTGCTCGATGCGGGGGCCCGAGGCTTCCGCCACGAACATCACCAGCCCCTCGCCCCTGATGATCTCGCCCTGGGCTGGGATGCGCCCTGTCAGCTCCTCGAGGAGCCCGGCGCATGTGTCGGCGAATCTCGGAGCGAGACGCACACCGAGGAGCCTCGACAGAACATCCACCTTGAGGTCGCCCCGCACCAGGAAGCCCCTCCCCCTCCTGTGCACGCCCTCGGGGAGCTCCTTGATGCCTGCTATGGCGTGGAACACCGCATAGTCGAGTATGTCCTCCACGGTGACCATGCCTGCCCAGTCGCCGTATTCGTCGAATACCGCCCCGATCGGGGCCCTTCCGGAACGCAGCCGGGACAGGACCGAGTCGAGGGGGGCGTTCTCCGGGAACGACTCCATGGAGTAGACCGGAACGGGACCTGCGCCTCCCGAGGCCAGGACGTCCCTGGACTCCACGAATCCGAGCACGCCGTCGCGGGCGCCTCCCAGGAGCGGATATCTGGAGTAGCCCGTCGAAGCTATGGTCCCCGCGACGCGCTCCCTGCTCCAGCCGGTCCTCACAGCGGTGACCCCCGACCTGGGCACCATGGCCTCCCTGCACTGCCTCTCCCCCAGCGAGAGGAGGGAGACGGTCACGAGCGCCTCCGTTCCGAGAACGCCCTCCCGGTGGCCGAGCTCCAGGAGGGATATCATCTCCGACTCGGAGAGCGGCCTCTGGTCGTGACCGGCCCCGGAGCGTCTCAGCACAAGTCCGGAGACCCTCGCGAGGAGAGCCGACACCGGAGCGGTGGCCGTCACGATAGGCCCGACGAGCGGCACCACCCGCAGGGCGACAGCGGGGGAATGGGCGGCCGAGAGGACCTTGGGGGTGATCTCCCCGAACACCAGGAGCACGAATGTCATGCCCACCACCGAGATGCCGAGCCCCAGGCCGCCGGGCACCAGGTCCGACACCAGCATCGAGGCCACGGAGGCGGCGGCCACGTTGACCAGCGTGTTCCCCAGCAGGATGGAGGACAGCAGCCTGTCGGGCCTCGCCAGCAGATCGATCACCCTGCGTCCGGGACGGCTCCTGGAGAGGCGCGATTTCTGGACGGCGTTGAGAGTGAAGAAGGCCGTCTCCGATCCGCTGAAGAACGCGGAGAGACAGAGCAGCAGGGCGAGGAGCGCAACCCTCAGTCGGGCACCCGCCCTTCACCGGCGGGAATGTCGAACTCCTGCCTGAGGACCTTCGTGAAGTAGCCCCGGGACGAGTAGGTGGGCTCGATGGTCACCATGAGGGTGTACGAGCCCTGCGGCAGCGGCTCGCCGCCCGGTCCGTCGCCGTTCCATGTGATGTCGATCAGCCTCTCGAGGTTCCGCCCGCCCCCGAGGTCCACGGCGATCGAGCCGTCCTGGCCGAGGATCTCCGCCTCGACGTTCGACTGCTCCGTCAGTCCGCAGACGAACCTGAAGCCCCTCTCCAGCGCCGTCATCTCCGGAGAGAGGAAGCCCGTGCCCAGCCAGAAGTACTTCGCGCCCGCCCGCTCGGCCACGAAGACCTGGCCGTAGCGGCGCCAGATGGCCAGCCCGGTCGGGGAGTCGAACTGGAAGTCCCCGCTGCCGGGCCCGCCGAAGCTCGTTATGTAGGCCAGGTTCCTGTCGAACTTGTGGATCTCGCAGGCGGCGCTGTCGGTCACCCAGACGTTGCCGTAGTAGTCGATCACCGGATAGTCGAAGGACTGCCCTCCGCAGTCAGATGGCGTGACCTCGGCGGTCACCTCCCCGTCCTCCACCCGGACGAGTCCCGCCCCGTCCCTCGTCACCACGGCCAGGAATGGCTCGTTCCTGTAGAAGTCGTACCTTCCGCCTCCGTATGCGGCCACCCCCCGTGGAGCCTCCAGGGGAACGGCGTCCGGCTCCGGATCGTCCGCCGAATCGAAGCGGAGGAGCTCCCCCAGAGCCCTGTCGGTGACCCAGATGGATCCGCCGGAGTCCAGGGCCACGCCCCACGGCTCCGCCAGGCCCGCGGTGATGAAGCCGGTCGGAACCATCCTCGGCCCGGACCGGTGCAGTATGACGACCCTCGAGTTCCCGGTGTCGGCCACCACCACGCGGCCCTCCGGGTCGGCGGCTATGCCGTGGGGAGCCCGCAACTCGTCGTCGCCGCTCCCGGTCCCTCCATAGAGGCCGAGAGTGTACATGGTCGCATTGTAGATGATATGGCCGGTTCCGCTGTTCACGCCGTAGACCGCCAGCTCGTCGTCGTCCCCGACGCCCGGGGCGTCCCACTCCTGCAGCTTCACGCACGCGAGCCCCTGCGGGTCGTCGAACCTCACGAGCCCGCCCAGCAGCATCGCCAGCTGTTCGGTGCCGGCGCGGCATATGCCCATGCAGTGCCCGAACGGAGGATGCACGAGCGTCGTGGGGCCATCAGGCTCCACCGAGTACGAGCCGAGGACGAGAGCGGCGGCCATGAGAATCACTGCAGCAACCTCCCGTACATCCAGGCGGAGCGGAGGACCTTCTTGACGTAGTTCCTCGTCTCCCTGAAAGTGATCTGCTCGATGAACATCTCCGGGTCGGAATCGTCGAATCCTATCGTCCCGACCCACCTGGAGGCGTTGCCGGGACCGGCGTTGTAGGCGGCGAAGGCGATCACCGCCTGCCCCGAACTGCTGCGCCACTGCCTGTCGATGTACAGCGCCCCGTAGAGCATCGATAGGCCGGGGTCGAAGAAGTCGTCCCCGGACAGCCTCCTGAGGCCGTTCCACCTGGCCACGTCCGAGGCCGTCCCCGGCATGAGCTGTATGAGGCCCCTGGCACCTGCGGAGGAGCAGGCGAACCTGTCGAAGGAGCTCTCCTCCCTGATGATCCCGAGGAGCGTGTCAGGCCCGAACGAGAGTGAGGAGCAGGTCTGGATGGCGAGCTGCCTGTACGGAGCCGGGAAGTAGTACCTCAGCAGGCTGTCCGGGAGAACGACACCGCATTCCCTGCGGATGTCCCCGTCGAGGGACGTGAGAACGGAGAAGGCCCTGCTGTGCTCGCCGAGGAGGCTGAGGGCTGCGCCCCTGGATGCGGCATCGTATCTCGGAGAGCCCGAGAGAAGGTCGACCGCCAGCCTCCCGTACCCCGAATCCGCGAGTGCCACGGCTTCCTCCGGGATGGCCCCCCTGGCGGCCAGGAGGCCCGGACCCGGGACGGCCGCGCGAGGCCTGCCCAGCCTGGCTGCGGCCATCATCCCGTAGAACTCCCACGGGTGCCTGTCGGCAAGGTCCCTCAGAGTCGCGGCCGCCTCTGCGGCCCTGCCCGACTCGGCCGCGTTCCGGGCGGTCCAGTAGAGTGTCTCGTCTTCCCAGAAGCCGCACGGGAAGGCCTGCGCACCAGCCTTCCAGAGCGAGTCGGCGAGACGCCTGTCCCCGCACATGTAGAAGCTGAATCCACCTCGCCAGTAGGCCGTCTCGTCGGCTTCGTAGTCGCCTCCGCAGCGGAGAGACAGGAGGTAGTCGGCAGCCGCGCCCTGCCAGTCCCTGTCGCCGTCGAGTCTCAGAGCCGCCAGCCTCGCGGCTTCGGCCGCGCTGGGATGCCATGGCCAGGAGGAGGAGAAGTCCTCGTATGAGGTCCAGGCCTCTTCGGTCCTCCCCGCGTCCCTCAGAGCCCTCGCACGGAAGAGGGACGCCCGGGCGCGGAGGGAGTCGGGCGCGCTGTCGGGAACGGAGGACACCAGGGAGAGAAGCTCCTGGGTCCTGCCGCGTGCCCGGAGCAGGGCCATGGCCGCCCCGGTCCTGAAGACCGGATCGGGGGAGGCGTCGATGGCGCCGGCCAGTGTCGACGTGTCCCCGCCCGAAGCGAGAGCGTCCGCTATCCTCCAGCTCGATGACCATCTCTCCGGGTCGGCCAGGAGCAGACCGGCCGCGGCCAGCGAAGCGATCGATGCCGAGGAGTCGAGATCCGACTGGAGCACGACGACGTCGAACGCCCTCGTGGCCAGCATCCTCCTCACCCGGAGCAGTGCGCCGCCGCCCCCGGGGAGCGCCTCGAGGGCGTCGAGGGCTTCGTCCCAGTCCTTCCCGCCGGTCAGCATCGTCGCCTGGAGCTCGTCGCCGAGCCTCCCGGCGAGCGACGGAAGGAGGGCGGCATCCTCCAGGGCGGTCTTCAGCTGGTCCGACGTCAGCGACCCCACGGGAGCGAGGAGTATCCTCACGTACCTCTCGGCAAGCCCGGAAGGCCTCGGAAGGACCGTTCCCTGAGGCAGGGAGTCGCGGCAGGCGCCCTGCAGGAAGGACGACAGGAGGACATCACCGGGACCGCAGAGCGCGAGGGCCGAGTCCGGCAGGCGCGCAAGGTCCAGGGCAGAGACGGCCCAGCCGGTGAAGGAGCCCGCCCCGGAGGACCTCAGGCTGTCGAGCAGAGCCACGAAGTCCCTCTCCCTGCCGCACGAGTGATAAAGGCCCAGGAGCCTGAACAGGGCCTCGTCCTCCAGGCCGTCGCGGCGCACGAGACCGAGGAGCTCCGAACGGGCCGCGGCGAACTCCCCCGAGAGCATCAGCGAGTCCGCCCGGAGGAACACGCAGTCGGAGCGGCCGGAATCGGCGGCGCCGGCCGAGCCGGCGAAGACGATGGCCAGAAGGGCTGCCAGGGCCGATCGTCGCATCAGTGCCTGAAGTGCCTTCTGCCGGTGAACACCATCGTGATGCCGTGGGAGTCGGCCGCCTCTATCACTTCGGCGTCGCGAATCGATCCGCCCGGCTGGGCGATGGCGGTGACACCAGCGGCGGCGGCCTCGTCGACCGAGTCCCTGAACGGGAAGTAGCCGTCGCTTCCCAGTGCGCAGCCCTGCGTCGGGAGCCCCGCCCGCGAGGCCCGCTTCACCGCGAGCTCGAGGCTCTCGACCCTGTTCATCTGCCCGGCGCCGATGCCCACGGCCCCGAATGGATCGGCGAGGACGACGGCATTGCTCTTCACGCCCCGGCAGATCCGCCACGCCATCTCGAGGGCGGCTGCCTCCTCCTCGCGGGGGCTTCTCCGGGTGACGACCCTCCCCGGCAGGTCTCCGGCGCATCCAGGGTCGGGCTCCTGGATCAGGACGCCTCCCCAGATGCTCCTCACCTGGAGGTCTCCACCGATGCAGCCAGGCATCTGCAAGGCCCTCAACTTCTTTCGCTTCCCGAGCGCCGTCAGGGCGTCCGGTTCGTAGGAGCCTGCCAGCATCACCTCGAGGAACAGCCCCTTCGCTGCCGCGACAAGGCCCGCGTCCACCCCTCCCCTCACCGCCAGTATGCCCCCGTACGGGGAAACGCGGTCCGACCTCAGCGCCCTCTCGAAGGCCTCCGCCGCGCTTCCTCCGATTCCCGCGCCGCACGGGCTGCCGTGCTTGAGGAGGACCGCTGCGGATCCCGTCCCGGGAAGGTCGAGCACCAGGTCCCAGGCCGCCGAGGCGTCGAGGTAGTTGTTGTAGCTCAGGCTCTCCCCCTGGACCAGCTTCGCCTCCCCGAATCCCCTCGGCGGGTAACCGAAGTGCGCCCATCCCGCCTGATGCGGGTTCTCGCCGTATCGGAGGCCGGGGACGAGGCCCTCCTCCATGTTCAGCGAGACGAGGAGGTCGTTCGAGGAGATCCGGTCGAATGCCCTCGAAGCCATCATGCGCCTGAAAGCGTCATCGTCGGATCCCCTCTCGACGGCCCCGACCGCCTCGTCGAGCCCGGCGGCCCCGTATGCGGCGATGACATGTCTCCAGTTCTTGGCGGCGGCCCTGAGCAGGCTCGGTCCACCGATGTCGATCAGCTCCGTCGTCTCCGGATCGAGAGGGCTCCGGCGCCAGTTGTCGGTGAAGGGGTAGAGGTCCACCGCTACCAGGTCGAAGACGGTGCCTCCGCTTCCGAGCATCTCCTCGCGATCCTGCCCCGCGGCGAGGATCGCCGTGTACAGCGCCGGGTGAAGGGTCTTCACGCGTCCCCCGAGCAGGGAGACGATCCCGGTCAGCTCCTCCGTGGGACGGACCGGCACGCCCGCAGCCTTCAGGTGATCGGCCGTGCCGCCCGAGGCTGTGAGATCCCATCCCGCGGCGACCAGCCTTCCCGCAAGTCCCTCGAGGCCCTCCTTGTTCCAGAAGCTCAGCAGAGCCTGCCTACGCATCGGACATCCATTCCCGGGCATCGAAGAAGGGGATGGGCTCCCTCTTGTGCCCGCTGAGATCGCACATTCTCCTGATCCGGCTCGAGGTCTCCTCCGGCAGAGGGCCTCCTTCGAAGAAGACCCTTATGTCCGAATAGGTTACGCCCATCTCCTCCTCGTCGCTCTGTCCGGCCCACAGCCCTGCGGAAGGAGTCCTGTCGACGATCCCGGGCGGGAGCCCCAGCGCACGGCCCAGGGCTCTCACCTCGTCCTTGTACAGCCTGGCGAGGGGCATGAGATCCGCCGCTGAGTCGCCCCATTTCGTCGAGTAGCCGACCAGATACTCGGAGTAGTTGCCCGTGCCCACCACGAGCCTGCCCTGCGAGAAGGCGTACAGGACAGACATCCTCAACCTGGGCTTGATATTAGCCAGGGTCAGCTTCGGAGCGCCGGACAGGTCGCAGGTTCTGACCATGCAGTCGAACACGCTGTCGAGAGGGATCACCTTCAACCCGATGCCCAGGCTGGATGCTACGAGCGCCGCGTCCCGGCGGTCGTCCTCGGGGCTCTGGCAGGGCAGGTACAGGGCCAGGACCGATCCCGCCCCGACTGCCCGCGCGCTCAGCGCCGCCGCAACTGCCGAGTCGACGCCTCCCGACAGACCGACCACGAAGCCTCCAGCTCCGGCCGCTCCGGCGACGCCGGCCATCCAGTGCGCAGCGGTTTCCGCAAGATCCTGGAACCTATCCAGTTCGACCTCCCTGTTGCGAGGGCCTCAGAGTCAGCCTCCTCCGCCCCGGATCGGCTTCGATCACCTCGACCGCCATGCCTCTGCCCGGACGATAGCTCTGCGGCGACCCGTGACCAAGGTACCTCGCCGGGACGAGCCCCTCCGCGGGCAGATCGGCCAGCCTGACGAAGACACCGAAGTCCTCGGACGCGCTGATCACCCCGTCGAAGATCGAGCCCGCACGCCTCTCGAGATACATCAGCGCCAGCAGGTCGGTGCACTCCCTCTCGGCGTCCTCTGCGCGCTGCTCGGCGTCGCTGCATCTCTCCGCCGCGCCCGGAGCGTCCGGCAGCACAGGGGCCTCTCCGGCGTCGACCGCCCTCAGGGCCCTGGAGACGATGAGGTCCGGATACCGGCGGATGGGGCTTGTGAAGTGCAGGTAGTTCCTCAGGGCCAGGCCGAAGTGGCCCGTGTCCGCCACACCGTAGACCGCCTTCTTCATCGAGCGCAGAACCGCCTCCCGGACGAGGGGGGCGGCAGGAGAGCCCGCGGTCCTGCGGAGCACATCCTGCAGATCGCCGGGAGAGACGGCCCTCGACGGAAGGGCCACGCCGAGGAGGGCCAGATCCTCCCTGAGCCTCGTCATGGCGTCCTTGTCCGGCTCCCCGTGATTCCTGAACAAGACCGGCAGTCCCAGCCAGCCGCAGTGCTCGGCCACCGTCCTGTTGGCCTCGACCATGAAGTTCTCTATGAGCCTGTGCGACTCGTCGTCGGAGACCCTTTCGAACGAGGCCGGGAACCCCGACGAGTCGAAGTGGATCCTGAACTCGTCACTGCCGAAGTCCAGCGCGCCGCGAGACTTCCTGGCCGCATCCAGGAGCCTCGACAACCTGGTCATCTCCGCGAGAGCCCCAGGGACGCCCGGAGAGGCCAGCTCCTCCCCCCGCATCCCGGCGAAGGCCTCCTCGTAGGTGAGGCGGGCTCCGGACCTGATCACCGAGGCGACTATCCTGGATCCCGTCCTCCTGCCGGATCCGTCGAAGCTCATGAACACGCTGCGTGTCAGCCTGTCCTCTCCCGGGCGAAGACTGCACGCGCCGTTCGAGAGCTCTTCCGGGAGCATGGGGATGACCCTGTCCGGGAGGTAGACGCTGGTCCCCCTCCTGGAGGCTTCGGAATCGAGGGGGCCGCCGGGGGAGACGTAGGCCGCGACATCAGCTATGTGGACCCCCAGCTCGAAGCCCCCCGGGCTCAGGGAGATCGACACGGCGTCGTCGAAGTCCCTCGCATCGACGGGATCCACGGTGAAGCAGAGTATCCCCCGAAGGTCCTCTCTGCCTGTCGCATCGACAGGATGCGAGGCCGCGGATGAAGCTTCGGCCCTCGCATCGGCCGGATATTCGGCGGCGGCGCCGAAGTCCCTGGCTATCCCGCCGATGAGAGCAGCGACCGAAGTGGCGTCGCCGATGGTTTCCCGCTCTACCAGGGCGGTCTCCCCGTCCCTGAGCTCTCCCCAGACCACGGAGCCCTCCCTGGCTCCACGCCCGACCTCGATCGGCATCCGCCTGGGCAGGGACGGGTCCAGCGGATCGAGCACCCAGCCCCTGCCCGATCTCCTGATAACCCCGCTGACGCCGCTCCTCGCCCTTTCGACGACGGCCAGTATCCTGCCCCGGAATGTGCTGACTCCTGTCTCCTCGATCCTTCCCACGACGACCAGGTCGCCGTCGATGGCTCCGCCGAGGTTGCGGGGATCTATCTCGATCCTCCGTCCCTCGCTCGTCACGAGACCCCTTCCGCTGGGCCTGACTCGCAGCCTTCCCCTGGAGATGCCCATCTCCTCCGCCGACGCGAAGCGGTTCCTGCCGGAGGCCCAGAGGAAGCCCTCTTCCAGAAGCTCCTCGACCGCCTCGGCCACCCCTCCGGATCCGCCGGCTCCTCCGAGCCTGGAGCGGATCTCCTTCAGATTCAGCCTGGCGGAAGGCTCACGCTCGAAGAGGTCCCTGACGAGGTCCCTGGTCGATGCCCCTTCCTCGTTCTCACTCAACGACAGTCACCTCCGCGGACCGGGGCGACGACGGCACAGCCGTCGGCATCGCCCCACCCTGACAGGTCCAGCGTCATGCCTGCGTCCACTGCCACGATCGCACAGGCCCCGAGGATGGACGGCACCTGGGAGGAGGACGGATCACCCTCCCGCCTGCCGCTCCCCGAACGGCTCCACGAGATCGCCACGCCTCCCGGCTCTCCGACCGTCCCCGACACCCTGATCGAGCCGCTTCCGCGGACCGACAGCAGGGCGGCGCAGGCCAGCGCGCGGCAGACCGGCATGGCTGCCGATGGAAGAGCCTGCCCGCCGGATCCCGGCGGATCAGCGTCGAGGATGACGGATCTTCCCCTTCCGGCGGACGCCACCCGGACGGCCGCCTCCGCAGCCGAGAGCCGCGTCGTCTCCGGCGCCGCTCCGCCCGTGTCCGGGAGCCGGCCGAGGACGTCGAGGTAGGCCCTGACTTCCTCACACGCGGACCAGGCCTCGCCCGCCTTCTGCAGGGATCGCCCGGGCTGGCCTTCGAACATGTGAGCCAGGTCGAGATTCCCGACGACGCCCACGAAGCGGTTGTTCAGATTGTGGAGCACGAGGGGCATCAGCAGTCCCGAAGACGCCTGGCCGATCAGCCGCGCCAGCCGTCCGGGCGGAGAAGCCGCCCAGGCTGCGATCTCGAAGGCCAGCTCCGAGCCGGCAGGGATCATCACGCAGGGGAAGGGCGCCTCCGAAGTGCCTCCGCCGCCGACCATCACCGGGATGGAGCCGGGCGCCGGCGCAGAGAAGCCGGCACCCGGCCCGCAGTCCACCGGGGTGAAGAAGGCAGGCTCCCTTCCGGTGCAGGCGCGCCCGACCTCCCCCCTCATCCCGTCCGGCAGCAGCCCTGCCGCGGATGCAGTGGCACTATAGCCCGCCATGAAAGACCTCCTCCCGCGGCCCGTCAGACAAGCGGAACGAACCGCACGAGCTCTCCGGGACGGGTCTCCGTTCCCGAGAGGAGCCTCGTCACCGTCAGGAGCTGCTGCGTCCCGTCCCGGGGGCCCACCGGTATGACCATCCTGCCGCCGACCGCGAGCTGTTCGGACAGGGCCGGAGGGACGGACGAGGCAGCCGCGGAGACTATCACGCCTTCGTAGGGGGCGGCAGGGGGCCAGCCCCTCCTCCCGTCGGCGGCTATGACCCGTACGTCGGCATCCGGCGCCACCAGCCGGAGGTTCCTCGCTGCGCGAACGGCCAGCGGGACCAGCACCTCGAGGCTGACGACGGAGAATCCCATCCTGGCGAGGATCGCCGTCTGGTAGCCCGAACCGGTCCCGATCTCCAGGATGCGCGATCCCGGCCCGAGGTCCATCATCTCGATCATGAGCGCGACGATGAAGGGCTGGGAGACCGTCTGCCCGAGGCCCACGGGAAGCGGGAAGTCGCCGTAGGAGTCGACCAGGTCGCATCCGTCCGGGACGAAGAGATGCCTCGGCACTTCGAGGAACGCCGACAGGATCAGGGGATCGCAGATGCCTCTGGCGGCTATCTGCCTCTCCACCATGGACCGGCGGAGCGCCTCCGCACGGGGACCGTCAGCGGCCGTCAGATCCGTCCTCCTTCTTCCTGGCCCTTTCGCGCGCCGTCTTCCACTCGACGAGCCTCGCAGCGACGGCGGCCTCCCTGCCGGACTCCCCCGGTTCGAAGTAGACGGGCTCTCCGAGGCCGGCCGGGAAGTTGACTGATGTGACCATCCGGTCAGGCATGTCGTGGGCATACTGGTAGCCCTCGGAATAGCCCAGCTCGCGCATGAGCCTGGTGGGGGCGTTGCGGAGGTGCAGCGGGACGGGCAGGCTGCCCTCCTCGCGCGCCGCCGAGGAAGCGCGGCCCCAGGCAACATAGACCGAGTTCGACTTCGGAGCGGTGGCGAGATAGCAGACGGCCTCCGCGAGGGCCAGCTCGCCTTCCGGGGACCCGAGGAAGTGGTAGGAGTCGGCCGCCCTCATCGCCACCGTGAGTGCCGACGGATCAGCCATTCCCACATCCTCCGAGGCGAATCGCACAAGCCTCCGCGCCACGTACAGGGGATCCTCCCCGGACACGATCATCCGCGCCAGCCAGTAGAGCGACGCGTCCACATCGCCGGAACGGAGCGACTTGTGCAGTGCGCTGATGAGGTTGTAGTGCTCCTCTCCCGACTTGTCGTACCTGAGGAGCGCCCGAGACAGTATGGACGAGGTCGCATCCGCGTCTATCCTCGAGGCCTCTCCGGAGAGGGTCCCGCACACTGTCTCGAGGATGTTCAGCGCCCGTCTCCCGTCGCCGTCGGATGCCGAGGCTACCAGGTCGAGGGCGCCGGCCTCCACGGAGGCACCGTACCGCCGGACGAACTCGCGGCTCTCGACCGCCCTGTCGAGAAGACGGCGGAGATCCGCCTGACCCAGGGCCTTGAGGACGTAGACCGCGCACCTGCTCAGCAGAGGAGCGTTGATCTCGAAGGAGGGATTCTCGGTCGTGGCGCCGACGAGGCGGATGGTCCCCCCCTCGACGTGGGGCAGGAAGGCATCCTGCTGCGCCCTGTTGAAGCGGTGGATCTCGTCCACGAACAGGAGGGTCCCCGTACCGGACGAGAGCCTTCTCCCAGCCTCCTCCACTATCTGGCGGACCAGGGGGACCCCGCCCGTGACCGCGCTGAACCTTACGAAGTGCTCGCTGGTCTTCTCCGCGATCAGCAGGGCCAGAGTGGTCTTGCCGCTTCCGGGAGGCCCCCAGAGGATCACCGACCCCAGGGCACCGGCCTCCAGAGCCCTCCTGAACGGGGCGTCGGCGGCGAGCAGGTGATCCTGGCCGACAACCTCCTCCAGCGTCTCTGGCCGCAGGGCATCCGCGAGCGGAGCTCTGGGAGGATTCTGATCGAACATATGCTGGAGTATACGGCGGGGACCGGAGACCGGGGACTGGCGGGAGGCTGTAGCCTGCAGAAAGGGCCCGGCCGGAGTGGCCGGGCCCCCATATGACGGACGACCGGCTCTAGTGCGTGGGCTGCTGCTGGACAGCCTGCGAACGAGCCTGCTGGATCATCATCTGGACCATCGGAGCCATGTCGACTGTCTGGACGGGAGGGCCGGAGAGCTTGTTCTCGGCGCCTTCCATGCCGAAGCCGGAGGCCTCGACGGAGTGAGTCTCTCCGGTCTCCGCGTCCGTGATCCTGACATAGACCAGCGGGACGATCGGGAGATCGCCGGAGAGCATCACCTCTACGGTGCGCTTCGGATG
>Ga0172366_10001169_pt1 | contig 20397 bp, 16 predicted proteins | sample LakKivSesite69cm_FD_114533 | JGI IMG/M metagenome (GOLD analysis project Ga0172366, IMG submission 114533) | Sediment microbial communities from Lake Kivu, Rwanda - Sediment site 69cm | ecosystem: Environmental > Aquatic > Freshwater > Lake > Sediment | place: Rwanda: Western Province, Lake...
AGTGATCTTTTCGTCTATGGTTGCGATGAGTTTTGGGATGGCTTCGAGGATTTTGACCGCTTCCTGGATTTCCAGATCCAGACGCTGGAGTTCGATCAATCCTTCGAAGTCAATTGACAAGCTTGTACTGCCTTTTTCATGATGAACTCATGGGCCTACCAGGATTCGAACCTGGGACCTGCCGGTTATGAGCCGGTAGCTCTACCGCTGAGCTATAGGCCCTTGCCTTGATTTATAGCAGATTGTTCCCTTCCAGTCAACGAAAAGCGCACTGGCCGGCTGATTTTCGGGTGATCGTCGGGTTCTGGGCCCTGATTTCCCCGGAGTCGACTGCGGTTACTGAACTCAGAAGGAGTTAGTGAACGACCTGAGTTTACGGCTCCTGGTAGGGTGTTTGAGCTTGCGGAGCGCCTTGGCCTCTATTTGGCGGATCCTTTCACGTGTCACTTTGAAGATTTGGCCGACTTCTTCGAGAGTATGCTCGTTGCCGTCGCCCAGTCCGAACCTCATTCTCAGCACCCTGCCCTCCCGGTCGGAGAGCGTTTTCAAAGCTTCCTCGATCTGTTCTTTGAGGTTCTGATGGATGACCCTGTCGGGCGGCGAAGGCATCAGTTTATCTTCGATGAAATCGCCGAGGTGGCTGTCTTCCTCCTCGCCGATGGGCGTTTCCAGGGATATTGGTTCCTGAGCGATCTTGATGATTTTCCGAACCTTGTTCACCGGCATGTCCATTTTCTTGGCGATTTCCTCGCATGTCGGCTCGCGCCCGATTTCCTGGACGGTCTGCCTCGAGACCCGAATCAGCTTATTGATGGTCTCGATCATGTGGACCGGTATACGGATCGTCCTGGCCTGATCGGCGATGGCCCTGGTAATAGCCTGCCTTATCCACCAGGTCGCATAAGTGGAGAATTTATAGCCGCGGCGGTATTCGAATTTTTCTACGGCCTTCATCAGCCCCATATTCCCTTCCTGAATCAAGTCGAGAAACTGCAGGCCGCGGTTGCTGTATTTTTTGGCAATGGATACGACCAGCCGCAGGTTGGCTGCGACCAGTTCCTTCTTGGCCTGGTCGCTCATTTTCTTGCCGCCGGCGATTGTCCTGACGGCCCGCCGCAATGATTCGGGGTCGAGGCCGATCTCCTCGGTCTGGGAGCGCAGCTGTTTGTTCAAAAGTCTTATTCTGGAATTCAGTTCCAGAGCCTTGCTCCTTTTCTTTTTCAGAGCAAGCCGGAGTTCATCCCTTTCTTCCTCGAACTCATTGACTTTCTTAAGCCGCCTCTTGAGGTCGTCGATTATTTTCTCCCGGAGAGAACTCCTCAGATTCAGGTCACGGATGAGACGGCTGATTTTGATTATGATCCGGCCCCGGGAGAACAGGTTTTTCTTCCTGTCTGGTATCCTGGCCAGCCTCTGGCTCAGGGACCGGATCTGTTTGATTTTGAGCAGAATCTCCTGTCTCTTCTCGTCGAGCTTACCCTCGGCGATATCGTCCTCGCTGACATCGAACATCTCCTGCATGAGAATCTCGGAATCTTTGAGCTTTTCTTCCAGGGTAAGAACGGAATTGAGAACCAGCCTGGTCCGGGATAAAGCCTTGATGATGGCTTTTTCTCCCCGTTCGATCTCCCGGGCGATGGCGATCTCGCCTTCCCTCGTAAGCAACGAAATGTTGCCCATTTCTCTCAGATAGAGCTTGACGGGATCGGTCGTCCTTTCCAGTACATGGGTCGGCGGGATTTCGTTCTTACGCCGGGCCTGAATGATTTCCTTATGCCGGGAATCCAGGATTCTGATTCCGTAATCGTCCATCGAAGACAGAAAATCTTCCAGGTTTTCTCCGGAATCGAGGCCGTCGGTGAATGTTCTGTCGATTTCCTCGAAATACAAGTAGCCCTGTTTGCGGCCCTTTGAGATCAACTGTGAAACTTCATTTTTTGGCATTCTAATGTCTCGACGCGAATTCCTTATCTTTCAATGATACACTGCTTTTCACGTTATTCAAGAAGAGGGGAGCGTTCTCGACTGCGCCTGAATTTCGCCGTTCAACGAAAGTATCTGCTTGGTGATGCTCTGTTTTTCGTATAGCAGGGCAAGAAGCCTTTCCCGGTCGTTCTGTTTTTCGGACTGGACGATATCGATCTGGATTTCCTTGAGTTTCTTATGGAGGAAAATCTTGCGTATCTCGCACAGACATTCGCGACCTTCTTCAAGGGTTCCGGGTTCGCTTTTTTCAAGAAGGATCTGGGTGAGTTGCGAAAAAATTTCGGGGCTGAGGGCGTTTTTCAACTGCAAAAGATCCCAATCTTTTTCGTCCCTGACCGACTGTATGATGGTCCTGAAGGCGGGTTCGCTCTTCAGCCCGCTGAATATCTCCGATTCGAGTGATTCGGCCAGCCCGGCGGCCAGGCTTCTGTCCTGGATCATTATCTGGAAAAGTCTTTTTTCGGCCGGGCAGAAAGGAATCGCGGCCTCAGCCCGGCGCGCAAGAGGCTTCCTCGCCGTTTCGATCAACTGCCTGATTATGTCTTCGCCGGTCTTGAGATACTGAGCGGCCTCCTTGAGATATTCGTTTCTGGCAACCGGATCGGGTATGCTTTTAAGCGTGTCGACCAGGGTTTGCACCACCCGCGATTTTTCCTCCGGAATGGACATATCGGTTTGGGCCGTGAGCGAATCGACGTAAAATTTGAGGCCCGGCCAGGCTTTTTTGATTTGGGCCCGGTATTTATCCGGACCATGTTTTTTGATGAATTCGTCGGGGTCGGCGCTTTCCGGGAGGGTCACGACGGTGACATTCAAGCCTTTTTCCAGGCAAACCGGGATGGCCCGGGCCGCAGCCGCCAGGCCGGCCGGGTCAGGATCGTAGTTCAGAACCAGCCGCGGAGCGAACCGGGCGGCAAGTCCGACCTGGTAGGAAGTCAAGGCGGTGCCAAGGGAAGCAGCGACGTTTTTGATCCCCGCCCGGTAAAGCGCGGTAAAATCCATGTAACCTTCGACGAGAATCATGAAACCTTGATCTCTGACCGCGTTTTTAGTCATGTTTAGGCCGTAGAGAATCCTGCCTTTCGAGTAAAGCGGAGTTTCGGGAGAATTCAGATATTTCGGTTCGGCATCGAAAAGCGTCCGGCCGCCGAAGCCGACTACCTTGCCGCTCAAGCTGGAGATGGGAAAAATGATCCGGCCGCGGAAGCGGTCGTAGTATTCGCCCTTCTTCGTGGGTAGGGCAAGTCCGGTTTTTTCCATGAAACTGGCCGAAACGGCCTTGGATTGAAGAAAATCGACCAGGGATTTCCACAAATTAAGAGCATAACCAAGTTTTAGCTCGTTGACCGTTTCCTGACTGATGCCCCTTTTTTTGAGATAGTTGAGGGCTTTGAGGCCTTCCTGGGAATGGTATAAATTATTGCGGAAAAAATTCAGGGTCATCTCGTTGATTTTGAAGAGTTTCTCCTCTAGTTTGACTTCGCCCGGAGCAGCATCAAGCTTGCTAGGCATGGGGATGTGGTATTTTTCAGCGAGGTACCTTAGAGCTTCGGGGAAATTCAGATTTTCCTTTTCCATCACGAGGGTAAAGATATCGCCGCCCGCCCCGCAACCGAAACAGTGATAAAGTTGTTTTTCTTCGTCGACGGTGAAGGATGGGGTTTTTTCAGTATGAAAAGGGCAAAGGCCGACCCACTTACGCCCCCGTTTTTTCAGAGTAGTGTATTGAGAAGCGATTTCTACCAGGGACGCGACTTCTCTGATTTTTTCAGTAATCTCCATTGATCAGCCGAGCCCCGACTTTCTCATAGAATATAGGAGCGGGTAGCTCGCTTGTCAAGCCGGACCGCCCGTATTTTTCACCCGCTGGGTCCTTGGCCATGCCTCCATTTTACCATAGGCCAAAAACGTCTCGTCCTGGTTGACCCGGCCGGCACCTGCCGGCTCCATGGGGCGGTCGTCACTTGTCACGGCCGGTTATATGCGCTAAAATATCGAAAAGTCAATTTCGTCGGCCTGGAGAACGATTAAAGTGACTGAAAGAAAACAGAGAAAAGACGATTACCAGCGGGCATTGACGGCTTACACTCAAGCTATGAAGCAATTTCGCAGCGGCTCTCTTGCCGAAGCCGCTGAACTCTTGACGGCGTTTATCGAGAATTTCGGCAGTGAGAGTGAAATAACCGACAGGGCAAAGACATACCTGACCCTGGCCCGAGGAAGCCGGAGTAAGAAAACGGCTGATTTGAAAACGATAGACGATTACCTTCTCGACGGCACCCTGAAGATCAACTTGGGCGATTACAAGGGAGCCGTCGAAGTTCTCGAGAAGGCAGGTAATTTTAAAGAAAAAGAGAGCAGGGTCAATTACCTGTTGGCCATTGCTTATTGCCTGGCTGGAGAGTCCGGAACGGCGCTCGATTTCCTGAAGAAGGCGATTCAAAAGGACGGCTCTCTCTCCGTCCTGGCTCGCAATGAACCGGATTTGGAACCGCTGTACGAAGATAAGAAGTTCAAACTGATAACAAGGCTTATATGAAACCTCGGAAGTTAGCGGCTTGCCTTTATGCTGCTTCGGGCTGTCTGAAGGGCCAGGAAAATCACGAACTGCTGTTTACACAATTGCTGGGAAAACCGGCCGCGTTTTTCGCTCTTCAGGCAGTGCTTGATCTTGCCCCCGACCTCGTGATCATAGTTGCTGCCTCCGGGAGATTTTCGGAGAAATATTGGTCCGATCTTACGGCCAAATCCGGCATCCCCGTGCTTCTACAGTTTCTAGATAAAAGAGAGATAGTCCGGGATGAGGAGGAGATCGGGCTTAAGGCGGCCGGCCGGGCGGCTTCCTCCCTGCGAAGATATTCTCCCGCCGACGTCGTCATGGTTCCTGCCACCATGCCTCTGCTCGGCAAAAGAACCCTGCGTGATCTTGTCAAAGCTCACCGGCGCAAGGGGTGCGCTTTGACTTTCCTGGCCGGGCCGGAGGAAAGCGCCTTATCCCGGGTCTTCGTTTTTTCCACCGACGCAGGTGTCGGCGAGTGGCGTGACGCGGGGCAGGGGAAAATCCGTGGCTATGAATCCCTGGGCAAGCGGCTGGCCGGTTCGGGCTTGAAGATCGCGTTTTTTGGTAAACCGCATGAGCATGAACTGCTGGAAATCCGATCTCCATTCGACCTGGCGGCGGCAGCGGACCTGCTGAGGAAGGTCAAGAACGGGAAACTCGTTTCTTCCGGCGTGAAAGTCACCGATCCGGCTTCGTTGTGGGCCGATTGGGACGTTAAAATCGGTAAGGGAACGAGAGTAAGCCCGTTTGTCTGTTTGGAAGGAGAATCCCGGATCGGACGTGATTGCGTGATTCATCCTTACTCCCATCTTAAGGACTGCCGGATAGGCGACAGGGTCGTGGTTCTGCCGGCTACGGTCATGGAAGGATCTTTGCTCGAGAGCGACACCCAAGTCGGGCCTTTCTCACGGCTCAGGCCGGGCACCGTGGTCAGGAGAGGCGCCCATGTCGGAAATTTCGTCGAAATGAAGAAGACGGATTTCGGGCCCGGCTCCAAAGCTATGCACTTGAGCTATCTTGGCGACAGCTCGGTCGGCGAAGGCGTAAACGTCGGGGCCGGCACCATTACGTGCAATTACGACGGGGTCAATAAGAACAGGACCGAAATAGGGTCCGGGGTATTTATAGGTTCCGGAACGGAACTCATTGCTCCAATAAAGATCGGCCGCAACGCTTATATCGCTGCCGGTTCGACCGTAACCCGCGACGTCAGTCCGGAATCCCTGGTTATCGCCCGGGCCAGACAGGTTGAAAAACCGGCCTGGGTATTGAAAAAAATCAAGGGTAAGAAAAAGCCAAAAAAATCCTGATGGGCCTCAGGACGTCACTTCTTCTCTATTCTCCGTTTTTACTTTTCCGGTTTCGGGGGAGTTTTTTCCCGGGCTCCTTTTTTGTGGTATTTTCTTATGAATTCCTCGGTCATGCTCTTGGACTCGGTATCGGTGAATTGCTCGGGCGGCGATTTCATGAAGTACGCCGATGGAGCCCTGAGAACGCCCTTTAACCCATGGATGAGCGCCATCTTGGCGCAGCGGACGGCGTCGATGACGATCCCGGCCGAATTGGGTGAATCCTCTACGGACAGCCGGCATTCAAGATTCATCGGCACATCGCCGAAGTGGCGGCTTTCTATCCTCAGAAAACAGATCTTGTTGTCTTTCTGCCAGGCGACGTAATCGCTCGGTCCGATATGAACGTTGGCAGGATCTATGTCCAGACCCCGGTTTTTGACCTGGGAAACGACGGCCACGGTTTTGGATTTCTTTTTTGAGTCGAGACGTTCCCGCTCGAGCATGTTGAGAAAGTCTGTGTTTCCTCCGGTGTTAAGCTGATAGGTACGATCAATGGGCATCCCCCGGTCGAGGAAAAGATTGACCAGGGTCCTGTGAAGTATGGTGGCCCCGACCTGAGATTTTATGTCGTCGCCGATCAGCGGCAGGTTCCTCTCTTCGAATCTTTTTTGCCAGTACGGCTGGCTGGCGATGAATACCGGAATGCAGTTGACCAGGGCGCAACCGGCGTCGAGGACCTGCTCCACGTACCATTTGGTGGCCATTTCGCTGCCGACCGGAAGATAGTTCACGACTACGTCCGCCCTGGTTTGTTTCAGGATGCCGACGATATCGGAGGTCGGACCTGGCGCTTTTTCGATCTTCTCGGACAGGTATCTGCCGAGTCCGTCATGGGTCATACCCCTGTGAACCTTCACGTTCAGGCGCGGGACCGCGGCAAATCTGGTGGTATTGTTCGGGGTAGTAAATATGGCCTCGGCCAGATCCCTGCCCACTTTGTTTTTGTCTATGTCGAAGGCGGCTACGAATTCGATGTCGCGGATGTGATAACCGCCCAGGTTGACGTGCATCACCCCGGGAACGAAATTCCTCTCACGGGCATTTTTGTAATATTCAACTCCCTGGATGAGCGACGAGGCACAGTTGCCGACTCCGATAATTGCTACCCGGACTTTGTCCATGTCCTAAACCTCCATGGAAGGATGTTTTTTCGTTTCGGACCTGACGTGATAAAGCCTCTGCAGCGCCGTAAGGTTCGAAACTACCGCGATGAAGGCAGTCGTGGCCAGCATCAAAGTGTCGAAAAGGCCGAAGGCCGCTCCGATGACGGTTCCGGCCAGTATCAAAACGAGCCTTTCTGCCCGCTGCATGAAGCCGACCTTGCAGGGAATACCGAAGCTTTCCGCCTTGGCCCTGACGTAGCTGACCATTATGGAGCCCAGGAATGCGAAAAACATCAACCACAGGCCCCAGCCGTCCCGGAAGTGGTAAGCGAGGCCGCAAAGGATGAAGAACTCAGTGTAGCGGTCGAGGCTCGAATCGAAAACCGCTCCGAAAGGGCCGGAGTTTTGCGAGTTCTTGGCTACCAGGCCGTCGAGGATATCCAGAGCGCCGCTCAAAGCAATGGCCGCTGCCGCCGCCAGAGGTAATTCGAGAGCGAAGAGAACTCCGGCGGTAATACCGGCGACCAGGCCCAGGCTCGTTATCCAGTTGGGGGTTATTTTCAATCTGACAAGATTTAACGAGAGGCGATTGAACACATCCAGGGTCAACCTGATTAGTTTCCAGGGCAAAAGCCTGGAAGGGTCTTTTTTCTTCTTGTCCATCACCTCGACTCTTGGTCCTTTTGATAAGAAGATGATAATGACACCCCGGGCCTAAATCAAGACTAATCTTTCCGGTTTTCTTGTTGAATTATTTTTCCGAATTCCATAAAATGTCGCCGAGCGCAGGGGGGGCGCGGATTGATGAAAACGAGAGAGCTTCAGAGATATTTAAAAGAAGGCGGGATGACCGTCGCTCGCGAAGTATATGCCATAACCCGGGTCACCCGTCCGTGCACAGATTCGTTCGCCATAATCAGGGACGAAAAGGAAATTACCTGCGTCATCGATGAAAAAAAGGCCTCCGGCCGGAACTACTCGGGTTTCGATGGCGGCTGGCGGCGCCTGACTTTCGACATGGTTCTTCCTTTCGACCTGGTCGGCTTTTTCGCCTATCTGACCGCCGCCCTGGCCGCAGCCGGAATCCCGATTTTTGCCCTTTCCTCTTACTCGACGGATCATTTCTTCGTGAAAGATCACGATCTTGAGAAAGCAGTGAAGACGCTCGAAGGGCTTGGTTTGACCATCAGGAGGAAATAGAAAGGAATCGGATTCAATCAGGCCGGTTCTTACAGGAGGCATAGGATGCCATTATCTTCGGGGCTGATCCTGATTTCCGTTCTTCTGGCCTTGTCGGGGATCCCGGTGGCCGGCGATTATCCTGATCAGGTTTCGAGTCAGGTCAGGGCTGGATCACAACCGTCCGGAATCAGCGACCTTCGCTACTCCCGGTTCAGCCGGGGCGTCAACCTCCCGGGCTGGATGTGGCTGAACCGCGGTGAAGTTAATGATCTCGAAAAACGCTTTTCGACCCGGGATTTGAAGCTGATGAAGAGACTGGGATTGACCTGCGTGCGTGTCCCGGTCGATATGGTCAACATTCACGATTTAAAGACCGCTGGCTCGCTGAAGGAGCGGGAGCTCGTCATACTCGAACGGGGGATAGAGAAAATCATCGCCTCCGGGCTTGCCGTTATCTTCGATCTCCACAGCATCTCTCAGGCAGAAGGCGGAAGCGATTATTCCGGCCCTCTCGGCCGGGATGAAAAATTCACCGAACTGTTCATCGGTTTCTGGGAAAATCTTGCTTCCCGTCTGGCTCGTTTCGATCCGGACTGGTTGATCATCGAACCGATGAACGAGCCGGTCCTCATTGACGCCGAGGCCAGCTGGCCGCCGATTCAGGAGAGAATCGTCGCGGCCATCCGGAAGAATGCGCCTCGCCATACGATTCTGGCCACGGGTGCTTTTTGGTCGAACATAAGCACGCTCATAAAACTCGAGCCGCTCGCTGATCCCAACATCATTTATAATTTTCATTTTTACGAACCGCATATCTTCACCCATCAGGGAGCGACGTGGAGTTCCGATCTCGACAAGCCGCTGAGAGATGTACCCTATCCCTCCTCCCCGGAGGTGGTCCTGCCTTTGATTTCCAAGATTTCCGACGAGCCGGTCAGGCGATACATTCAGGCCTACGGAAAAGAAGGCTGGGATGCGGACAGGATCGAGCACGAGATCGGCAAGGCAGCCGGCTGGGCTTCGGCCCGCGGCGTCCGGGTTTTGTGCAATGAGTGGGGATGCTATAAGAATTATGCGCCCCGCCGCGATCGTGCTGCCTGGATCAGGGACGTGCGGACGGCTCTGGAAAAGTACGGGATAGGCTGGTGCATGTGGGAATTTGACATGAGTTTCGGCCTTGTGAGGCGTGAGAACGGCCGGGCGGTGGTCGACCGGGATATTGTTGCCGCCCTCGGGCTCAGAACCGATTGATGGTCAAGACCGCGGGCCGGCTGCTCCAGCGGGCGGCCTGGATTCAATGAGGGATGGGCCGTTTCATCTGGCCGGTTCAAGGCCCATTTCTTCGAGAAGGAAGCCGGCCCGAGCGAACTCTTCGGTGATCCAGAGCACGTAGCGTATGTCAACTCCGATGGAACGCGAATATTCCTGGTTCCAGGCGTAGTCGTTGATCGTCGCTTCGAACGTCCGGTCGAAATTCACGCCGATGAGCTCGCCCCGGGCGTTCAACACCGGGCTGCCCGAGTTTCCGCCAGTTGTATCCGCGTCATAGAGTATGCACGTCGGAACGCTCGAAAGGTCGGACGGCTTGAACCTTCCGAAAAGGCCGTTTCTGATCATCTCCATAAGGCCGGGCGGAGTATCGAACGGCTCCAGGCCCGTCGTTTTTTCCAGGACGCCGGCAGCTGTAGTGAAGGGCTTGAAATAAACCGCGTCGCTGGGCGAATACCCCTTGATCCGTCCGAATGTGAGCCTCAGGGTGCCGTTGGCGTCGGGAATGAAGCTTTTAGCCATGAACCGGGCTTTCAAGTCGAGCAGCCGGGGCAATAATTCGTTGAGCTTTCCGGTCCATACGTCCTCGGCCTTCCGAAGTTTCTTTATTTCGGGATAGAGCCTGGCCGCAAATTCGAGGGCCGGGTCAGACGAGACCTGCCCTGTCCCGGGTTTGGCCATCGCTGCCGACAGGACGTTTTTATCGAGAAGTTTCGTCTTCTCGTACAGGCCGTTTATGAAATCTCTGATGGCCCGAGGCGGATCGTCTGACTTGAACAGCTCTTCGAGGCCGGGCACTCCCAGGTCGGTTTCGAGGCGCGAAGCCCGGAGCAGAAGCTCGTTGAGAATCTCTTTGTCAGCCGGGATATGGAGGTTGGCCAGGTTCATTTCGAGGCGGCGGACAGTCCGGGAAAAGTTCCTGTCCATGTAGGCCGATTCCCGTTCGAGATCAGGTTTGGCCCGTTCGATTCCTGCCTCGTGAATGGTTTGAGCGATGTTGAGCAACGTCACCCCGGAAACCAGGTAACTCAATATGAACCGGCGTTCCGGGTTTTGTCTCATCTCTTCATAGACCGAACCTATCGAAGAAAGCAAGCCCGCCGCAGCTTTCTTCCTGGCAGGATCACTCTCGATATATCCCTGAAGAGCTTTTTCTTCCTGCCGCCTGGCTTCGACGATACCGACTCGCTTCATCCCCTGCAGCTTGCCCCTGTAGTTCTTCATGGTGTTGGCCAGGCCTTTTATCCGGGCGGCCAGTTTGATGGCCACAGCCCGGTCCTCAGCGCCCATTCTTTCCATCAGGCTGATTTGCCAGTCGTACCAGTCGGCAACATAAGGCATCCGGATCTCTTCTTCATAGGCCAAATACTCCGAAGGCATATGACGGTAAGTGCGGCCGGGATAACCGAGCAGGAAGACGAGATCGTTTTCCCGGACGCCCTGAGGCTCGATTTTCAAGAACTGGCGCGGCTTGAAGGGGACGTTCGAGAGTGAATAGGCGCTGGGCTTGCCATCGGGCGAGACGTAAGCCCTGAGAAAAGAAAAATCTCCCGTATGCCGCGGCCACATCCAATTGTCGTTCTCGCCTCCGAATTCCCCGATCGATCTGGGCGGGACGTAAACCAGCCGTATGTCTCGTATGTCCGTATATATGAACAGGTAATAAGTTTTGCCCGGAAACATCTCCGAGACTTCGGCCTTTTTACCGGGATTGGCTTTTTCCGTTTCGGCGACTATCTGCCTGCTTATTTTCCTGATAGCTTCGGTCCGGACCGCCGGATCCATTCCCTGCTTGACGGCCGCCAGAACCCGGTCGGAAACGTCGCTGAAGGATTCGGTTATGCGGGCGGTCATGCCTTTGGCTTCTATTTCCTCGGCTCTCGTCCGGGCCAGGAAACCGTTCTTGATGTAATTATGCTCGGTTGAACTGGCCGCCTGGGCCGCGCCGAAAGCCACGTGGTGGTTGGTCAGTATGAGCCCCTCGGGCGAGACGAACGAACCGGTGGCTCCCACCTGAACGACTGCGTAAACTAAACTGGACCTAGAGGGATCGATGATATCTTGAGGCGTGATTTCGAAACCTTTCGATCTGAGGTTGAGCTTGATGATTTCGCTCGCCGGCCACATGCCTTCCTCGGCCGAAAGATTCGGGACCTGGCAGATCAGGAAAGCAATCAAAAGTGTTATTAAAAACAAAAGCTCCGGCCGGAACCGCCGGCTGACGGTTGCCGTTTTGACACGGATATTCATCTTTCTTTCCTCCTTTGCCAAACGGCCGGGTTGGGGGCCGGCCTCGTCATTATATAGAGACATATTTGCTAACTACGGCCGTCATTTCCTTTTCGAGTTTTTCCATCCGGGAAATCATCTTGAACTGGGTCCGGCAGCGGTCGATATTCTGGCCGGGGCGATGAATCCTGAAGTAGGCGTCACCCTCAAGATAGTCGGTCAGGAAACGGAGGCCGCATTCGAAAGTCATCAGCCTGGCTGAGAAAGCCAGATTTTCGATTTCGGACGGCAGAAGAAAATCGCCGGCGGTATTCAGGTAACCTGCGATAAGGCGGTCGTACAATCCGATGTCGAAGTCGACTTTATCGAGGTCGCGTTCGTCCTCGGCGGCGGTGGCCGCGCCGAGCCTGACCGAGTCCCCGAAGTCGTAGAGGGCCGAACCGGGCATGACCGTGTCGAGATCGATGACACAGATACCTTCGCCGCTACGGGAGTCGAACATGACATTGTTCAACTTGGTATCGTTATGGGTGATGCGTTCCGGGATCTCCCGTGAAGCCATGAGGTCGAGAATCAAGCCGGCCTGATTTTCGCGGTTCAAGGCGAAATCGATCTCGGTTTTGACGGCCGCCGCCCGGTTATGTCCGTCACTTTCGAGCGCCTGGAGGAAAGCCTGGAACCGGCGGCGGGTGTCGTGGAAACCGGGGATGGTTTCATGCAGGCGTCCGCCGGGCAGATCGGCCAGCGTTTTCTGGAACCTGCCGAAGGCCCGGGCGGCGGCGAAAACCTGGTCTGAGCTCTCGGGTTTGTCGTAAGTTTTGGCCGCCTCTATGCAGTCGTACATGCGCCAGAAACCTCCGTCCGGGGTACGGGCGAACCATTTTCCGTCGGTAGCCGGGACGAGATTCAAAACCTCGCGCCTGGGATCGCCTCCGGAAGCCTCGATTTTTTTTCTGGCGTGGCTCGTGACCCGGAATATGTTTTCCATGAGTTTTTCCGGCGTGCGGAAAACGTGGGTGTTTATTTTTTGAAGGATATAGCGCGGCGTGCTCTGGCTCGTTTCGAAGGTGACGCGGTAGGTTTCGTTGATATGGCCGGAGGGAATGGTCTCTCCGTGCTTGAAAGAGCCGTTCGTCCTGAACAACGATGATATGAGTCGAAGGTCGGCTGCCTTGGCCTTATCCTGAATCAATCAATGCTCCATTTCGGTCGTTCTCCCCGGGCAAGGGCAGCTTCCGGGGATGGCGGTCATTTTAAAACGGGGCTCGTCCGCCTGTCAACGGATGTTTTTTCGGCTTGACAAGCCGGGCCGCTTCTTTTATTTTTCCTTAATGTCCGAGAGAGCAGTAAACCCTCCTGGAGATTATCTGGCAATCAGGAACGGAATAAGATCAGGTTATGAGCAAGAATATCGTGGTTATCGACACTTTTTGTCGCTAAAATGACAAAAAGTGTCGCAAAACATATCTCTATCAGGGGTATTAGCCCGACGGTGTATAATAGAGTTCCGGAATGAAAAACGAATCCATCCAATCAGTCGTCCAGGGCTGGGACACCGTGCGCTTCGAACTCCTGAAGAGCAGGATATCCGATCTTCAACTGAAAGTCGCCCGGTCTCCGGTCGAACCCATGGTTCAACGCCTTTACAGGGAACTCGAAGTCAAGAAAATACGCTTCAGGCCGCCGGTTTATCTTACCAATGAATGGGGCTGTCCGGACCGCACGCCGGTCATCGGCATCCCTTTCTACCTGGCCGACGAGAGATTGTACAAACTCGAGGAAGAACAGAACGGAGATATCGAGGACTCAAGAACGATAATGATGCTCCTTCGGCACGAGGCCGGCCACGCGGTAAATTATGCATACAGGCTCTGGAGGCGGCCGAGCTGGGTTGAGATTTTTGGCCCGTTTACCAAGCCGTATCGCGACATTTTCAGGCCTCAAAAACTCAGCCGGAATTACGTAAAACACATAGAGGCTTACCCATACGGCCGGACATATGCCCAGAAACATCCGGACGAGGATTTCGCCGAAACCTTCGCCGTCTGGATGACTCCGAGATCGGGCTGGCGCAAGCGGTACCGCAACTGGCCGGCTTTGCGGAAACTGGTTTATGTTGACAGACTGATGAAGGAAATCAGGCGCCGGCCGCCCGAGTGCCTGACCGAGCGAAAGCCGCGCTCGGTCGAAACCATGAACATTACTCTGGCCGAACATTATGGCAAGAAGGCGGAGCGCTTCCGGCGGGCCGCCCGGGGCTATGTTGACGACCGTCTTAAGGAAGTATTCACCGTAATGAACGGCGGCACGTCCAGGCCGGCTTCCGCGCTGATAAAACAGCACGAAGCCAAGCTCAGGGAAAAGATAACTCGCTGGTCGATGCTCGATCAGGCCGAAGCGGAAAGCCTGCTGCGCAAGCTGGTTTCAAGAGCCGACGCTTTGAAGCTCGGTTATAGACTGAAGAGAAAGGGTGAAGTCCTTATGGATTTAATGGCCATGACCATCGCCCTGGCTATGGATTACTCACATACCGGACGCTTCACCGGGTAGGTTGGTGTCCAGTCTGTCAAAGTCAAATCTCGGTTAGGGCTGAGTACCTAGAATACGTGACCGAAGTTAAAATAAATCCCGGTTCCTTCCCGGCTGAAGCCGGCGTCAACTCTGACGCAGAAGTCGGCCAGGTAAAACCGGAGTCCTAGACCGGCATCAAAAACCGCTTCTCCGAGCTTGATCTGGTTTAAAGACGGCCAAACAGTCCCGGCATCGAAAAAGAGATTTCCTCCGAATCTCCAGATAACCGGGAACCTGTATTCCAGATTTACCAGAAATTTCCCTTTGTCCAGGAAGCGATTAACCGGATAGCCGCGCATGGCTGCCGTTGTTTCCCCGCCTCCGAGAGCCGAATAATCGAACAGGGGAATTTCGTTGCCGCTGACATACTGGACAAGCGCCCTTCCAGCCAGAACATCTTTCGCTCCGAAGATTGTCCGGTAAAACCGAAAGTCAGCCATCGACCTGTTGAAGGCAAAGTCAGAGCTTCCGGTAAGCTTGGCCGCCAGGTCATTCCTGAGTATGAAGCGAACCCCGCGGGTCGGATGAATCTGGCTGTTTGAAGTGTCGTAGCGAAGGATAAGAGAAAGATAAGGTACGAACATGCGGCCCCGGGCAGCCATCTCTTCAATAACATCCTGGTATGGACCTTCCTGCGGCTCGGAATATTTCAGCCAGCGGGCATTATAGGTGACTTCGAAAACGAAGTTCGGGCTAAATCCTCGGCCCAGAGTCAGCGCTAAGTTCGAGCTTTCGTGAGTAAGTACGGTCCGGTCTTCTTTCAAAGAACCCGGGCCGAGACCGTAGTAAGTGTATTTCAGGAACTTGTCGTACTCCGCCTTGAGATCGAATGACAGGGCATAGCTTCGGTTCTGTCTGATTTCGAAATCCGGGATGGAAAATGTAAAGACATACCAGCGCTCTCCCTTGCTGGAATTAAAAAGAATCAGGTCAAACGACTCTCTTTTCCCGAGATAATCCAGGAATTTGATCTTACCGCCATAACCGAAACCGATGTCTTTATCGTACATCAGGATCGGCATCGGACTCAGGGATTTATAGGATTTGTCGGGAATTTTTTCGGCCCGGGCCGGACCGAAGACGCCGAGTGAGATAAATATGATATAGGCTAATTTCAGAAGCGCAGAAGGCCACCACGAAAAGGAAACCGCCGTTCGCAGTCCGGATCCTATCTCAAACCTCCTTTTGTCTATCCTCATCCAGGCCTGAGAAGTCTCACGGCTGAAATTTGTAGCCTGCCCAAGGTACGGTTATAAGATGAGCCGGCTGTGAAGGATCTTTTTCAATTTTCTTCCTGAGATTGTAGATAAACGTATCCACCGTCCTGGTGGTAGGAAACTTTTCGTATCCCCAGATTTCATTAAGAATGGCCTCCCTGGATACGACTTCGCCCACTTGTTTTATCAGAAGTTTCAACAGAGCAAATTCTCTGGGCGTTAGCTCTAGTTCCTTATTATTCTTAAAAGCAATCAGGCTCTTGAAATCGAGCCGGATATCGCTGAAAACGTATTCTTCAATATCTTTGGCCATCGGCCTGGGCCGGCGAAGTAACGCGTGTACCCGGGCCACAAATTCTTTTGTTCCGAAGGGTTTTATCAGGTAATCATCAGCACCGAGTTCCAGGCCGACGACTTTGTCAATCTCCTCCTTTTTCTTGCCGGACAGCATAATAATGGGGACTTCAATACCCTTTTCCCTCACTTTTCTGCATATTTCGAAACCGTCCATTGAAGGCAGAACCAGATCGACGGCCAGCATATCCACTTTTTCCTTACAGGCTAAATCAAACCCCTTGGCTCCATCTGAAGCCGAAACTACGTCATAGCCTTCATTCTGAAGAGCGATGATCAGGGTTTCCAGTAATGACCGGTCATCCTCGATTATTAAAATTCTTTTCATGTTTCATGCGCCGGTAAAATTAGAGAAAAAGTTGTGCCGGAACCGACCTGGCTTTCTACTTCCGTCCTGCCGCCGTGGCCTTCCATGATGTGCTTGACTATGTTCAAACCCAGTCCGACTCCCTCCGGATTTAATTTAGAAGCTCCGGGAATCCGGTAGAAACTCTCAAAGATTTTTTCCATTTCCTCGGCAGGTATGCCCAGGCCAAAATCCCTGACCTGGATCTGGATTTCTGCCTTCTCCTCCTTCAGGATTATATTAATCTCCTTTCTGTCTTTTGAATATTTTATAGCATTATCAATCAGATTTATCAAAGCCTGTTTCAAGGCCCCGGCGTCGGCTCGGACCATCACCGGCTTGTCAGGTTGCTTCAGTTCCAACCTAAAACCGTCTGCTCTCAGGCGAAAGCTGAAAGCTCTGGCGACCTCTTCCAGCACGGGCTGAAGGTATATTGATTTCAGACAGTACGACCTGGTCTTTTGCTCAATCCGGCCGAAATCAAGAATATTATGGAGGAGATGCGATAACCTCCTGCTTTCCTCTTCGATCAGGGCAAGCATTTCGCCCTTCTTTTTAGCATCCCTGACCTTGCCTGATTGGAGAATCTCAGCCAGCCCCTGCAGGGAACTCAGGGGGGTCCGAATCTCGTGTGATACGGTAGAGATGAACTCGGTTTTGAGCCGGTTCAATTCGTCCAGTTTTTCTTTCGAGGTTCGTTCGTAAATGACCTCTCCCTGCAGCTTAATTCTATCAATGTTTAAAATTAGAGCTTCGGCCAGCGTCTGAAGAAATTCCAGATCTTCTACCGTAAACCGGTTGCCGGATTTTTTCGGGCCGAGAGCCAGTAGCCCGATCAAATCGCCGGGCCGTAGAGGAAGAATAAAAACCAGGGCCCAACCGGAAGCGGCCAGAGTTCTTTCCTGGGAAAAATCAATTCCGCTTTCGGACTGGATCAACTTCTTATCTGCCAGCAGGCGGGGGACGGGCGGTTCGTTGGCTAAAAGCGGAATAACATCAGCTATGGGATCTCCCCTTTGAATTCCCCTTATCCAGGAGAAACCTGGGCTATCGTTCAGAGGTATGATCGAGACGTTTACCTTCCTGACAGACAGGCTGTTTCTTACGGTTTCGAGTAAAAGGCTTGTCAGTTCTTCACCAGTCAGCGTCTCTCCAGTCCGCCGGCTAAATTCGAGAATTATCTTTTTATAATTGTAACTCATGCGAAAGAAGGTTTTGTCCACCAGATGCTGAATTTTCTCTCGAACAGGATGGAAAACAGCCGCAGCCACCAGGACGCCGCTTATCGAAATCACGGTCTTTTGAATCGGGATCAATCTGGAAAAGAGAAATTGCACGGATTGAACAATGAAGAAATAGATAGAAATAATGAGGATGCTGAGGGTGGTATAAACCAGGCTGCGATTGATGATCAGGTGGATATCGAAAAGCCTGTGTTTCAGGATGGCGATAGCCAGAGCCAGAGGAATGAAAATGAAAAAGATGGCGGAGGATTCCTCCGAAAACAAAGGCCTTATATTAAGAATTTCAGGCACCTGGTAAAAAGCAAGAAAGGGAATCACTCCCAGAAACACGCCATAAAAAATCCAGGCTAACCGGACTTTCTCCTCTGCTAATTGAGACCTCCTATAGCTGGTGATAAGGACATAAATGGAAAGAAGTATCATGACTATGGTATAAATTCTGAACAAGTAGAAATGGGAGACATAAAATCTAAAGTGTTCTATTGATTGGTTGAGCACCCAATAAAGGAAGTTAAATTCCAGGAAAAAGACAAAAATCAGGCCTGAAAAATAGACCGGAATTTTTTCCGAGGTAATCCTGTTCCTTGCGAAGGTCAAAGAAAAATGCAGAAAGAGAGAGAAGACAAGGGGATAAGAAAAAAGGAAGAGGATAGCGGGCAAAACAGATAGCCAGGAAGTGCTGAGGCAGGACTGTCCGCTACTGATGATCACCGATGATCCAAAAAACAAGGTTAACCAGTAGAAAATGCGGCTGCGGCTGTCCCGGGGGCCCAAGAAGTAGACGAGCATCCCTAAAGCGAAACTGAAAAGTCCGACGATGAGATAGGCAACGGGGTATGACCTGCCGGCGTAAAAACGAACTAGCTGGACGTCAACTTGTTCAGGACCGGCATCTGGTCTGGCCAGGGTGACTCTTACTGTGTCGCCGGGAACCTTTAAGGCCAGTGCGAAATTTACGTCCTTAGACAGCTTGATATCGAAATCATCTATCCTGGCAATTTCTTTGAGGTTAATACTGTCGGGCAGCCTCGCCCGGTTAGAGAGAAGGCTGAAGCCATAGAGACTCAGGATGATAATTATCAGCCCACCACCAAGAGGCAGGAGAAATTTCGCGATTCTCAATTAGGCGCTCGCCTTTAACGAAAAATTTACTGGAAATTCTGTATCTTTGTCAAATCGAAATTGGTCGCTGTCAACGCAACATAAAAACTTCCGGTTGTTAGCAGAATGAAAACTTCCGGTCTATCTTGCCTGGCCGGCGTCAAAATCACAGACCTCAAGGGATGGTCGGGAGGAAACTGATTTAGAGATAGCGCTTATTTTCCAGGAGGCCTTAGTTTGATTAGAGGTTTTTCTCTGACTTTAGTGACGCCCGATATGTCGAATCGCTCGAATATCGGATAAACACTCACCCGGTCCCCGTTTCTGAGGCGGTGTTCAAGACCGACCGATCGTCCGTTGACAAGCACCAGATCGACTTCGCCGACCGGAATGCCCAGGGCCGTGATTGCCGTTCTGACTGTTGTCCGCCCGTTGAAGCCAAAACGCAATTCCTTTTTTCTGGCCTTCTCAGGCAGGTGATCGTTGAGTTCCTCGTAGAACCGGAATAAAACTTCCTTCGGGGATTGATTGTCAAGAATCTTATTTTCTATTGTGCCGGCGAAACGAGCGGTCAACGCCAAATATGGCTCCTTCCGTCGTCGGTCATGCTAGGCCGAGATATAAGAGCTGCCGCTGCCAATATGCCGGAAATTCGGCCGGGAAGCCGCGAGAATCGCGCCTTATCTGAACCATTCTGGAATTTCCTGAGGATTGAAAGAAACAGGGTCGGTAGGCAGGCCACCTTTCTCGCATTCAGACTTCTGGTTCTTTTTTACCGTTACTGTTTTTCTTTTGTTTATGTCCCAAAACGACACCTCGCCGTCAAGGACCATTACCGACGTTTTGTCATCTCCGGAAATCAATATGAAGTCGGTCCCGCGAACACCCGCATGGGCATTCGGACCCTTATATATAAATGGCTGCCGTGGGTCAGTTATTCTAGTTAATATGGATCTTATAGAGCCTCCAATTAATTCCAATACGGATGGTTTTTCCTTTTCTTCCTGACAGACATCTGTTAAATCAACAGACGAGTTAGGCCCGATCTTAATTGTCGCATTGCCGAATTCTAGCGTTACGGAACTTCTCCTGCCTGTCTCGACAATGGCACCGCTGAGATTTATGCCTGGTTCCCCTGAGATCTGATTGCCGTTGATTTTTACATCCCCTATATGATCTGTAATCTGGGCAGAACACTTGCAAGGAACTCTTTTTGCAGACCATTCATAGACTTCGCTGCCTTCACTCGAGCTCCGTATCATGCGACCCGAAATTTCATCGGAAGTTCTGTTGCAGTGGCCTGACTCCGGATTATTTTTAACAGAACTGCATAAGTTCATCAGTCTGCCAATATTTGGATCTATAATGCCTTCGAATCTCCAATCTGCTTGTTCCTCTGAGTCTTTTATAGGTTGTATCGGATCCTGCATGCATCCTTCCACATTTTTAACGGTAGAATGGACGTTGGTGTCGAGTTTCCAGTACGCGGCGTGGATATTCGCCTTACTCATGATACCCTCGGTGAGCCTTCCCTGCTTGTCACCTTCGTGATGCACACAGCCGGTATCTCTGACAAATGTAAAAGACCAATAACCGCTGATGCTTTTGCTGACTATGTTCAATTGTCCGTCTAACGTATTAAACATAACCTGACCTTCTGCATCGAGTTTGTAAGAGCTCTTATAAGTCTCGACCTTTGATTGATGTTGATGTTCGCTCTTTTCGTTTACTTTAACACTTAAACTTCCAACCCAGCAATCGTCAGCGATGACGTTAGAAGGCACTAAAAAAAGTGTCAAAAGCAGAAGACAAATCGTTACCCGTGACAACGAAAACCCCACAAACTGAATGATAAACCGGGGAATTATCGGATGTCAAGTTGG
>Ga0172366_10001175_pt1 | contig 20308 bp, 22 predicted proteins | sample LakKivSesite69cm_FD_114533 | JGI IMG/M metagenome (GOLD analysis project Ga0172366, IMG submission 114533) | Sediment microbial communities from Lake Kivu, Rwanda - Sediment site 69cm | ecosystem: Environmental > Aquatic > Freshwater > Lake > Sediment | place: Rwanda: Western Province, Lake...
ACAGGGAAAAATGATGGATTCATTTGGGTTATGGTCTTTGCAGGATTCGGAACCAAACGGTTCAAATCTCAGTAGGAAATTGTGGAATTTAAACGTAGGTTTAAACCGCCGGGACTAATACCCAAACGGGTTCAAGTCCCCCTTTTTTACTCGAGAGTGCGACCGAGCAGCTAAGGAATGAAAACCAACAAAGAAACCGACTAAAGGAGAGGAAACGGAGATGTTTGAATCCAAAACCCTTTTAGGTATTAGTCAACCGGACTATTTCACGAGTTTTTTCGGATAACACATCAGATTTGCTTCTTTGCGTCAAATAGGGCTCTTGTCTGAGACCGGATAGGTTTAGACTTACGTTTGAATTTTACAAATCAGACATGTCAACGTTCTCATTGTAGAATCGGGATGAGGTTATAACCGACGATGACACATTCTTCAGCGTTCTTTTTTGTCGGATCATTAATTTCTCCATGAACAAGCTTATTCCTAATTGTCCTTAAATCACTCAGACTTTTCCGCACTTTTGAATCAATAATTTGAGTCTTGAAAAGCACCTCAGATATGTCCTGCACAGACCAGCTCATTAGTTTCTTGCAAAGAACTTGTTCATTGAGAATGCTGGAGCTATTCTTCTGTAAATATTGAAACCAAATCCTGTGAAGGGTCATTTCAATCGAGATCCAACCTAGAACGAAAGCGCCTAAGAAATCACCTTTAGAGTAACGGAAGTAAGCTTCGACATTCCTTAGAAAACATAGATTCTTGTACGCAGGTGCCGCGGGCCATCCTAGACTCACCTTCTTGTCGAAATTGCAAGCCTCGAAAATTTGCATTCTAGCTTCATCTATTCTTCCAGGGTCAACAGATCCATCCTCTCTTAACTTCGAAAAGATGTCATCAAGCAAAACGGCTCCGTAATTGTTTCTCGTCGCTGATGATGTCTCGCCTCTGTCAAGCATCGTTTTAAAGATTCTTTCAGCCTCATCAAATTCTCTCGCTTGTTTAAGTTGCAATCCAACAGCCGTAAATTGTTTATTCTCTTGAAGTATACGAAAGTGTATTTTCTTTCCTTTTAAGTCTGTGACCATGGCTTCTAGAAGCTTGTCTTCTTTGATTTTTTCAAGAATTTCGTCGATCGTCATTTCATCGCCGATGTTTATCTAGGAGTCAAGCCTTTTTAGAATTACGGCAACAGATAGCAAATATTGTATAAGTCAAACAGAATGAGCCGCTTGGAATTGCTGGATAGACATTCAATAACGATTTTCCCAAATTCGAGCGTAATGCGGCAAAAACCTTGGAATGTTGCCTATTTTTTGAAATGGGCTTTTTGGTGGGGTCATATAGGTTAGAGCCCACATTTGAACCCCTGAGCACATGTTATTCTATCATCTTGTCGGCAAATGCTAACACGCAATAAAAACAGCTGGATTTTACTAGCAGTTTCACCATGCAAACGAGAGTTCGGCAATTTCTATGAGGTATTATTGCTCCTGCAAAACTCCAAAAAACCAGGAATCCTCTTGCGCGTGCTTGAATCAGGCTCCCATGGAAAATGATTTAAGTTTAGACGACCGTATCGGGATTGTGGTTTTAATGGCTGTCCTTCAATGCTTGGTTGTAGCACAACCGTATGCATCCCTCATATCAGTTGGGCGTAAGAGATGGGAGTTCCGAGGCTATGAGTCAAAGAAAGTGGGAAAGATAGGAATTGCTGCGTCGAACTCAAAGCCGTGGCCAACAAGGAATGTAGAACTGAATAAGGTATCATATCTCTTACCTCGTGGGGTTGTATTGGCAACGGCGGATCTAATCACCTCATTCTTTGTCACTTCAGAAGACCTTAAAAGGAAAATTACGGCGCCTGTTCAAGTCAATTTGCATGGTCATAACATTGTGACCTGCGGTGAACCAATAGGTGAGCCATTGGAAGACGTGAATACTGCAATAGCTGATAGGAATTGGCGTAGCTTTGCGTGGCTACTCGAAAACGTCGAACCACTGAATCCTCCTGTCTCCTTTGAGAGAAATAACAGGTCCACTTGGGTTACTGTGGAAATCCCATAGGAGGCCAAAAAAACAAGTGCCGAGTAAGTCTCAAAGTTTTGAGCACATGGCGGTTTCTTATCTAAGATCAATAGGTGTCTCGATTGTTGGGTATTATCCATACGAACATGCTATAGATATCGTTGGTTTTCTGAAGCTACCCTCGCCTTTCAAAATTCCTTTGAAGGTTGTAGCGGAAATTGCAAAAGGCTCTGTAACCGTAGACGCAATTGATGGATTTTCCAAGTTGGCGAAAAACTCTCTTGCCGAAAAGGTCCTTTTGCTAGCGCCTTCAGACCTCACTCAGCTTGATCCAGATGTGAAGAAAAAGTTGGAGAGCGAAAGAATAGAATTTATCGGAAGGAAAGATATCACCATTTTTTCCAAAACGACAACCAAAAGTCGGGCGAAGCAAGAATATGAAAGAATCCGAGATTTTGTGTCACCAAACAAGTTGATCAAGGAACTACCCATTTTTGCTAAACAGGTTGTCCCCGAAGATATCCAAAAGATGATTGGAGAGCCTAAGCTGGAGGCGTGGCAACTGTTGGAGGAAGCAGTGTATTGTACTTTTCGTTACGGGTTCGGCTATACGGTAAGACAGCTTGGAAAAGAAGCGTTGTTCAAGAATGAGCCAGAGGGAGTCGTAACAACGGGTGGCACAAGTCAATTTGCGCTGATATATGATTGTAAGTCTTCTTCAACTAAGTACACGATGACTGCAGAGGACGAAAGAACTTACGTGGGTTATATAGCGAAAAAGAAAAAAGAAGTAATGAATCTCGACCATTGTGAACTAAAATACTTTGTGATAATCAGCCCTGACTTCTTAGGTGACGCTAAGCTGAGAAGAGAGAATATTCTCAAAGAGACCCAGGTACTACTTGCCCTCATTAAGGCTGAGACTCTGAGGAAACTTGGGCTTTGGGCCATCGACATACCGCCTGATCTAAAAGCACTGATTGACTTACGTGATGTTTTGACAAAAGAAGTTATCGTATCCGATCGAACAGTTGATAGTTATATTAAGTCCTTCGACGAAAAATATCAGAAGAGGTATTAGGAGAGCAGAAAAAATGGGTACTTCACACGCAGCACCTTCACCAAACACGAAGAAATGGAGTGCTGTCATTGGAAGCCTGAAGAGCCCCGAGCGGATAGCCTCAACCGTCTTGAGTGCAACCGTTTCTGCAGCTCTTCCTCTAGTTCCAATGGGCTACGTGGCTGCCCCGGCAGTGTACGCAGCATATGGATGTTTTAAATTTGTGACGGATGTCCAAGAAAGGGGACTACAGGAAGCAGTCAAAAAAGAAGCCATTCAGATCTCTGCCAGATATCTTGTACCAAGTATCTCCAATGGTCTCTGGAGCTTGGCCCAGTCTAAGCTGGATCCAGAGTTCGCCAACACGCCCTTCGGGAAACTTGCTGAAGTCGCCTTCAAGAAAACAATGAATGCAATTCTTTCAAAAGGCGTCCAAGCTCTGGAGGAATCGCGGTGACGGAACCAAATGCAGAGCAAAACATCAAAGAATTTATAGCCAAGTATGGAAAAGAGGGTTTCCTAAAACTCTTCTTTACAAATTATCTCTACGAATTAGCTGAATACTATCTTCATTCAAGAGGGAAGAAGGATGAAGATGCGGGGCTTTTATTTTACGTTGATTTTAAGGGAAGAATCTATTCTCCTCAGGAACTTGCGCAATTTAGGAATGATTTGAGAAAAGCATGCAGCGAAAGAGCAGTTCGTATAGTTCAGAAAATAAGAGATCTTGGTCTTGTTGAACAACTAGGCGAAGATCCCTCTGCTAATCCGGAGGTCTCTCGTCTGCTCACAAAGTCACTGGACGAAATACTGAAAGAACTAGCACTGGAGGGGCGATGACGACAGTCTCTTTGATAAACGTGCTAGTTTCTGACAAGTACACAGATAGAGAATTGGCCAATTACGCAATTGATTCCTCACTTGTAAAAATCAGATTCGTAGAGCCAAGCGCAAATGTAAACAACGATCTACCATATATCGAGAAAGTAATTGGGCATAAGGTGCACCCATTGGTTTTGGATTTCTATAACATTTCACTTGCAGTGTACATGGCTGACCTCCAGATAAAGAAAAAGGCCAAAACAGGTTGCCGTACAATAGCAATTCTAGCTTCAGTCTCTGATGTCAGCAAGTGGAATTCAGTCAAACAGAAATTGGAAGGTACGCTTAGGCTTCTCAGCGGCGACAATTTCAAGTTCTATTTTGTGCAATCTGTTCCTGCCTCATCTTCTTTCAGATTTGTGGAAAAAGACAAGCGCGTTGTCACTTTGCTGTCAGGAGGATTAGACAGTTTAGCAGGTGTCAAATGGTTGCTTGACCAAGAATTGGAACCAGTGTTGGTAAGTCACTGTGCTCAGAATCGCATATGCACGATCCAGAGTAATTTAGCATCAGAACTTGGAAGCATCATAGGCAAGAGCCTACTATTCTGTCAAATCTCCGCAAGACCAAGGTTAGGAATGGACTTATCCGCAAAAGAGTATTTAGAGCCATGCCGCTCGTTTCTTTACTTGGCGTTAGGTTTGATTTTCGCCTTGGAACTGGGAATAAGGAAGCTGTTTATTTTTGAGAATGGAGTTCTTGCTCTTAACATACCGATCTCTCAGTCGAGAATTTATCTCAACACAAGAACGACTCATCCAGCATTTGTGTCGAGCTATGCTGATTTGGTGTCTGAGATTTTTGGAACAGATATTTCAATAGAAAATCCCTTTCTAAACCTCACTAAAGGTGAGGTGCTTGCTTATCTAAATCACATTGGATTCAAAGAATTGGTGAAAGACACGGTTACGTGCTCAACGACTAGCTACAGATATCAGAGCATCAGCACTTCTCAGTATAGTCACTGTGGAGTCTGTCTCCCATGCCTGTTGAGAAGAACAGCGATCCATTATGCAGGTTTGTGGGACAAGGACGCGAGATATGCCTTCGACATCTTAGCTGAGTATAAGGACATCCCAGAAGAAGGCAAGAAATTGCTCTTTGAGACGCTGGATTTTGGCTATCGCCTTGAACAGTGCAAAACAGATGATGATGTGTTGATGGAGTTCCCCCAATTTCTTGTTGAGAATTTCGATCCAGCCCCGTTTATAGAGATGTATCGTAGACATGCGTCCCAAACAAAAGAGTTTCTAAAGCAGAGAGCCAGCGAGAGCCTTAAACAAAACCTTCATTGGCTCTAGTGCTTGCACCTCATATTCTGAGTATCATAAGCACAGGTTCGATTACTGTTTCACACAATCGTCATTCTATGGTAATTCTTTTTCAAAGATTTTTTTCATCTCATTATTCATATGATCTGCAATGACATTAAGATTTATCGATGGTCCTTCTGGCCCAGCGAACTCTGCCAGTTCCTGCCTGAGGACATTGAGCACTTTGGTCATTTGCTTGTTGTATCCATGCAGGATCTCTAGAGCCTTGATCAGTTTTGTACCCATGAAATAGGGACTCAACCTTTCATAAGATTTATACCCCTTGAATGAGACGACAACGACAGGGACGATCTCAGCATCTAGATCATTGGCGTCTGATGGCTTTAATATTCTAAAAGTTGGTCCTCCTTTGGTCATGCGAAGCAGTTGATAGATCACATGCGTTTGTCTTTTGTCAAAACATGTGCTGATCTCTGCCAATTCGTACAATGTCCCTGCAACCTCTTTCAGTCGCTTAGCCTCAACTGGGTAAGCAAGATTTCCTTTCCATTCGGCATAGAATCGCTTTAGTTCATCTAGAGTAGGCAACCCCTTATGGTGCTTATAGATATTCTTTTCGAAGCCATCAGCGCCAACAAGTACAGGCTTGTATACCGTGTTCCCGTAGTATCCCAGATTCTTTGCATACTGCCTTTCTCCCCAGAATAGAACGTAGATCCTGAGTCTCCTGTTGTTCTTCAAGTCAAACTCTGTTAGAATTTTCTTGGCCTTCCTCGCACATCGCATCAACTTTTTTGACATACATTTCCATCTCCAGCTTTTCTAACAATAGAACATGAAAAGCTATGCTTAAGTTTTGACAAATGAAGATTGCTATCTCGCGTACCGTTTCATTCCATACACACTATCTTTCCTGCTTCCGTCCAGCACGTCGAGTTTCCTAAGTCTTTGCGGCTGCATTGAAATTCTTTGCACAGCACGCGCTTTTATTTTGTCTACGTATATAAGTAGAGTGAGGCTGTCGTCGATGAACACACCAAAACTCGATGTTTTAAACCTTAGCGATAATCAACTCAGAGATATCTTAGTCCGAGTATCATTAGAATGGGAAAAAAGGTTTGCTGTTGCCCCATCTATTACTTCCACTATAGCTGAGTATGATGCGGCAAGGCTTGTCGGAACGAAGTTGAACGTAGGTAAGGGCCGAAGAGAAAGCGACACAGCAGTAATGAAAGGGTTTGACTTCAGAAAGGATTCATGGAGATACCAAGTAAAATCCAATAGGCCCAGCGGGAAACCAGGAAGTCCAGTAACTTTGGTGGGAAAGGCAAAGACCTTTGATTGGGACAAACTCATTTGGGTTCTTTATGACCGCGAATACAATATCCGAGAAGCTTGGGAATTCGAACGCGGTAAGTACAAGGAACTATTCGAATCAAAAAAGAGACTCTCTCCTGAAGACATGCGAAATGGAAACAGGCTTTATCCATAAACTAGCGCGCGCATCTGGATTAGCACAACATATCATCACTTAGATGTGCAACAAGATCGAGCAAAAGACTCTGATTTCATAAACTATCAATAGAATCCTTTTGAATAGAAGCTGATTAGTCTATTACGTCTGAGTTTGGTTTTGTAAAGTTGGTTCAAATCATGCAGTTGTTTCTTAATCAGGAACTCGTTCTCATATTGTCCGTCTTTGTACTTCTGCGTCTTGGATTCGCCTTTCTCTGAAATGTCCCATAACTCAAACTTGCATCTTGCCAGAGTCCAACGGGACTGAACGACTATTGCTCCATTCACTCTCTTTTCAAAATTGAAGGCAAGACCACCAACGCTCTCATAAGTTATCTCACCATTGACGCTTTCCACAACTTCTAAAGCAAGATTCCTAAGCTCTTCTTTTATTTCCTTTTCCAAGGGCTTCACCATTCCTTCAGACAGACTTGAGGCTTGATCCTGATTAGCTCTCTTGGTTCAGCTATGACTCTTCTACATTTCTTGCACTTGACAATCTGTAATGGCTTATACATCGGAATCATGACTTTGACTTTGGGTTCTGGACTAGGCTGTTCAATGAAAATCTTGTTAGCAGGAACACGATTCCAATGACCACAAGCGGGACATTTAATTCTTAGCCTTGTTCGCAACGTTCTGATGCCTCTTATCACATCATAATTAGCTATGCTTTCTCTTTCTTATTACGAGATAGGTCAACACCAAAGCGACACCCACGACAGCCACTACAATGAGTAGAAGCCCAAGCGGTGACATGAGCGCAGATGGCGTCGGCTGTGGTGAGGGTGGCGTTGGATACGGATATGGGCTAGGTGTAGGTGGGATTTCGGACATTTTTACACCTCCTCGGAACCATATTAAGTCTTACTACATAATAGTGTCCAATCGATTATATAACGTTTACTTACATCTGCTTACAATCACAGATAAACCCTAAGCACAGCGCAGTTCATATGAAGTTGCAGGGTTTAAATGGTTAAAGTTAAGCTCACAGTTAGCATCTTGCCTGAACTCGTTCATTGGATCGATGAGCAAGTCGATAAAGGCTATTTTGCTGACAGAAGCCATGCTGTGCAATATGCTGTACTCAAAGTAAAAAATCTCGTGGAAAAGGGCGAAGTCAAATTCTAATTTTCAGGTTAATCGCCAAACAACATTTTCTCTGAAGCGAAGAAGGACAGAGTTGTTTCTCATTGTGCATGGAAGTGGAAGGCCACGATTGTTTTTGCTAGTTAGAGTTAATTGTCTATTGAAGCGGCTAAAGGGCTTTTTTTCCAAAGATCAGTATGATGGCGATGAATATTATGGCTCCTGTGACACCCCACTCTAGCAATGGAACCCACCAAGGAGTGACGAGATCAACAACGGTTTGTCCCCACTGTTTAGAATAATCAGTTATATTGATATGTCCGGTTGAAACGGCTACAGTGTCTACGGCAAGAATCAGAAGAGCGATCACGGTAGGTAAGACAAAAACAAGGCCGATTATTGCTCCGATGTCTTTCCCGCTCATTTTCGTGTAGTGCTCAAAAACAATGCGGATCAGCACTCGCTTAAAAACTTATTTCTGGACTGTTCTGAAGGGGGGAGTGGGTGCCGAGTAAACAAATGTAATATAGATAAATAAACCCGTTTCTTACTAGAAGAAAGTGTGTGTGCTGAAATGAGTATTGCTTACGAAGACCGTGTGAGCTTCGCCCTAGCCAGAATCTTGGAGCGTTTGGGCTTCACTGAGGTTGCACAACGCAAAAAGGCGGGAAAACGTGTTGACATTATGCTTTTCTACAAAGGTCTTCGAATCGCCTTTGAAGGTTCTTATGACAAGCTGGATGCAGAGAAAGATGCCGAACAGAGGCTTCACGATGGACTTTCGGATCTAAGTATAGCTTTATGGTATGATGAAAAAACCTTCCCCCAAAAGCTGACTGAAGGAGAAATCGAGCAACGATTAGAGAAGACAAACTTGAGAGCTAAAATCCTGGCTCCAGGGGAAGATGTGACAGCTACCTTAATGCCTTTTGTGGTTTCTAAGCTCCCTGTCAAGTCACTAGTTGAGGGTTGGCTGGTCATTGATCTCCCTCTTTTGAAGCAGATGATAGATTACGCAGTTCAATATGCTGCTTCTGAGGAGAAAATACGCGAACTGCAAGCGCAGGTTGAGATTTTCGTCAACGAATTTGCAGACGTTCTGAACTCTGTGGATCAGGAAAACTTGATCTGTAAGGAATTGTATGACGTTTTCTACAAACTTTATGGGCTTTCAGTAGGAGACTACAAAGAAATAAAGGAACTTATCTACAGGAAAACAGCGTTAGCTCTACTTTTAAGCTCAGTGTTCTATGAGAGCACAGCCAGCAAACATGGACTTGACTCCACAAGAAAGCTAATCAGCACAGAAGGAAGCGCTCGCTCAGCGCTTTCAGAAGCTTTTGAAAGAATTCTCGTAATAAACTATCAACCTGTTTTTCGAGTTGCCAAGGAGGCTCTATTGAAGCTTCCTCCAGAAATGGAGACTGCACTGCGGAATCTTACTGGTTTGGTTTTCAAGATAGCGGATAATCGCGCATTGTTGCGAAGAGATTTTGCTGGAAAAGTATACCACGCGATTGTAGGCGATCTTGTTGTGCGTAAAGGCTTTGCAACGTACTTCACAGGCGTCCCTGCAGCGTATCTTGTTTCTCATTTGGCCTTGTTGACGCCGAACGATTTGTGGAAAGAAACCGCTTGGGAAAACATTGATTCAGCTCAGAATTTTCGGATATGCGATTTTGCTGAAGGGACAGGGACTCTTCTTTCAGCCGCTTGCGATGCAATGCAATACTTGCACATCAAAAAAGCTCTTGAGAAGGGAGAAGATGTAAAGGTTGATGAGCTTCACAAAGTCCTGATGGAAAACGTCGTTTGGGGCTATGATGCTCTCCGTTTTGCAGTTCACACTGCAGCTACAACGCTTGCCCTCCGCGATCCGGGCGTCACTTTAAGAAAAATGAACCTTTACGCTATCCCGCTGGGGAAATACACCAGCAAGAATGGTCAAAGCCGCATCAGTCTTGGCTCTCTTGAATTCTTAGGCCACAGCACTCCAACGACGATTCTTGGATATTTGGAGAATAATAAAGATGAGATTGTTACCGGCATCTCGACAACTGAGGAGAGGGAAGAAACAAGAGCAGTCCTTCCAATGTTTAACCTAGTCTTGATGAATCCTCCATTTACCCGTGCAACAGGAAGGGGGAAAAGTGTGGAGGAAGGAAGAAAAGGACTGTTTGGTTTTATGACTGATCCCCAGATTAGAGCGGATTTCCTTGAAAAATATGCTTCAGTAAGAGGCGAAATTCGAAAGAAACTTCTTTCGCTTGCTCAAAACTCGAAATCGCTTAGTGTTTTGAGAGCAGTTTTAAGCAAAAGAGAGTTGACTCCGTTTTTCAGCATAGGACAAGCAGGCGAGGGGTTCCTGTTCTTGTATCTTGCCCACGAATATGTAAAGGAGGGCGACAGAATTGCCTTTGTGTTGCCTCGAAATGTTATCTCAGGTGTGAGTTGGTTTCTTGCTCGTTCGCTTTTGGCGTCAATGTATCATCTCGAATATGTCATTGTAAGTATGGATCCTGCAGGAGGCTACAACTTCAGCGAGTCAACATCATTGAGTGAGACTCTACTGGTTGCAAGGCGAATCAAGAAACACGACGAAAAAGAGAAAACCTGCATAGTCTGCCTCTTGAAAAAGCCTGTTACTGCTATGGAAGCGACACAGCTAGCACACGAGGTCGCCACAAACTATGGAAACAGAGCAGGAAAAATGGACATTTTCAAACACGGATATGGCCAGCAGAACGTTCTTGCCCCAGGCGTTATCGCCTACACTATCCCCCGAAAGGTGCTCTTAAAGAATATTGACAATTGGGGAAAGGTTATAGCCTTCAGCGACCCGTGGCTTACCTTGCAAAGTATGGAGTTGCTTGAGGGTAAGATTCAAATATCCGATGAGAAAACGAGTGTTCCTTTAAAGCAGATTGGTGGAATTGCCAAAATAGGAGTAGACAGACATCAATTCCACGATAGTTTCGCAGTGACTGAATCTCAAACGCCGGGAACTAAACCATCCCTTTTTGGAGGAGAGGAAGAAGTTCGGTCAAGTATTCTGAACAACCCTAACGCCAGGATTCTGCCGAAAAATGAGAAAGGAAAGAAAATTTTCAGGGAATATTCCAGCATTCTGTTAATTCCCGATCGGATTTGGCTGGATACTGCACACGTAACATCAACATTGGTGTCAGAGCCTGTGCTTTCCAATATTTTCTATTCCGTAAGACTCAAGAAGATGACTGAAAATAGGGCTAAGGCACTTTGCGTATGGCTCAACACCACTTGGGGACTATTGACAATTCTTGCCAGTAGAGAAGAAACAAGAGGACGATGGATAAGCCTAAAAATGGGACACTGGAAACTGCTTCCAGTCCTTGACGTATCTTCCCTTTCAAAAGAGAAATTGGCGCAGTTCGGAAGGCTCTTCGACAAATTTGCCGATACTGGATGGAGAAGACTGCCTGAACAGTTCACAGGACAGACAATCCAGGATGAAAGAGTTGCCTTTGACTTAGAGGTTTTAAAGATACTTCAACAGGACGTCAGTATTTCCGAGGCTGAACGATATCTGAGAGCTGAGCTTTATCCAAGAATAGGTGACGCTTTCAGAAGCTGGATCGGTCGCTAACTACTCTCTCATGACTATCCATTCTTTTAACGCTTGAGCCTTTGGTCCGGGTCCTCCAGTCGTAGGAAACACTATTTTTACGTTGTATGAGGACAAGTCTGGAAGTGCCTCTGCATATTTCTTACCCATTGAAACAAAAATCTCCGAATACTTCTTGTTTTTGAGTTTCTTGGCAAGAAAAGATTCATTTTTCACTTTGGCCTTTCTCACAAGTTCTTTCGAAAAAGTCTGCTTTCCCCACTGCTCTCCTTCAGGTTTGACGTATGTCATTTTGGCCGAGCCTTCGACGAGTGTCAAATCATCAATCATAACAGCAACTTCAATGTCTTTTGCGCTGCTCAAGTATTTTCGTGCCACTCTAAAAAAGAGGCCGTCAAAACGTTCTATTGCAGGCAACATTCCCTCATCTTTTTTTCGTCTAAAAGAAAGGCCTAGAAGCAAAAGTCGCTTTTCAGCCAATTAATGAAACCTCCAGACAATAAGAATGCAGTTTAGTCTTTATAAAATAGTAACCTTTAACCAAGATTGGCGGTCTAAGATGGCGGGTTGCCTGAGTCTTTGTTGCTCATAAATTCAATCAGAGGCCGTTGGGTCTCCACTGTTTCGATGAATTTGTAGGCTTCTTTAGTGAATTTCTCAAGAGGCCGTCCAATCTTGATGCCTGCTTGTGTTTCAATTAGCCCCAACGCTTCTTTCATCCCTTCTTTGGCCATGATCCAGCGAACCACTTCTTTGATTTTTTCTTTCAAACGATCTTTATGAGATTTTGAAAGTGCATCAAACACGGGGTTGAATATGGATTTGAGAAGATCGTCTCGCGTAATTATGTTTTCCTCTGATGTGCTTGGACCGCCCTTCGCATTTCTAACAGCCATTGAAACCAATCCTCTGAGAACGAAGAGCGAAAGGTACGCGTTCTCATCATCCTCGCAAAATGGATAGTATGAAAGCGGCGGCGTCTTCTCATCTAAGTTAATAGGCACTTTAAAAGCCTCGTTCAGCTTCTTCTCCTTAAAATGGTTCGTCTTAAACAGCGTCTTCGTGCCAAAAGTAATTATAGGAAACTGGTTGCCAATTGCTGCAACAACCGGGTGATTCTCCTCCACATCTACTAAACAGGCGTCAAAATGAAAATTCTGATGAGTAAATGGCCTCGTCCATCTAAGCACATTGTCCTCAGTCAAGGTAGAATATCGTCTTAACTGGTCAGCATCAACAGTTACTCCACCCTTACACTCAAAAATCAGCGAGTGAATCAACTTGTTAGAAGTTGCAAGTATGTCCGGTTTAACTACTTCATCAGAAGATGTTCTTATCTGCTGTTCTATCAGCGCAGGCTCATACCCAAGATCCGCCAAAGTGCTGATCCAATCCTTATGCCTCTTGCACATCCCAATAATGTAGTTCATCAGCTTCGTATGGTTGCAAGGCTCCATTTCTAGTCCTCCTACAATCGCATCTGAAGCTTCTCCTCGTTCAGTCTGATTGCAGAGTCGAAACTGTGTTGAAGATTCACGTACATCCTCAGAATCGTGTTGCCGCAGCCTCCTTTTGGAAGATAGACCCTGACAGATGAAGGCGTAACCTCAAGGTCTAAAGAGTCGCCAGTATGTAGGTCAACGGCTACAACCTGACGCATATTCTTAAAGACCTTGTTCTTGAGACCCCACAACCTAAAAGGGGCTGTGGAATCAAGCAGGCAGTCAACAAACGCATCAAGCTCCTCGATTTTTCTATCTAAAACCAAGTCGAAAGCCTCCCCCTCAATAAGCGTACGCTCCTCAACCGTCTTGGTGCCTATGCTGCTTCTTTCAATCTCTTCAATCAAGCCACGATACGCCTTCCTCACAATCTCCACAAGGCTCACGTGATCATCAATTGAATCTCCAGACTTCGTAATGAGACGCCCCTTATAGCCAACCTCGTCAGTAACGAACCCCTCACGATTTGCCCGCCGAACAGTCACTTTCGAGTAAGAGAGAGTCCTCCTAAGACCCTCCTTCGTCTTCAAAGCGTCAAGAGCATCCGCAGAACTCAACCCGGCAACACTCATCTTCAACTCGTGTATCGGCTGATCTTCAGGACGACCAAGAGCAAAAAGATCATCAAACTTCAACCCGAATCCTCTGAACAAGTTGCCCGACAAATGAGAAATCACGCCAAGAACCTCAGTCGGCAACCAAACCCTGTCAAAACGGTTGCTCGTAGAATTTACGAGACGATCATACAAATGGTCAGTAATTTTAGCCAAATCGTTAGTGTAAAGCAGCAAAAACCGAGTGTCTGTAGTGTCAAGATAGAAAGTAGCGGACCTGTTCTCATACTCCAGTCTCAATATGCTGACTTCTGGAAGGTCGGTAGGCTGCAAAGAGGTTTTAACCGTATTTGCCGCCGCTATCTTCTCCAGGCCGTCATTTGACTCCATAACGTAAGTTTTCAGTTCTCTGGGACGACCTCTAACTTCCCCTTCAAACTCTTCCGTCCGCTCTTCAACCGGCGCAACCATCATCTCCCCCAGCCACTCCATAAACTCCTTTCTCGACTTGAACTTCTGTTGGGGGTCGGAACCAGCTAATGTCAAAAACCATCCCTCCACGCCACACACGGAAGAGGCATAATATATATGACTACTTCCTCTGGTTTATCATTTTCTAAATCCAACTTCATTCCGAACTTCCTTCATACGTTGCAGCCTCTTTCACTTGAGGGGTTTCACAACAACCACAATTCTCCCATTTTCAGCTCGTATCTCCCATTCGAGCTTATCACCTTCTTTTAGAGTCAACTGTCTAACAATGCCCGAGGGCACAGTGGTTCTCAATGACTTGCTGGTTGTGGTAGCTTTTGAAAGAACCGTTATTTCTCCCATTTCGCTTCAGTGAATGATAGGTAACTCAGTTTATAAATTTTCTTGGCAAACACGTTACCAAAACGCTTATATTGTCTAATACGTTACCTATAGCTAGGTAACGTCGTTGGCTAACATGATGTTGCAAGGAAAGTGCCCAATCTGCCGCAGTGAGTCAAATCTTTTCTGCATTAGCGAGACAAACCTATCCTTTCTGTGCCGTCTCAAAGATGAAAAAGAGATCGATGCTGTCATATCGATGGCAAGGATAGTATGGGAAAACATTCCTCAATTGAGGCTTACTGCTGATTCAAGAGCGGTTGTTGATGAATTGGCAAAGACTCTAATTGAAAATACTCAAGATCAACTGAACGCGATCTTGGAGCCAATGAAAATGTTCATCGCGTCTTTTCCTAAGATTATTGAAGGGTTGCCCGAAGACGTACGGAAAGATGTGAAGGAGGAGTTCAATGAGACCAGAATGAGGTTGGAAAGCGAATTCAAGGTCCTCCGAGAGACAACGCCAACTTTTAAAGACACACTTAGCGCGATACAAACAATATCTGACGAACTGCATGAAGTCACAAAAAGAGAGATGGAGTCAATAAGGGAAGAACTTGCCGAAAATTTCAAGGAAACACTTGAAAAGATGGGCTTTCCTGAACCTGAACAGATGAAGCTGCTGTCACAGCTAATACCCTCAACACTGCCCTTGCTTGAAGAGTTACTACGCTTCCAAAAGGTCCCTAAAGAAAAGGGAAATCGAGGCGAACTTGACTTGGTTCAAGAGCTCAAAGAATTCTACCCGGAAGATGAATGTGAACATTTGGGCCGTTCGGGAGAAATTGACATTCTGGCGGTACCCAGGTTCAATGGATCAAATCTGGGTCACAGAGTCCTTGTAGAGTCTAAGAAGAACAGCAGCGGTTGGGATAGGTCATTCATTCATCAAGTTAGGAATCAGATGCAGTTGAGAGGTGAACGGTTCGCAATTCTCGCTGTTGAAATAATGCCTAAAACAGCCAATGGATTTCTGATTGAGAACTGTCCGGAAGGCGTGATTCTTGTTACAGATCGAGAAAATTTCAAAATATCATACGGTGCAGTCAGGTCAGCCATGATAGCATTGCATCCCTTCTGCCACAAGGAAATCGATTTCCACAAACTCTTCGCAGATCAGAAAATCAACCAAGCAATCAAAGACGCCTACGACTACTGTGAGTGGGTCAAGAAAATCAAGTACAAAGTACGCCGGATTGAAACAACCGCCCAAGGAGTAACCGAGGACATAAAACAGTTGGATAGCCACCTGAAGCGAGCTCTTAGAGAGTTGCAAGCCAGAATAAACGAGGCAATTTCACGGATTACGACAACAGAAAACGATGAGGATCCTTTGGGAAATGAAGTGCAGGGCAAGAGGTTTTCAACAGATGGCTTCGAAACGTGAAACTAAGGGCATAGAGTTCGTGCTCAAAGGTCAGATCAAAGCGGTCGACTCGTCAACGTTTATCGTCAAGTCCGAAACCAACCCTGAAATCGAGCACAAGGTAAGATGGAACAGGAAAAGATGGACATGTTCTTGTGAGGATTTCGAAAAGCATAGGAAGAAATGCAAGCACGTCTATGCCGTCTTATATTATCTTTCACTTCAAGATCTTCAAGTCGGCGTGAAAAAAACTGGTTCAGAAAAAGAAACGTGCCCGATCTGTGGCAAAACAGATTTCATAATTAAAGACGGCTTCGGCGAAAGCCGAAGCGGCCTTGCCCAACGTTTCTATTGCAAAAAATGCCGCAAAGGGTTCTCCCCAAAAACAGGTTTCGAGGGCGCTCGCGGCCAAGCTTTTGCCATCATCCTTTCGTTAGACTTGTACTACAGGGGCTTGTCCCTGCGTCAGATTGAAGGACATTTTGAATCAGTTTACGGGATTAAAGTCTCGCACGGCACGGTTTACGGGTGGATCAAGCGGTACGTCGAGTTGGTGAGCAAGTGTCTGGAGAAGGATAAGGTTGATTCCAGTGGAAGGTGGCATGGCGACGAGACTTGTTTAAGGGTTAAAGGTAAACACTTGGTTTTATGGTCCCTGCTTGACAGCGAAAACAGGCTTTTAATAGCTAAGCACATCTCTCAGAGAAAAAGTGCCGACGAAGCTACTACACTTTTAAACAAAGGCCTGGAAAAAACCCAAAACGCGCCATTAGAAATTATTACTGATGCTGCGCCGAGTTATGTCCAAGCAATCGACCAGAAATTCGGAAAAGAATTGCACGAGCCCGTCATTCACGTGCAAAGCTCGCTTTCCGGACCTATAACAAACAATAAGCTCGAACGATACAATCGGACGCTAAAACAAAGATTCAAAACAATTTCAAGTTTCCATAGCAAGAAAACCGCAGAGACATTCACGGATGGCTTTAACGTCTTTTACAACAACATCAAAACGCACAGAGCTCTTGGCATAACCCCGGCTGAAGCAAGTGGCCTAAATGAAGGTGCGAGTTGGGCTGCTCTGATCAAAAAGGCCAAGAAGCAGCAATGAATTTGCAGTATCACCGCTTTTCTTGACTTGCTTCTTTTCTTGAGCGCGCTCTCTTTTGGACAATCATTGTCCTCTGCGCTAGTGACTTGGATTTTAGCCGCTCTTTGAATACTTGGTCGCTTGCATCACTAGAAAGCTTAAGGCAGCACCCAGGAAGCTTTTTCAAGCCTGACTTCAATATTTGTGGGAAGTTATCAAAAACCCAGTCTACCCAAATCATAAACTTGCGCCAGTCATACGGGTAAAAGGGGTAAGGTATGCCCGCTGCCTGCGCAGGTGACCTCCCTTTAAGCGCCTTTTCCATGGGCCTAAGATAGTCTAACTGAATAATAGCCAGAACGCCCAGATTCGACAAGACTCTTAAGGAACCTGACTTCCGACGCTTTCCAAAAGTTTTCCGAAAATCCCTTATTCGCCTTTCGATCTTATTCAGGTCCTCTTTTTCCCGAGGTTTGAGCTTTCGAAAATCATGAATAACGAGTTCTTCCGGAAGAAGCGCGCGGGCTGCTTCGACCATCGCTCGAAGCAAATCCCCCCGAACCACGTTTGGAAGACCCTCCAACAGTTCAAGAGTCTCGCTGAAAGCAACAAGAAAGGCCGACTTGTCGCGAGAAGCAGCCATATGCAAACAGATTATAAACCTCAGATCCGCATCCAAAGTCACTATCGCATAGTAGAACCTTTTCTGTTTTTTCTCCCTCGTACGCTTTTTTGTGGCAGATGCACGTTGACTGAAAGTTATGTTGCCCGTGTTGGAGGAAAAGCATTCTGAAACGGGCAAAACGCAAGCATTCTTAGCTCTCTTGCGTCTTTTTCTTCGCTTTCTGGCGAAAGCGTCGTCACACATCAGGGTTATGCAGGGTATTCCGCCCTTCAAAAGCAGCATCGCACGGTAGAATTTATAGAATTTTCTTGCGACCTTGTTAAGTATGTCGTAATTTGTTTTTTCGTCCGGAATTTCTCTTAGGATCTGGTAATCCTCATTGTGGTTTGTTTTGCTTGTAACCAAGAACTCGAATATTTCTCTGGGTGATTTATTTTGGGCAAAGTTAGCTATGATATCTGCACAGATCCCGTATGTGAACCTGGAGTTAATGAAGCCTTTGGCTTTGATCTTCTTCTTACATCGCGGACAATGATAATACTCTGAAGGGACCTTTTCGCTAGGGCTCTTTGGTACAAGCTTCTTGCAACGAGGGCAGAAAACTTTATCTAAAATTCCTTTTTCGAACGACTTGGCTTTTTTCTCAAGGAAACTCGTGATTTTTGCATTGTCTAAATATGCGCCAAGATTCATAGACTTATAATTGAGCAGAAAAAAATCAACTGTCATGTTGTTGAAGTCGGGTTCTTTGGATTGGCTAAAGAACAACGGTAGGTTCCAGTCTTGTTTAATCTTCTGGATGTGCTTCTCAGACGCAACAATGTTGGGGTTGGGTTCGATTGAACTATTGAAAAACATCGGCAACCGAGATTGTAGGCCCTTGTTTCCAATCAAATGGATGCCCCCACGAAACTCATACACAACCCCAGAATCTTAGACGGCTTAGAAATAACCAACATCTAACACCTTCTAAGTTCTCTAACACCAGAAATCTAAACAAGAATCGACTAAGATGTCGAAACTCCCGCCAACCGACCGCTATGTTTCTTGATAGGGGTCGGGATTCTGAGGTTGCGTTAATGTTCATTTTCTGAGGTTTTCTAAGGTTTAAAGTCGAAATCTTAGATCCTAAGTTTTGTGTTAGAATTCGGGGGTTCAATGGGATTTTGAACCTCCCGTCAGTTCGAGAAATTTCTCTGCGGCTCTGGCCACTTTTCTTAAAAGTTCCTTCAACGGTTCATCTGGTCTTTCTCTGAACTTTTGAAAAGTCTGGTACGCTTCATCACCGATGTAAAGAACACGTTCATTCTTTTTCTTGGAGAGTGACTTCCGGTCGCCAAAAACCATTTTGCTTTGGAACTCGTTAAACTTTTGATCCATCGCATCCATCAATGTTTTCGCAAGTTCCTGCAACTTTGCATTCAAATAAACAGTTGGCTCTGGAACAGGCTCACCTTCATTCGAAATTTCGTCTATTGAAGTCTTCGTCTCTTCACAATTTTCTGTTTTCTTGGTGCTGAAGTCTTCAAGCGTAGGGGGTCGTTTCTTTTTGTTCTGGTGTTCAGGTTCATTTTCCGCTCCTTCTGACTTGCTCAATTCTTGGTCCTCCTTAACAACAGCACTTTGAAGTTGTCGTTTGATTTCGAACATTCTTGGGGATTGTTAAGAAAAAGTTTGATGATCATTCAGCATGCCAACCTATTCTTAAGAGAGCCTGCCATGTTTCCAGCTTAGCCAAAAATTCGGGAGCTGTCAAAATGGTTCGCTCGGCAAGTATGATAGCTCGTAATGGACTTTCTTTCGGAAAACGCTGAAAGACAAAACTTTTTAACGGTTCAATGTTCACTGTTTTGTTTTGGATGAGAGTCGCATAGGTTTCACTTTTTTCCTCAGAGAGGTTGGGTTCAGATGTGAAGCCCACTTTCATACAATTATCGTTAAGAGTCTTCTTCTGCAGCATAGTATACTCACCATACTCTTTCGATTGTTTTACTTTTAACGCGGCGTAATATTTAAATAAGTATTGTGACCATACTGCCGTTCAGTGATGTCATGTCAACAACAAATTATCAAAAACAAACTTGGAAAACCAACAGAAACAGAATAATTAGCATAATCAGCCAAAGGCATTTAACATTCACTGAACTGATTCGAGAATCTGGATTAAGCCGAGCCGTTGTAAACCAGCATTTAAAGAAACTAGAAAAAGAAGGGATAATTAAGAAAGAATACGTTAAAGGAAAAATCTTGAACATGCTTCAGCCCGATGAAAGATTATCGCTTGAAGGGAAAAAAAACATCGAACCAGTATTATTCGCTGTGAATGCTTTGCCTTACATTCTTGGATTGCGGCTACACTGGGAACAACTGGAATGCGACAGATGGCTTATAACCATAAAGAAAGAGAACGAAGACTTGAAAGAAAGAATGGAGGCTATAGGAAAAAGATTAGGGGTTTTCCACCTTTTCGTTCTTCTGAGGGCATTGGAGGAAAATAATTCTGATTGGCTAGCGGAAGCAGGCAAACTCGTACGCAGAACTGATCCTTTTGTTTGGAATTCGCTTAATATATCAAGAAATGAAACTGCCCCTTCAGCGCCTCAAAAAAGAATAAGCGAAATAGATGGAAAGCAAAGTATTTTATACATTCCAAAAGTTGATAATTTACCAAAAAAGGAAGAAATCTTAAAGCTCAAGAAGATCTTAGAACAAATCTTTCCTGAAGAAACCAAGGAATTCGAAGACGTTTTGCGAGGTCAGAAAAATTACGAGTGTGTAACTCCCAAAAACTAGCGAATTGTTTGATTGAGCATTTTCCTGCAACGCTGCCACAAGTAGTGTACGCG
>Ga0172366_10001177_pt1 | contig 20234 bp, 13 predicted proteins | sample LakKivSesite69cm_FD_114533 | JGI IMG/M metagenome (GOLD analysis project Ga0172366, IMG submission 114533) | Sediment microbial communities from Lake Kivu, Rwanda - Sediment site 69cm | ecosystem: Environmental > Aquatic > Freshwater > Lake > Sediment | place: Rwanda: Western Province, Lake...
CGCCGGCGCGAGGACGAGGCGCCCAGGGTCAGAATCCATGCGGACGTGCCGGTGAAAGTCGAGATTGACTGGGACCGGGGAAGCAGAAGTTACCGGGACCTAATTCCGCCCGATCATCGCGCTGCCGGAGGCAGCGAGTTACCAGTTCCCAGTTCGCAGGTCGCAGTTGGGGGCAGTCGGCGGTTCGCTGCAGGGAGATAGCTACGCCGGAGCGGCAAGCGGGGCGGCTCACATTCCCTTGACTAGTTCCATTCCGGCAATAAGCTAGGTCCGCCGGGCGAGACGACGATTCCGGTGCTCCGCGATGACGCGGCTTCCGGGTGAGCCAGCAGAAGCTGCCGGAACGAGCCCGCCCCCTGTTCTTCAAAGGAGGAACGATGTCGAGAAGACTTGCCGTGTTGCTGTGCTTTTGTTTGCTGCTCGGAGCTGCGACCGCTCGCGCCGAGTTGCACCGTCTCGGGTTCATACCCAGGGACCTGGACAAGCTCGCGCCCGAACACAAGGTAAAGAGTGTGCCGGTCGCGCTGGGCGCGGGGTCCTTCCATGACTTCACGTATGTGGACCTGAGCAGCGAAATGCCGCCGGTCGGAAACCAGGGTGGGCAAGGCTCGTGCGCCTCGTGGGGTATCGCCTACTATCACCGCACCCAGCTTGAGTACCATGAGCGGCACTGGGACCTAACCGACCAGCATCACCGGTTCAGCGCGGCCTTCGCGTACAATCAGGTCAATGGCGGCGACGACTATGGTTCGAGTTTCGACGACAACATGCCGCTCATTTGCGAGCAGGGGTGCGCGAACCTGGTCGACTGCCCGTACGACGACGGCGACTGCACGAGCTGGCCTTCCGAGTCGGCCTACTCGCACGCCATTCCTTTTCGCGCCAGGACCTGGGCCTGGTTCAGCACCGCCGACACGACCGGCATCAACATGATAAAACAACTGCTGGCAAACGGCAGCACGTCGTGTCTGGGGATAGCGGTCTGGGGTAACTTCGATAATATCGCCGACTATAACTACACGTACTGCGCGTCCGACCGGACTGGCTCGGACCGGGGCGGGCATCTGGTGACTTTCGTCGGCTATGACGACACGCTGACCACGCACGACGGGAAGGGCGCGTTCAAGATGGTCAACTCCTGGGGCACGGGCTGGGGACAGGCGGGCTATTTCTGGATGTCCTACCAGGCGGTGATGGACAACTACCTGAGCAGCCAGACAGCGGGGTACTTGACCGACACGGTCGGGTACTCACCCAAGCTGGTTGCCCGGGTGCGAATCGACCATTCAACCCGCGACCGGGTCGGGATTGAGTACTCGATTGGCGGGCGCTCAAGCCCGCTCTGGCTGAAGGACTTCCGCATGTGGCGCCATCCGTATGTGGACCGACCGTTTCCGGACAACAACCTGGTGTTCGACCTGACGTTCTCGGTCGACGACTCCGGCAAGGTCCACGACGGTGCCTCACACATCGAGAACGGCCAGACCGACTCGATCTACTTCGCCGCGTCTGCGCATGGCACGGCCGGCGCCATCCTCAGCTCGTCGGTTCAGTACCTTGACTGGGATACGCTCTTCTTCTCGCACGCGACCCCGGAGAGCATCCCGGCCGGTGGAGATGTGGTCGCGGCCGGCCACCGCATCTGGAGGATAGACAAGGACCATGACGTCGCGGCCGACTGGATAATCTCGCCGAACGGAATCGTCGTGCCGGACAGCACGTACTTACCACGGGCCGAAGTGCGGAACTACGGCAAGACCGCGGCCTCCTTCCCGGTCCTGCTCACCATCGACACCGGCTACGCCGATACCGTGCAGGTGACAGGGCTCGAGCCCGCCCATGCCGATACGGTTCAGTTCGCGCCCTGGGTGGCTCCCTCGCGCTGTTTTACCATGGCCCGGTGCTCGACCGCTCTCGTCGGGGACGAATACTCAGGGAACGATGTGAGTACGGCGCTGCTTTATGCCATCTTCCACGATGTCGGCCTGACTGAGATCGTCTCGCCCGCCGATACGGTCGACTCGGGAACGGTCGTCCGTCCCAAGGTCCGCGTCTGGAACTACGGCAGCCAGGCCGAACTCGTCACCGCCGCGATGCGCATTCCCGACGAGGGGTATTACCGAATCACACGCGTGTCGGTTCCATCCCACCAGGGAATGACCGTCAACTTGGCTACCTGGGTTCCCAAGCTGGTGGGCGGCCACGTGGTCAAATGCTCGCTGTCGCTGGCCGGCGACACAATACTATCCAGCAACGACACGATGAGCCGGTACGTGGTGGTGACAGGGGCTGCGGGCGTAGCCGAGGCAAGAACAGTTCCACTTGAGTTCCGGCTCGAAGTACCGCGCCCGAGTGTCTTCGGCCGGAGTGTGTCCGTCGCCTTTGCGCTGCCGCGCGAGGCCAGAGTGTCGCTTTCGGTCTATGACGCGACCGGTGCGTTGGTCCGGCAACTTCGGCACGGCAACGCTGCAGCCGGAGAATACCGGGTGAACTGGGATGGCCGGAACGACCGGGGCAGAGCGGTGCCGGCCGGCGCCTATTTCTGTCGACTCGATGCCGGCGACCACCGCGCGACCGCGGTGCTTCTGAAGCTCTAGGTCGGAATACCCACTGACACGCTTTCCGGACCGCGCGAGTACCGGGGACACGATTCAGCCCACCGACGCCAGTTTCGCCGCCTGCATCCCCGCCTCGGCCATCGTGAACGAGCTTACCGCTGCCGGCCACGACTTCAGGCCAAAGCCACGCGATTCACCAAAATGAACCCGGCCAGGGCCGCAGGTGACCAGTCAACCCATTTCAGATTCTAGATTCTCGACTGTGGATTGAGGCGTCGGGGTGACTCGGCGTCAAATTGCAGTTCGCAGTCCCGGCGAAGCACTGCGGGCTTTCGTAGGCAATCTGGGACAGCCGCGTGTTTGGCGATGGCTGCAATGGCATCGGGCCACGCCCCGATTCCGCCTTGCCCAATTGACGCTCGGACCTAGCGCGTTGCAGCTTCTCTGCTAGCTGCGAACTATTCCCACTCGATAGTCGCCGGCGGTTTGGAACTGATGTCGTAGACTACTCGGTTGATGCCGCGCACCTCGTTGATGATGCGGTTCGATACGCGGGCGAGAAAATCGTCGGGCAGTCGCGCCCAGTCCGCAGTCATCGCGTCGGTGGAGGTTACGGCGCGCAGCGCCACGACGTTCTCGTAGGTCCGCTCGTCCCCCATCACTCCGACCGACCGGACCGGAAGTAGTACGGCCAGGGCCTGCCACACCTTGTCGTACAGGCCGGCTTTCGCGAGCTCGGTGATGAAGATGTCGTCGGCCTCACGCAGCAGTTGCGCGCGCTCGGCCGTGACCGGGCCGACGATTCTGACCGCGAGCCCCGGCCCTGGAAACGGGTGCCGGCCGATGAGTCCTTGCGGCAGCCGGAGCGCGCGGCCGAGCTCGCGCACTTCGTCCTTGAACAGCTCGCGCAGCGGCTCTATGAGTTCCAGTTTCATGTCCCTCGGCAGCCCGCCGACGTTGTGGTGGGTCTTGATGGTCGAAGATGGTCCTCCGAACGCCGAACGCGACTCAATCAGGTCCGGGTAGAGCGTACCTTGGGCGAGGAAGCGCAGCGGCCCGTGCGCCCGCGCCTGCTCTTCGAACACGCGGATGAACTCGTGACCAATAATCCGCCGCTTCCTTTCCGGGCTGGATACGCCCGCGAGCTTTGTGAGAAACCGCTCGCCCGCATCAACCACGACGAGGTTCAATCGCGTTCCCAGCGCTTTCCGCACTAGTTCGGGTTCATTCTTGCGCAGCAATCCGGTGTCCACGAAGACAGCGACCAAGTTCGGGCCCACCGCCCGCGCAAGGAGCGTCGCCATGACCGACGAGTCAACGCCTCCCGACACGGCGCAGAGCACCCTCTCATTGCCGGCCACCTTCCGAATCTCACGCGTCTTCTCCCGTATGAACGCACCCATGGTCCAGCCCGGCTCACAGGCGGCAATCCGGAAAAGGAAATTGGCGAGCACCTGCCGCCCCATGAGCGTGTGCTCGACCTCGGGGTGAAACTGCACGCCGTAAATACGGCGCGTCTCGTCACCAAAGGCCGCGCAGGCGATGCTCGACGTCTTCCCGATGGTCACGAAACCGGGCGGCAACGCCGTAACGGCATCGCCGTGACTCATCCACACCTGGGTTCGGTCCGGCAGTCCGACCAGCAGTCGGCTGGGCCGCGATGGAATCAGTTGCGCGTGGCCGTACTCCCGCCTATGCCCGCCGCTGACCTTGCCCCCGAGCATTTGCGCGGTCGCCTGCATCCCGTAGCAGATGCCCAGGATGGGAATGCCGAGGTTATAGATCGCCGGGTCAGGCATGGGAGCGTGGTCCTGCTGCACGCTTGCGGGCCCGCCCGAGAGAATCAGCGCCTTTGCCCCGCGGGCGAGAACCTGCTCGGCCTTGATGTCGTGCGGGACGATTTCGCTATAGACCTTGAGCTCTCGGACCCGCCGCGCGATGAGCTGGTTATACTGCGAGCCGAAATCAAGAACGAGGACCCGGTCCATCAGGAAATGACGAACAACGAATGGCGCACTGTCCGACAGGGGCCGCTGAGGCCAACGGCGAATGGGCTCGGCAATCGGAAATCGGAATTCGTCATTTCCGGATGAGCGTTCCAGCGCCGGCGCTTCGCAGGCTCCGCGCCAAGCACCGTTTACGGATGACGGGCCTCAGCCTGATAGTCTGGCTCTCGAATCCGGCCGGCGCGACTCCGAGCGAGACCTTCACCGTGACGCCTTTTCCGGTATCCTCCCCTTCGGCTCCGTCGCGCCTTCCGGCTCAAGCAGGGTATCGTAGCTCGCCGCCAGCACGAGCCCGGCCGCGCGGCCGTAGACCGCGGACGCCTCGTGGTAGAGTTCGGCTATCCCTTCGGTCGACGGTGCCTCTTCCCAGCGCTTCATCACGCTTCTCAGATGCTCGACTTCTTGGTCAGCGGTCTCCAGCCGGAGGTGGACCGAGGGCCACTCCGACTTACCGACCTTGTCCAGCTTGTCCCGAGCCTGCGCGGCATCCTGCTCGAGTTCTGCGAGTCTTGCCTGGTAGACGCGCAACGACTCAGCATACGCCGGCACGGTCGGCTCCGCGGGCGGCATCCTGTGTTCGTAGGTCGCGAAGTGGTATATCAGGTACGCACCCTCCAGGAGGGCCACGGCGAAAAGCAGCCAGAATAGAGCGCGCATCATTCCTCCTTTACCGGGATAATGTTCACCACTCGGTCTTTGACGTAGACCACCCTGGCGACGCGCCGGCCCGCGAGGAACGCTACGATTCCTGGCGAGCGGAGCGCGGCCGCCTTCACTTCTTCTTCGCCAGCCGTGCGCGGCACCGACACCCGGTCGCGGAGTCTGCCGTCAACCTGTACCGGAATTACCATCTCGTCGAACACCAGGAACTTCGCGTCCGCCTCCGGGAACCGCTCACTGAAGAGCGACCCGGCCTCCGACCGCGCCCGGTGGAATAGCTCCTCGGCCAAGTGGGGCGTGAACGGCGCGAGCAGGTAGATGAGCTGCCCCAGCGCGAACTTGAACACCGCCGAATCCCGGTCGCCGAACGCGACGAGGTCGTTCAAGAATTCCATCTGCGCCGCAATCGCCGTGTTGAACTGGAAGCCCTCGCAATCGGCCACGGTCTTGGCAATCGTCTGATTCAGGCGAATGTAGAGCCTGCGCTCATCCCCAGTCAGCCTTGCGGTATCCGGCCGCTCGAACTGCACGCGGCCGGAGTTATCCTCATACAGCCGCCACAGCCGGTTCACAAAGCGGGTCACGCCCGTCACGAGGTCGTCGGTCCAGTCCATCCCTTTTTCCGGGGGAGCCGCAAACAGCACTGCGAGCCTGCCGACGTCGGCGCCGTGCTCGGGCACGAACTCACCGACCCACACCCCGATGTGCTTGGACGAAGACATCGTAACGCCGTTCAGGCTCACCATTCCCTGGGTGTGCAGCGTCACGCACGGCTCCTTGACCGAGAGCATACCCATGTCGGAGAGCGCCCGCGTGAAGAACCGGAAGTATATCAGGTGGCCGGTCGCGTGCTCGATGCCGCCGATGTACTCGTCAATCGGCAGCCACTTGTCGGCTTCGCTCCTCCGGAAGGGCAGCGTGTCGTTGTGCGCGTCCGTGTAACGCAGGTGATACCACGATGAGTCTACGAATGTGTCCATCGTGTCCGGGTCGCGCTTTGCCGGCCCGCCACACTTGGGACAGGTAGTGTTGATGAACGACCCCACGCCCTCCAGCACCGACTTGCCCTTGGGCTTGAAGTCCGTCACATCCTCGGGCAGCAGCACCGGCAACTGGTCCAGCGGCACCGGCACGACCCCGTGCTTCGGGCAATGAACCATCGGTATCGGCGTGCCCCAGTACCGCTGGCGTGAAACCAGCCAGTCTTTGAGCCGGAAGTTGACCATCCGGCGGCCGATGCCCTCTTGCTCCAGATGCGCGGTGACCTTCTCGATGCCCTCGTCCGACCGCGTCCCGTCGAACGGCCCCGAGTTCACCATCACTCCCACATCGGTGTAGGCCGCGGCCATCGATGAGGGTTCAAGGGTTCGAGGGTTCGAGGGTTCAGGCCGGATGACCACCTTGATCGGGATGTCGTACTTCCGGGCGAACTCGAAGTCACGCTGGTCGTGTCCGGGCACGGCCATGACCATCCCGGTGCCGTACGCGGCCACCACGAAGTCTGCCAGGTATATCGGCACTCTGTCTTCGGTCAGCGGATTGACCGCGTACTTGCCGGTGAAGACGCCTTCCTTGTCGCCGGTCGCGGCCAGCCGTTCGATTTCCGGCCTCAGGATGATGCGCTTGCGGAACTCTTCGACTTCGGCCTTGTACTTTGTACCTTTGGCTATCTTCTCGCCGAGCGCGGACTCCGGGGCCAGCGCCATGAAGGTGACGCCGTAGAGCGTATCCGGTCGGGTCGTGAACACCGGTATCTTCTCGCCGGTCTCCTCAAGCTTGAAGTCGACTTCAACGCCCTCGGAACGGCCAATCCAGTGCCGCTGCATCGTCCTGACGTTCTCCGGCCAGCGGTCGAGCTTCTCCACGCCGTCAAGCAGCTCCTGCGCGTACTCGGTTATCTTCAGGAACCATTGGGTCAGCTTCCGCTTCTCCACGGTCACTTTGCACCGGTAGCAGACGCCCTCTTTCACCTGTTCGTTAGCCAGCACGGTCTGGCAGTTCGGGCACCAGTTCACCGAGGCTTCTTTACGGTAGGCAAGGCCGCGCTCGTACAGCTTGATGAACAGCCACTGGTTCCAGCGATAGTACTCGGGCAGGCAGGTCGTCACCTCGCGGTCCCAGTCGTAGCCGATGCCCAGCAGCTTCAGGCTTTGCCGGGCGGTCCTGATAGACTCGAAGGTCCAGTCACTGGGGTGATTGCCGTGGGCAATGGCCGCGTTCTCGGCCGGGAGACCGAACGCGTCCCACCCGAACGGGTGGAGCACGTCAAAGCCCTGCATCTTCCGAAATCGGCAGAGCACGTCGCCGATGACGTAGTTGCGGCAGTGTCCCATGTGGACGTCGCCGGACGGGTAGAAGAACATCACCAGCACGTAGAACTTCCGCTTCGGGTCAGGGTTGGTGCGAAACGTCCCTTGCTCGTTCCAGTACTCCTGCCAGCGTTTCTCAATCTCACGGGCGGGATACGCGACCCTCGTCCGCTCCCCGGCGCTTTTGGCCGTGTCCGGCTCGTCCTTCGACATCGTATGATTGCTCCTGCTGTCCTTATCGTTCATGCTCTACTCACCCCGTAGGACTCTCCTTTGAGCCGGCGACCGCTGACGGACTGAGCGATAGCGCCGGACCTTACGCCTGATGCAGAACTCCGGCGGGTTCGCATCGGCAGAGACCTGACAGTGACGTTCCGCTTCCTCCGCCGGACAGGCGGCGCAGACCGTGAACGCCGAAAGCAGCGCGAATGGCTCCGGGTGTCCGCTGATAATGTCCCGGTTAATCTCGTAGAGCTGAAGCAGGCAAAGCCGGGTGAGTTTGTCGTCATCAGCTTCTGCGACCTTGCGCAGGAACCCGCCCGCCAGCCAGGCGACAATCTTCACCGGTTCCTCGCCCCAGTCGAGCAGACGCTCAAGCACGGCCAGCGCGCCGGCGCTGTCCCGACGCAAGACTCGTCCAACGTACTCGTTCAGCTCGAACTCTCGCGACTGTCCGGCCAGCTTCCGCACCTCGTGGGCGGTAATGGTATCTCCCGGCTCAACCACGGTTGCCAGCTTCTCCAGTTCGCCCGATAGCACTGCAGTATCGTCCCCAGACACCTCAAGCAACAACCGGATGGCTCCTGGCTCAAGCGATATGCCCAGCTTCTTCGACCGGCGCTGTAGCAACGCAGACAGTTCGGTCGAGTCCGGCTGCCTGAGGTCGACGACGTACTTGCCGAGGCCGGCCGCGACCAGTGCGCTCTGCATGGGCCGGCTGTAGTCGCAGGTGAGCGCCACCGCGCACGCTTCCGGCAGGCAGGCCAGTCCGGCCAGCAGCTCTCCAAGCTGGCCAGCCCTAGGCGAGTCTCCCTCCTGCTCCTTCTTCTGCCGTCCCTTCAGCAACTGGTCGACCCCGCGCACCACGACCAACCTCCGCTTCGAGGCGACCGGCGGCTGCCTTATGTGCTGCAAGAGGATCGGGACCTCGATCTCGTCGGCGTGAACCGACTCGAAGTCGAACGCCTCCATTCCCGGCTGGACCAGCGCTTCCCGAAGCGCGCACAGCAACTCATCGGCAGCGGCCGAATCCGCTCCAAACAGGACATACACCGGCGCGAACTTCCCGTGTTGGATGTCCGCGAGAACCTGCGCCGGTTTGCGGGGATAGCTACTGGTATAGCCGGCCATCGGTCATCTTATTCGCTCTGGCGCGACTGTCAAATCCGCCGACCGCCCGCATGACCGCCTTAGACTCGTGAATAGGCCCCTGGTTCCGACATTAAGCCACGTGTCACCCCGAGCGAACCCATTCGCTGTCATTTCGAGTGAGTCCGACGAGTCGAGAAATCTCGCCCGCTCAGGGCGGGCTCCGTGAGTCGAGGGGTCTCTCGGGCGAGATTCCTCGACTCGGGCGCGGACGCCCTCGCTCGGAATGACAGCACCCAACGGGTGAGAACCGGATCCGGCCGGCCCAGGCGTACGCTTACCAGTGTGCCGTTCAACATCGGAATCAGGGTAGGCTTGACAGACGGACCGAATGGAGGTATAACGGAGCCGGGTAGATTCTGCGATTGACCGTCTCCGACAGGAGGCCAAGTGAAAAGACTGTGCCTGCTCGCTCTGCTTTTGGCGGCGCTGGGCGAGGCCGAGCCCGCTCCTGCGCCGTTCAGTCCGAACCCATTCCTCGTTGACGCATCGCTGGTTGCGATGCCGATAAGCTGTCCAACCACCACACCGCGAGCAGCCTTCGACGGCGCCAACTACCTGGTGGTCTGGTGCGGACCCTGGTACGGCTCACAGGACAGCATCGTTGCCACTCGGGTCAGCCAGTCCGGAACTCTCCTGGACCCGGGCGGCATCCGCATCGGCGCGGGCGCAGCGCCGAGCGTTGCCTGCGATGGCAGCAACTACCTGGTGACGTGGGAACAGGACAGCGCCATTCGCTGTGCGCGAGTCAGCGCCGCCGGCGCGGTGCTGGATACTCCGACGACAGTGACCAGTGTGCACGGGACCGCGCCGGCAGTCGCGTTCAACGGCACTGACTACCTCATAGCCTGGGGCGGCCAGGACTTGTACGCGGCGCGCGTCTCCACTGCCGGTGTTGTCATTGACACCGGCGGCATCGTCGTGTCCGCAGCGGGCGGCGTGCAGGAATTCCCTTCGGTCGCCTGCGACGGAACGAACTGCCTCATCGCATGGCGCGACACGCGACCCGGCGACTGCTCCGGGTACTCTGACATCTACGGCGCGCGCGTAGCTGCGTCCGGCGCCGTTCTCGACCCGGACGGCATCGCGATATCGGAAGCGACCTTCTCGCAGTACTACCCCGCGGTGGCGTTTGACGGCGCCAACTACTTGGTGGCGTGGCAAGACTATCGGACGACCGACTTCGACATTTATGCCGCGCGCGTCGCAACCTCCGGCGCTGTTCTGGACCCGGATGGACTACCGATTGCGACAAGAGCAATCTACCAGCGATACCCGTCCCTATCGTTCGGCCAGGGTTCCTACTTGGTCACCTGGGAGAGCTGGGACAGCGTGAGCAGTCAGGGAATATGGGGCTCAAGGGTTCAGACATCGGGAGTCCCGCGCGACACCGGATTCTGCATCGCGCCCGCGGGAACGGGCTTTGCGCCGGTCGCCTTCGGTGCGGGTAAGTACTGCGTCTCGTGGAGGCAAAGCGGAATCTGGACGGTCTGCATTGATACGGACGGCCGGGTGCAGGAACCTGTGCCGGTGTACGCCGGCGCGAACGACCAGCGCCAGCCCAGTGCTGCATTCAACGGAAGCGACTACCTGGTTGTGTGGCAGGACGAGCGGATGGGCGACAGCGCGGACATCCGCGGTATCAGAATCAGCCAATCCGGCGCGCGGTTGGACCCCGCGCCTGTCTATGTTTGCGCGAGCGGAAAGGCGCAGAGCCGCCCCGCCGCAGCCTCAGACGGAGCCGACTTCCTCGTCGCCTGGTCCGACCTGCGCGACGACACGGCAGACATATATGCGGCCCGCGTCAGCCATGACGGTGTGGTACTCGACACCTCAGGAATCGTGGTCTGTAACGCGGCCGGCGCCCAGACCCTGCCCGCGGTCACGTATAACGGCGCCGACTACCTCGTGGTCTGGCAAGATAGACGAGATATGGCCTGCCGCATATATGCCGCCCGCGTCACTTCGGGCGGCACGGTGCTGGACCCGCAGGGTTTCCGGGTCTGCGACAGCGCCTCGCTTCAACAGAACCCCGGTGTGGCGTTCGACGGCGCCAACTGCCTTGTAGTCTGGTCCGACAATCGGGCAGGGACCGACATCTTCGGCGCCAGAATCGATGCGAACGGACACGTGCTCGACCCGACAGGATTGATGCTCTCGCCGGATTCCCTGAACGGGTCGCAGCCGGCAGTGACGTATTGCGGCAACTGGTACTTCGTCGCCTGGGTACGCTCGCCTCGTTCCATCGATGGAGCATTCGTGTCACGGGCCGGCAAGGTCATGGACACGGTGAACTCCATCTGGAACCAAAACGCCGTGCAACGATACCCGGCTGTTGCCTACGACGGAACGAACATCGCTGTTGTTTGGGAGAACGGCAGCGGAAACGACATCTTCGGGGCGACGCTCAGCCTGCCGAGAAACCGGCTGGATACGTTCGCGCTGGCGGCCGGTTCCGGGAAGGAATACGGACCCAAACTCACTGCCGGGCCGTTCGGTCGCATCCTCGCAGTCTATTCTGGCTGGGTCGACACCGCGGCGGGCAGGCCGTGGCGCTGCCAGCGCATCCTGGGCGACCTCACCGCCTTCGGAGGAATGGCTGCCGAATCGCCTATCGTTCCGCGCCCGCTGCTGACGGCATTTCCCAACCCATTCAATTCCAGTCTCTCAATCTCACTGGGCCACTTGACCACTGGACCATTAGACCACCCTTCGCTTCGCATCTTCGACGCACAAGGTCGCCACGTCCGTACTCTTGTGCCCCCGCCCCGCGTCCCGCGCCCCACATTCCTCTCCTGGGACGCCACCGATTCCCGGGGTCTCCCTGTTCCGTCCGGCATCTACTTCTTGCGCGTGACCTCGGGCTCGATGACCGAGACCCGACCGGTCACCCTTGTCCGCGATTAAGGAGAAAGCAGTGTGAAAAGACTCGCATGTCTGTTCTTGCTTCCGGCCTTGGTGTTCGCGCTTTATGACATGCAGTGGTTCGACTTGAACCACTGGAACGCCTCGGTTCTCAACGAAGGCCGCTGGGGTACGAACCATGGATGGAGTCCCGGCGCATCCTGGCCGCAGCCGTACCAAAACTTCTACGTCTACACGGCCGGCGCCTGGCTTGGAGCTATCGTCGGCTCTTCTTCGCCGGAGACGCTCTGCACCGTCTTCTGCGACCCCAACTCCGGCGGCACTGAATGCTGTCCGACCCTATGCCGTTATTGGCGCGGAGGCACGGGCGACATCCGCGACCGCATCTACAAGTACCCTGGCGACTGGCCGCCTTCTCACAGCCGGTTCCCGATGGCCCCGCTCTGGGAGCTATCGGACATGGACTTGTGGTGCGCCTACTGCGACTCGGACCCGTCGAACCATATGTCGCCCGGCCGGCCACTCGGAGTGGATGTATACCAGACTGTCTGTGGGTTCGACGATTCGCTGGCGCAGGACTTCTTCTTCCTGAGGTACGAGGTCGCGAACTGCTCGGGCGACTCCCTCCGGAAGGCTTACTTCGGCCCAGTGCTCGACCCTGACATCGGCGATGGCACCGACGACATGGCCGACGTCATGCTCGACCACATCTTCGTGGTCGGCCAAGACACAATCCGCGTCACGAACCTCGCTTACGCTTATGACTTCAACAACTGGGAGGACCCCGGTGCGACCTGGGAATCAGGAGTGCCGGGGACTGTCGCCATCATGTGGCTCAGCGCTCCTGAATCGATTGGGCTCACGGCATTCAAACGGCTCACAATCGACATCGACCCCACGACCGACGTCGCCCAGTATCTGACCCTGGCCGGATACGACTACCGCACCGGCGAGTATGTGCCCTACGACTCAAATGACCTCACGCCGGCGGACAAGCGGTTCGTGCTGTCGTCCGGCCCATTCGACCTTGCGCCGGACTCGACCGTGACCTTCTGGTACGTCGTAATCGGCTCGCCGTTCGGCGAGTTGGGCCAGACGCCGCCGCAGCGCGACACATCCGACCTCGCCCTGCGCTGCAAATGGGCGCTTGAGCACTGGCGACGCCTCTTCCCCGGCGTAGAGGAAGGAACGCCGAGCGCCAAAGTGCGAATGACGATTGCCGGAGCCACCCTCGTCCGCGGAATCCTCAATCTGCAATCTGCCATCTACAATCTGCAATCTGAAATCGTCCTGCTGGACGTGGACGGCCGCAAGGTGCTGAACCTGCACGCAGGCGCGAACGACATCAGCGCCTTAAGCCCCGGCGTGTACTTCGTGCGAATGCTAAGTGGCGAGGGGCGGATGGCAAACTCGAAGGTAGTTGTAGCCCAGTAGGGAGTTTCACCAAGACGGATGGTGACCGCGTGAGCCTGGGTCACTAGAGTCATCCGGTAGCCGCGCATTGACTTGACTTCGGGAAAGGCGCCGCCACACTGTAGGCGTCCACTTGCCGTGGCCGGTCCGGGTAGGGTCAAACGCCTGCGCCGCCTGAGGGGCGCGGCCGGTCTCCGACCAACGACGCTGCTCGGTGCCGGGATTACTGAGGGAGACCGAAGGGCGGCTCAACACCGCATTGGAGGAGCCATGTATAGCAGGATACTAGCTTGCGCAGCAACCGTGTGTGCCCTGTGGAGCGTGCTCGTTGCCGGTGAGGCAAGAGCGTTCCCGGGCAGCACTCATCGATCAGGTAGTCGGTACGCCCATCACAACCAGAGTGCCCGTCTTCTACATTCCAGACGTCAAGCACCAGCGTGGCCGCCGCTCAGGCCAATTCGACAGCGGCCCGTCGCTCACCCGAAGGGTGTCCTTCATGGCGGGCGCCTCGGCGACGCGTTCATGGTCGACACCGGAGTCGTGCTTGGGCCGGCATCCGGCTACTATTGCTCGTATGGTGCGGCCTCGAACGGAGATGGCTGGCGGGTGATGTGGGCGGACGACAACGATTATTCTGTCCGCACCAGTGGCATCGGTACAGATGGCTCCTTGTTCGATCCTCAAGGGAGTCTGGTCGGACATGAGGAGTACTCGGTGTCAGGACTGACCCGTTCCATCGTCGGCACGGGTTCGGGCTTCATCGCGGTGTGGATTGCCGGGTACGACCGCACCATCTGGGCGGCACGACTGGATTCGTCCGGTCAGCTCCTGGATTCGTTCTTCGTCTATGACAGCGACAGCGGACAGGCTACGCCGGCAGTCGCGTTCGACGGCGATTCGACCTGTCTTGTGGTGTGGTCGGAGAACCCCTACGGCAACAGCGACGTCTACGGCATGCGAGTGACAACCGGTGGGCGCGTGCTTGACCCGATGCCGATTCGGGTGGCAACGTTGTTTTCGCAGTTCGAAGCGTATCCTGCGGTGGCGTACGGGCAGGGAGTTTACCTTGTTGCCTGGACCTCATATGACACGAGCTACACAATAACGGTCAAGGCGACAAGAGTGTCGGCCGGCGGCGTTGTCCTGGGTCCCGCCATCTTCTTGCGCCACGACCCGGCGATGTTCCAGGCGATCCCGACCGTCACTTTCGGCGACACCTGCTTTCTTGCGTCATGGACGGAAGGCATGGAGCAAGCTGATATTTACGCGGCTCGCGTTTCCGTCTCCGGAAACGTCATCGACACAGCCGGCATACAGTTGTGCAGCGGCCCAACATATGAGATGTGCTCGTCAGTCGGGTTTGACGGGACCAGGTACCTGGTCATGTGGGAAGAGCAAGATACGATGGCGTACTATTACGCTCTGTGCGGGCGGCGGATGACGGTCGACGGCGTGCCGCTCGACTCGGGCTTCATACGGCCCCAGTTGGGAGAACGCTCTTGCGAGTACCCCAGCGTGGCCGCGGACGACGCCAACTTCCTCATTGCCTGCACCGCTACTGACACTTTGACATATGCCCAGTGTGTGGGCTGCGTGAGAATCAGCCCGGAGGGAGCCGTCCTCGATTCCGGCATTTTCTTCCCGCTGGGACCGGATGCCCAATCCGGCCCCAGCGGTGCCTCTGATGGAATCGACTTCCTCGCCGCATGGCTTGACGGCTCCGGCATAAGCGCAGCGCGGATCAGCGCCGACGGCGCCGTGCTCGACCCGGTCGGATTCACGGTCAACGGTACGCGGGGAAGCAAGAGCGACCTCACGACCGGATTCGGCGATTCACTCTATCTGGTGGCCTGGGCGGGCTATCGCAGCACCACCGGCTCGGACATCTACTGCGCGAGGGTGAGTCTAGACGGACAAGTGCTGGACACGGACGGCATCGTGGTATGCAACGAGTCGCTGAGCCAGGTCTATCCCGACGTCAGCTTCGACGGACAGAACTTCCTTGTGGTGTGGCAGGATTACCGCTCAATGACGAGCGGCAACATATATGGTGCTCGGGTCAGCCCGTCTGGAGTCGTTCTCGACCCGAATGGCTTTGTAGTTGCTGCCGCCGACACGTTTGATGACGCAGCACCGGCGGCCTGCTTCACCGGAACCGACCACTTGGTCGTCTGGCAGGGCTACAACTACAACACAGGAACCGAGAACATCTATGGGGCGCTTGTCAGCCCTGACGGAAGCGTCAAGCTGCCGCGTTTCCCTGTCAGCCGTGCGGGTTACCAGCGAATGCCGACGGTCACGCGCGGACCGACGAACTCGCTGGTGACCTGGGAAGGCAATGACACGGTATACGCGGCCCGAGTGCGGGCCGACGGGACCGTCTTGGACCCCAATGGCATATGCGTAGATTCGACGGGCTACTACGACCCCCGCCCGCGTGTCACTGCGAACGCGGCAGGCCACGAAGTCCTCTGGCGTCACTCAAGCTACTTCGGGGATTCTACATACTTCGCCGTAGCTCAAATCGACACTGCGGGTAGGGTCGTGCGCAAAGGAGACTGGTTCGGACTGTTTGGCTACGACAACGGGTTCGACCCTGTGTATGGCAGCGGCCCGGGCCTGCTGCTGCTCTTCAGTTGTTACACTGATACGGCGATGGGCCGTTACTACGGTGTCTACCGCTTGTGGGGAAGGCTCGAACCGGCGGTCGGAATCCAGCAGACCGACAGCCGGCAGTTGCGACGGACGACCGGTGGGGCCACGGTCATCCGCGGCGTGCTATTCCTCCCCCAGTCTCTGACCCCTAATCCCCAGTCCCTCGCCTGCTTGCTCGACATAAGCGGCAGGAAGGTGCTGGACCTCAAGCCGGGCGCGAATGAGGTAGGTCAGTTAGCACCCGGAGTCTACTTCGTGCGGGAGACGCACGCCCAAGCTCAAGCCCAGGCAAAGGCGGTTCGGAAGGTCGTCGTGACAAGATAGGAGGTGTCCGTGAGACATGAAGGCGTAGCTGTTGCCGCAGGGTTGCTGCTCTGCGCATGCGCGGTCACTGTCGTGCCGAACGCAGTGTCGAAACCAGAGAAGGGCACGGCTGTCACCGTGCGCGCGCCCGCAAAAGCGCACCTGCTTGATGGTTCAGTGGTCGTGTTCGCGGACGGACTGACCTTGTCTGAGGGCGTCCTGCGCGGGAACGGCCTGCGCTTCGACCTGTTCCGCCATGACTCGGCGTCGGTCAATGCGGTTCCGTTGGAAAGCGTGGGCGCCCTCGAGCGCTACGACCGGCACAACAATCCAGGCGGGATGGTGGCGCTGGCCGGTGTACCGGCCTCGGCGCTGATGAGCCTGGTTGGCTCCGGCTCGCTAACGCCGTTCTTCAAGTCGCTGTTCGGTTCCTGTCCGACCGTATACACGTGGGATGGAACCGCTTACACGCTCGAGGCTGAAGCCTTCAGTTTCAACGTTACGCGACTTCTCCGCGGCGATGACCTGGACCGGCTCGACCTCGGCCGGCCTGTGGAAGACGAGTACAGGCTGATGGTGACCAACGAGGCACTGGAGACACACTACATCGACCACCTCGGGCTCGTCACCGTCGACCACGACCCCGGCTGTCGTGCGTTCCCGACCGACGATGGCAAGGTGGTCCTCTTCGGTCGACAGAGCCGGCTTGCCTTCGCGCGCGACCGCGCGGGGCGTGATGTCGTCCCGTACCTATCCGGCCGCGACAGTATCTGGTATCGGACCGATCCCGCGCTGACTCGACAACTGGCCGACTCAGTTGTGCATGACTGGATAGATATCGCGGTGCCGGTACCGAAGGGCACGCGCCGGCTCTTGCTGGCGCTGCGCGGCCGCAACACGCTGATGAGCACGGTGATGTTCTACGACGTCCTGCTGGCGAATCAGGGCATCAGGTCCCTCGACTGGCAGGGCATGAACGCGCGCGACGCTTCGTATGCGCTGGGCCTCAGCCGCTGGCACCACCGCCACTTCGGGATGAGAATCAGCGCACGGTCGGGCAAGGGATTCCGCGACCTCGCCTGGCTGCGTGATACCGGGCCTATCGCATGGCATGACGTGGCGATCGAGCTGCCGGTGACGAAAGATGACACTTGCTTTCTTCGCCTCGATTTCCTGCCTGATAACTGGATGATTGACTGGGTCGGGGTGAGCTTCGACAATCCGCGGCGAGCCCAGGTCCGAGAGATCGCCTGTGAGGAAGTGCGGGAAGCCGACGGCAAGGAGTCTGACGCCGAGAGAGCGCTGCTGCTTGTGAATGACGGCCGCTATCTTGTCACCACCCCGGGCGTCTGTCGTTATCTCACGTTCCGGCCGGAACCGACGCCGGCCGGACTTGAGCGCGAGTACTTTGTGAGATCGGGTGGATACTACCTGGAGTGGCTCCGCAACGAGTGGCTCAGGTCCGAGCCTTTGGGCTGGTTCCAGCCTCGCGACCAGGCCCTGACCGAGCTCGGTGTGCGGTGGCTTGAGAAGAAGCCGGAGCTTGAGCGGCGGTTCTTTGAAGCCCGTGTTCCGGTGCGGAGGTCGCCGTGAAGCCGCCGGCGGCCCTGGTCTGCCTGCTCCTTCTCCTCTGCTCCTGCTTCAGCTCGGTCGAGGTCACGAAGCCGGGGGGCGATGAGGCAGCGGTCACGTTGAGCGACGGTGACCGAGTCCGGGTCGAGCTGCTTGCACTTACCGATACCTCTCTGCTGTACGTCCGCGATAACGCGGTCTGGCGAACGGGTTTGGCCGACGTATGCCGGGTACACGTTGAAGGTTATAGTGTGAGAACCAACAAGATGGGCGCGGCCGTCTTCATCAGCCTCCTCATCGGCGCAGTGTGCATCGACATGGTCTTACACACGAACTATTGGTACTTCGCCGTGCCGCCCGCCGTTGGCTATGCGTACGGAATGCCAATGCTGCTCGGCCAAAACCCGAAGGTCGACTTCTCGTCACCGCTCGACACGAGCGCCCGGCAGCAACTCGCGCTGTACTGCCGTTATCCGCAGGGCCTGACTGACGGGCAATGGCAGGAACTCCTTCACTTCTACCACCAAGACGCGTTCCTTCAGCCCGGCGACCTGCCAAAGCCATGACCGTGCCCACGTGGACGAGAACGGTCAGTCTTCAGTCGTCGGACGCGGGTCTGGAGGCCTCAAGATCAAGATTCAGTATCGAGGGACGTTCATGAGGAACGCACTTGTAGTGATTCTCTTGCTCGTAGCGGTCGGGTCTGCGGACTCGTTTTCGGTCGAAGTGCCGGCTCACCCGCGGCTGCATGTCTACGCTGCCGAGTTTGGGGGCGGTCTTGGCGTCCTCGTACTTGGAGCAGGGGTGGGCGGAGGCGCAGTCTATCTGGGTCTGTTAGTAACCGCTTGGGGTCTTGTGATGAGCATCAATGGGAATCCAGTTATCGGTGTGCCCATCATGGCCGCGGGAATGGGCATCGCCATGGTCGGCGGCGGAATCGCAGTCGTGGCCCCAGCTGGTTGTGGCATGACGGTAGCAAGAATCGGGGATAGCTGGCACGAGGGTGGCTCGAAATGGGCCGCCATCGGCGGCGCGTATGCTGGAGTTGTGCCCGGGGTCGGCATTGTGTACGCCGGCCACAGACTGGCAGACAGTCGCCAGAATGGCTGGCTTGGACTCCCGTTCTACGCACTTGCCGCCTTCTGCGTCCCTGCCGGCGCTACGGTTGGCTACAATCTGAGCATAGCCAGGAAGCAGGTTTCCAGTTTCTTCGAGATCAGGCTCGAATCGCCTGGGCTAGTGTTCACGAGCGTCGAGCTGCCGGACCACTCCGTGCAGTACAGCGTGAAGGTCCAACTGGCGCGTGTGAGGTTCTAGGTCTTTGAATCGCCGGAAATGAGAAGGGGCGGCCGCAAGGTGATGGCCCTGAAGCCGGGCGCGAACGACGTCAGCCGTATCGGCCCCGGAGTGTACTTCGTGCGAGAGACGCAAGCGCAAGCTCAAGCACAAGCTGTCCGGAAGGTCGTGGTCAGCAGGTAGCCCGCTCTGGACGCCGAAACCCGGGCCGGGCCGGGACAGCTCCAATAGCATCCGTGGCCGGACCGGTGCTTGATTCGAAGACTTGACCGACTATAATCACGCCGGAGTCAACTGATGTCAAACCGCTGGAGAGACTGGCTGGCCCAGGCCGAACGCGACCTCGAGCACGTCGAGATGGACATCAAGAATGGTTTCTATGAGTGGGCCTGTTTCAGCGCTCAGCAAGCGGCGGAGAAGGCGCTCAAGGCCGTGTACCTGCACGGCCACCAGGAGGGCTGGGGACACTCCGTGGCCGGTCTGCTGCGGCACCTGCCGGCCGCCGGGCAGTCAGCCGAACTGAACGAGACTGCCGCCAGGCTCGACCATTTCTACATCCCGACCCGTTATGCCAACGGGTTCGACGAGGGTGCACCCAAGGACTACTTCTTCAAGTCCGACGCCGAGGAAGCGCTCAAGCATGCCCTCGCCATCATCAGCTTCTGTAAGAGTCTTCTCGCTGAATAGGGACGAGGTCGTCGGAAAGCTCCGGCGACTCGCAGGCGAACTCGTGGCCTCGAACCCGAACGTAACGAGGGTGTTGCTCTTCGGCTCACTGGCAACCGAGTCGTATTCACCGCGCAGCGATGCCGACTTGCTGGTAGTCCTGGCCCGAGACGAGCGCCGGCGGATGGAGCGGACTACTGAGTTCATCCTCCACTTCCTGCCCGCCGGCTGCCCGACCGACGTCCTGGTCTACACCGAGGCGGAGCTCGAACGCGAGAAGGACGAGCCGTTCCTCCGGCGGGTTCTGGGTCAGGCGCTTCCTCTCGCTGCCCGGGCGGGGCCACAGGAGATGGCCGAACTCAGAAGGTAGAGGTTGAGGTTCGTGGTCCCAGGACTGGGAACCAGGAACCGGGGACATTGTTCGGCGGGCAGTTGCACCCGCAATCGGGAAAGCAACTGGGACGGCAACTGTGCAGGCAAACCGGACCGCAACTGGCAGGGCAACGGGTAGGACGACGGACCGAGCAACGAGGAGGGCAACGAGGACCGCGGCTCAGCCCGCA
>Ga0172366_10001179_pt1 | contig 20229 bp, 12 predicted proteins | sample LakKivSesite69cm_FD_114533 | JGI IMG/M metagenome (GOLD analysis project Ga0172366, IMG submission 114533) | Sediment microbial communities from Lake Kivu, Rwanda - Sediment site 69cm | ecosystem: Environmental > Aquatic > Freshwater > Lake > Sediment | place: Rwanda: Western Province, Lake...
ATACTAACCTTGTTGCTGCCGCCGGGATCGTTCTCTTTCAGATATAACGCTAGCGACGGATACTCTACCGTGGCGACGTCGACGATCTCCGGGCTGACCGTTCTGAATGCGGCGCCCTTGCTAGGTTCAGGTGGGGTGACCCCCGTGAACGGCACGCAATCGACGATCTTCACGTTTCACGTGACCTATACGGACCCCGATAACCAACCCCCTTCCAACGTGGACGTGTATATAAACGGCACGAGCCATTCCATGTCAAAGCAGAATGCCAGCGATAGCAACTACACGGACGGCTGCTTTTATTTCTACACGACCACGCTTGTCAGCGGCCAGCACATGTTCTACTTCAACGCAAGCGACGGGTACGCGCTCGTGACGACAAACACGTCCACGTTAGCGGTCAGCTTCATCTCGGCACCGCGGCTGGTCAATCCCGGTGTCTCGCCCACTGCCGGCACGAACACGACCGTTTTCAATTTTTCAGTCACGTATTTTGACGATGAGAACACGTTCCCGACCTCGATAAACGTTACCATCAATTCGACGACTTTTACGCTCGTGCCGCTTTCACCAGGCGACACCAATGTCGTGGATGGAAAGGTCTACATCTACTCGACCACGCTACCATGGGGGCGGTACCAGTTCAGGATGAACTGCTCCAGCGGCCTTGTCCAGAATTCGACCGCCTGGATCCTCGGGCCAGAGGTCAACCCGTTCACGGCAACCACGACCAACGTGACCGTGTTCCAGGACGATTTCGAGAGCGGCACGTCGAAATGGCCGACAATGTCTGGCTTGTGGCATATCACCTCAACATCGAGCCCGTGGACAAATCCGTGCCATTCCCCGACCCATTCAGCGTGGTACGGGCAAGAAGCAACCGGAAATTACGCGACGGGTTCCAGAACCTATGGAGTGATGGTATCCACGAGCTTCTCATTGGCGGGCTATACGAGCACACGTCTCGAGTTTTACCAATGGTTCCAGGGGGAGGGCGGGAGCTGGGACTACTGCTACGTGGACGTCTCGACTGACGGGGGATCCTCATGGGGGCCGCTGTACAAGAACAACGCTAACATCGCGAACTGGCAGCGCTGCTCCTTGGACATGTCAGCGTATTGCGGTTTTCCAAGCGTGAAAATCCGCTTCTACTTCGATTCAATGGATTCGATCAACAACAACTATCGAGGCTGGCTCGTAGATGACGTGAAGATCACCGCTATCACCGGCGGCATCATAAACACGCTAACGCTTCCCTCGAACGGTTCGATAGCAAGTGCCGGGGACGTTATTTTTACATGGACAAATCCGCCCAGCTCGTTCCCGTTAACATTCCGGTGGCAGTTATCCACGAATTTCACCTTTACTCCGATACTTGATCTCGTTCCAAGCATTCCTAGCGCATCTCCGTCCACCTCGTTCGTGAGGAACATCGATCGGGCGACGGGCGTCTATTATTGGCGAGTCCGTCCTGAAGCCTATGGCTTCTGGGGAAACTGGAGCGCGCCCGGCTATTTCAACCTCAGGCAATCACCAGCCCTCTCCAACGGGAGCGTCGATCCGCCGAGCGGTAACACTCTAACGAGTTTTACCTTCCGTGTTACCTATGCCCACCCCGACAACTACGCCCCGTCCTACGTGCGGGTCAACATCGACGGCACGTTTTGGACGATGTCGAAAGTGAACAGCAGCGACGTCACGTACACGGACGGGTGTGTCTACAGCTATTCCTGCACGAGCCTGGTACCCGGATCGCACAATTATTACTATACCGCAAGCGACTCTTGCACGGAGGTGACGACGTCCACGACATCCGGCCCGACGGTGACGAACAGCGCACCGACGTTGACTTCCGGCTCGGTGTCACCTGTTAGCGGCGTGCGGGGGACCACCTACATGTACCTCATAAACTACACGGACGCGGACAACAACGCGCCATCCTACGTGCGGGTTTACATCGATGGTTCCCCTTGGACGATGTCGAAGGTGAACAGCGGCGACGTCACCTACACGGACGGGTGCGCCTATTATCTCAGCTGCACAGCCCTGTCGCTCGGATCTCACAATTACTACTTTGCCACGAGCGACTCTTACACGGAGGTAACGACGTCCACGTTATCCGGCCCGACAGTGACGAACATCGCGCCCACGTTGACATCCGCCTCGCTGTCGCCTACCAGCGGGGGGATTACGACCACGTTCGTGTATATTATAACCTACACGGATGCCGATAACGACGCCCCGTCTTACGTGCGGGTTTATATAGATGGCTCCTTTTATACGATGTCGAAGCAGAACAGCGGCGACAACACGTACACCGACGGCTGCGTGTACATCTACAGCCGGACGTTGTCCTCAGGTACCCACAATTATTACTTCAGCACGAATGATGGATTCGCGACGACCACGACAAGCACGTACGGTGGGCCGACGGTGACGAATAACGCTCCGGTACTCTCATCCGGCTCGGTGACTCCATCATCGGGCACTACCAACACGGCGTTCACGTACGCGGTGACCTACACCGACGCGGATAACAATGCACCGTCTTACGTGCGGGTTTATATAGATGGCTCCTTTTATACGATGTCGAAGCAATACAGCGGCGACAACACGTACACCGACGGCTGCGTGTACATTTCCACGCAGTATCTGCCCTTGGGCACGCACAACTATTACTTCAGTACAAATGATGGAGCCATTTCGGCCAACACTCCCACCAGCAGCGGCCCTTCGGTCTCCGACATGAGCTTGACCCAACTTTCCATCTCGCCAGGATCCGGTGATACAAGCACGGACTTCCGGTTCCAGGTCACGTACACGCACATCAACAATTATGAACCCTATAGTGTCACGATTTACATCGATGGGCAAGCCCAAACGATGACGAAGGTCAATTCGTGGGATACATACTACATGGACGGGTGTGATTACGAATACACGACCAAGCTGGGCGCCGGGGTCCATACATACTTCGTGGTCTGCAGCCGGTCCGGGGAAAGCGCCCAGACAAGCAGCAATTCCATCCAAGTCTCCTCCGTCCCCTTGTCCCAACCAGCGACGATCCTGGCGCTAATGCTCATCTTGATCGGTGCCGTGGCGACGATTTCGACGGCATCGATAGCCTACAAGGTCAAGGTACGAAAGTCTCTCACGTCCCCGGTAAGTTCAAGCCTATCGTCGTCGATAGGTGCATCACCGCGAACCGCATTTTCCCCGACCGGCACTGGCAGGGCTCCTTACCCCGACGCGGGCAATGCATTGATCCCGGTCACCTCGCATCTCCTACCGCCCTCGGCATTCGTGATAGATCCGGTCACTCCATCCCAGCCGTCTCCTGGAGACGTGGCGCCGAGAGCATCGGCCACGATTGCCTCGAGTTCCACGGCGCAAGGACAAGCACCAGCCAGCCCGCCTTCGCCGGAACCTATACTTCCCGGCTCGCCAAAATGGGCTCATCTATCGCGGTTCGACATCTCTATGTACTATGAACAACCTGATGACAGTGAGCTTCGCGAAAAAACAGGAGAATCGGGTGATCCGGGCGGAACTACCGGTCCGAATGCTGTTAGCGACGCATCCGAGGACCAGGCGGAAGACTTCGAGCTTGCAAGCGATGCAGCCCCGGACCAGGCGGTCGAGACCGAGCCCGCGAGCGATGGAATCGTCGAGCCGGCAATCGATACAGGGCCTGTGCCAGGTGCAAGTGCCCCGCCTGCACCCCCTGCAGCGCTCGTCGTCCGGCTGGCGCGGGACGTGGAATCTCCACCCGCCGCTTCGGTCATCTGTGGAGCCATTCACGTTGCTATATGCCCTTCTTGTCGCAAGAACGTCCAGGTGGATGGCGTGGAGGGCAGTCTTTCGTATCTATGCCGCGCTTGCATGAAGCCCATGAATTACGAAATCACGTGTGCTGCTTGCTCGACGCGCACCGAGATCTCGCAAGAAGAGTTCCAGGAGGCCCTGGCTACAGGTATGCACTGCCCCGTCTGCTTCGAGTTCGTCAAGTTGTGACGCGCCGGTGCACGTCAGTAACTCGGTGTAATTTCTATTTCGACAATATGCCTTTTTGAAAGCCCCGCGCTAGTTGCCGATCGTCCTTGCTTGAACGACCAGCATCGGAAGTGCAACAGCAATGTCAAAATATTTGCGAGTTGGCGTCGTGGGAGGTGCCGGTATCTTTGGATCACACTCCCTGGCATATCCTGAAAACATGAACGCGGTTCCCGTGGCATTCATCGACGTTTATCCATCGAGGGCAAAAAAATCCTTCGATGAGATGTTGAACAGTCACTTGAAGCCTGCCCTTGAATATTACAAGGAAGACGAGCCCGAAAACAAGGCGATGATAGAACGACTAGAGTACGCGGTGACGTCGCTCGAGGAGCGCGGCGTCTCGGATAACATCTGGGAGGTACTTGACGAGGTGGATGCGCTCGACATTTGCACGCCCAATAAATTCCACGTACCTTACAGTATCATCGCTTTGGAGCACGGCAAATCGGCGATGTCCGAGAAGCCGCCCGCGCGATCGTGGTGGGAAACCCAGAAACTCATCGAGGTTGCCAAGAAATCCAAGGGTTTCTACCAGATCAACGAGAACGAGTTCTTCCGCCCGCTATGGAACGCGATGGGAGAAGCACTATGCGCTGGCAAGATCGGCAACATCCGCTCTGTCACTGCCCAGCTCGGCCACACGGGGCCTTCGTGGGGCTGGAACAGCCATTTCTTCACCCCTCTCCTGAACGGGGGCGGCTGCACGCAAGACCTGGGCGTGCACGCGCTCGGCCTGGCCATGGCTTCGCTGGGATGGCTAAAAGGCCAGCCAAACGAGAAGATCGAGGTGCAGTCCGTCCGCGTCAAGAAAATGGAGAAGCGGAACACGAAGCGCAAGATGACGACCTATATCGGCGAGAACACGTGGAAGAACCTGGAACTCGAGGACTATGCAAAGTTCATCGTGAAGCTCAAGCACCCGCAAGGTTACGACTTCAAGCTCAACCTCGAGACCGCATGGTGCATGCCCATACAAGGCTTGTGCAAGATCGAGGGCACGGAAGGCGTGCTGTCCCCCAACGTCATAAAAGGTGGTGAACAAGTCGTCGAGGTCTACGACAAGAAGGGGAAGCTGCTCGAGACCATCCATCCCAAGATCGACAAGTACGGCAACCGAGACTCCCACGAGCGCGAGGTGCTCTACTTCACGAACATCGCGCTGAACAAGGCGGGGCCATCGGTGGCCAACGAGGAAACGGCGAGCAACCTCGAGTCGATGATCTCCCTCGCGTACTACTCCAACGCGTTCAAGAACGGCGAGGAGGCCACCATGGCAGAGCTGCGTGCCTGGTGCGAGAAGATGGAGAAGGAAGTGGGCTCCGCGCGGGACGTGCTCGTCGACGAGATGGTCCAGCGGTTGCTGAAGCCTTTGCGCTCGGACCTCTAACCATTATCTTCCTTTTTTTCCATGTACGATGTAGAAGGCAGTGGCCTATAGAACGATGATAAAATGGAAAAAACCCATTTCAAGCGTAATACCGGTAAGGCAAGATGAACCCGCGCCTCTTGAGACGATAAATCTCGGCGAGCACCTGGTCCTTCGATATCTTCTTGCTGGTCGGGGCATATATGGCCAGCGTGGACAGCGCGAAGTAACCCTGTTCCGCCGATATGGACGACGCGACCTGGAAGAGGGCTTTTCCCAAACCGGAGGGGATAGATCTTTCGGCTTCTTGCTTCGTCATCTTCTTGGCAGCGAGAGCTTGCAGGAGCGAGATCTCGAACGCTGCCTCGACGAGCTCGTCCGCGTTAGAGAACATGGTCACGTTTCCGCGCCAGCTTTCCAGGTTGTATTTTTGCTCGAATGTGTTAATGAAGTACTTCAGGTTGTTTTTCAAGTTCTCCGTTGGCTCGCCATCGAGGATGATCGCTCCCCTGCAGTAATTTCCATTTGCGACGAGGATCTTGAAGTTTTGATAATCGAAGTACATCGCATCGTTTTCTTTCTGTTCCTTGTCTCCACGCGGGCCGATTTCCTTGCTAAAATCGGCGATCGCCGTCAAGAATCCTGAAATCAAGTCGCCATCGAGGTTCTGCTGGGTGTATGCTCTTTGGAGAATACAGCCGCCACTGGCCTTGTGGATGACCATCAGCATGCGGATTTTCCTTGCATCGCGTAATTTCCCCGCGTCCACCATCCACCCGCGGCGCCGCTTCTGGTCTTGCCTCCGCTTTACGACGAAGCACACAACGGCGAGCGCTGCCACGATGAGGATGAGGACCGCGTTGCTTACCAACATGTGGATAACGTACTCGAAGACGGTCATAACTTCTACCCTTTGCGTCGGTGTCGACTCCCCGCGAGAAAGCCGGACGTCGTCCGTCTCGAAATACACCACCACGTAGAAGGTACGCCATGACGGGCTCGCCTTTATCGAGACCGAGGCGCTTCCTGAAACGTCCGTCGTCCCGAAGAGTTCCAGTTCCGAAATGAGGCCGTTGCGTGAAACGATGTAAAAGGTGAAGGCAATCGTCTTTCCCGCGATGCCCGTGCCGTTGAAGCTATGGGTCAGGCTCGCGGCGATGGAAACAAACTCGTTCTCGAGGATCGCGCCATCGAGAGAAGCACTCGACACGTGGATCGAAACCAGAACCTTGTTAACGGTGAAATCCTTGACCCAAATCGCGATGTCGGTAGCATTGTTCCAGAATGCCTCGAACCAGTAATCTTTTTCGAAGTCAATGAACGCGTTGACATCGATGGACGAGGAAAAGTTATTTGCCGGTGCGTCGAACAAGGTCTGGTTCTGCATGGCGAAGGTTCTTATTCCCTTGGCATCAACGATGCTATGCTCCCACCAAAATCGTTCGTATCCCTTGTACTTTACCACGATCATGATCCGGTCTATCCACATCGAGGCGGTGTTGACAAAAGGCACGATTGATTTCGCGAGGAACCGCACTTGGATCTCATTGGTCGAGGCGTTGAAGAGGTCTCCGATCGAGGGGAAGGTCCCGTTGAGCGAGAGCGTGAGGGTGGAGTCGCCTATCGATTGGTTTACGATGCTCGTGATGTTCGAGAACTCACCGGCGCTCCAGTTGAAGAACTGTAATGAAAAGTTGTTGAACGTGTTCGCATACTTGAAATTGTTCATTGCCATGTTGACTCCGACAACCTGGGTGGACGTCGGGTCGACGTGCGTTGCGTTAAAGGACCTGACAAACAACTCGACCGTGTTCTGGCCCGGCTTTATGAAGTGCGTCAAGTTGAGTATCATCGGGGCTTCCGAGCTGTTCCAGAAGATGTAAGGCCGCTGGTTCCCGATCTGGATGAACTGAACCCCTTGCAGTTGGACGAAGGAACCGCTTGACTGGTTCTTCATGAAAATTTCCTGAGACGTAATCACGCTTGAAAAATTCATGGAAAACCAGAACGCTAGCTCGTTGATCCTGGCCCGGTCGATCTCGGCCCCGGCTTCGATCACCCTGCACGTGAAGTTGAAAAAGATGTCGGAAAAGTGGTCGCCATCCCCGTCATACGTCAAGTTAACCAAGACATAGCTGGTGTCATTCAACAAGGCCCGCCAGAAGAAATCCTTTGCTCCCAGCCCGTCGACGTTCCAAGTGGGGTTATCAGGCACGTTCATCGACGTGAGATTGGCGATACACATGCTCTCGTTGAATATCTTGTAATCAATGACGAACTCGATGTTTTCAATGTTGCTTGCAGTGAATCCCTCAGTGGGATGGATGCCCAAGCTGAAATCCGAGCTGATGTTCAGTTCCCCGACGTTCGTGGCAAGGTCGCGGAAGAAAACAGAGATGATATCTGCCACGCTTGGGATCAACGTGTTGCTGAGCTGGATGCCCTTCCCGTCGGCGACCTGGAGGCGGGTGATAATGTCGCTGTTCGCCGTACCACTCGTCGGCTTGAACCTGGAAATGATTCCCTCGTGATCCGATCGCAAGAACGCTAGGTTCCCGTTCGATGCACCGATTATCGTGTTGTTGAAAGGGAGCTCGTCATCAAGGTCGATGGATCCATCGGGATTCAAGCCGAGCTGGACTTCGGAGTGCACGAGGCTCGATTCGCAAAGGATGGCGTACTTGCCTGGGGTGATATCTCTAGCGAGGAAAGACCAATACTTCGTCGTCGGTCCTAATGTTATTTCATGAGGCAAGCTCTGAGGCGTTGCGCCCGTGATGTTCAAGAACGTGATATTCGTCCAGCGCAGCGGGACGTTCAAGTATAGCGTGGCCACGGGGAATGACGGGCGCTGCTCGAAGTCGATTTCGAACTTGGCTTCCCAATGAGCGGACGTGCTGCCGGTTGGGACGGTCACCTGCAAACGTGGCAGCACCTGGGTCCCGTGGACGTAGGTAATGTCGAGAGTGAACCTCGTGATCCCCCCCGGCATATTGCTCCATGCGCTCATCACAGAGTACTGGACACGCCCCTCGTTCGCTCGCAGCTGCTCGTCCGAGTCATACCTCCCGGTATTATCTCCCGTTCCAGTCACAAGCTCTCCGTTTACACGCAGATCGATTGTCTCGGGAGCAACCGTCGGTTCGATGGGTACTATCTTCGTGATGAGGGTAAAGTCTATCCCTTGTAGTTCCGTCGTCTCCCTCGAGAGAAATTGCCACGGTCGAGCGAACGCACGCCCCTCGTCGATGCCCCCGGTTTGCGTGTCATTGTTATAGAACCAGAACTGGTTCCCCGTGTTGAAGAGGTACGTGGGCATCCGGACGGCCACGAAGAATTGGTAGAAGCCGCCGTGCTTGTACGTGTTATTTTGGTCCAGCACCACAGCAGGCATCGACACATTTTCCCAATGAGCCATATGGTATCGGATGTCGCTGATTGGAAAAGATTCTTGAGCTGGATTGAAGACCGCAGACGATCCCGGGATCTCCATGCCGGGATACGGTAGTTGGTATGCATCCGACGTCGCGTTCCATATAGAGATGCTCCAGTCTGGGGCTGCGGCACCAACGTTCATATATTGCGTGAAAAGGCATATCCAGGGCAAGTAACACGAGGAAGGGATCTTGATCTGTTGGAAATAGAGCGTTTCGAACAAGCCGGTGGCGTTTTTCGCACTCGTTACTTGAGATTCCACAGTGTAGAAAATGGGCTCGACCTCGATGTCTCTCAAGGTGATGTTAGTCCGAAGGACGACTGAATCCGCAGGAACCCAGAAATCATCCCCTGCTCTAGCACCCGTGTAGTTTTTTACGAGCTCGTTCGTGAGCAATCCGGGCAGTACGCTAGCTGGCCAATCAAGAGGCGTGTCCGATGGCGTGGATGCCTGAGGTATGGAACGGGAAGCGATAGAGGGAGACATCTGCACGAGGGCGAATTCCCCGACTACAAATGCACACGCCAGACAGAGTGCTGCGAGCTTCGCCCCGTGCCATTGTTGTTTCATCATATTGATCACTAAAGGTGAAAAAGACAATCCCTTTTTGAGATTTCGATCGGGGGCGAAGTGATGGCATTTCAGCCGTGAGTGAAAGGAACGGTACTATACACCCAAAAGGTATTTTATCGCACGCGTGGAAGGATCTCTTGTGTTCACGCGCGGGTGAGCGCTATGGGAAACCTCAAGAAGAAAATGTCGGAATTCGTGGCGGGCATTAATCCGAAGAACATTATCAGTCGCGGAGAAGCGTCCGTCCACACGGCCCTCGTAGAAGATAAAGAGATCGGGAATATCAAGTATCACCTCCGGATCAGCCCGGACGGGCAAGGCACGCTGAGCATCAACGGCGACAAGGTGATATACCTCAACCAGACCGCGTCGGACCTCGTTCGATTGTTCATCGAGAAGGTGCCGGACGAGGAGATCGGCCGCTACATGACCAAGAAGTACGATGTCCCGGCCGGGGAGGTGCTCCAGGATTACGCCGAGATCAAGGCTACGATAGACACGATCGTTCACCAGCGAGACGTGTGCCCGATAGCGTTCCAGGGCGTGACGCCAGAGGCAGCGATGCGAAGCCGGGGCGTGCCTGCCCGCATGGACATGGCGCTGACCTACCGTTGCAACAACGCCTGCGGCCATTGCTACGTGGCTCGCGGGAGGAGCTTCCCGGAGATGAACACGGACGCATGGAAGCGCGTCATCCAGAAACTGCGAGACATAGGAGTCCCGCACGTCACGCTCACCGGCGGGGAGGCGACGCTGCGCGAGGACCTGCCCGATATCATCCAGTGCACGCAAGATAACAACATCATCTGCGGGCTCGTGACGAACGGCATCAAGCTCGCGGATAACGATTTCCTCATGAAGCTTGTCAAGGCGGGCTTGGACTACATCCAGATCACGCTTGAAAGCCACGATCCCGCGATCCACAACAAGATGGTGGGTGCTGATACCTGGGATCAAACCGTGCAAGGATTGAAGAACGCGATTGCCACCGACGTCTACACGATCACCAACACGACGCTCTGCGCGCTCAACGCGCCGACGATCGAGAAGACCATCGACTTTCTCGCCGAGATCGGCCTCGAGGGGACGTTCGCGTGCAACGGTATCATCTATTCTGGGAAGGGCAAGGAGGTTCAGAACGGCATCCCCGAGCCCGAGCTGGAGCCGCTGCTCGATCGCATCGTGGCGAAGGCCAGCGAGCACGGCTTCAAGTTCATCTGGTACTCCCCGACCCAGTACTGCGAGTACAACCCCGTCATCCACGGCCTCGGCCCCAAGCGCTGCTCTGCCGCCGACATTTCCATGGCCATAGAACCCAACGGGGATGTACTTCCATGCCAGTCCTATTTCGAGCAGATCGGGAACATCCTCACGGATCCGTGGAACAAGATTTGGAACCACCGGCTAGCCAAGCGCATCCGGAACCGGGATAACGTGCAAGGAAAGTGCAGATCCTGCGACCAGCTTGACACTTGTGGTGGTGGCTGCCCGCTTTACGTGGAGCATCAAGGCGCGATCTGCAGATCTAGCGACTAGGTATATTCGATCGTTATCATCACTTTTTTATATCCACTTTGCCATCGAAAGGTGCATTACAGACTAATCGTGGTTACATTTGCACACGACGACGAACCCCTGGCACGCCCGCTTCAAGCAGCAGCTTGAATGGACGCGGTCTACCCGCGATTTCGTGTACCGGAAGCTGAATTTTGCTCAATGTTCGTCTTTCTTGGAGCTAGGTTGCGGCACGGGTGCCCTGCTCGAGGAGATCGCAACGCGTTTTGTCATCCCCAGGCAAAAATCTGGAAGGCCCTCGCGCCTGGCCGGTATCGATATCAACAAGGAATTTCTGGGAATTGCGAGCGCTCTCGGGGAGCGGGTTTCCAAAAACATGGAATTGAAGGAATCGGATGCACGGCAATTGCCATTCCCGGATGGCTCGTTCGACATCGTGTACTGCCACTATTTCCTCATGTGGAACCAACTCCAGAAGCGAGCGGCGATAATCAGGGAGGCCCGGCGGGTGCTGCGGGACGGCGGGTGGTTCGTCGCGCTCGCGGAGCCCGACTATCAAGGCTGGATCCTCGAGCCCCCGCTGGCCATCCGGGGGCTTCTCCTCGATTCTTTGACCCGGTCCGGCGGGGATCCCGCGTCTGGGCGAAAACTCGCCACCGACCTCGCCCAGTTCAAAAACGTTACCGTCGATTGCTGTAGCAGCGTGCTGGCGGGTGCCACATTTCCCTCCACCATCGAGGCGGATTGGGTGTTTTACCAGGATCTCCTTGCTGGCGGGCAAGAATCGAAGGAATCCATCACCAAGTTGAAAGAACAAGACAAGGCATTGATAGAGAGCGGGTCGATCCTCTCGTTCTTGCCCGTTTTCTACGGGTTTGGCCAAAAATGAAATCGTTTCAGCTATAAAGCAGATCACTATACTTTCTCGTGATCGGGGCGAAACGTTCGAAGGTCTTGACGTCGTGGGAGTCGGACCCGGGGAAAAACGCGTCCTTGACGTGATTCTCTCTGAATTTCATGAATGCCGCCTCGGACGGGTAAGTCGAGTTCCACGGGTGATCGAAGCCCCGCAAGTTTAGTTCGATCACGGTGCCCGTATTGGCGCATAGCTCCATCGCAGAGAGCGTGCGGGGCTCGAGATAGAACCTGTCATCACCTTTCACGACCCCGGACTTCCCGCAGAACCTGTAAATGACATCCAGGTGCGCGAACCCGTCGAAAGACTCGCTGCGAATCCCCGCGTCGAGCACGCGGAAATATGCATCCTCGATCGCGGGAAAACCATGTCCTTTCAAAAGCACTTCGAGCTCGAAGGGGATCGTGATAGTGCCCGTGAGCACGTCGTGCACGGTACCAACGAAGTAGTCGAAATCCTTTGCATGCGCATCGAGCCACTCGATCATTTTCTGGTTCCAGTCATCGTGCAGTGCCGGGTCGTAGTAATCCACTTCCAGGCCGAGATATGACTTCAAGCCCGATCGCTTCGCCTTGTCATATGCTTCGAGGTAAGCAGGAACCATGTCCTCGTTGAACGGGTACCTGTGCGTTCCTAGCTTCTCGGACTGGAAGTGGTCCAAAAATCCAGGCACGATGCCCAGCCGATCGCCGGCTTCCATGTACTCGTCGAACGAGGATCCCTTGGAGACGTCGATGCTGAACCGCGTGTGCAAGTGCAAGTCAAGGGGCTGCCGCCTTCCCCTTGCATCCGCCATGATCCGTTTCAGCGGGTTCACGAGCACAATGGAATGTCGGGTCTGTGAAAAATGGTGGCTCATCTCCGGATCTACCGTCCCCCGCTAAATCTGTTAAACGTCCCTTCCCTCAAGATCTCATGTTCGATTTCAAGGCACGGCTCAAAAAGGCCCAAGCATGGATTGAGGGCAGTCGCCACGATGCCATCGTCTTGATCAACACGCGGAACATCTACTGGCTGTCGGGATCGGCCCAGGCCTCGCACCTCGTCATCAACAAGGGAAAGGATCCGATCTTGCTGGTCCGGCGGAACATTGACCTGGCACGGGAGCATTCTTGGTTTCCCAAGGAGTGGATCCGGCCCCTGGGCAGCACGCGGGACACGATCGATGCGGTGATCAACGAGTTGCCCGAGGGGAAGGGAAAGGTGGGGATGGAACTGAACGGGCTGCCTGCCTCCTATTACCTGTCCTTCGCGAAGGGATTTGGCAGCGGCGTGCAGATCGAGAACGTTTCGGAAGGTATCAGGGGCCTCCGCATGGTGAAGGACGCGGGTGAGCTGGAAAAAATCGCCGCCGCTGCGAAAGTTGCCGAGAAGACGCAAGAGGTGGTCTACGAGATGACCATGAACCACTTCGTTCCCGGCACCACCGAGCGCGACATCGCCGCGGAAATGGTTCACGTCGCTAAAAAAAACCGGTCGGAACATTATTGTATCTATGATAACAACGCGTTCACGAACTACAACAATTTCTTCATCGTGACGAGCGGCGATGCATTGTGGAAACCCAGCACCTTCCCGATCATGAGCGGCGCGGGATTTTCCCCCGCCATCCCCTTTGGCCCGTCCGACAAGGTCTTGAAGGAAGGCGACATGCTTGTCTGCGACTACGCGGTGCTCGTGGATGGGTACCACGCCGACCATGCCCGGTCGTACGTCATAAACGGCGTCTACCCGAAGTATTACAAGGACCGGTACCGGAACTTGAAGCTGGCATACGAGAGGGCGAGCGACGCGATGGTGCCCGGCATGAAAGCAAGCGACTTGTTCAAGATCGCCGAGAACGAGCTCGCCCGCATCGGCGACCCGGAACCAGGCATCAAGATCGAGAAATACTTCGAGGGGAACGGGCAGTATTATCAAGGTTTCGGCCACGGCATCGGGCTGGAGCTCGATGAACCCCCGTTCATCCTGAAGACCGTGGACACGCCGCTCGAAGCCGGCATGGCCATCTCACTGGAGCCGAAAATAATGGTTCCTGGCTGGGGCGCCATTAATTTCGAGGACAATTTCATCATGGCGGCCGGGAAAAAGCCAAGGCGGCTCACGAACACGCGTTACCTGGATCTTTAAAACGACTATAACTTGTTTTTCAACAAGAAGTCGTTCACTTCTTCGCGCGACGGCGTGCGTCCTTTCGATACCTTCAACGCCGCGACAGCAGTCCCGAGCACGCCGAGATCCTCGAGGATCCCCCGCCGTTCCTCGTCGGTGGCCTTTTCCAGCCGGGCGACGAGGTTCCCGCCTTGCTCTGCAAGCTCGTGGCATTTTAACAAGACACCGCCCGCGAACGCGTCCCCTGCGCCCGTCCGGTCCGCGACCTTGACCTTGAAGACGGGTAAGATCACCGGGGCCGCAAAGTCCGACTTGATGATCGAGCCCTCGGCGCCCAACGTGATGAACCGAATTTTTGCGAAACGTGAAAGGACTTGATCTGCCTCGTCGAGCGTTTTTTTACCTGCTATATTCAATGCATCCGATTTATTGACGAACATGATGTCGACCTTGTGTTTGACCACTTGTTTCAAGGTCTCGAGCTTGTCGATGGCCTGGATCTCGACCGTGATGGCGATAGTGATACCTGCATTCATTTCATGGAGCATGGAAAGGACTAGTTCGAACTTGGCACCCATCGGGGTGAAGAATGCGATGGTCGCATCCGCGAGGTCTTCTTTCTTGAGCGTGATCGAAGAGAAATTCATCTCTCGCTTGAAGTTCGCGGCCGTGAAAATCTTGGTCGTCGTCGGGTCCTCTATGATCGTCGAGATCGGCTGCGTTTTCGGCACCTGGAATATGCAAGACGTGTCGACGCCCAAGGCCGCGAGCTCGGCCTTCATCCACTCGGATCCGGTGCCCGTGACGGAGATAAGCTTGATGGGCACCCCGAGCTTGCCGAAGAGTTCCGTCGAGTTGTTCCCGTTGCCGCCACGTTTTATGTAAGCCTCGCCCAGGTTCTTCTTGGGCATGTCTGCTATGGTTTCGTGCACGATCTTCTTGATGTCCGCGACTCCCAGGGCTCCGCCCTTGTTGATCGCCTGATGCACGCGTTCCGCGACTTGATCCTCGAGCGTCTTGAAAAAATCGTTCTTGTAAAACAAGTCGCAGTTTATCTCGCCGACGATGACCATCTTCTTGGCAGGCACGGGTGCCAATCACTTCTCCTTCCAATACTTGCTGATCCGGTACTCATCGACCTTGCCCTCGGCAAACAGTGCCTTTTTTTGCTGGGCGATGATCCGGCATTTTTTCAAGTCCTCGACCTTCTTCGACTTGATGAGCCAATACAAGTCTTCAAGCAACATCTTTGCCATGGTTCCTCGGGTGTTCCCGTCGGCCGACGCGTTGTGGGGCATGAACACGAACCGCAGCTCGGGGTACTTGCGCTTGATTCCCTTGAATTTTTCGAGCACATCGAGCGGGATCGGTTCGGTCTCGTAGACATCTGTCGCGAAGTTGATTTTCTTCGTGCCTGAGTCGAGCAGCTCGATGAGATCCGCGGTGTTGAGGATCCCGCCCCTCGCCGTGTTCACGAGAAGGGAACCGTCTTTCATCTCCGATAACAGCGACTTGTTGACGATGCCCTGGGTTTCCTTGTTGAGCGGGACGTGCAAGGAGACGATGTCGGCCTCTTTAAAGATGCTCTTCATGTCCGGCCGGAATCCCATCTTGAATTGCTTTTCCGCGTCCTCGCGCCGTACGATATCGTAATAGAGAATCTTCACCTTCCACGGCTGTACGCGGCGGGCGACCTCCATTCCGATCTCCCCGAGCCCCACGATGCCGAGCACCTGGCCATCAAGCGACCTCGAGAGGTCACCGTCTAGATCCCACATTAAAGCGCTCCCGGTCCATTCCCCGGACCAGACTCGCTCGTGGAGGCCATTCGTGTTGCGCAATGCCGTCTCGATGAGGGCTACCGTGTAGTCCCCGACTGCGAGGTTGAGCACCCCCGGGGTGTGCGTCATGATGACCCCCGGCGCCTGGCCGACGTGGTCGAAACCCATGGTCGCCGTGCAAACGGCAACCACGTTCGACTTGGCGAGCCATTCTGCATCGATCTTGTGTGACAAGTGGCATCCGATGAACCTTGTCCTTGGATCCTCGACTTGTTTTTTTATCTCGGAGCTTTCGGGAAAGCGGCCATCGAAAACATACACGTCAGCAACTTGCCGCAAATCCGCCCAAGCCTTGTCGATTTGATTGCGGACCGCCATCGACAGGAGGGGATTTCGTGTAATCTCGCCGAAGACGTTGGTCGTCATGTAGACGCGTGGTTTTTGCGCCATATTTGTATAACCGCGGATGTGGGATAGGAAAATCGAACAACAAAAGGCGCGGGAAGGCATAAATACTTTGGAAAGAAGGTCGCGAGGCGATACGACATCGTCTAGCGGCGCTTCACAAAATGCCAAGGGCACGCTTGATGGCGGGAGCGAGCAAGTGGTATTCCTTGTCGCTCACGATGGCAATGTCCTCGAAACGCGCGAAATCGCTTGGTGGATGCCTGGTACTCGTGATTGCTATCGCTTTCACCCCCATGGCGACTGCCATGTCGATGTCGAACGGGTGGTCGCCGGTCATGCAAGCATGCTCGTTGGAAATTCCTAGCTTGTCGAGGATGTATTGCCCGTGCGCGGGGTTTGGCTTCGTCTTGTCCGGCACCATGTCGCGGCCCACCACGAGGGAAAAATACCGCGCCAGTCCCGTGCGCGAGAGCACCATGTTGGCATTCCGCGTGGAATTGTAGGTGCAAATTGCTGCCATGATGCCTGACCGCTGCAAGTCATCGAGAACCTCGACGATTCCATTTATCGGGGTACTGATTTCGGCGGCACGGTTCTCGTAGGCCTCCACGATCTTGAAGATCTCGTCGCGTATATTGACCCAATCGGGCTGCTCCTTGTTAAATCGCACGAGATGATCCTTCGACCTGGCAACCAGCTCCGTGGTCGTGAACTTGACATCGAGGATGCCTTCGGGAAGTTGCATCTTGGTCTTGAGGAAATCGATTACTTCGGAACGCGCTGCCTTGGAATCTATGGAAAAGTCCACGACTGTACCATCCATGTCGAATATCGCGAGTTTTGACTGCTTGTTGCCCACGTGCTTGCACCAGCGCGCGCCCTTATCTGTTGGAATAATCCATCATTATCCTGGCATATATTTTTTCCGCAGCCACCAGATCCGCGATGGCGACCTTCTCGTTGGTAACGTGGGCATCGCTGATATTGCCGGGTCCCAGGATAATAGTCGGTATATTTGCCTCGTTGTAAAAGATTCCGGCTTCCGTGTAACCGTCCATGACTCCTGGCGGCCCAGTTAAGGAGCACACCTGTTGCAAGAACTCGTGGCTGTCTTCAAGGTAATATGGTGGCCTGGCGTTGATGACCTCCTGCGAAAACGAAGCCCCGGGAGGCAGCGGGCAGGACCTCGCCGTGGCGAGGATCTCCTCCGTCACGCCGCTCGGCGTTTCGGCCGGGACGATCCGGCGGTCTATCGAAAAGGTGCAAGCGTCAGGCACGACGTTCACCTTCTCGCCACCGGAAAACATCCCGAGGCTCATAACAGGCGGGCCAAGTATGGCGTGTGCCCGGGCCGCACGGATACTCTTGTATTGGGTGTCGATGGCCTTGTACATGTCCATCGCGAGGTTGATGGCGTTCACGCCTCGTTCCGGCACCGCCCCGTGAGCTGCTATTCCACGCACCGTGAATCGCAGGAACAAGACCCCCTTATGCCCCCTCACGGGCTGCAGCCCCGTCGGTTCTGGCAAGATCGCCTTACCGAAGAGCCGGGCGTGCGGCGACGCGACGAAGGCACTCGCGCCGGCCAGCGATGTCTCCTCGTCGACGGTGAAGAGTAATCCTATCAAGACTCGTTGATTTTCCCTTATCGCATCGAGATTCTTCAAGAATGCCGATATAAACGCCGCCATGCCGCCCTTCATGTCCACGGCGCCGCGCCCGTGCAAATAACCGTCGGCATCGGTCCACGGGGCAGCCTTCCTCCCCTCCCATTGGGCAAGATCTCCTTCTGGAACGACATCCATGTGCGCGGAAAAAAGGAGCCCGCCGCCACGGTGAGATGGATCTCGGTCTTTGTCCGGCTCTTGGCTAAGTACGAGAAGATCGTGGCGACCTGGACCGAGCCTGGTCGGTATTTCGATGCACACGCATCCATGCCGCGTGAACAGCGTCTCGAGATAATTAACCACTTCCGTTTCCGCGTGTCGTGGTGGATCCGAAGGGATCGCCACGAGCTCGCCCGCCAGCTTGGCGACGTCGATACATCTAGACACGAGAATAGCTTGACCACGTGTGCTTAATTATTCGAATACCATTGTTCCACGTATGGAACCCGCAAAGACACCCGGTGCCGTTTCCCCGGTCAACGCGGAGCACGTGACGTGCACCCCCCCGCTGGTCGCGACGCACCCGAAATGGTTGGTCTTCGTCTTTTACTGCGCGACCATGGCTACCGTCGGGGTTGGTTGGTCATTTTACTACCTGGTGCTCCAGCAATGGTGGTTGGTTTTTCTGCTTCCGCTAGAGATACTCGGACTTGCCTACGTGTTCATCCTCTCGTCGCTCTTCTTCGTGAAGATCGCCGTGTCCATCATCGAGAAGCGATACCCCGTCGTCGAGGGCAAGTTCGAGAAGGGCGGCAAGGAGATGTACGGGTACCAGGCACGCGCTTTTTTCAAGCAATACGCGGTCTGGCTGACCCGGAACTCGACTTTCCCGTGGATCGACAAGATCGCGTACACGGTGCTTGGCGTGCACGTCGGAAAGACGGTCGTGCTCCACGAGGCGTGGGTCGACTCCGAGCTGGTCGATATCGGGGATTTCTGCATGATCGGCATGAACAGCACGGTCATGAGCCACGGTCTCTACCATGACGCGTACATCGCTCGTCGAACGACCATCGGTGAACAGACCGTTATCGGAGCATACTCGATCCTCGCGCCGGGCACGAACATTGGCCATTCATGCGTGATCGGTGCCAATTCCAGCACGCTGCTCGATGCCCAGGTCGAAGCGAATCATCTCTATGCCGGGAACCCCGTGAGAAAAATGAAAAAACTGGATTGAGGTATCGAGATAGCATGTCCGCGCCGACCGGGTTAAAGATGGGTCCCATGACGAACTGCATCATCCCATCAAAATGGCACGTCATGTTGATGCTGCTGGAGATGTGGTTCTCGATCGTGCCGGCAATGGCGCTCGAATACGTGTATCTGGGCATTGCACTCGATTGGAACCCGATCGGCCTCCCGTTGTTCCAGCAAGTCCTTGACATCGTCTCGAGCATCGAACCATGGGGACGCGTCATCGCATGGCTGCTGTTTCCCTTCAACCTCCTAGCCGTGCACTACTTGAACGCCTTTTGTGCCATCAAGGTCGCCAAGTTCTTCCTTTTTTTCGAAACGCATCGTCACAAGCCTCGAGAGGGCATTTTTCCTCGCGACTTCAAGGACCCGGATTATTATCATTGGCACGCCCGCCGCGCCTTGAAAAAATTCCCGTGCTGGCTGCTCCAGCTCACCCCGTTCACCGCCATGAAGGGGCGCTACGTGTACAACCAGCTGGGCCTCGGCTCCGTGAAGGTCGGCAAAGCGATGGGAACGATCGACTCGTGGATTGACACGGAGTTCGTCGAGATCCAGGATGGCGTGGCCATCGGCAGGGCCGCAGCCATCACGAGCCACTATTTCACCCCCACGCACCTCATCGTCAAGAAGGTAACGCTCGGCAAGGACTGCATCGTTGGCGAGCGGGTGCGCGTGCCATCAGGAGCGATTCTTGGCGAGCGGTCCACCATCCTCGCGAAATCCGTCGTTCGCTTGGATGAAAAAGTTCCCGCCAACGCCATCTTCGGCGGGAACCCGGCTGCCCGCGTGCCGTGGGATCCTTCTATCGAGAAGAGCAGGTAGTTAGTTGTTACCTCCTTGGCTCTCATCGCCGAGCCAGCGCAGTGCCGATGCCTCGTCGAGATGGACGGTCAGTTCCATCCCTCGGTTCCGTGTCATGTCCTCCATGAACTGGGTCTCTTTTTCTGGAACGTGTTTGCCAAAAAGCGCGGCGACGCGAAAACCCTTCCCCCGGACCATCCTCGCCACCAGGTCGCTTCGCTCGAAGATTCCCCATATCGAGCTGGTGGATTCGAGCCCGCGCGCGTCGAATATCGCGCGGTTCTCGCCTGTCTCGTCCCGGATCTTGATTATTTTTTCAACAATTCGCGATACCGCTTCCAGCGTCTCGATCTTGGGGTATATCCACCAGATAACGCCCGTCTTCGGGTCACGGAATA
>Ga0172366_10001181_pt1 | contig 20216 bp, 16 predicted proteins | sample LakKivSesite69cm_FD_114533 | JGI IMG/M metagenome (GOLD analysis project Ga0172366, IMG submission 114533) | Sediment microbial communities from Lake Kivu, Rwanda - Sediment site 69cm | ecosystem: Environmental > Aquatic > Freshwater > Lake > Sediment | place: Rwanda: Western Province, Lake...
ATTATGACCATCCTGTTTCTGCGGTCGATTCGGACAATCTTGTTCATGCGGCGCAGGTCAACAATGACCGCCTCAGGCACGCTGGGCACGGTGTCACCGCGAAAGCGAGGCTCACCTGAGCTTCCTATCATGCCGGTCCGCGATAAGGAGGGCGAATGGCTGGCAGTCGAATTAGGTTTTCCAGGCCGGCAGGTGAGACTGCGGGCGTGGCAAGCCAATATCGGGCGAACTGCTTGACAGCAACGACCCCCGCAACAGTCCGGCGGACAGAGGAATCACCAGCGAGCTTTACGGGGGTGGACCGGATGTGCGGTTGCTGCAGGAGATTGCCCTGGGCATAGGAGGTTGGAGACTGCTACGAGCCCTCGGCGTCAAGGTGGATATCTGCCATCTCAACGAAGGCCACGCAGCATTCGTCGTGCTCGAACGTGCGCGAGACATGGTGGCTGCCGTTAAATGTGCTTTTGATGCCGCTCTGGCGGCGACCCGGATCGGAAACATCTTTACGACTCATACTCCGGTTGGGGCAGGGTTCGACAACTTTGCACCCGGCCTCATGCAACGCTATCTGGGGTCCTTTGCGGATGAAATCGGTATCGGTTTCGACAGGCTCCTCGCCTTCGGGCGGCGGGACGCGACCGACGTCCAGGAGCCGTTCAATATGGCCTATCTTGCGGTCAGAGGGTCAGGCACCGTGAATGGCGTTAGTCGCATCCACGCCGAAGTAAGCCGGCGAATCTTCCAGGACCTGTTTCCGCGTATTCCACAGTTTGAGGTCCCGGTCACTTATGTCACGAACGGCGTGCATACGCCATCATGGGACTCCTCCGCCGCGGACGATGTCTGGAGCAATGCCTGCGGCAAGGAACGCTGGCTGGGTGACCTGGCAACGGTGGAAGAAGACATCAAGAAAGTGCCCGGGGAACAGCTGTGGGAATTCCGCAACCGGTCACGGCAGCGCCTGATTGATTATGCACGGGACCGGCTCGCCTGGCAGTTAGCGACCGCCGGCCTATCGGAGGAAGAGGTAAGCCAGGCCAGGCATGTGCTTGACCCTTACGTCCTCACCATTGGCTTTGCACGCCGCTTCACCGGATACAAACGTCCTAATTTGCTGCTTCACGACGAGGAGCGACTGGCCCGGCTCCTGTGCCATCCGCAGCGGGCTGTGCAACTTATCATCGCCGGTAAGGCCCATCCGCGAGACGATGAAGGCAAGGCGATGATCAAGTCCTGGTCGGATTTTGTTCGTCGTCCCGAAATACGGCCTCATGTAGTTTTTCTCGCTGACTATGACATGTCGCTGGCCGAGCACCTGGTCCAGGGGGTTGACCTGTGGGTCAATACGCCCCGCCGTCCCTGGGAGGCGTGCGGCACCAGCGGCATGAAGGTACTGGTAAACGGAGGTTTGAACCTTTCGGAATTGGACGGCTGGTGGGCGGAAGCCTACCGTCCCAAGGTTGGCTGGGCCGTCGGCGATGGCCGGGAACACCCCGGCGACCCCTGGCTGGATGCCAGGGAAGCGGAGCAGCTGTACCAGCGGCTGGAGAATGAAATCGTGCCTGCGTTTTATGAGCGAAATAGCAGTGGCATCCCTGAAGCATGGGTGGCCCGGATGCGGGCCAGCATGGCCGAGCTCACCCCTCAATTCAGCACCAACCGGATGGTCAGAGAATACGTGGGACGGCTATATCTGCCGGCCAGCCGGCTTTATCGCTCACGCATCTCCGAAGGGGCCCGCCGGGCTTCGCTTCTCTGTAGCTGGCACAAAGAACTGGAGAGATACTGGGCCGACATCCATTTTGGGGAACTACGCGTGAAGCAGGAAGGCGGAGAGCTGGTTTTCATGGTTCAGCTGCATGTGGGTGAGCTTGATCCCGACGCCGTGAGCGTAGAGCTTTACGCCGACCCGGGCGGTTCCCGGGAACCGGAAGTCCACACGATGGAACGGCAGGAGGCTTTGGCGGGCGACGTGAAAGGTTACCTGTACTCCACTCGCCTCCCCGCGCGCCGTCCGGCGACAGACTACACACCGCGAGTCGTTCCACATTTCGACGGCGCAGCGGTGCCCCTGGAGGCGCCCCAAATACTGTGGTACGAACGCTAGCTTTTTGGGCAATGCGTCCGATATGATGTCTGAGATTGGAGGAGCGGGAATGGCAAAGAAAACGGTGAGAGATATAGACGTCGCGAAGAAGAGAGTGCTTGTGCGTGTGGACTTCAATGTCCCCATGGACCACGAAGGCAAGATCAGCGATGACACGCGAATTCGCGCCTGCCTGCCGACTATTGAGTATCTGGTGAAGCAGCGGGCACGGGTTATCCTTTGTTCACATCTCGACAGGCCGGGCGGCAAAGTGATAGAGGAGCTCAGGCTCGCGCCCGCGGCCGGACGGCTGTCAGAACTGCTCAATAAGCCGGTCAAAGCGTTGAACGATTGCATTGGCCCGCAGGTCGAGGCCGCCGTATCGAGATTGGGTGATGGCGACATAATCCTTCTCGAGAATTTGCGTTTTCATCGGGAAGAAGAGGGGAATGACCCCAAATTCGCTCAAAGCCTATCGCGTCTGGCAGACGTCTATGTAGACGACGCTTTCGGCTCCTGCCATCGCGCCCACGCTTCAATCGTCGGCGTGGCACAATATCTGCCTGCGGTCTCCGGTTTTCTTCTACAGAAAGAGTTGGAGACCTTGACCGGGCTGGCTCTAAATCCGGCCAGGCCATTCGCTGCGGTGGTGGGCGGAGCCAAGCTGGCCACCAAGCTGGGACTTCTCAATAATATGATAACCAAGGTGAATAGTCTCCTTATCGGAGGCGGCATGGCCGCCACATTCTTGAAGAGCCAGGGCTATGGCGTGGGTAGCTCAGTGGTGGAGGGTGGGCAGATAGAAGGCGTCCGGGACGTCGTGAAAAAAGCGAAATCCGCCGGCGTTGAACTGGTGCTTCCGCAAGATTTTCTGGTTGCGGAGAAGCTGGAGCCCGGGGCCGCCACCCGGGTGGTGGCCATGGACAAGATTCCCGAAGGTTGGGTCATCGCCGATATCGGGCACAAGGCCGTGGAGGCATTCTCCGGTGTGCTCGGGAGATGCAAGACGGTTTTCTGGAATGGGCCGGTGGGGGTTTTTGAAATCGCCGAGTTCGCCGAGGGAACGCGCAGCCTGGCCAGAGTCCTGGCCAATCTCAAGGCCACCACGATAATCGGCGGTGGCTCGACCGCCGAAGCTGTAGAAGAACTGGGCCTGACAAACAGGATGTCTTACGTGTCCACGGGCGGAGGGGCGTCGCTGGAACTTCTGCAGGGCAAGGTGCTGCCCGGGGTAGCCGTGCTACAGGATAAGTAGCGGAGGACCGGTTCCCGGCGTCAGTTCGAGGCCTTCACGGGAGTGGCGATAAAGGAGCAGGTTTGATGAAAAGGATTGGCATATTGACGAGCGGCGGTGATGCTCCGGGGATGAACGCCTGTATTCGAGCAGCCGTGCGCACCGCCGTGACCGCCGGGGTGGAGGTGCTGGGGATAAGGCGTGGTTACAGCGGACTCATTCAAAACGAGATGGCTGTGCTTGACAGGAAGTCCGTGGCGAATATCATTCAAAGGGGTGGTACCATAATCGAGACATCACGCTGCCCGGAGTTCAGGACGGCTGAGGGCAGGGCGCAGGCGGCAAAAGTGCTGGATGAGCGAGGAATGAGCGGACTGCTGTTGCTTGGCGGCGACGGGACGTTCCGGGGGGGCGCCCTGCTGGCAAGCGAGTGCGATGCCAGCATCGTTGGCGTGCCGACGACCATAGACAATGATGTATACGGCACGGATTACACCGTGGGCTTCGACACGGCCGTGAACACCGCGCTGGAAGCTATAGACCGCATCCGGGATACCGCTATGTCCCACGAGCGGCTGTTTTTTGTGGAGGTCATGGGACATCACACTGGATTCATCGCTCTTGAGAGCGGAATCGCCGGAGGGGCGGAAGAGGTGATTATTCCCGAGGCGGCGCTCGGCAGCGCAGAACTCTGTGCGAAATTGGGCGAAGCTTTCAAAGCCGGCAAGAGAAGCGCCATCGTGGTGGTGGCCGAGGGGGAACGGCCCGGTTACAGTTTTCGGATAGCAGAGGAGGCGAAGAAGTGCATCAACATGGAGTCGAGGGTATGTATCCTCGGCCACGTACAGCGTGGAGGTTCGCCCACAGCCCGCGACCGTGTGCTGGCGAGCAGCCTGGGGGCAGCGGCGGTCAAGGCTGTCTTGGATGGTAGGAAGGGTTGCATGGTCGGTGAGATGAACAACGAGATAACCTACACTCCCTTGCGGGACACGTGGGAGAAGAAGAAACCGCTGAGCGCGCGCTACCGGGAATTGGGAGGAGTGCTTTCCGGCTAAAGGCGAGAAAAGAAGAGGACAGGACGCGCTAACGCCGGGCAAACGGATGGGAGAGGCTCAGTTTCTTCGAGAATTATACCGTAGACAGGCGAAAGGGATTGGGCGATAGGGCAGGTGCCTCGGGTGCGCCGCAGATGCCGGGATGGGACATGAAGATGGAAAGTTTCCAGACTTGGTCGAGGGTTGGTACAAGAGCTACCGACTGGAGACAGTCGGAAAGTAGCGAAAAGTGATGAAGCGGGCAAAGGCACAGAAAAGACGGACCAAAATCGTATGCACGATCGGCCCGGCCACCGGCTCGTCCGCGATGATTGAGAGGCTAATCAGAGCCGGCATGAATGTCGCCCGGCTTAACCTGGCGCACGGCACAGAGGGTGAACACGCCCAGTATGTCCAGACGATAAGAGATTTGAGCCAACGCCTGGACACAAACGTCGCCATTCTTATGGACCTGCCCGGTCCCAAATACCGTACAGGAAGGCTTAAGGGAGGCAAGGCGGTCCTTAAGAAAGGCGCCGAGCTGGTGTTCACCACACGGCGGATAGAAGGAGATGCGACCAGGGTTTCGGTGAACCTGCCCAATCTGCCCAGAGATATAAAGCCAGGAGATACGATTTTGATCGCTGACGGTGAGATGCAAGCCACGGCACTGAGAGTGACGGGTGGTGAGGTGACAAGCCGCGTCACCGTGGGAGGAATTCTCACTGAAGAACGGGGCCTGGTGGTACCGGGCATGCGAATGTCCGGGCCATTTGTAACCGACAAATTGCGCAGTGACCTGGCCTTCGCTCTGAGTCAGAAACCGGACTACCTGGCTTTGTCTTTCGTTAGCAAAGCCGAAGACGTGTCGGGCGTCAGGAGACTCATGGGAGAGGAATCCACGGCGGTACCGATTATAGCCAAAATCGAGCGCGGCGAAGCCGTAAAGAACCTGGATAGCATCATAGCCGGCGCCGACGGCATTATGGTGGCTCGGGGAGACCTGGGAGTAGAAATCCCCCTGGAGAAAGTGCCGCTGGTGCAGAAAGAGATAATCCGGAAGTGCAATCAGGCGGGCAAGCCGGTGATAACCGCCACCGAAATGCTGGTGTCAATGGTGGAATCCGTGCGACCTACCCGGGCGGAGGCCAGCGACGTGACCAACGCGATATTCGACGGGACGGACGCCACCATGCTCTCTGAGGAGACTTCAATCGGCAAGAATCCTCTTCAGGCCGTCGTGATAATGGACAAGATTGCCCGTGAAGCCGAAAAGAGACTGCCCTATGAAACCGCGTTGTCGGAAAGGAGGATATGGTTTGAGCAAAAGACGGAGGAGTTGATAAGCTACAACGCTTGCCTTACTGCTCACAGTTTGAATGCTCGTGCCATAATCGCCTTTACCGAATCGGGCAGCACGGCCGGGAGAGTATCGAAATACCGGCCGCGCACAACTATCGTGGCCATGACTCCGGAGGAGATCGTGTGCCGGAGGTTGATGCTGTACTGGGGAGTCCTACCCGTCCGGATAGCTACGCCTTCTTCGGTGGCGGGCCTGTTCGCAACGGCGTCAAGCATCGCAAAGGAACTGGGCTTGGCCAAGCGTGACGACCGGGTGGTAATAACCGGCGGAATACCACTTGGCGTAGGAGGCACAACGAATCTGCTCAAGGTGGAGCTAGTTAGCTAGAGCTACAGTGGCGCGTGGAGGTCATCTACGGTGATGAGGCTTGTGCTACTGAGACATGGCGAGAGCATCTGGAATTTGGAGGACAAGTTCACGGGGTGGACCGACGTGGACCTCTCGACGAGAGGAGTCACCGAGGCCAGGGCAGCAGGAAAGACGCTCAAAGAAAATGGCTATTCGTTTGATGTCGCCTTTACTTCCGTTCTAAAGCGGGCCATCAGGACCCTGTGGCTGGTCCTGGACGAGATGGATTTGATGTGGATACCGGTATACCGGTCGTGGAGACTAAACGAGAGGCACTACGGAGCATTACAGGGCCTGAGCAAAGCCGACGTGTCACGCAAAGCAGGTGAGGAGCAGGTGCACGTATGGAGAAGGAGCTACGACGTGCGGCCTCCGGCTCTTGAGAAGACGGATGCCAGGTATCCGGGGAAGGACCCGAAATACAGCGAGCTCAGTGAGAGCGAATTGCCTGTCGCGGAAAGCCTGAAGGACACCGTGGCCAGATTCATGCCGTACTGGAACGAAGTCCTGGCCCCTGCGTTGAAATCAGGAAAGCATGTCTTAGTTTCCGCTCACGGCAACAGCCTGCGAGCCATGGTCAAGTATCTGGATGACATTAGCGATAAGGAGATAGTTGGCCTGAACATTCCGACCGGCATACCTCTGGTCTATGAGATTGATGAGAAACTGAAGCCGCTAACTCATTTTTATCTGGGAGACGAGGAGAAAGTCAGAAAGGCCATAGATGCGGTGGCAAAACAGGGACAGGTAAGTTAGTTGCAGATTATGGTGAGGACACGGCAGTTGCTCAAGATTTGAGGAGTTGAAAGGATGACCACGGTAGTTCCGACAACCAACATCGGCAAGTATGAGACACTTGTGAAGGCGACACTCACCAGGTTGAGCGATGCCGGTGTCGTGGCGCGCATATGGGAAAAAGACCACACCGTCTGGAAGCCGGAACCGAGAGAAATCACCAACCGCTTAGGCTGGCTGGACGTTGTGAACACTATGTCAAATAAGGCGCCCATGCTTAGCTCCGTTGCCGCCGAGATTGACTGCGCCGGTCTCCGTCACGTGGTGCTATTGGGTATGGGAGGCAGCAGCCTGGGCGCTGCGGTCCTGGGCGACACCTTCGGCAACAACGGTTCGCATCCACGACTAATCGTGTTGGACTCGATTCTTCCCGAAGCGATACAGGCAACGGTTGATTCCATTGACCCCGAGCTTACCGTATTCCTCGTGTCCTCCAAGTCTGGGACTACCACGGAGCCTCTTATTCTCTACGCTTTCTTCCGTGACTTGCTGGATAGAGAGTTAGGCAAGGAAGAAGCCGGCCGTCATTTTGCTGCTATTACAGATGAAGGAACGCCGCTAGCCAAATTAGCGGAAGGAGACTCGTTCCGACACATATTCCTGAATCCATCGGATATCGGGGGTAGATATTCGGTTCTGTCTTATTTCGGCCTGGTACCGGCAGCACTGATAGGAATGGATGTCCCTCTACTCCTCGAACGTGCCCAAGCTATGCGAAAAGACTGCTCCGCTGACGTACCCGTTTCCCGGAACGCCGGGGCCTGGCTCGGCACGTGCATGGGCGCGCTGGCGTTGACCGGACGTGACAAACTAACGCTAATCACGTCGCCCTCCATCGCGACTTTTGGACTGTGGGCTGAACAGCTTATAGCCGAGAGCACCGGTAAGGAAAGGAAAGGGATTATACCGATTTCCAATGAGCCCATGATGAAACCTGAGTATTACGGCGATGACCGTTTGTTCATTTATCTGCGCGTTGCAGGTGACGAGAATGAGGTGACGGATGCGGCGCTAAGCAGGCTGGTCTTCTCGGGGCAGCCCGCCATTGTTTTGGAGCTAAAGGACACCTATGACATAGGAGCCGAATTCTTTCGATGGGAGTTCGCCACGGCCGTCGCCGGAGCAGTACTGGGCATACAGCCGTTCGACCAGCCGGACGTACAAAAATCCAAAGATGTGACCGCCCGACTTCTGGAAGAATTCAGCGCGTCCGGTAGTCTTCCGAAGCTGGACACCTCCGGCTCACTCCGCGACCTGCTATCTCGTGCCGGCAGCGGCAGGTACCTGGCCGTGATGGCGTATCTTGAACAGACACCGGAAGCGGATAAGGAATTGGGTAAGCTCCGCAGGAAGGTGGGGGAGACGTATCGAATGGCGACCACACTAGGGTACGGGCCGCGCTTCCTACATTCGACCGGTCAACTGTATAAGGGTGGCAAGAACACGGGCCTTTTTCTGCAACTCACGGTTGACCACAACCGGGACCTGCCCGTACCGGGAAAGCCCTACAGCTTTGGCATGGTTGCCGATGCGCAGGCTTTGGGAGATTTCCAGGCGCTGGAGGCAGCGGGACGTGCGGTGGTGAGGGTGAATCTACATCAGGATGAGACATCAGTCGTCGAGAGACTACTTTGACTGCAAGGTTGGGAGTGGCGATGTGAGAAGTACGGTCAGGGAAGAGACAGCCTCGAACGGCCGGCCCCGATTGGGCCGGTGAGGCGACGGGCGGTCGCGCGAGTGTCGAAAACGGCGAAACAGATTAGAGATAGCGTAGCAGCCTACCCGGCGCGGTATGAAACCGAGGTGTTGCTTAAAGACGGGTCGCGCATATTGCTCAGGCCGATAAAGGTGGACGACGCCCAAAGCTGGGTTCAGTTTATCGACAGGCTTAGCGCTCGCACAAAATACTTGCGCTTCCACCATGTGCCCGGAGAGATGGGCCTGGAAGACGCGCTCCGCTTCTGCAGAGTGGACTACCGTGACACGTTTGCCTTTGTTGCCGAAGTGCTTCGTGGAGCGAAGCCGGACATAGTGGCCATCGGGAGGTATTACCGTCTTCCGGACCAGCATTCCGCTGAGGTGGCGCTGGCTATCGAAGACGTGTACCAGGGCCGGGGACTGGGCACGAGCCTCCTGGAACAACTTGCCGGCGTTGCCAGGGAAAACGGCATTGACCGTTTTGAGGCCGATGTCCTGGCTCAGAACGAGCAAATGATGAGTGTCTTCAAGGACTATGGTTTTCACGTGACAAGCGAACTGCAGACCGGCGTATATCGCGTTAGTTTTCCGATCGCCGAGACCCCGGCGGTCGTAGAGAAGAAGGCCGAGCGGGAACAGGCCTCAACGCTTGCCTCGCTCCGCTGGCTTGTGAAGCCGCAATCCATAGCTGTCATAGGCGTATCCAGACATCCCGGCACCATCGGCTATCTCCTTCTCCAGTGCCTTACCGGGAGCGGTTTCACGGGCGAAGTCTACCCGGTCAACCCCAATATTGATTCCCTGATGTCCCTGAAAACCTATCCTTCGGTACTTGCTATTCCCGGCGATGTTGACATGGCCGTTATTGCCGTGCCCGCCAGCGTTGTCGCGAAGGTTGCGGATGAGTGTGGACACAAGGGAGTGCATACCCTGGTAGTGATTTCCGACGGCTTCAAAGAGATCGGGCCGGAAGGGGCCTCCCGCGAAAAAGAGCTGCGGGACATCGCCCTGGGACACGGGATGAGGATAATCGGCCCGAACTGTATGGGAGTGATTAATACCGACCCCTCGATCAAGTTGAACGCAACTTTCTCGCCGGTATATCCGCCTGCCGGCAACGTCGCCTTCCTGTCTCAGAGTGGAGCCATGGGTCTTGTTGTCCTCGAATACGCCAGCAATCTTGATATGGGCATCTCAACATTTGTGAGCGTAGGGAACAGGGCGGACGTCTCATCCAACGACCTGCTGGAATACTGGGAGCAGGATCCGTCTACCGACGTGATTCTCCTTTATCTAGAGTCATTCGGTAACCCCCGGAAATTCTCCCGAATCGCCCGGAGGGTCACTGCTAAGAAGCCGGTGGTGGCCGTCAAAAGCGGCAGCACGCAGGCCGGCTCTCGGGCTGCTGCCTCGCACACCGGAGCTATGGCGACTTCGGACGTCGTTTCCGATGTCCTGTTTCAGCACGCGGGGATTATCAGGGTCAACCTTATGGAAGAAATGTTTGACGTGGCTGCCTTGCTATCCAACCAGCCCTTGCCGCGCGGCCGCAGATTGGTTATCGTCACAAATGGCGGCGGGCCGGGCATAATCGCGGCCGATTCGGCGGCCCGGAACGGCTTGTTGTTGCCCCAGCCCTCGGAGGGAATGGTCGCCAGGCTGAAATCCGTGGTCAAGCGGGACATCAACTTTCACAATCCTCTGGATACCACCGCCGGTGCCGATGCCGAAGAATTTAGGGCGATATTACGGCTCTTTGCCGACGACCAAGACAGCGATGCCGTCCTGTCCATATTCATTCCACCGGTCGTTCAGAACATTGAGGATTTTGAATCATCCATCAGGGACGTGGCGCAATCGTTCTGGAATGAGGGCAAACCGCTCCTGGCCTGCTTCCTGGGGCAGAGGGGATTCAAGACAAAGCTGGGTTCCAGCGGCAGGTTCGTTCCCAGTTATCCGTTTCCCGAGGAGGCAATCTCGGCTCTGAGCAAAGCGGTAGAGTACGCGGAGATGCGCCAGAAACCGACCGGCAGGATACCTGAGTTCGACGGAATCAAGAGGAACGAAGCTCGAGACATGGTTGCAAAGGCAATGACGAGTAGCACGCAAAGGCCGCTTTGGATGCGGCCTCAAGAAATAAGCCGGTTGCTCGCCTGCTACGGCATGCGTTTCGTTGAGACGATAGTGGCGAAGACGCCGAGGGGAGCCGTTGCCGCGGCCGCGAAGATAGGTTTCCCGGTCGCCGTGAAGCTCAATTCGTCCACGATAACTCATAAGAGCGATGTCGGCGGAGTGGTGCTCGGCCTACGTTCGAATGATGAGGTTGAGCGGGCCTTCGACGACATACGAAGCCGATTGAAGAAAGAAGGCCGCCTGGACGAAATGCAGGGCGTCGTAGTGCAGCGGATGGCAAACGAAGGCATAGAGGCCATCGCCGGAGTAACTCAGGACCCCGTATTCGGACCGCTCATCATGTTTGGTTCGGGAGGAGTATATGCCGAACTCATGAAGGATGTGGTTCTGAGATTGCACCCGATTTCCGACCTGGATGCTGAAGAGATGATAAACTCCATAAAGATGGCGAGCCTGTTTAAGGGATTTCGTGGTTCACCGCCGGCCGACGTCGGAGCCGTTCAGGATTTGCTGCTAAGGCTTTCGGCCATGGTCGAGGATATGCCGAATATCGCCGAGCTGGACTTCAATCCGGTAAAAGTCATGCCTGAAGGCAAGGGTTACTATATAGTTGATGCAAGAATTATGCTTAAATAGAGTTGAATAGAAATGGCGAAGGAGCGATGAAGTGAAGAGTAGGATTTGTCCGGCCAGATCGACCATTCCCTTCCTGGTGCTGTGCGCCGCGGCGATATTCACGTTTGTATTTGTTTTGTCCGGCTGTACAGCTGTGTCAACTAGTCCGAACTCTATTGCGCTGAGCGAGGCTATAAACCTGTCCCGGGCCGGCAATATCAGCAGCGTCAATGTTGATACGGGCACCGGCACGATGACCATGATCGCTTCTGTGGGGACCGGCGGACTTATTATCACAAATACGAGTGGTATCGCCTTCAATGTCACAAATGGTATGGAATTGGCAGCCAACATAGACTCATTGACTTTGGCCGATTTGCAACAGCTAGGCTTTGTCTTGCCCAAGGATTATTCTACAACTGCAACGAGTTCGGGCTTAGGTAGCACACTTGTCTATATTGTGCCCGTCCTGCTGTTTATCGGCCTGTTCTATTTTCTCTGGCGTGCCGGTCGCGGGGCGCAGACTCAGATGCTGGGCATCGGGCGCAGCCAGGCGCGGCTGTTCACGCCCGACAAACCTCACATCACGTTCGCTAACGTCGCCGGAGCCGACGAGGCGAAGCAGGACCTTCAGGAAATCGTCGAGTTCCTGAAGAACCGCTGGAAATTCCAGGCCATTGGCGCGACTGTCCCCAAGGGTGTGCTGCTTGTGGGGCCACCGGGCACAGGCAAGACACTCCTGGCGCGTGCGCTGGCGGGTGAGGCCGGGGTGCCGTTTTTTTCTATCAGCGGCAGTGAGTTCGTGGAGATGTTCGTCGGTGTGGGCGCCGCCAGAGTCCGTGACCTGTTCAGCGAGGCCAAGCGGGCCGCCCCCTGCATAATATTTATTGACGAGATAGACGCCGTTGGCCGTCAGCGTGCCGGCGCCATACCCGGCAGTCATGAGGAAAGGGAGCAAACCCTTAACCAGATTCTGGTGGAGATGGACGGTTTCGACCCGAATATCGGCGTCATCGTCCTGGCGGCCACCAACAGGGTTGATGTGCTGGACCAGGCGTTACTGCGGCCAGGCCGGTTCGACCGGCGGGTGACGCTTGACCGGCCCGATACCACGGGCCGCACGGCCATCCTCAAGATTCATACCGCGGGCAAAGCCGTGGACAAATCCGTTGACCTGGACACGATTGCCAAGCAGACGCACGGCTTCAGCGGGGCTGACCTGGCAGAGCTGGTCAACGAGGCGGCGATTCTGGCGGTCAGGCGGAATAAGACGACGATCGGTATGGAGGAGTTCGAAGACTCCATAGATCGCGTTCTGGCTGGCCCCGAGAGAAAGAGCCTGAAGGTGAAGCCCAAGGACAGAGAACTGACTGCTTATCACGAGGTCGGCCATGCACTGGTAGCGCACATGCTGCCTAACGTTGACCCCGTACACAAGATCTCCATAGTAGCGCGTGGAACCATGGGCGGTTACACACGCCTTCTGGAGGAGGACCGCTATTTCATGACCGAATCTCAGTTCAAAGACACTCTGGCCACATTGGTGGCTGGCCATACCGCCGAGCAGATGGTGTTCAACGAAGTGTCCACCGGGCCACACAGCGACATCAAACAGGCCACGGACATAGCGGAAAGAATGGCAACGGACTACGCTATGAGCAAGGAGCTGGGCTTGAGGACTTTCGGGCAGACAACGGTGCCTGGCTACCTGGGTATCGGGCCTCCGGAGCGGAAAGACTACAGTGAAGAAACAGCCAGGCAAATCGACCAAGAGGTGCGCGCAATCATGGAGAACGCGCATCAGGTGGCCAAGAAGATACTCGAGGAGAACCGGCCCAGGCTGGTACATCTGACGAAAAAGCTCCTTGAGAAGGAAACGCTGGAGGGGCCCGAACTGGAAGCCATATTTAGCGAACAGCTTGCCGAATCCGACTATAAGCAGAGCACGAATTGAGAGGGGAGGCTTAGCTATTATTTCAGGTTGAAGCGGCCGGCTGGCCCATCGGCAAGCCAGATGGCTGGCGGCAAGGCCTTTCTTTGGCCCTGAAAGACTGCCGAGGCAACGAGCGCGGTTTCCCCATGAAAAGCCCCACTGTCATTTGATGCTGTTCAAGCGAGTGTGGTAGAATCAACGGGCAAGTCGTGGGAGCGGGAGAAAATCCTCTCACTCAAACGGGAGGGGGGAAGGTCTGATTTGGCCCTCAGATTCAAGAAACGGAGCCAAATCTCTACAACTGGTCTCGAGGACCGGTAGGGTAGCGATGGTTGTTGCTTCCCGCTACACAGGAGCTTCGGTGCGATGAGAGCGGAGCCTTTTGTGGCGGAGTGGATGGGCTTGTAGCTCAGGGGCAGAGCGGCCGGCTCATAACCGGTTGGTCGCAGGTTCGAATCCTGCCGAGCCCATTTCCCGGTGAATCAGTTGAAGTCCCGGCGCCACGCACTGATTCTCCTTCTTGGGCGTTCCCATCAGGTAGGGCGTTCCGGCTGGCGAGTTGTTTTGCCTGGCTACGATTACTGCCAGAATCTGAGATTGGTGCTGGTCGGCGGCCGCGGCAGAGCGAAGATATTGACAATAAGCACGAGCGGTGTATAATGTGATGTACATAGTAATCCGATGTATCGAGAACTGATCAGATGCCCGACAGACCTGTAAGCTATGAAGAGCTGACGCCCGGGTATAAGTTCCCTCCCGCCACTTACGAGTTGAGCGCCTCCTTCGTCTCCAAGTATTCGAAAGCGGTGGATGGCGCCGATGCCGGGTTCGTTCCTCCGCTGGCCATTACGGCTTGCGCTATAGCGGCTATGGCGAAGTCTGTTCCGTTACCGTCCGGAACTATCGCCATACATGCTTCACAGGAGCTGGAATTCTTGGGGTTGGTGCCCGTTGGCGCCGTCATAGAGTGTCACATAGGAGTGGCGCAGAAGATAGCGCGGGGCAAGATGAGTATGTTGGTCCTGGAACTCGAGATCTTCGATAAGGGCCGCGGAAGGATACAATCGGGGAGGGCGGCCATAGCCCTGCCTGCCTGAGAAGGAAATGCACGAAGAGATTCAAGAAGGCAAGACTCTCGGTCCTCTTGTAAAGCACATAACACAGGAGAAGATCAATCTTTATGCCGAGGCGTCGGGCGATTTCAACCCCATTCATGTGGATGAGTCTTTTGCGGCCAGAACTCCTTTGGGCGGCACCATTGCTCATGGCATGCTCAGTCTGGCCTACGTTTCCGAGATGATGACCTCCGCTTTCGGGCGAGGCTGGCTATCGGGAGGTAGGCTGCGAGCAAAGTTCAGAGAGTCGGCGCGCCCCGGAGATACCCTGGCAATTAGCGGTAGAGTCAATTGCATTGGCAAAGAAGATGATGTATCATACGCAAATTGCGGTTTTGAGTGTTGTAATCAAAAAGACGAGGTGATAGTCACGGGGGAGGCAACAGTCAAGCTCCTAGATGATAGCAGATAAGAAGACGGCTAAGAACGGCAGAATAAGGGTGGCTGTGGATGCGATGGGCGGCGACTACGCTCCCGAGGAAATAGTCAAGGGGGCGCTGCTTGCAGCTCGGAAGGATGACCTAGAAGTCTTCCTGGTGGGCGCCACAGACGTTCTAAACCAGAAACTGGCTGAGAATGGGTCCACCAACGGTTCTCGCATCCATCTTGTCGCGGCTGGTGAGTCCATTGATGAAAACGAGTCGCCGGTTGACGTGATTCGACGCAAGCCCAATTGTTCTGTGGCCGTGGCGGCAAGGATGGTGAAATCAGGTGAGGCAGATGCCTTGCTAAGCGCCGGGTCCAGTGGCGCGGCGGCAATAAGCGCTATTCAATATATAGGTATGCTGGACGGGGTATATCGTCCGGCGATTGTCGGCTCTCTGGGCAGCTTTGCCCCGAATACTGTTATGGTGGACCTTGGGGCCAACGTAGACTGCAAGCCGCACCAATTCGTAGCTTTTGCCATCGCCGGCTCGGTCTATGCCAAGCGGTTCCTTAATATCGCTGACCCCAAGATAGCTTTGCTAAGCACCGGAAACGAGGAAAGGAAAGGCAGTGAGGCGGTGCATGAGGCGTATTCCATGCTCAAGAATAGCGGACTGAACTTCATCGGCAATATAGAAGGCGGCGATATCTTAAGCGGGAAAGCGAATGTCATCGTCTGTGACGGCTTTGTGGGTAATGTGGTTCTGAAGTTTTACGAGAGTATCGGGGGTCATGCCCAGTCCTGGACAGAGCAGAAGCTTAAGAAATATCCGCCCCTGCGTGCCCTGGTCAGACTGATGTTCAGGGAACTGTTCCCGGCAACTAAGATATCGCGTGGAGCGGAGAAAAACGGCGGCGGCCTTCTATGGGGTGTTGATGGTGTCGTGAAGATTGCGCACGGGGCGAGCCGGGCCCCTCAGATAGCCAGTGCCATAGAGAGTGCAAAGGAATCCGTGAAGGCCGGGGTCGTTGAGAGCATGAAGTCAGAATTAGCGAAATTCAACCAAGGAGGCAAGTCATGACTGTTGAAGAACAGGTGAGAGAAATCGTAGCCAGAATTACCCGGGTTGACAAGGGCATCATCACCCGGCAAAGTACGTTCAAGGAGATTAAGGCGGACTCTCTGGATATTGTGCAGGCTTTGGTAGCTGTGGAGGAAACCTTCGGAATCGAGATTCCCGATGAGGAGGCTCAGAAGTTCCAAAACTTCGGCGACTTTGTCTCCTATGTGGAGAATCAGGTGGCGCGCAAGGGGAAGGCGTAGCCATGTCCCTTGACGGGAAGCTGGCTCTGGTCACGGGCAGTGGACGAGGTATCGGTAGAGCTATCGCCTTGAAACTTGCCTCTCAGGGCGCCGATGTCGTTGTCAACTACTTCCGGCACCGCGAGAGTGCGGAACAGACGGCCAGGGATATCCTGGTCCTGGGAGTGAAAGCCGAAGTCATCCGAGCCAATGTGGGGGACCCGGCGAAGGTAGATGAGATATTCGATACGATTGGCGCCAAATTCGGCCGCCTGGATATCTTGATCAACAATGCTGCTTCAGGGGTAGGCCGTCCTATCGCGGACATTGATGTCAAGGCCTGGGAATGGACCATGGATATCAACGCCCGGGCGCTCTTACTCTGTGCCCAGAGGGCGGCCAAACTGATGGCAGGCAAGGGCGGCAAGATAGTCAGCATGTCCAGCCTGGGGTCGCGTTTTGCCCTGCCCAATTATACGGTGGTCGGGGTGTCCAAGGCTGCCCTGGAGGCTTTGACGCGCTATCTCGCCATTGAGCTGGCGCCGCTTAATATCTGCGTCAATGCCGTGGCCGCTTCCGCCGTGGAGACGGAAGCCTTGAAGTTCTACTTCAAAGAGGGGCTGGTGAAGGACAGTCAGCAAGCAACGCCGGCGGGAAGGATGGTGGTTCCGGAGGATGTCGCCAGTGTGGTGGCTTTCCTGTGTAGCGAAGAGGCGTACATGATAAGGGGGCAAACGATTGTCGTTGATGGAGGCACGTCCGTCGGTCTCTTCGCCCTCGCTGGGAAAGGAGGATAAATGAAGACGACTGGAAGCCCCGGGAATTCGAATCATTCTTGGAGCACGATGAAAATACCAAGGGTCGCAGTTACCGGCATGGGTACAATTAATCCCCTGGGTTCCGGTGTACAGGAGTTCTGGAAGGGATTAGTGGCGGGAAGATCCGCCATCGGCCCTATTACGCACTTTGACGCCAGCGCCTTTCGAGTCAAAGTGGATGCCGAGGTGCGTGACTTCGATGCCACAAAATACATGGACTTGAAAGTGGTTGACCGGACGTCAAGGACTATCCAGTTTGCCATTGCTGCTGCCAAGCAGGCGATAGAATCGGCGGGCCTGGATATGACCCAGGAAACTCCCGAGCGGGTGGGCGTCAGTATTTCTACGATGACGGAGCAGGGATACGTCGTTAGAGGCTGGGAGTTGTTTCAAAGAGTAGGACCGAGGAGAGCCGATCCGTTGTTCATCACCAAGTCAACGGCCAGCGCGGCATCCATGCAGGTGGGGATGATGCTGGGGGCCAAGGGCCCTAACAACAGCGTGAATAGCCTGTGCGCCAGTGGCGCCGACGCCATAGGCACAGCAGCCAATTTCATTCGCCTGGGGTATGCCGATGTCATGATAGCCGGAGGTTCCGACGCTAGCCTGGAGCCGGTCGGCATGGCTGGAATAGACCAGTTGGGAGCTCTTTCGCATGAAGCCGACCCGTCCAAGGCTTGTCGCCCGTTCGACCTTAACCGGAATGGCTTCGTCTACGCTGAGGGAGCCGGATTGGTAGTCCTGGAAAGCTATGAACACGCCAAGAAACGAGGGGCATCCATGCTGGCTGAGGTTGCGGGCACGGGTTGGTCTTTCGATGCGCATGATGCCACGGCTCCCGCTCCTGAGGCAGAGGCTTACGCTATGCGCACCGCGCTGCAAAATGCGGGCGTGAAGGTCGAGGAGGTTGATTATATTAACGCTCACGGCACCAGCACGAAGCTGAACGACGCCTGTGAAACTAAAGCCATCAAGATGGTGCTCGGAGAGCACGCTTATAAGATCCCTATAAGCTCCACCAAGTCCATGATTGGACATGGCATCACCGCTGCCGGGGCAATTGAAACTATCGCCGCCATATTGGTAATGAACAACGAGATCATCCATCCGACGATAAACTACGAGACCCCGGATCCGGATTGCGACCTTGATTACGTCCCCAACGTAGCTCGCCCGGCTCGAGTGAATGTCTGTCTTAAGGATAGCTTTGGCCTGGGCGGCGAAAACTGCTGTCTGGTGCTTAGGCGTGCCGTTGCCTGAAGGGCCGGTGACGGAACTGCGAGGAAAAGTGGCGCTGGTCACAGGCGCTTCTCGCGGCATAGGTAAGACCATCGCTTTGAAGCTTGCCGTCCCTGGAAGGGATTGACAAAAAACTTCCCCATGTTCATAATGCATCGTATTACGATACAAAGTCATCTGAGGTATAGGGCGGGTTCTGTCATTTTGGGTTTGTCGTCATTTCTAGGGACGGGGGGTTTCCCCTCGGCATGCCTAGTGTCAGGGGGTCGGAGCACAGGTTGTTGACTCGGAGGTATTGACAGGAATTTCTTTTATATCCATAATACATCGTATCACGATATAGGGTATGGTTTTGGTAGACAGGAAGAAAGGTCCAGGTCGGGGCGTATCTGCCCGGTTTCGCACTCAAATGATTTTCTATAGTGGGGTAGCATGCAACTATTAGTACCGACAAACTGGGATCCGGATTTGATATTGCCGCTGAGCGAGTTGGAAGCCAATGTTCAACTGTACGGTGTGTCGCCGACCTCGATGATAGGAAGTGGGGGATCGGGGCCGGACAATGTCCGCATGGTGGAAAATCAGGCGGAGGAATACATTGAGCAGGCCCACGCGGCAGGTCTGAAATTCGACTATCTGTTGAATGCCCCCAGTATGAGCAACATGGAGTGGGATGAGGATACTCATCAAGAGTTGTTGATGCATCTTGGTTGGATCTGCAGCATTGGTGCGGACAGCGTTACCGTGACAATGCCTTATCTGGTTGAGCTCATAAAACGCCAATTTCCGCAGCTTAAGGTAAGGCTTTCCACCATCGCGCACGTGAACAGCGTAGCGAGAGCCAAGTTCTTCGAGTCGCTGGGCGTTGATTCCATTACGCTGGACATCAATGTAAATCGGGACTTCGGTGTGCTCAAGGCTATCAGGGAGTCAGTGAATTGCGAACTCACCGTACTAATGAATAACCTCTGTTTGTATCAGTGCCCGTACGAATACTACCATCATGATGGTCTGGGGCACGCCAGTCAAAGCTACAATCCATTGAGCGGGTACTATGTGGACTATTGCGTGCTTCGTTGCACTATGGACAGGCTCTCAGACATTTCGCAGATCATCAAATGCCGCTGGGCAAGACCCGAGGATGTTCACCTTTACGAAGAGATAGGCATTGACATGTTCAAGATCAGCGGCCGGTCGATGCCATCCGAGCGAATCGTGCGGGCTGCCGCCGCCTACTCATCGCGTCATTACGAAGGGAACCTGTACGACATCATGAACGTCATCACTCCGAAGAAGGGCTTTGCCGATTGTGGTTGGCCGGGTCTGACGAATACGACTATTGGGTCGCCGCCAAAATTCTATATTGATAACCAGGCTTTGGAAGGCTTCTTGGATTTCTTCAGGAAGCAGAACTGCTTATCGGGTTGTAGCCATTGTGAGTACTGCGAACGGATAGCCAACAAGGTTGTACGATTCGACCGTGATGAAGTGAACGAATACGTGAGTACCCTCAACAGATTTCTGGAGCGTCTGTCAGGCAGCAGGATGTTGAAGGTCAAGGCGGGGGCAAGGAACACCTGCGGCAACACTCGAAGCGCCAGGATATCATAGCCGGCACTCCTTCTCTGTGACGAGGATTCTCCCCATTTGCAGGTTGTGAGCCGGAATTGGAACGCCGGTGGAGGTAAGGCTCGCAGTTGACAAGCCAGTGACCGTGTGTTAAATTAACAAGTTGGCGTCTACTAGAAGGTAAGGAACTTTTAGAGAGTTATAAAAGCCGGCTGGCTTAGGCCGAGCATGGTTTCCTAGAGTAGACCGGCACGTGACCAGGCGGCTTTTTGATTGCCCAAAATAGGAGAATGGAAGAATGCCGACAGTAAGTCAACTTGTTCGGAGGGGGCGGGCGAAGCTGGGAAAGAAAAGCAAGGTCCCGGCCCTGCACTATACCCGCAACACGATGAAGGGTGAAGTCAGGTGGGTGCAAGGTGCGCCTCAGAAGAGGGGCGTATGCATCCAGGTCAAGACGGTCACGCCCAAGAAGCCGAACTCGGCGCTGCGCAAGGTTGCTCGCGTCAGGTTGACCAACGGTTTGGAAGTGACAGCTTATATTCCTGGAGAAGGACACAATTTGCAGGA